>Ga0116156_10000682_pt1 | contig 35412 bp, 29 predicted proteins | sample AD_UKC045_MetaG_FD_89891 | JGI IMG/M metagenome (GOLD analysis project Ga0116156, IMG submission 89891) | Active sludge microbial communities of municipal wastewater-treating anaerobic digesters from USA - AD_UKC045_MetaG | ecosystem: Engineered > Bioreactor > Anaerobic > Digestate | place: USA...
CAACCCGATCAGGATGATCCAACTTGGAAAATGCTTGTTTAATTTCATGAGGCCACGCTTTCAGATGGGGCGCTTTTGGTCAAGAAAAAGAGCGGAGGCCGCTGCTTTTTTTTGCTGAAAAAGTACTTGACATATAGTCCCCGGCAACGGTTATGGGCTAAGCCCGTGTCCAGAGTCTGGGCTTTGCGTCTAATAGATAGCTCTATATGATCATAGATATTTGTCATGGAGGAAAAATGACACTGAGAAAACCACTACTCGTTTTTATGATGGCGATGCTTGTAGCATGCCTGGCTGGGGTCTCGATGGAAGATTTGGATACAGCGCTGGACCAGAGCTACGTTCCCACCGTAATGTCCTTCACCGCTATGGACGGTTCTGACAGCCTGGCCGTGGTCCCGCCCACCGCAGATGAAACTGCCATGGGTGACGCGCTTTTCATCCAGTTTTTAGAAGAGGACCATCCTCTGGGTGAGTTGGAACTGGCCGCCGCCAAATGGCAGGAAGCAAACCCGGAAGCTTACACGGCCTGGATCGAGGCCAAAACCTCCGATCCCGCTTCCCCCTTGAAGTTCTTCTATCTCTGGTTTCTGAGGCAGGATGATCCCCTTTCCAGGATCAACGCCGCCCGCCAGCTGATCGAAAACTATCCCGATCAAGTCTATGGTTACCGTCTTATGACGCTGGGCTACTTTGAAAACTATCCCCTGGAGGATTATTTTGACGAGCCTGAGGCCGTGAAAGAGATGCTGAATCTGGACATGGTCCACTTCATGACCTATTATCACAATTTTCCAGACGATGAATATCACCGTCTGGCAGGTGTCTGGGCCCTCAACCGGGGCGGCAGGTCTGATCAGGCCGGCGATCTGCTCGATGAGGCTTTTATGGCAAAGGATCCCTGGATGGTGGAGATCGATCCCACCCGTCTGCAGCCCATCGAAGAGTTTCACGATCTGCTCTTCACCATGGCCGGGATCATCGTCAATCAGGAAGCTCAGGAAGAATGGGCTGGCACCCTTGCCGAGATCAAAGCGGAGCTGGTGCCCTACTACTTTGAGGACGCGCTCAACTATGAAAGAGTTTACGAGCTCCTGGCCAATGATCATGCCTCTCTGGATGACTACTACAACCGCTTCGCGCTGGTTTCAAGCCTCTTTGAGCTGGAGCGGACGGAAGAATTGCCGCTCTATCTGGTGGACCCAAACGATCTCACGGATACCATCGCCTTCCAGGATGCCTGGATCAACTATGACCCGGCCAGTGCCCGCGAGGTATATTTCGCGGCCCTTCAGGATGATGGGGATCCCCTCTCACACTATCTGCTGAACAGGCTGGCTGATGATAAATCTCAGGCCATCAAAGACGCCCGGGACCTCATAGATGACTATCCCCGCGGGCTTTATGGCTATCAATTGCTGGGTGAGACTTATTGGAAGTATTTCACCACCGCCGCGCCCGATGACAGCCTCAGGGCACAGTGGACCAAGTGGCTCAGGAAGGACAATGGCCGCCTGAGGGCCTACTCCATCCGCTTCCCGGAAGACGTCAAAGCCCAGTCCGCCTATCTGCTCACTCAGATCATCGCGGGAAATGCCGACCGCGCTTACAAGTATTATCTCAAAGTCCTGAACCAGGTGCCTTTCTCCAACGAAATCCGCCAGGTGGATAAAATTATGGCCGACGCCGGTCAATTTGACCTGCTGTGGAACAGCAAGGTAGCCTATATCGACAAGTTTATCGCGGACGGTATGCTGGAAGGCGCGGACCGCGAAATGTATGAAGTGGTGGCGTATTGCTCCGCCCTCTACTCCAACGGCTATTACGCGAAAGTCACCGAGACCGTTTACGAAAGCCCCAATTGGATGGATTATGAAGACATCCAGTATATGATGGTGAATTCCCATTATCAGCTGGGCGAGTATGGTGAAGTGATCGACATCCTGCGTATGATGGTGGACCGCAAGACCATCGCCCTGGAAGACCTCAGAGGCCTGGAACAACAACCCATCGCGGCCCACGAAAACTGGCCCGCCCTGATGGAATATGCCGCTCAACTGGCCGGCATTGAGCTTGAGCCTACCGAACCTGCCGAGCCTACTGAGCTTGACTGGCCTGCCGAATCCCAGGGCTTTGAAGCTTATCCCGCCCCGGAATGGATCCTCCCTGATCCTGAAGGCAACATCATCTCCCTCAAAGACTTGCGCGGCCAGATCCTGATCCTGGATTTCTGGGCCACCTGGTGCGGGCCCTGCCGCAGCGCCATGCCTCTGATCAACGAATGGATGGCCACAGACATGCCTGAAGGCGTGCAAGTATTTTCCATCAACGTCTGGGAAGACGACAAACAGGCCGTCATCAAGTTTATGAACGACAACCAATACGCCATGCACCTGCTCTTTGGCACTGAAGAACTGACCAGCCTCTACGGCGTGGAAGGCATCCCCTTCATCTGCGTTATCGACGGCGAAGGCATGGTGCGCGGAGTGGAAAAGGGCTACAGCCCCACCCTCAAAGACACGCTCAACGCCTGGGTAAATGAGATCCTGGGAAGATAAACAGCATAAGTTATCCTGATCGTAATAAGGGGTGGAACTTCCACCCCTTGTTTACTAATAGCGTGAGCATCACGACCGGCTGAAGAGCTTGCGCTAAAACAGCGAGGCCGTTGACCCGTTGGAGTTCAAGCGGCCACGCTAAGAGTATATATGACAGCGAGTTTACGGGCCGCTTGGACTTCAACCAGCACATCCGCGGGCATGATTGCTCCAATTTACTGCTTGAAGTCCAAAGCCCTGTCAAGCAAGGAGATAAACGCTTATTCTGTCCAGGGGCAATAAACTCCAAGTTGGCTTTTCGCGCCAACTGAGTGTACGCTTGGGTGAAGCATCACGCAAACCGCGTAACGCATAACCCGTAACGCATAATGCTCCGAGTCCCAGCAAAAATATTCCTCCCAGGATCGCCGATATTTGTTGACAGCTTTATCGGGATATTCAAACATGTAAACAGTGATTTCTTTTTAATCTTTACTGGAGGAACCGTGAAACAGGAATCCCTTGTAGCAGGCCAGCCAAGCACAGCCTTGACCGCGGTGTGTATTTATACCGCCCTTGCTAGTGGCACTCCATCAACAGATATTCTGTGAAAACTTCAGGAGCGATCTATGAGAAGGCTACTCAATATACTCGCGTTGGTCCTTTGTTCCCTTGCGTTACTTGCCCAAACCAAAGACCGGCTTTGGGCTAAGCAGGCCGGAAGATCGATCACCCCTACAGGATTGAAACGGGTCTTAGATCAATACAGTGACTCGCTCTCTCAGGGAAAGAGCCCTCAGCGGGTAAGGATAGTGTTGGAGTAAGCCTCAACATGAACAAAGAAGAGCTGCTGATAGCTATTAAGAATCCGGAATGGACTGGCATTGAGTTCAAACAATGCCGATATGGTGTATCGGACGATGCCTATAAAACCGTGTCTGCCTTTGCCAATACCAGTGGGGGCTACCTTGTTTTCGGAGTCAAAGAAAGCACCGGAAAAGACGGACGGGATATTGTTGGTGTAGAAAATGTAGACAAGGTTCAGAATGACTTTCTTAGCTGCCTGCGCAACGGAGGCAGGCTGAGTAGGGTGATACTCTCAGATGCCGAACTACACGAGATAGATGGGAAACATGTATTGGTATTCCATATCCCTGAATCTGACCGCAAGGACAAGCCAGTTTATCTAGGCAAGAGAATTGACCAGGCATACATCAGAAGAGGTGGTGGGGATGAACAATGCACAGAGTCTGAACTGAGGGCCTTCATTCGAGACGCCAGCGATGCTCCCTATGACAGAAGTTTGGAGCATGGCATTGACTCAAGTATGTTTTGCAATTCCTCTACCTTGAATTGGTTCCGGGCTCTTCTGGATAAGAACCACACAGGCAAATATGCTCATCTGAGTGATCTGGACTTTCTGCTGGAAATGGGACTACTGGTCGAAGAAGCAGGGAAAGCAATCCCAACCAAAGCGTCTATATTACTGTTTGGACAAGATCGGTTTGTGAGGCAGATTCTTTCCAGGCCAGTAGTGGATTATCAGCGTATTGATCAACTGGAAGATAACTGGGACGCCGATAAACGCTGGCATGACCGGCTGGTAATTGAGAGCAACCTCTTCGAGGCCTGGAGGGTGCTCATCGACAAGTATTCCCTGATTGCAGACATCCCTTTCTCCTTGGATGAGACAAGCTTGCAGCGCAAAGATGACACTCTGGAATTCAGGTCTTTTCGTGAGGCAGCAGTGAACCTGCTAATCCACCAAGACTTTGGCGATGCCTCCAGAAAAGCCGAGATCAAGATCTTCAAGGATAAGACCATATTCTGGAATCCCGGCTCTGCCTATTCCAGTGTTGAAGCCCTGCTCGAGTCCCGGCACCACCCGATCCGCAATCCCTTGATCGTAAGGATATTCCGTCAGATTGGGCTATGTGAAGAGGCAGGAACCGGGATCAGGACCATTATGGAGGACTGCCGTAAACTGGGTCTGTTTCCTGCTCAAATCACGAATGATAAATCCGACTTCAGCTTCTCGATCTCAATTCTGAAGAGACAGATCATCTCACAATCAGTCAGTGATTTACATAGCAAACTTGGATTACAACTAAATGCGGATGAAACAGCCTTGTTCTCATACCTGGTCAGAAATCGGAGTCTAAGCTTAGCTATTGCCAAAGCCATCACCGGGAAGTCCAGCGAACTGACCTTGAGCACACTGGCCAAGCTTGAGGCTTTTCAAGTAACCAAGTCGTCCAACCATAAGCAAACTTGGTCACTAAGTGATGATATTGTTCAGCAGATAGATAAGACTTTTCCAGAGATAGAGAGTGGCCAAGCTACTGGCCAAGTAGGTGGCCAAGTTACTGGGCAAGCTACTGGGCAAGCTCTTTACGCCAAGAAGCAAGAGACTGCGCGTTTGATAGAAGAACTAACACAAGTGCAAATAGGCATAATCAGAACTTGCACAGAACCTGTTAGCTTGCAGGAAATCAAGAAAAGCCAAAATCTTGTGAGCAGAGACTTTCTGAGAGTAAGACATTTAAATCCGCTGCTTGAAGATGGTATCGTTCTGATGAAATACCCGGATAAACCTAAGCACCCTAAGCAAAAGTATTATCTTAGCGACTATGGAAAAGAAGTGTTACAAGCCATTCCAAAAGAGCATTGATGCTACAGCCAAGCGCTATTGATCTTGAGCCCCAAGCCAAGGGTCCAGTCACCTGCCTGGCACAGGAATTTGCCATCGAAGCTTTCCCCATAATAACGGATTTATGTTGACAGCTTTATCGGGATATTCAAACATGCAAACAATGTAATCTTTTTACTCTTTACTGGAGGAACCGTGAAACAGGAATCCCTAGTAACGGGTCAAAGCCATCCAATTAGCCTCCTTTACACCACCTATGCCTCTCCTTTGCCTCTCCCATGCTTAGGCATAGGTGGAGTATGGGAGATGCCTGAGATATGAAAAGCAGGCTTTGCTGGAATTGAGAGATGCAGGTTTGTGGAAGCGGAAACGTCCTCGTTTCAGTGGCCTGTAACGGATGACGGATAATAGTTAAATCCAACAAAGCTCAGAGAAAGCAGAGGATTTATCATCGCACACTTAAATCGTGTAAATACTGTCATCCCGTCCTCAGGGTTCTGTGAAAATCAGTGTCAATCAGTTTCATCAGTATCATCTGCGTTCTCTTATTCTACGCGGTTCACGTAGTCGGATGAGACACCTGCTGAGCCCTGCAGATTTGGATTGACAAAATAGCTTGCTCCGGCCAAGATGCAAAGACAAAGAATCTGGAGTGTCTGATGAGTTCACTGGCCGTTTTGGGATGCATGTGGGGCGACGAAGCCAAGGCCAAGATAGTAGATTTTCTGGGTGTCTCGGCTGATGTGGTGGTCCGCTTTCAGGGTGGGGCCAACGCGGGTCACACCATCGTGGTGGAGGGCCGTAAATACGTGTTTCACAGTGTGCCATCCGGCATTTTGTATCCAAAGTGCAAGTGCGTGATCGGTTCGGGAGTGGTGGTGGACCCCTTTGCCCTCAGGGAAGAAATTCTGGCCCTAAGGGAAGCGGGGATCAGTTTTGAACACAGGCTGTTCATCGATGACCGGGCCGCGATGGTGCTTCCTCTGCACCAGCGCCTGGATTTGATGCAGGAGAAAAGCCTGGGCAAATCCAGGATCGGTACCACCGGTCGGGGGATTGGCCCCGCCTATTCCGACAGAGTTTCCCGCCGGGCGTTAAGACTGGCGGACCTGCTCTGGCCGGACTGGCTAAAGCAGCGTCTGTCAGCTCTTTACGCGCATCATGGGCTCAAAGTGAGCAAGGCGGAGCTAAAAGGCGAAGTTCAGGTCCTCCAGGAGCTCTATCTCTTTCTCAAACCCTATCTTGCTCAGACCGACAGCCTGCTCTGGGACTGGCATCTGCAAGATCAATCCATCCTGTTTGAAGGCGCACAGGGTAGCCTGCTGGATCTCGTGTATGGCAGCTATCCCTTTGTGACGTCTTCACATACCTTGAGCGGAGGGATCAGTGTGGGCACTGGGCTGCCGCCCCGCTCGCTCGATAAGATCATTGGAGTCTATAAAGCTTACAGCACCAGAGTGGGCGAAGGGCCTTTTCCCACGGAGCTGTGTGATGAACTGGGAGATAGAATCAGGGTGCAGGGCAATGAGTTTGGCTCCACCACCGGACGGCCCAGACGGGTGGGATGGTTTGACGCCATGGCGGCCAGGTTCACGGCCCGTCTGAATGGGATCGACAGTATCGCCCTTACCCTGCTGGATGTGCTGAGCGGGATAGAAGAACTGCGGGTCTGCACAGGCTATTGGATTGGCGGCCAGCGGCTTGAGCGGTTTCCCTCGCATCATCTGGACCTCGAACAAGTCCAGCCTGAATACCTCAGCCTGCCGGGTTGGGACAAGGATATCAGCCACTGCCGCAGCCTGAGCAAATTGCCCCGGGCCGCCAAGGATTATCTGGAAGCCATCCAGGACCTGATCGAGAAACCCATCGAGCTGGTCTCGGTGGGCAAAGAACGCAAACAAACCATTGTGATAAAATGATCCGGAGATACAATGAAACACTTTAGCCTCTTGATCCTGCTGCTGATAGCTTCGGCCCTCAGCGCCCAGGCTGCAGATAGCCTGAACTTTTCCCTGCCGCAAAACATGGACCCCGTGTTTGAGTATTACAGCCGCAACTACCTTTCCACCCGTTCCATGGGTCGTGGGACCACGGGTGTGGCCTCCCTGGGAGGAGTGGAATCGGTGCTTGCCAATCCCGCCTCTTATCAGATCGATCGCGACGCCATGTATATGGAATTGCTGATCAAACCTCCCGTCAGCACAGCTATCTATACCGGAGACAACAACTTCAAGTCTCCCGTCCCCTTTGGGTTGGTAGCCGCGGGGGGAAACGTGACGGACGATCTCACCTGGGGCGCGGCTTACAGCCTGCCAAAATCGCTGGTGATGGATGCCTTCAACCTGGAAATGAACCTGGGCGGATACCTGCACACCCGCTATCCGGTCTACAACCTGCACCAGTTGACGGCCAACCTCGGTCTGCACATCGGAGAGCTCAATCTGGGCCTCAACGTCCACAACCAGTTTCACTATATCAGCGATTTTACCGTGCTGAGGACCTTCGAGCGGATCCGCGAGGTCAAATACTTGCTGCGACCTCAGATGGGGATGCTCTGGAACACCCAAAAGCTCAATCTGGGCTTTAGCTACACTCCCCAAAGTCCTTTTAACTGGGACCTCAAGTATGTGATGTATGAGACCTCTCTGCCTGGGGAGGCGAGCGTCGGTCTCAGCGTCCGCGATGCCAACCGCCGTTACAATCTGGAAATGGATTGGACCGACACCTCGATCCTCAACTCCCATTACAAGGACCGCTATACCTACAAAGCCGGGTTCGAGGCCGATGTGCGAAAATTCACCTACCGGCTTGGTTATCTTTATCGTCCTCAGATCTGGGACGGGCTCTACCAGCTGCCTGTCAACTCCACAGCCAATGCCGATACAGCTCTCTGGTGGGACGACGCTGCTCTGGGAGGCAGAGTGCCAGCCAACGATCAACACCTGGCCACGGCTGGCCTGAGCTGGTTTTTCAAAGACGGCTGCATCAACCTGGGTTTGCTGTATGAAGTGTCTGGCCCCGCGCAGATGGCTCAGGTGAACGCGTCGCTGGGGCTCAACTTCGATGTCTTTAAACGTAGAAAGCATCCGGCGGAAAAATGAAAGCCAGAGTCCAGATCCGCAAACTGGAAGGCTATGAGCCGGAGCCCTTGCGGGAAGCCGTAGCCAGCTTTCTGAAGACCGTCCGCAATCCCAAGATGAGCAAGGCCAAGAGGGTGCTGATCAAGCCCAATCTGTTGGGTGCCCACGCTCCCGAAAAGGCCGTCACTACTCATCCCATGGTGGTTGAGGCCATAATCCGGCATTTTTTGGATAAAGGCAAAGAAGTGTGGGTGGGAGACAGCCCCGGTGGCACTGTACCGGTGGAAACGGTATGGCAGACGTGTGGTTATGCTGACCTTGCCAAGCGCTATCCCATCAAACTGGTCAATCTCTCCACCCTGGGTTTCAAGGAACTGCGGCATGGGGAAAACACGGTGAAGATTTCGGAGGCATTTTGGCAGTGCGGGATTGTGATCAACGTAGCCAAATACAAGACCCACAGTCTGATGGCCTACACCGGCGCGCTCAAGAACCTCTATGGTCTGGTCCCGGGGCTGGTCAAGAGCGATTATCATCGCCAACACCCTGATACCAATAGCTTTGCCCAATTGCTGATCGACCTCTGGGCGCTCACCAGAAGCCGGGTCACCTATAGCTTTATCGATGGGATTCTGGGTATGGACGGTGCCGGTCCGGCGGCTGGCAGGCCACGCAATTTCGGGCTTTTCTTCGGTTCCGATTCGATCCCGGCCCTGGATTTTGTCGCCTCCCGGATGATGGGATTCCAGCTCAAGGACATCCCCTATCTCAGCGAGGCCCTGCAGATGGATGGGATACTGCCATCCCGGATCAGCATTCCGGCAAGTTTCAGAGATTATCCCTCCCTCAATGCCGAACTGGGAGTGGTGAAGCTGCGCAAAGACCTGCTCAAATATGTGCCGTCCTTTGCCCGCAAAGGTTTTCAGAAGGTCTATTACATCCATCCCGTGATCGGGCCGGACTGCCAGCGCTGCGGAATCTGCGTTAAGAGCTGCCCCGTTAAAGCGATTTCCTGGCAGCCGGACGGCTTTCCGCTCATCGACCAGCAGACCTGCATCAAGTGCATGTGCTGTCATGAGTTGTGTCCTCATCACGCGGTAGAGATCAACCGGTCTCTTCTGGCCAGGATGGTGCAGCAGTGAAACCGCGCTCAGGCAAGCCTAATCCTTTGCTGCGCCTGGTCTTTTACGCGGCAATGCTGTTTGTGGTCTCCTGGATTCTGCTCTGGGGCGAGCACAGTTTTTTGCGCACCTGGAACATGGGGCGCAAAGTGCAGGCCCTCCAAAAGGAAATGCAAGAACTGCAGACGATTAACGAAGAACTGAAGCTGGAAAACCAGCGCCTCAAATCCGATCCCAGGGCGGCGGAAAAGGTCGCTCGCGAGAAGTTTGGCCTCACCAAGGAAGGGGAGAAGGTGTTTCGCTTCATACCCAGCGGGCCGGCGGCCAAGTCAGAAGCGAAAGCAGATTCGCAATGACAGCCATCCAGGACGTTCCTACCCTGAGTTCCGTGCTCCCGGAACAGCAGCAGCGGATCAGTTCGCTAATGGGCAAACTGCTCTATGATACAGACCAGGAACGACTGAAACACATTTCGGAACTGGTGGATATGATCGATGCCGAAGAACGGGAAGGCAACCACGGACAGGCCTTCAGAGAGTATTCAGCCCTTTTTATGGACAGCCTGATCACTCTGCTCACGGGTGGCAAGAGCTCGCATCGCTCTACCCTGTTTGAGTTTATGGACCTGCTGAACTTTTTGCCGATCAGCCCCAAGCACAGACGCTACACTTTGCTGAAAGCAGCGCTTGATCCCTATCTGGCCGAATACCCCGACGTGTATGAGCGGTTCGACCAATATCAGGCTTTGCTGCTCCTGACCCGTCTGGGAGACTATGAAAACGGAGCACGGCTGCTGGATGAACTGGCCGACGGAGTGGATATATCCAGGCCTCAGGTTTATCTGATCTATCATCTGGCTAAAGCCCGCGTGCTCTATCAGCAGGAGAGGTATCTGGAATTTGTGGGGCACTGGCTGGACCTGATTCCCAGGTTTTATCAGACGGACAGCGCGGATTTGGCCGTCTATCTCTTAATCGTCTGGAGCCGGATCATGAACTGGCAAAATGACTCGATGCTTCTTAAGGCCTTGCTGGAAAAAATCTCCCGGGGGCTCAGCCATCAGCAGAATCTGAATATGGCTATGGCAACCTACGATCGTTTTTGCCTCGAAAACAGGCTGGTGGGCCCTGATGATAAGATACAGCTGGCAGAACGGCTGATCAAGCGCTTTTCCTCGCATCTCTCTTCCCGTCAGCTGCAAGAGCTGCATTTCTTCGCGGGGAACTACTCATCCGGGATGCGTTCCAGCTTTCTGGACAGCATCCAGTACTTCAAGTACTCAAATTACTATCTGAACAGGTGTTGGAACGAACAGACGGAAGGGGCCCGCTTTCTGAGGGGGATCCTCTCACCGGAGCATTTTTGTATGGCGATGCCCTATATCGAAAAACGCATCCAGGTGATGGGCAATCAGGTGAGCATGCACAACAACTCCTACGTGGAATCGCTGCAGGCTGACTACTCCAAGATCGAATCGCTGTTGCAGCAGGTGGAGGACCTCTCCATCACAGACAGCCTCACCGGCCTCAGAAACCGCAGATTTCTGGAAGTCAACATCTATCAGCTCCTGCTGCTGGCCACTCGTCAAAAAGCCCCCATCAGTTTTGCCATGCTGGATATCGATCACTTTAAAAAGGTCAACGACACCTGGGGTCACCAGGCAGGCGATCAGGTGCTCAAGGAGCTGGCCTGCATCCTGTCTGAGGAGTTCCGCAAGAGTGACGTCATCATCCGCTATGGAGGCGAGGAGTTTCTGATGATCCTCTTCGATTCTCCGCTGGATTCCACCCTGGTCAAGATGGAAGTCCTGCGCGCCAAGGTGGAAGCTCATCCTTTTTCCTACAAGGGACGAGTGTTTCACCTCACCGTCAGTATCGGTATCAATCGCAACAACATAGTTATCTACAACGAACAGGACATCCGCTCCGGGATCGAGATCGCGGACGCGGCCCTCTATAAGGCAAAAAACGATGGACGCAATCAGGTGAGGGTAGTGTGAGGCGTGGGAGTTTCCCAATGCGCTTCCTGGCATCGTCCTCTTCCCGGAGCTGGGATATACTCCAGGCCGCATTTTCCCGCTTGACATTATCTCCCTATCCAAAAATGTAAAGCGCAAAGGAGTTTTACATGGCAAAGATCACGGTAAAGAACCTGAACAAGTATTACGACAACGGTTTCCACGCAGTCAAAGATGTGTGCTTTGAAGCGGAAGACCAGGAATTCATGGTGTTGGTGGGGCCATCCGGATGCGGAAAGACCACCGTCCTGAGATTGATCGCCGGGCTCGAAGAGATTTCTTCGGGTGAGATCTGGATCGGTGACAAGCTGGTCAACAAGGTCCATCCCAAGGACCGCGACATCGCCATGGTGTTTCAGAATTACGCGCTGTACCCTCATATGACCGTCAACGAAAACATGGCTTTCGCCCTCAAACTCCGGGGAGATGATAAAGCCACCATCAAAAAGAAAGTGGACCACGCCGCCTCCCTTTTGGGGATTGAATCAATGCTCAAACGCCGTCCCGGACAGCTTTCCGGAGGTCAGCGCCAGAGAGTGGCTCTCGGGAGGGCGATTGTGCGCAACCCCAAGGTCTTTCTCTTTGACGAGCCCCTCTCAAACCTCGATGCCAAGCTCAGAGTGCAGATGCGCTCCGAGATCGTGAAGCTGCACCGCCAACTGGAAAACACCATGATCTATGTGACCCACGACCAGGTGGAAGCTATGACCATGGCGGACCGCATCGTCGTGATGAAAGATGGCGTTATCCATCAGATCGATACTCCCCTCAATATCTATAACCGGCCTGCCAACGTGTTTGTGGCTGGCTTTATCGGGAGCCCTGCCATCAATCTGGTCAGCGGTAAGCTGGCAAACCTGGATGGCGGCCTGGGATTTGTGAGTGCCGGCCTCAAGATCAAGCTCACCCCCCAACAGGCGCAAACGCTGAATGCTTACGCCAACAAAGCCATCACCTTTGGCATCCGGCCTGAGGATATCTACGACGCCCGCTATGACAGCATGGCGGAGCACCCTCAGGGGATAGACACAGTTTGTGATATTGTAGAGCCCCTCGGCAACGAGTATCATCTGCAGCTCAAAGCCGGAGAGCATGATCTCACCGCTCGCTTCGATCCCAAAGAACTGCCTAAAGCAGGACAGACGCTGAAGGTGAGTTTGGATATGGGCAAAGCCCATTTCTTCGATCCCGAATCCGAGCTTAGCCTGATTTAAAGCTGAGGAGGCCGGTCATGCGCCTCACTATCATTATTATGTTGGCATTTTGCTGTTGCTGGGTGGCCGCGCACGCCGACCTGAGCGAGGAAACCGCCTCGGCGAACGCTCTGTCTGGCGTGACGGCACTATCTTTCAGTCCCGCGGACCGGATCCTGTCTCCCCTGGTGTTGGGCAGCGGAACTGTCTTCACCTATCATTTGCCCTTTGGAGACGGCGATACCCAGGTGTGGGGCTTCCACAACGGCAGCCGGCTGAGCATCGGACACAGCGGTTTTGGTGTAAGCTGGCTGAGCCATCCCGACTACCTCTGGCGGGACCACTATCTCAGCTACGCGCTGGGATCCCGGGATTTTGCCCTGGGCTATACCCAGCACCTGCTCTACGAGAGTTTTTCCTCGGGAGAATCATACTACACCTGGAGCGGAGATCTGGGGCTGGGCTTTTATGGCGGTGATTACGGCTCGGAAGTGAGATGGCTGCGCATCGGTTCTGAAGACGCCCAATGGCATTTCACGGCCATCACCTACCTGAGCGAATACTCGTCCATCGCCACAGATTATGTCTATCAGGAGCATGGCAAGGACAGCGTGAGGGCAGCCTCTTCTATCGGGATATCAGACCTGTTTGCCATCCAGACATCCTGGCAAAGCGACCCTCCCCGCTTTGGCTTTGGCACCCGTCTCAAGCTCAGCTACGGCACCTTTATGTATGCCGTTCGCACTCATCCAGAAATGGGCCTCAGCCACAGCGTGGACGTCGGTTTTACCTGGTGAGAATGCTCTTCCTGGCGCTGCTGTTGCTGCCGCTGGCCCTTGTGGCCCAAAGCGAAGCGGAATTGATCGAGCTAAACGCTGAAACGCTGGAATTCAACGCCTGGCAGGAACTTTACAGACAATTGCTGAGCCCGGGTTCGGAACTGGGCCTGGACAACCGGCTGTGGCTGACGGACCAGAGCTATAGCCTCCACCGGCTGATGTTTCGCCACCAGGGCAGAGAACTGGCCCTCAATCTTTACAATGACTGGACTGATGGCGATACCGATGCCAATGTGAGCATCCGGCTGGCCCAGGACAAACTGTTGAGAGATGTAGCGCTGGGCCATTATCGCCTCCAGTTTGGCACCGGGATATCTATGGGCAGCGGCTCACGAAGTCTGAAGGGTCCGGTACTCCAGATCGAACGGCCACCCTCACCCAGGCGTTACAGTCCCTTTGGGGCCGCGATCAAAACTCAATGGAAACAAGTGGCCGGCTTGCTGTTTGCCAGTGTGGCAGCACGCGAGGCCAGGCTCAACGCGGCCAGCGAGATCATCAGCCTGCCCAGGACCAAAACCGGGCTCGACGGTAGCACCCGGGAAAACCTCTGGGGAGCGGCCCTGAGCTATGAGGCCAAGCTTTTCAGGCTGGGCGTTATCGCATATCGCCAAAGCTATGACAGGGACTTCGAAGGAGGCCTTGAGCGGGTTTCCACGGCTGGAAGCGTTTATGGCGCGCTGCGGTTCAAAGCTCATACCCTGGATCTGGAAAGCGGCCTGACTAATGACTCCCCCCACCATTATCTGGCCTGGAATTACCGGCATCAGGGCTTTGAACAGACCCTCAGTTTTGCCATCGATCCGGATCAGGATCAAGTGGCTTATTCCACTCCCCGGGAAGTGCTTAGCCGCGATCCCGACACCATGGAGATGGCCTGGGACGCCAGATTTCCCCTTTTCAAAGATGCCCGGCTGGGGCTCCGTTTTGCCGCTGACCATCTCAGGGGTGGCAGCGTCAGCACCAATGATCTGCGCACCAGACTCCTGGCCTCTTTTGAATACGGGCAGCAAGCTGAGAACTTCAGCTTCAGAGTGAGTCATTTCGACCGGGAAGTATTGAGCCACATAGACGAGGACTACAACCTAAGCAGGCCAAAACACTGGCGCTTTGAACTGGCTTACAAAGATCAGGTGCTGCCTTACCTGGGCCTGATGCTGAACTGCCGCTATCACATAGAGGATAAAAGCAGTTGGAAAGACAATGGGCTTTACTATCACAGCGCTCTGCAGTTTCAAAGCGGAAAGCTCAGCGCCCGGCTGGGCTATCAGGGCTGGCAAAGCTCCAAAACCGGTCTCTGGTATGAGGACGACACCCTTAGCGCCTGGTCCGTTGCCGGCAAGGACGATCAAAACCTCTACCTGAGCGCTGATCTGAACCTCAAACGCCTCAAGCTGGGGCTCAATATCCGTCAGTCCCTCACAGATCAGGACGAGCGGCGGATCATCATGCGCCTGGAAACCTGGATTTAAGAGAAATAAATGAAAGAGATTGACTTCAAACTGGATGAATGCCTGATCCGTCTGGCTAGACTGGAAGACGAACCCGACCTCAAAGCCATCGCCAAAACCATTTGGGAAGGCGGGGATTATCTTCCCAGGGTGATGCGGGAATGGATCCTGGAACCCTGGTTTATCGTATGTGAGTATCAGGGCAGAGTGATCGCCTGTATCAAGCTTACGATGCTGCCGGACAAAAGCTTATGGTTTGAAGGTATGAGAGTGCATGGCAATCTGCAGGGACGCGGGATCGGTAAACTGATGAACCGCGCTGCCATGGAGTATGCCAGCCGTCTGGCGTCCGAACATCCCGGCCTGAGATATGAATTCAGCACCTATTTCCTCAATCATGAGACGCTGCATCTTACTTCCAGGATGGGCTTTCAGCAGGTGGAAAGCTTTCACACCCTGGATAAATACGGGGTTCGCCATCTCAGCGAACCGGACATGATCACGGACCCGGGCATGGATATCTTTGATCACTTTCCACACTATCTGCCAGTGGGGTGGAGGACCGTCAGAAAGCATCCCGACAGCCTTGCCTACATCCGTTCCCATGCCACCGTGTTTGCCACACCCAGGGCGCGTTACCTGATCGGGGGCCATGAGAACAAGGATATCACAATCCTGGACCCTATCCCGAATGACTTCCGAACGGAACTGCCCTACCTGCAATACTTTTTCGGTCCCAAACGCAAGTATTCCATCATCTTCCCGCGATCTCAGGCTTCCAAAATCGCCAGCCTCAAGAACCTGGGCTTCCGGGATTGGGACGATAATCCTGACATGAAACCGGAAATGCTGGTGTTCAGCATGCCGGCTGTGTCAGAGTGATCCCAAGCTCAGTCTTTTGGCAGGCTCCAGTCTCCGGATTGGCCTTTTTCTTTGCTGCTGTGAGTGGTGATCCTGTGGGTGCCGGTCACCAGGTCCAGATAGCAGACCAATTTGACATACTCGCCTTTATGCGCTGTGTTGCCAATCGCCATCAGGACCAAAGTGCGGCCGATTACGCTGTGGATATAGTAGGTGGCCTCACTCTCTGCTAAAAACATGCGGTGCTGTTCGTTTGAGTAGCCGTATTTCTCCATGAAATCCATTTCATACTGATCGATCCAGTCACTGTTGTCGGCCATCAGTTCCACATAGCTGGTGTCGGCCAGTGCTTCATCCGGAGGATAGGCTTCCAGGCTGAAGTACAGGTTTGCAGCCACAGATTCCCGCGTCACTTGCTCCAATATCCGGTTCGCGCCTTGCATGCTGAAGGGCATGATAAAGTTCCCTCTGACTATCTGGCACATGTTTTCCAGCCTGGTCCTGATGCTCTCTGTCTCCTTTTCACGACGCTGCGAGATATAGGCTTCATCCAGAAACACCCAGAAGTATTCGTCTGCATACAACCCATGCAAAACCCAGCGTTTGCCGTTTTCTGTGTCTGCCTGGTAAAGACTGAGAATCCGTTCCGTGCCGATAGCGTCCTTGTCCTTTTCTCTCAGGATCAGATTCCAGTAACTGGGAGTCTCAGACTCCAGCCAGGAGATCAGCACCCAATCGGGATCGATGGACGCGAGGGTCTTTTTTACCTTGTCGAGAGGGATTTGTGTGCCGCTGCTGGCCGCGCTCAGGAAAGCACTGCACAGGCACAGCGTGATCAGAATCAAAGCAGCTTTTTTCATGGCTTACCTCACTTGAGTGTGTTATTTGTCTTAGTAGTTCCAAGTTCTCCGGGTTGCTGGCCCCCTGTCAATTGGGCCAGCTTCTTGCTAAAGCGTTCTGAGCCCTCCGCATTCAGGTGGTCATAATCATAAAACTCTTCATCTTTATAGGGCTCAGTGCTCAGATTCAGATATTGGGCACCATACTGGCCCAGGCTTGAGGCGGCATGGTCTGTAGCCTTGATGAATGAGGCAGGGATCCCCTTGTAGTAATCTGGGTGGACGGGTGTGTTGACCAGCCAGAGCTCTATCCCATGTATCTGGCAAAGCCTGGCAAGGTCATTCAGATACTCAAGTTTGGCTTGGGATAGTCCTGTGGGCAGTCCAAACTTGCTGAAGTGTCTACGCAATACGGCTTTGAGAGAGCGACGTTTCCCAATCCTGGAGCCTGTAGCTGGCTCATAAGCTCCCATCCAGCCTGCAGTTCCACTATCGTTTCGCAGCTTATAATACTCCGCGATATCCTGTCCCACCAGGATTGGGAAGCCAATTGCGTTGCCCAGATATCTGGCCAGGGTGCTTTGATGTAAATCTTCATAGCGAAACTTGCGATGATAGAATCGGCGATCCACCAGCAAGTGATATCGCTTGTTCATTTCAGCTCCGCCAAAGTATGGAAAAGTAGCCAGAGAGTGATATGACAGGCTGATTATTACGCTATGAGGCCGGCAGCCGTCTTTTAGCAAGCGGTTGAGTTTGTAGTAGCTGTAATAGATAAACTCACCACTCATTCCCAGATTTACCGCATTTTCCCAGGCCGATGGGTCCATTAGTTTGACGGTGTGAGAGTCTCCCAATAAAAGTGTCTTAGCGCTGTTTGGAACCTGGGATTTATAATCCCGGTTCGCATCCAGAAACCAGTCCTTGATCCTCACTCCCCATACCAGTAACAGGGTCAACAGAATGAAGTGGATCCAGCTGGGAATAACTTTAGAACCTGGCATAGATAAAACCCGTCTCCATTCCACAATAGAACATGAGGCTGAGAGTAAGAGCGTAGATAGCTCGCCATCTGGAGCTCAGAGCAAAATCACTGATGCGCCTGAAACCCCCAAGCAACAAAATCAGGATCAGGGCCATAGCTGGGATATACAACAAGGTAAGCGGAGACAGGAGTTGGAGCGCCAGCTCCAGGCCATCCAGATGAAAGGCCAGCCAGCCCAGGGTCACGAAACTGAAAGTGATCGTCATGCCCATGAGGTTTCGTAGCCAGTGTACTTGCCCGGGGGTTACCAGTTTACGCTGCTTGCGCCAGCGCTGCAACATCTGATAGACGGCTATCCCGACACCGTGCCAGAGGCCCCACAGCGCAAAATTCCAGGCGGCACCATGCCAGAGACCACAAATCAGCATGGCCAGAACTGGCACCATCCACTGCAGCCAAAAACGCCGTGACTGTCCCTGCGACAACGGAAAAAAGAGATAATCCCTGATCCACTCAGAAAGCGAGATGTGCCAACGCTTCCAGAAATCAGTGATGTTCGCGCTCAGATAAGGGCTGTTGAAATTCTCACTGACCTTGAGGCCAAACAGCAGCGTTGCCCCAATGGCGATGCTGGAATAGCCGGCAAAATCGAAGTAAATTCTCAAGCTATAACCAAATAAGGCCAGCACCCTCATCTGCAGGCCATAAGCGGACGGGCTTTCCCACAGCGGTTTTATCAGGTATGCCAGCCAATCTGCCAATACAACTTTTAAAAACAAGCCCTCGCATATTCTGATCAATCCTGCCTCAAGCAACTTGAAGTCTGGTCTTAGAGGTTCTCGTCTGAGCTGCTTCCCAAAGCGTTCAAAGCGCTCCATAGGTCCCGCGCTGAAGATGGTGAACAGAGAACCGAAACAAAGCAATTCCAGCGGTTTGGCGCTCTTGATCAGGCTCCAGTAAATGTCCGTAAGATAACTTATATATTTAAAGACCAGATATGAAATCCCAAGGGGAACGATGAGCTTGGCGCCAAAATCCGGGAAACCGCTGTAAACAGACTTCAGGGTGCCACTGATCAGGCCCAGATACTTCCAAGCGATCAGGGCCAGCACCAGGAACAGGACTCCCAATCTGTAAGCCCTGAGCTTTCGGGAACCCCGCTCCAGCCACAATCCAGCCAGCCAGGTGACCAGCGTGAGAGCCAGCACCGCGTGCAGCGCTTCTTTTTGCCAGTACCAGATCCACAGCAGGCTGGCCAGGCTGAGCCAGATCACTCTCCAGTGCTGGGAGCGGATCAGCCAATAGACAGCCGCGGTGATTCCCAGCACCAGAATGAGCGTCAGGGTAGTGAACATCGGTCGGTTTGACTGCTGTTAGAATTGCTCGATGATCTTCACCATTTGGGCTACGGTATCAAAGCTCTCAGCGGTAATCCGGGGAGCTGGGATCATCTTGCCAAACTCTTTTTTGATATAGGCTTGCAGTGAAACCAGCGAGAAGGAATCCACCAATCCGCTGGAGATCAGCTTGGTGTCCGCGTCCAGTTCCATATCCGGATCCTCCAGAAATTCATGCCTGATGAAGGTGATAAGTTTCTCTTCCATTATATTGCTCCTTATAGGTTTATTGTATGCTGTAGGGGAGGTGTGGGCCTCAGGGACCCATCTTGATAGCCAGGATTTTCAGATAGTCCAGCATGGTCTCGCGGCTGGCGATCCTGAACATCATCCACTTGCCCACTTTCATGTAGTCGCCAGCGGAGTTGTAGAGCTCTGCCAGCTCCGCGCTCAAATCTGGAAGCAGTTCCCGCATTTTGGGTTCGTATCCAGAGGGGATCACCACAAACACCGAAAACGCTCCTCGCTCGGGATAGAGCGTACCCAGAGTCTTGCCGCTCTTTTGCAGCTTGAGATTCCAGCCCGGTTTGCCGGAACAGATGCTGTATGTGAGCCTGGATTTGGCTTCCCACCGCTGCTGACAGGCATCAATCAGATCACCCCAAAGCCTGGCGGTCCGATCGCCCAGAAAGCGGTTGATATCATCGTCTGACGGTGGTTTATCCTTGGGAAATAGTTCGTGCCACTGCATTAGTCAAACTCCTCTGCGTGGTATGATACAATCGTGATGATAGCCGTTTTGAGGACGAGTGCTGTCCAGCGCCAGAGATCATGGCCGGCTACCGACTTCCCGAGCAGGTAAAGCTTATGGTTTAATCCCATACTGCTTGATCACTTCTCTCACCATCGCGTCCAGAAAGAGCTCGCCGGTGTCGTAGACGTCGAATGGTTTAAACCCCAGATATTTATCCCACTGTCCCGCCACATAGTCATGTGAAATCACCCGATAGACTTTTTCCGGATCGAGACGTTGGCCACCCAGGTCAAAAAAGCGGTCGGTATAGCCATCCCAGTCCGTTTCACCGGGGCGGTTGGGATCTTTGTGCATGGTGGCAGCCCAGCCGGGAGCAGTGCTCTGACAGATGTCGTAAGGTTTGGCCAGCGCGATCTGAGCGTTGAGCGCGTCCCAACTGAGGATATCCCTTCCATAGCATGAAAAGACGGTAACGGTATTGTTGAAGGGCAGCATTTCATGCATATCCCTCAGAGTGACAGGTCCGGCGGAAATGAGCTTTCGAAAGCCGCCGTTGTTGACGATGGCCAGATCGGGCTGATAGATTTCCTGATATTGGGCCTTCAGGGAGTTTGCCATCCAGCGCGAAAGGGCTGTGGAAGAAAACTTGTCCGGTACCCAGTCTTCCGGAAGGGATGCAATCACCTGGCCCAGCTGGGCTTCAATACGATCTGACATTTGCCTCACCAGGAGCATTAGGGGATTGGCCCTGGAGATTGGGACCTGCCGAAGCTGGATCAGACGGCTGTCGAATGCTGTGACGCGATCGTTTTCCACTTCCAGATCAACCAGGCCAAGATGGCTTAAATAACTGCCCGCCTGCAGGATATAGATACCGTTTACCCGCGTTGGGCTCTCTATATAGCTGTGACTGTGACCTCCGATAATGAGATCAACCCGGTTGTCCAGCTGGGTAGCCAGCAGGCTGTCTGCCTCGAAGCCGTTGTGGCTGAGGACCACAATCAGGTCCGTCTGGCGGTCCAGGTCCTCCAAAAACATCCCGATTGCCTCTTTGTATGGCAGAATCCTGAGGCCGCTCACGTTGTCGATCTTCACCTTTTCGGGCAGTTCCACCAAGGTGAGCCCCAGGATGCCGATTCTCAGTGAGTCTCTGGTGATGACGTGCCATGGCTTGTTACCCAGAGGCTGGGAACTGGTGGTGTCAAACAGATTGCTGCTCACGAATGGATAGCGGGCCAGAGAACGCAAGCGGGCCAGATTTGCGGGGCTGTGGTCAAACTCGTGATTACCGTAGGTGCTGGCATCCAGGCCCAGACGATTGAAAACCTGGATCACGGCCCCACCCACGGCTCCGGCATAAGGCATCGCGGCAAAGGCGGTGCCGGTTTGCTGGTCTCCTGCATCCAGATAAATGCTGCGGGGCGCTTCGGCTCTCAGGGAGTCAAGGTGTTCCCAGAGGCTCAGATAGCCGCCCAGCGCGAGGTTACCTTCCGGGGCGCGGTAGTTTCTGGGCTCATAGGCCCCGTGGGTGTCGTTGGTGTGGAAAATCCTCACAGGGACTGCCCGGATGGACCATGCCATCAGGAGCAGGTAGCAGAGAATGACGAAGCGTTTCATGGGCTGGCCTCCTGTTATCTCAATCAAGCTTGGCAGAGCAGGCGTTCGGCGTTGATCAGATCGCCCGGAGTGTCTATTCCAATTCCTTGATAAGCTGTTTCCACCATGCGGATGGGAATAGCGTTTTCCAGGGCCCTGAGCTGTTCCAGCTTCTCGCAATGTTCCAGGGGGCTGGGGCTCAGTTCCACAAAGCGCAGCAGAGTCCGCTTGCGCCAGGCATATACTCCTATGTGCCGCATGGTCTTGTGATCTGTAGTTCCATCCCGGTCGTAGGGGATGGGGGAGCGGGAAAAGTAGAGCGCGTTTCCTCTGAGGTCGGTGATCACCTTCACGATGTTGGGGTCTCTCAATACGAGAGGATCCAGGCAGGGCGTCATCAGAGAGGCCATCTCCACGGCGGGGTCATCGAAGCAGTTCAACAGGTTCCTGAGGGCTTCGCCATCGATAAAAGGTTCGTCTCCCTGGACGTTGATGATGATATCAACATCCAGTCCCTGAGCCACTTCCGCCACGCGATCGCTTCCCGATGGATGGTCTGGACGGGTCATCTGAGCTCGTCCTCCCGCCACAATCACGGCGTTGAGGATCTCTTCGCTGTCCGTGGCCACGATCACCTGCTCAAAGAGGCCACTGGCCTGCACGGATTCCCAGACGCGATTGATCACCAGTTTGCCGCCCAACATCGATAAGGGCTTGCGGGGAAAGCGACTGCTGCCGATCCGGGCTGGAATGATCGCGACGGCTTTCATTGGACGTCCGAGCTCTTCAACTGAATATATACGCGGTAGCTGATGAGCTTCTCCTTGCGCTGAGGCACGATGAAGCTCTTGTCCAGATAGGCTTTATAGTTTTTGGTAACAGTCTCGACGGCCAGACGGCGCTGACCGATGTCGTCGGTGCTGTCAAAGAGGGCCCGCACTTTCTGGATGCGGTATTTGCCGATCAGGCTGAGGGCCTTTTCCTGGGCCAGATTCCAGGCGTCCGGAAGACTGGCTGCCACCGCTGAAGCCACACAAATCACGGTGCTGCCCTTCAGCTCGGTGGATTCATCCACACACCAGGGTGGCAATTCTTCGATTCTCATGGGTTTAGCGCTGTTGTCCACGCTGCCGTCGATGAAGCCAAACAGCCCGATCCGGTATCCCTGCAAGTCCACGGCGTCGATCACTTTCAGGGTACGGTTGGCCCGTTTAAGATAGTCCATATCAGCGCTCACCACTACTTTGATCCCCGCGGAGCTCCAATCTGACTGGCTGGCGCTGGCCCAGTTGTAGACGGCCTGTTTATCAACCACAAAAGCGCTGTGATTTCGGGAAAGGGAGACGGCGGCAAACTCGCGGGCCAGAGAATCCGCCCGGTTGGAATAGAAAGTATCGGTAAAGCCAAACCCCACCGCGTAGCTTCCGGAAGGAATCTGCCACAGCCAGGCTGGCGCGTTGAAGCCCAGATATTCCGTTTCGGGAGGTGAGGCCGGAAGGGGCTTTTTTGCTTTATGAGAGCTGCACGCGCCAATCAGCAGGACCACACACAGCAATACAATCGTTTGTTTCACAGGCTCTCCTTGGGGCTGGCCAGCACCCGCTCGCCAGATTCTTTGTGGATATGATGTTTTCGCAGCCAGATCAACAGGGCGGCCGCGTCGCTGTAATTTACTCCAGGGATTCGCATCGCCTGGCCAATGCTGCGGGGCCTGATTCTGGCCAGCTTTTCACGCGCTTCCCAGGCCACACTGTGGACGGCGTGGTAATCCAGATCTTCGGGCAGGCTGATATGTTCGGAGCTGTTGAAACGCTCCAATTCAGCGCTGGCGCGGTCCAGATAGCCCTCATACTTGATCTCCAGCTCAATGCGGCCGGCGATGTCGGAATTCAGCTCCGCGGAGGGTTGATAGCCAAAGCGGCGGAGGTCTTCAAAGCCTATCTCCGGTCGCTTGAGCAGGATGGCGAACCGGGTGGGCTCTTTGGGCAGTTCCGTCATCTGGCCTTCCGGATCGACGGGTAGATCGGTGTCAGCCTTGAGGGCGGTACGGCAGAAGAGGCTTTTCTCGGTTTTCAAGCGTTCCAACTCCCGTTCCTTGATCCTCAGCATTGCCTGAAATCTCTGCCAGCGGAGCTCAGACACCAGGCCAAGCTGGTGCCCAATTTTCATCAGACGCTCGTCGGCGTTGTCCTGTCTGAGCAACAAACGATACTCAGCCCGGGAGGTAAACATCCTGTAAGGCTCGTTGGTGCCGCGGGTTACGAGGTCATCCACCAACACCCCCATGTACGCCTGATCTCTTCCAATGATGAGGGAATCCCGGCCCTCCAGCCATAAAGTCGAGTTGATCCCGGCCAGCATTCCCTGAGCCGCGGCTTCCTCGTAACCCGAGGTGCCGTTGATCTGTCCGGCCAGATATAAGCCCTTGATCCGCTTGCTCCTCAGCGAGGCGTCAATCTCATCGGCCGGCACGCAATCATACTCGATGGCATAGGCGTAGCGCATGATTCTGGCCTGTTCGAGGCCTGGAATGCTGTGCACGATCCGGGCCTGGATTTCTGGCGGCAGGGAGGTGGAAATACCGTTTACGTAGCCTTCCCAGGTGTTGAGACCTTCCGGTTCGATAAAAATCTGATGGCTGTCGCGCTGGGGGAACTTGACGATCTTATCTTCGATGGAAGGGCAATAGCGAGGCCCGATACCCTTGATGATCCCTCCATAGAGGGCTGAAAGCTGTAGGTTGGCACTGATGATATTGTGGGTCTCGGGAGTCGTTCTGGTAAGAAAACAGGAGACTTGGTTTTTAAGTACCACGTCGCGGTAATATGAAAAACCGCTGGGATCGGGATCGCCGGGTTGCTCTTCCAAAACGCTGAAGTCCAGGGTCCTGAGGTCCACTCGGGGAGGAGTGCCGGTCTTGAAGCGGATCAGGTTAAATCCAAGTTTTTCCAATGAGTTACTGAGCTCATTGGCAGCCGGCTCACCGCTGCGGCCACCCTCTGAAATACTGGTCCCCACATGGATGCTGCCCCTCAGAAAGGTCCCTGTGGCCAAGATCACCGCCGGAGCGTGATATTCCAGTCCGATGGAAGTGCGCAGCCCGGTGACCGCGTTATCCTTTACCATGATTTCGCACACGGTGGATTCGATGATGTCGAGGCCGTCCTGCTCTTCCAAAGCTCTGAGCATCAACTCACTATAGAGTCTGCGATCGTTTTGGGCCCGGGGCGCCCAGACGGCTGGGCCTTTCTTACGGTTGAGCATCCGAAAGTGAATGCCGCTGCGGTCCGCGCTATAGCCAAGCTCTCCGCCCAGAGCGTCTATCTCTCTGGCCAGATGACCTTTGGCGGGTCCACCCATGCTGGGATTGCAGCTCATGCGGCCCACGCTTTCCAGCTTGATCACAAAGATGGCGGTCCTGGCACCTCTGCGGGCTGAGGCTAAAGCGGCCTCGATTCCGGCATGGCCGGCTCCCACTACCAGGACGTCGTAATCCGCTGTCACAACGTTCCTTAGATCAGGCGGCCCCGCATCCAGCCATAGACCTGTTCCATACCGGTTTTCTTCAACGCGGAGACGGGAAAGATCGGCTCCGTTTTAAGCCCCAGTCCTTTAGCCAGCAGCTGCAGGGTCTTGGGGATTTTGGTCTTGGGGATCTTATCCGCTTTGGTAGCCACCACGCAGTGGTCAATCCCTCTCAGACGCAGCAGTTCCAGCATCAGGATATCTTTGTCATCGGCGGGGTGACGGATGTCCACCAGCACAATGATCGCCTTAAGCTGTTCCCGCACTTCAAAATAACGGTTGATCATCTTGCGCCACTTCTCTTGTTCGGCCTGTCCCACTTCGGCAAAGCCATAACCGGGCAGATCGGTGAGTTGCAGCTTGCCTTCCGAACCTGTTTCTTCGTCTTTCCAGCGGACCAGAAAGAAATTGAGCAGCCTCGTCTTGCCTGGGGTGGAGGAGGTCTTGGCGAGACCGTGGACGCCAGTGATCAGGTTGATGAGGGTGGATTTACCCACGTTGCTGCGGCCCGCGAAGGCAAATTCGGCAAAAGCGCTGGCGGGATAGTCCACCGGTTCCACGGCGCTCTTGACAAAGTAGCTCTGCACCAGCCTAAACATGAGAATACACCACGGCGCTGCGCTCGGATTCCTGAATCTCCACGCTTTCCACCCGCACGGGTTTTCCGGCCAGCTCGCGCTCGAAGCGTTCAAAGACGTATCTGGCGAGGTTTTCAGAGGTGGGGTTGTGCTGTGTAAATGCTGGCAGCTCATTTAGATAGGCGTGGTCAAGCTCATCCAGGATGGAGGACAGGACCTGCTTTATCACCCCAAAATCCAGGGCCATCCCGATCTCGTCGAGCTGATCGGTAGCCAGGCAGACCTTCACTTTCCAGTTGTGGCCGTGCAGGTTGCGGCAGGCACCCTGGTATCCACAGAGCCGGTGGGCGGCACTAAAGCTGTCACTTACGCTAAGTCTATACAATGCAGTCTCCTAAAAATACTTTTTTCTGATAAAGATCAGCACCAGGCTGATCGAAACCAACACGCTGATCCCCATCACGATGGCAAAGGCGTAAGCGTTTTCCTGAAAGGGCAGATGCACGTTCATGCCATAGATGCTGGCGATCAGAGTGGGCAGGGAAATGATGATCGTGATCGAGGTGAGGAACTTCATCACCACGTTGAGGTTGTTGGAAATAATGCTGGCAAAGGCATCCATCATACCGCTCAGGATGCTGGAATGGATGTTGGCCATCTCGATGGCCTGTTTGTTTTCGATGATCACGTCCTCGATCATATCCTCGGCTTCGGGGTCCTGGTTCAACCAGCGGCTGCGCTGCAGGCGTTCCAGAATGATCTCGTTGCTGCGCAGGGAAGTCGAGAAATAGACCAGGGATTTTTCCATGCGCAGCAGCCGGATAAGTTCCTTGTTGCGCATAGACTGATGGAGTTCGTTTTCGATGTTGTTGGTGCGGCGGTTGATCTCTTTGAGAAACTTGAGATAATAGATGGCGGCGCGGAGGTTGATTTGGAGCAAGAAGCTCTGCTGGGTAATGAGGAAGGGGCGGTGCTTGGCTTCCAGATACAGAGTGAGGATCTCGCTGTCGTAAAAGGACACGGTGATCAGCTTGTCCTGCACGGCAATAATGCCCAGGGGGGCTGTCATGAAAGACAGGCTGGCGCTGCGGTGCCTGTAATAGATGGGCACGCGGATGATGATCAGGGTGGCGCCGTCCTCATACTCCACCCGGCTGTTTTCATCCGAGTCCTGCAGATCGGTGATAAAATCCTCAGGGAGGTCATAACGCTCGATCAGGGTCTTGATCTCATCGCCGTTGGGACTGTCCAAATGTATCCAAAAGGCCTCGTGGTGAGTAACGGCTGGCACAAAACGCCCTTCCGCTATCTTAAAATACTGGATCATGGCGACCTCCTTATTCAGATTTTGTTTGAAAGCCACAATTCCTAAGGCTTTGATTTGTGGCAATAAAAAAAAACGAAACGCGTCCGGACAGGCAACGGACGCTGGCTCAGGTTGCTTGAACGTAGTTTCCTGGAGCGGGAAGAAGCCTGTCCTGCCATCTGAACTTCGTTGATTTTACTGATTCGCTGCCGGCAATGAAAAGCCTCACTGTTATTCCTGCCTCCGCGAGAATGGCAAGAGATCTGATGTGGCTTTTCACGTAAACTTCCACACCAGCTTCGACCTCTCTCAAGCCGTTGCAGATGATGGATTTAGTCTGGGCTATGAGGCTTCCTGGTATTGGGCTGTCCTGCCGGTAAACGAGGAGCTGGATTCTCCCGATCCAGATTCGGACGAGTTTATGATCTGGCGTTTCAGCACTATGGCCGATCCCATGGGAGAACTGGAAGTACCCAATGTGAGCATTGAGCGGCTGGACAATAGCGTGAGAGTCTGGTGGCCAGCTGTGCCTAACGCCTCAACCTACAAGGTGTATGGCAGTGTAGACCCCATATTGGGCTATAGCCTCATCACTCAGACAGCCGATACCGAATGGATCGTCACCACCCATGGGAACATGGAGTTCTTCAAGGTAGCGGCGGTTAATTAACAGCATATAGACATTCATAAAGAAGACAATTCCCCGGCCCGGAGCTATATCCGGGCTGGGCCTTTTTTTGGGGGATGTTCCTGTAATCCTCTCCGTATCAGATGATTGTGATCACGTGGCAGTATCGGGGAATGGCCTTAAAATCATTTGCCTGGTCTCATGAGTCTGTTTCACAGAACCGTATCACTGGCTTTAGAGCTTGTGAAAAACTTTTTATCGTGGCATTATTCTTTACGAGTCCCAGCGGGACGACAGTTTAGATAGATCCGGTGTCCCAAACTAAGATGAGTCCTGTAGGGACGGCAGTTTAGATAGATAACTGCGTATATTTATAACTCATTATCATCGTACTGGTCTAATCTAAACTGCCGTCCCGATGGGACTCCAATCATTGATAGGAGCACGGGTATCTATCTAAACTACCGTTCCTACGGAACTCAGGCTGTTGACAAAGTATCAAATCAGATAGAACGCAGATGACGGGATGACACGATCATCAAGATTCCGGGCATTGTAATAGGCTGTGTGTCAGACCATTACAAGTGACTTCCATTCCTCTGTTCCTCTGTTTCTCTGTTTCTCTGTTTTAAAAAAGAAAAGACATCAAGGCGCCTTAAAGTCATTAATCACATGGTTATCTGTCTTTGCTATTACTTTGTTGGTTATTCCAATAATGCTTTCTCGGTTTTGTAACAGGGCTTTGTCAACACTCTGCGTTCCTACGGAACTCAAAAATGCCAGTTTTTGCACAAGCTCTGAAGCCGGTCGTAGCACTGACTTTAGTCGGTGCGTGATAAATCCCTATCTGCTTATACGGCATCGGTATAACGCTTAATAGTCTGTCTTGTGTGGTACCGGCTAAAGCCGGCACTACGACCGGCTGAAGCCAGTGATACCAATTGTTCAATGGTCTTCTCATGCTTCCTGCGTTCTCTGCACCTATGCCTCTCCTATGCCCAGGCAAAGGAGAGGCATAGGTGGGGCATAGGTGGTGTAAAGGAGGCTAAGGGCAAAACATTGAAAAACTGTAAGATGCTTTTCGCGGATGGCACCCGCGGCAATCCTCCTCAGGGCAGCTTCAACAGCCCCAAAATCCTGGACCGGTACTCCTCAAAGGCCTTGCGGCCGTCTTTGGTGAGGCGCGCCAGGGTGCTGGGCTTGCGGTCCACGAATTTCTTGCTGATCTCCACATAACCTCCTTGTTCCAGTTTCTGGAGGTGGACGGAGAGGTTGCCTCTGGTGAGGCCTGTATTACGCTGCAGAAATACGAAGTTAGCTTCTTCCACCACATAGAGATAGAGCATGATGTTGAGGCGGGCCGGCTCGTGAATGAGACGGTCGATGTCTTCCGCGCCGCTCTGGATGCTGATGATCTCTTCATTCATCTGGAATCACCGGATAGTCTTTGATGAAACGCCTCAATTCGATGATACCCATGATCAGGTTTAGTGCCCCAAAGGCCAGCACGATATAAAAAACGGTATGACGGCCTAGCCTCACGAAGAGCAAGACCGGCAGAAAAACCAGTATCGTGATAAGGGTGAAGGGCCATTGCTGTCGGCGCCTGGCCGTCAGAAGCAAGGCGATCAGCACAAGCGGCATGGCTACTCCAAGAGCCATGGGGCCATAGATGTTAACCTTTGAGGGTAGCTCAAACCCCAGCATCCCATTGCTGATCAAAAACACCAGAAGGCCAATCACCAAGGCCAGTGCGATCAGAATTAGCAATCTCTTGCTGCTCTGGCCTTCTTTGATTTTGGCATAACCCACCCGGGGATAGGTGTAGCGTTTGCGCAGTCCTTCCACCAGGCCAGGAATGATGGGGATGAAGATCACAAAAGTGCTGGTGTTGCCGGCCAGAGCCAACAGCATGGCAATCACCATAAATACTCCCGCAGCTATTCGGGGTATGCCATCCCGGTATTTGATGTCCTGGGTGACCTGCTCGCGGGTTTTCTCGACCAGTTCGTCTTTCATTGTGCCTCCACGGGCTATAGACTTGTTTATAGTGCAAACATGTTTACCGTGGTCTGGGAGTCAAGATGTTTGTGTGCGATTTCTGATCACACGTCGCTTGAGCTGTGGAAATCTTTCCACGTGCAGGCCGGGTCTGCCACGCTCCTTGAGACCGTTGAATAATCGGTATCACCGGCTGAAGAGCTTGTGAAAAAACTGGCGAAGCCGGAGGCTGACATTACCCCGTTGGAGTTCAAGCGGCCACGATAAAAGCATGCAAGACAGCGAGTTTGCGGGCCGCTTGGACTTCAACCAGTACACCCGCGAGATAAATGTCTTCGATGTGCTGCACGTAAGTCCAAAGCCCCGTCAGGTATAGAGATAGACGCATAATCTATTTAGGGGCTTTGAACTCCAAGACGGTCAAGGTAGTTTTTTTTTCACAAGCTCTGAAGCCAGTGTTACGGTTATGTGCAACGGTCTTTCCTTGAGGTTTCCTCCAGATCAAAACAGCATAATGAAAAAGCGGAGACCTTCCGGTCTCCGCTGTAACGTCTCTAGGATGAAGGATATCTACTTGGCCAGCACCATCTTTCTCAACTGCTGGAACCTGGCTGTGTTCATGCGGTAGAAATACAAACCGCTGGCCGCCATATTGCCATAGCTGTCTTTGCCGTCCCAGATCAGTTTGAAAAATCCGGGTTGGCTGTGCTCGATGCTGAATTCGCGTACCTTCTGGCCCCGGGTGTTGAAGATCACGATCTCCACCTTCCCAGGCTCTGCGAGGGCGTAGCGGATCGTGGTGCTGGGGTTGAAGGGATTGGGATAAGCGCTCAGCAGTTCCGTGACCAGAGGCACTCCGGGACTGATGTTTCCTCCCCCGTTGCTGTAGGCAATGCTGATGGGACCAAAGTAGGCTTGGCTGCCGTCCATATCGAGGCTTTGCAGCCAGTAATACCAGGTGCCATCTTCCTGCAACTCAGCGTCTTCAAAGATATAGACCTGCTGTTGGGAAGTGTTGGTGGCCTCCACCAGGGTCTGCAGATCGAAGGCGCTGTCCAGAGCGTCGCTGGAATTGCGGAAGATGTGATAACCCATGCAGTTATCCTCGGATTGGGTCACCCAGGTGAGCAGCACCTTGTTGTAAGCGTTGAGGGTGGCAGTGAAGGATGACAGCTCCACCGGCAGGGTGTCGTCTCCGTTTTTGGGGAAGGCGGCATAGATGTCTCCCTCCGCTTTGGCGGCTGGGACTGTGAACCAAGCGGAAGCATCAGTCCATCCACCTGGGTTGGTCACGATGTTCCAGGCACCGCTGTCTCCCACTTTATAGGCCAGCGTGGTGGGAACGAAGCCCAGGCCGTGGGCGAAAGTGATGGTGCTGCCAGCCAGATCGACTCCGGTGATCACAAAATCCAGTCCGGCATCGTCATAGGGAGCGCCGATGCTGTCGTAGCCGGTGATTACGAGGACGTAGCCCTCGGTTTCTGTGATGCCGGTGATCTCGACAGACGTGTTGATCACATTGCTTTCCGGGTCTGTAACTGCAGGTGGATCCACTGTAACGCTGTTGTCGATCACCACCGCCGCGTCGCTTTGTGAGCCAGGCACGATGCGGATATCGTCTATGGCGGCTGGGGGGTTGGTTCCTCCGCTGGAGTTGTTGGCCCAGCTGAAGACCAGCAACCTGGTCTGGCCATTTACCCCGGCGGGAATATCCAGAGTCACTTCCTGCCATGCGGATGAAAGGTTGTAGGTTCCACCCAATTGTCCACTGCTCAGCAGGGTCCCTGCCACTGGAGTGGTGGTTGCGTCCACCAGATATACCTTGAGATAGTCTGTGCTGCTTTCACCTTGAGCTTTCCAGTTGAAGCGCAGCTTCCAGCTTTCGGAACCGGAGGGGAAGCTGACAGCGCTATAGGCGTGGACAATTGAGGCGCTGCTGGTGGTGTAGGCGTTGCTGGTGCCTCCGTTATTGGAGATATAGAGGCTGGTATCACCTGTATTAGCAGTGGCAGTGCTTTTTGCCCATTTATTGGTCTGGCTGCCGTTGGCGAACAGCCAATTGCCGGGTCCGGTTTCAAAGCCCTGGGCGAAGGGGACTGGAGTGATTGATCCGGATAAGGTTAGTTTGATATTGGGTCGGTAAGTGGAAGTAGTGTTGTTTGTTCCTGATCCGGAGAACACATTAGTTTGGTCTACAGTATCACTGCGGATGTATCTGTAACCATTGGTAACCGTGCTATACTGCACCGTTCCGGATGTGTTGTAGGAACCGATCAGCCCGAACGCTGTATCCACCAGGATGTTGTCCGAGCCGTTCCAGGTGAAGGGATTGGTGAGGGTCAGCATGTTCCAGCCGGTGGTGCTGGGCTGGTAGGTAGCATTGGAATAGACTGTCACCAGGTTGCTGTTGTCTATCCAGGAAGCCACATTGGTGGCAGTAGTGTGCTTCATCCGCACCACGAAGTTTGGCATGACCTTGGTGGGCAGGTCTGTAACGTTGAATCCTATTTGGGTGATCTGGATGGGGCCTGTAGCGCCAGCGGTATTAAGCTCCGCTTTCGTGTAAACTGATTGACCATGCAGACTTTGATAATACACGTTGATCGGGCAGGCCGCGCTGGTTGCCGTGCTGGAAGTGCCGCTACCGATAGTAACGGAAGATACTACATTAGGAGTGGCGTTCACCGTGGCGGTGGGATCGCTTTCCCCTCCGGAATAGACCGCTGTGAGGTAATAGCTGTAGGTATTACCGTTGATCACGGCGTTGTCCGTGTAATACAGGTTTGAGGTGGTGGAAAGCTCGCTGCCGTTTTTGAATATCTTGTAGGAAGTGGGGGTGCCTCCGTCCGGAGCTTGCCAGCTAAGGTTCACAAAGCCATTTCCTCCCACCGCTGCCAGGTTTCTGGGAGGCGGGTAATAGGCACCGAATTCCGGGAAAATGATGTGGTCCAGCCAGGCTGTGTCGCTTCCCCCAAGATATGATACGTCCTTGGAATAGGTCCACTTAAAGCTGTGCAAACCGGTGCTGATGGCATGGGTTTGCAATGCCCATCCAGCTTCGCCGGACCACTGAGCCTGCTGTACGTCGTCTAAATAAAAGCGTAGATAGTCATAGTCAGATTCTGAGGATACCTTGTAGAAATAGCTAAGGTCTCCGGCAGTGGTCACATTCAGGGTGATAGACAGTGTAGTGCTGGCGCTGTTTCCTATTGGACCCGCTTTGGCGGCATAGCTGCCACTGTATTTTTCACTGCTTTGCACCGTCCAGGCTACGGCACTGCTGTTGTTCCAGCTAAACGCGCCAAAGTTGCCACTCTCAAAACCTTCATCGGGAGGGGCCAACAGAGTGATGGTAACGGTGGATTCCCGGGTGTTTAAATCATCATCGGTGGCCACGGCTTTAATTGTATGGCTGCCACCAGAATAGCCGGCAGTATTCCACAGCCAGCCATAAGGGCTGCTGCTATCAGTATATTTCAGTACATCGTCCACATAGATCTTCACGTTGGTGATGGTGCCATCGCTGTCGGTAGCACTCACGTTTATCTGAATGGAGCTGTTGAGGTCATGCACTGATCCACCGGTTGGAGCAGTGATCTGGCAGGTGGGTTGCCCGGGGGATAAGGTCAACAGAGCTTGATAGGCATTGATCATGCCATATCCTGTATAGCGGTCCCAGCCAACCCCGCCATCGATTGTCATGTCCGTGGCGGTTGTGACCAAAGCGTTGCGGATTTCCGCAGGAGTGAGGGTGGGGTCATAGGAAAGCAGTAAAGCTGCCACCCCAGCGGCATAAGGTGTGGCACAGGATGTGCCGCCAAAATAGGAATAATAGTTCCCCGCGGTACCGTTGCTCTCATTCCATCCGAGATTGCCCTGTATGTCAGTGGAGGGGAGCAGACTGGGGGCTATAATGTCAACGGACAGCCTGTCATCCTGTACATTTGTGCCATAGCATGATCCCCAATACACCACATTGTCCACCGATGTATAGCTCTTTCTTTCTGCTCCCGGGCTGGCAGCACCGACACTGATCACATACTGGTTAACTGCTGGATAAGACACCACGTCCTGGACCTCATTGACTCCTGTTCCCATGTAGGCAGGGTCATAGTAGTTTCCAGTTGCTGCCAGGACAACTACTCCGTTGTTATTGGCGTAGGTAAGTGTAGGATCAACTGTGGAATCTGACGTTATATTGGCACCCAGGCTCATGCTTATCACGTCAGCATCGTGATCTACAGCAAAGGTTATCGCGTTTGCTATTGATGTGAATGCCATATTGCCGTCTGAGTCAGCAACTTTGAGTGGCATGATACTGCAACCCCCGGCTATACCAACAACCCCCAGATTGTTATTGGCAATGGCAGCTGTTACTCCAGCGCATAGGGTGCCATGACCAGCATCTGTGGCATCATCCATCGGGTTCTCATCATTATCACCAAAGTCATAACCTGTCACCTGCCTTAGATCGGGGTGAGTAGTATCCACACCGGAGTCTATGATTGCCACTACGATATCGGCAGAACCGTAGCCCTGGGGAAGATCCCAGGCCAGTTGAGCGTCCACATCGAATCCAGCTATGCCTACGGCAGGCCCTGTGAATTGATAGGTGCTGGAATTCCAGGATGGGAATTGGGCTGTATTGTTATGGCCCCAATGGGTGGAATACTGAGGATCGTTTGGCACCGCGGAAGGATAGGCATAATACTCATAAGTAGCATCTTCCACATAGCGGTTGGCGCGGAAAGAGGCAAGCGCCTGATCCACCGATGCCGCCCATCCAGTTTGATCAAAAACCAGCGGTCAAAGCCAGTACGGGCTTCCCAGGCTGTATCCTTGAGCCGACGGTGGGCTCTGATCACTTTGGTGCCGCCGTTGACACTCATAAGCTGATCCAGTTCATTGACCCCGAAGGAGTTTGACTCCGCATAGAGGCCTTGCGGTAAAGCAGCGCGCTGGACGGCATCGGGAGAAAGCTTCACCTTGATCAGGTCTGAAGCGTAAGCCGGACGGTTAGTGGGGACCTTGGGTAACGCGGCCGCCGACAAAGTCAGGACCATGACAAAAAACATCAGAATTGCTAGGGCTCTCGGTTTCATTAAACCACCTCTCTTACAGGTTGTTACGTAATAGCAACTATGCTAGGGTGATGTTTTATTTTGTCAACGAGTTTTATCCATCGTGAGATGAACTTCGTTTACTTTTTTCCTCAATTCCAGATAGTCACTTCACTAGCATCATTCTGTGGAGGGCTGTCTTGCCATCGGTTTCCAGCTTCAGGAGATAGACTCCCGAGCTCAATGACCGGCCATGGGAATCAAGCCCATCCCAGACGATCTTATGCGTTCCGGAGCTTTGCGGTTCATCGCTGAGGATATCAACCAACTGGCCTCTAAGGTTGTAAAGCGCCAGCCTGGCCCTTCCAGCTTTGGAGAGCTCGTAAGTGATCGTGGTGGAGGGGTTGAAGGGGTTGGGATAGTTGCTCAGTCCAAACGTCTCCGGTCCCGGCAAAGGTTCATCAGGTATCGCGCTGGGAGGCATCTGGATATCCAGGGCCATAAACATTATATCTCCCCGATTGGGAGGAAGGGGAGTAGGTGTGATGGCAGTCGTTCCCCAGTCATAGTCATCCATAAACATCAGCCACAGCCGTTTAGCTGGATTCCCACCGGAGCTCACAGACTGCATGCGGTCGGAGGGATAGACCCACATGGGGATCATGCCAGCCAGCTCGGGAGTGTCAACTGACGAAAGGACAATGGGATCGCTCCAGGTGAGACCGCGGTCCGGGCTCACGGAAATCATCACTTCGGGGGCCTGGGCCCAGGGTTGGTATTGCGGATAATCGGCAGGGTAGAGGTTGTAGCAGCGCGCCTTATAGCTGTCTTCCCAGAGGCAGACCATGGCCCCGCTGCCGTCGTCTTCGCTGATATGCAGATTGCCGTAGTGGAAGATCATAGCGTCATTGTGCAGCGTCTCGTCCCAGTGGCAATAGGGGAAGTTGTATGTAAACTCAGGTTGGAGCTGGTCCAGCGGCCAGTTATCGGCCTGATGGTCTCCATCCCCGTCCCAGGGCATCCACCAGATGTCATCGATGCTGTTTCCGGCTTTGGG
>Ga0116156_10000699_pt1 | contig 35031 bp, 30 predicted proteins | sample AD_UKC045_MetaG_FD_89891 | JGI IMG/M metagenome (GOLD analysis project Ga0116156, IMG submission 89891) | Active sludge microbial communities of municipal wastewater-treating anaerobic digesters from USA - AD_UKC045_MetaG | ecosystem: Engineered > Bioreactor > Anaerobic > Digestate | place: USA...
TAGCTGACTAGGCTACTTGCGCCAGTAAAAAGATTTAAATGTATTGAATAAGAAGTTATTTCTTTCTTCTTATTCATATTAATAATATATATATGGAATATTGATATTCTAGCAAATGTATATATTGTAGGAAAACCAGCATGTAATCTACATTGGGCATCCAAACATATATGGTATACTCAATATAAATGATTAAATAATTATATAATGAAAGGACTGATTTTGATGAACGTTACTACTGAAAAGCAGAATGGTAAAATACCTTTCAAGTTTACACCACACTTCACAGAGAAGTTTGCGAAGAGTATGCAGCTTTATCAGATGGCATTGGATAAATTGAATGATGTAGTTCATTCTGCAACCAATTGCGATTATGGTTATTGCAGTAATAAGTATTCAGTTAGACTCATCACTCCGAATGATATCTCTACATTTACATCAAATCTTATAAAGGCATTTCGTATAGGAATGCTTCAGTATAATATTGATGACATTCAGAAGTTCTCTGTTGAATCCGCATATCGTTTCATTGCAGAACATGAAGACACCCCATTCGATGACAGTAATGTGTTGGGTGCATTCTCCGGCACATACATCAATCCACGTGATTTTGTACTTACGGATTTATTGTCAATCGCACATAATGAAGTATTCCCAACATCGTTAAAATCCAACCATGAGATTGGTGTCCAGAAGATGAACATCCAGGAGGACTTGAGGAAAGTAAATGACCTCCATTTCTCCGGTGTAATGAAAAACATCGTAAATGCATTACCTGGATTGATCGATCGTTCAGATTCCATATGGCAGTCATACAGACCACTCCAGAGTGAGATCTTTGTCAATGCAATCGAAAACTTCATAATGTTCGCAATACTGTTGAACACAACAACGGTTGTTGGAATGACAAATTATGTTGATCCATGCACAAGTTACAATACCAAAGAACTTGGTGATGGTGACAATAAAGTCCACCAGGAAAGTGTTAATACCACAAAGAACAAACCAGTGTTCGTTGTGCTGTCTGAAGGTAAGACACCACTGTTGTCAGAAGCCATCAGAGTTAAGACCAAGAGTAACTTTTCGCATGCATCAATTTCATTCGATCCATCATTGAAAAAGATGTGGTCATATGGACGTCCATCATTGAATCCGGATGGAACCATGAACAATGTGAAGTTTGGTTTTAAAACCGAAGATATTGATGAACGTTTGTTCCGTGGTAAACATATCAACATTGGTGTTTATGCAATATATCTTCCATCTAAAGCGGTTGCAGAAATGGAGAAATATATTGAAGGATACAATGGTGTGAAAACCAAATTCGATTGGGGTGCAATGTTGTCCCAGTTATTCAGTAAAGATAAAACACCAAGTGAAGATAAGTACAGAAGAATATGTTCAACATTTGTTGATACTGTACTCAAACAGACCGGTATAAACATCACTGGAAAGAATTCACCAAATCCGGGTGACTTCCAAACGACACTTGAAGATGCAGATACAACTAAGGTTGTCAATGTATTTTATGGCGATAGCAACAACTATTCACCATCAAATGCAAAGAAGAAACTTAAGGCATTCACTTCAGACAAAGCATCGGTTACATATGAATCATTTGTGACTGAATGTTGCCTGTTGAAAACAGACGATACTATTTTCAGAAGTAAGATCCCATTTGGTGTAAACTTCCGTGAACTTGTCTTAGGAGACATGACACCTGATTTTGCAGATGTTAAGAATGCATTGTATTATATTATCAAACATCCAAAGTCACCAATCGCACAGCTTCTCACAAAGTATGTTACTGTAAACAATATCTGCATGCCGGATGCAACATTGGTAACCAACATGATATTCAAACATCATGCAGAACCAATCGAACGTGGTTCATGGTATAACCAGCGTACTGGTCAACGCACATATGAGGACATGTATGAACTGTATGATTTCCATACCGATGTTGATTGGTTGGATAAAATCGTTTACGGTGATCCCGCATATGATGGTAACTATCGTCGTGATAACATGGGCAACCAGACAGTTCATCCAATACTGAATACATTGGATACAATATATCATGTATACGGTGACAAACATCTCGTGTCAAACGAAGAAGTTGCAAACCACATCATCGGTGTTGGTAATGTAATGCTTGGAATTATATCTGCATATTCCAGAAATGAAGTTGCTGATTACCAGATGGCAAAAGATGTGTTAACTGTATTGGGTGAAATCATCACACGTTGTATTCTGAAACTGTACCACAACAATACTCGTGTTGTTGATAACTCTGATTCAATGATGGATACAATGGCGCCGGGATACATGTATGTGGAATCATTCGTTATGGAAGCAGATGATAACAATGCAAAACCGACAACGGCAACAACAACACCAACAGTTACGGTTAACCGCAATGCGAATAATTCAACTGTAAAGAACACAGCCAGAAACATCAAAATGATGTTGAGTAATCTGATATCAAAGTTTGTCCGTTGGGTTCATGACGATCTCCAGAAGGTTTCATCCAAGTTTGCAGAAAAACATCGTCTGGAAATTTCATGGGTTACAAACAACCAAGATCTCAACAATCAGATTGCACAATCACTCGATGGTCAGAACTTCAGTATCACTGTAACTAATTTCCCTGCATATGATATCAAACTGGATCGTCTTACAAATGTATCTAACTTCGGTGATAAGGTCAACCAGGAATTGAACAGTGGTAAAGATGTTGATTCAGAGAAACTGTTCAAAGAATTAATGCCTGATGGTTTGAAGGATGTTATCAAATTCCAGAAGGGTGAAGGCGACAGTGATGACCTCAAGGTTCAGAACTTTGTACTCTATGGAGACCCGAATCACCAACCATCAAACGAAGCAACCAAAGTCACCGGCAAGCAGTTTGACGATTTGTGTGGTAACATTACAAATACAACCAAGGTACTCGCCGAGTTTGCAAAGATTGCAAAGGAACTTGATTCTGCTGCAGCAGCATTGAAGAAACATCTGGATTCAATGAAGGATGAAGATACCAACAATACCAACAAACAGGAATCATATGTAGATGATTCCAACGGTTCAACTTTCTATGCTGAACAAGATGGCGAAAATAATAACAATAACAACAATAACGGCACACCACCACCAATCAACGACAACAACACCAAGGTCAATAATGCAATATCAAACTCAAATGCTTCAAAATCAAATGTTAGAGTCGTATACGATGTCATCAACCGTTTCTCACAAATCTTTGCGACCAAGGTTACAAATACAATTATAAATAAATTCTATAAGGATTCTTATAATGTATACCGTGACATTGTTCAAGCATACAAGCAGGAAGGTACAAAACCAAACAATGAACAACCTGCAACTGCCGAACCTGCATCACAGAACAATGCACAGCAGAATCCATCAGGAGGTGGAAACAACAATGGCAACATCTAAGATTAACAGAAAAGACATCGAGAAAATCGTCAGTGAATCCGATGATCTTATAACCGCATTGGAGCATGTTGGTGCAATGTATTGTATACCACCATCACACATTCTCCAGGATGACTCTCAACAGTCAATCAAAGTTGTCAATGATACAATAATCGCACCAAACAGAAAGAACACAATTGCCAATACACAATCCATCGTATGTGCAATCGGTTCAGTTCTCGATTACATTTCACAACGTATCGATGATAAACTTGATGATTTCCAGTCTGATGCATTCGACCAGTCCAAACTGGATGAAGCAAAAGCCTCCAGTGATCCATCAAAAGGAACTGTCATTTCCAGGCATGTTACCGATGAAGGTGATGAGATTCTGGTATATGATTCAGGTATTGTGGATCGTCCAAACACACGTGCAGCACTGATGAAAGTTGCTGAGCTTAAACGTAATGGTGTTATACCGGAAAAGAAAGAAGTCATTCAGGAAAAGCCAAAGTCAACATATTTCACAGATGCAGATGACATTTCAAATGATGTTGACACTGGTGATTCATCAACCCCTGAACCATCTGAAACAGATGTATCAGATTCTGTTCAAGAATCCGCAATGTTGTTGGATTTGATTTCCGAATACAATAACACAACACATCTTGGATATGATATATTCTCAGAAATGGGATATGACATTAAACCAAATGATCAGTTCATCCAGGAAGCCAAAACAAAAAACAAGAAACCAAAAGCAATCAAACCTGAAGACATCAAACATATGAAGTTTGACAATAAACACATTCTCAATGCCGTTAAGTATTTTAATGCTGCACGTGCCGAGCAGAAAGATGTCAAGTATGCAAAAGATCTTAACATCCAGAAGTTGGTCAACAGTAATAATTACAACAAAGGCGTCAGAGAATTGGAAACACAGTTTGATTGCCACATCGCATACAAATGGACAAAGAACAGTGAAGGATATGAGAATGCAGGTACATTGAATTATGATCCTGATAAAACATATGCACATGAAATCACCGTTTCAAAGTCAAAAGGTTTCCAACTCCACGGCATGGGAATATTCATCGTTGTTGATGAATATGGTCTGTTTTCTGATGCACCGATTGAACAATCAATGTTTGGTCAAGCATTGGTTGCAGTATCTCTTCATGAAATATTCCATAACATTGCAAATGCAATTCGTTCTAAAACAGATTCATTCATCGTTAACACCGCAACAACAATGGCACTGATGATTTCTGCACGTTCTGCAAAACGTAAACGTGAAATCATGAATCGTTATTGTGATGCTATTGCAAACATGGGTATTGTCAACATCAATAATCCGGTACGCAAAAAGATATTCATCAAACAGATGATGTTGATATCATCACTTCATAATCCAACTGACATCAAGAGTGTTATTGATAAAACTTCTGATATCAAAACCGAAGAAGAAATCGATAAAACCATTCTGGTGTATGCTTCCTATATTGATATGAAGAAAAAAGAAATCAAACATGCACGTGATTACAAAACACCATTTGCATTTATGGTGATAAACTTGGCGATGGGTGTAATCAATCCGGCAACACCATCGATAACCGCGGCATCGATGTTACTTAAGCCTGCTGCGACTGTTGCAGCCGCCGGTCTTACAGGTGCTGCAGCAGCATTGTCATTGACAACATCATTCTTGTGTTTCCTCGTATATGCAATGCGTTGGTCATTTGACAGAACATATCGCAAGGTTGAAGACCAGTACAAGAAAGGCAAAGCCTTTGAGGAATCATGGTGTGATATGTTCGCAGGTATATACAATTTCCCTGTGGTATTCTACATCAAGTCAATGACTGATAAGAACAAGAACTTCACACCAAATACAGTTGGAAATGTTGATAAACTTAACCAGCTTGCAGGATTGGAAAAAGAACTCCATACACTGTTATTCACAACATATCCAACAAACTCCGAAAGAAACCATGCTGCTGCAAAGCTTGCAGAAAATGCATTAAAACAGAAGGGTCTTGGTTCTGCCACAAGAAAATATCTTACATGGATCAAAGACAACTTCTCATCAATGTTGGATACTGATATCGAGAAAGAAGATGTCAATACAACATATGATCCGAATCGTGCAGGAGACGTTGACAAACATATCCAGGATATTATCAACCAGGGTAATGTTACAGTAACAGAATCATTTGCATAACAAAAAATATGTGCCCCATTACGGGGCACATATAATATTTATATTGAACCTAAATAATCATTCAGATCCTTGAGTTTCTCCTTTATCTCATTCTGTTTTTCATCGATACGCTGATTCATCTCATGTATTTTGTTATATACAGGAATGAGATTGGCAAATGTAACTTGTGATGGAAAGTCTTGGTGATATTTCCCAACCAGGAACATGCTTTCTAAATATATCTCCTCATCGGGAACACCTATTCCTCTCAGACAATCGACTTCAGAGTTTTCTTTCCAAATTTCTAGACAGATATCTACAGGTATGCCTGTCTTGACACTGCCTATGATAGGATAATCTAAATCATTACCCCGTCCTAATTGTTTGAATGTGATAAATCCAAACAGAGTATCTTTTACATCTTCTTCTTTGTCTTTGTTTTTTACCAAGAAATTCTGTAATTTTTTATTCATGATTTTTCCTCCTGATCGTTATATCAAGATCATAGAAACCAGAGGTTTCCGTGAATCTTGATAACATTGATCGCACTTTCATTGTTTCCTTTCCGGTGAGATTCTTGAAATGAATCTCCATCAGGTTTGGTATCCTGACGAGATTCTCAATGATGGTTTTATATTTATCTAAATCCCCATGTTCTAAGATCAGGATACATTCTTCTTTGGAATTGTTATCAATCTTCATTGTTAACCTCCATGGGGAACAGCATCAGCGTTGCAGCTGACATAACTTTGATGAGATCCGTTGGTATCGCGATTTTATCCATGAACTCACGTTCAAGGTTTGACGCCACGATATTCCAAACTTCATCTTCATTGACCTCACATATTTTTGACGCAAAGTCAATTATGTCAGATTCAATCGGTAATGACGCGTTTGATGTTTTTGCCGTATAGAACAATGATAGGCATAGTGCCAATCTAACGGCATAGGGTTGTGTTCTTAACTGCTGAAGTTCATCCATTATTATTTCCTCCTAAAATATAATGTAACAAATGATTTCTCATTTGTCCAGTTAAATAATATATATATCGAATGAAGAAAAAATAGCAAAAAAGAAGCTCCCCATTTGGGGAGCTTATAATTATTTGTGGCTTCTTAAGAATGTTGGGAAGAATTTCACAATACGATTGATTATGAAATTCTCTTTAGTGGGAAAGTAGTCATTATCCAATACAACACCACTGCTGGTACAATCGACATCCAATACAGGCGTCACACATTCAATCCGGTAATTCTCATATATTTCATTCTGACGATATAAAAGGTTGAATTCATCAGTACCGTCTTCATGCTGTATATCAACAACTTTACCAAACTCATTACGTGCATCACCTTCATCGAACAGATTACTCATAATGAAGATGCCTTCCTTGAGTTGTTTCTTAAATCGGTCGTCATTGATGTAATTCTCAAATGCACGAATGCAACTCTCTTTCACATGGATTGATGCTGATCTCATTTCTTATCGCACTCCTTATCATAATTTCAGATTGTCTTGTGTATCATAATATTTTAAATATCATGATGCATTACAAATTTAATAAGTTGGAATACACAAACGATGTTAATGGTTTTATTTCATATGACGGATTTCTCAATGATATCCGGAAAGTTTTGTCGGTGTGTATTTGGTTATTAGTCTAACCAAATACGGATATTCTCTTCAACGTCGCTTTGGGGCATTGTAGAATCATTAATGATGATTACTTCATCCATAATTCTCGCCTCCAATGAGAAAAGTTCGTTTGTGTATTCCACTTAAATAATATAAATATGGAATAACAGTATTATCGAAAAACATCCGGGGATAATCCCCGGATGTATTATGCAGATATTTATTTTTCAATGAATGGATATTTACCGTCATTGAATGAAAGATCGTACTTATTAGAAGGAGCTTTGTTAAAACCCCTCTTAATACTTTCAACATTAAATTTAGTAATATTCTTATCATTGAGAATTCTAGTAACAGCAGCAATACTACCACCATTAGTATTTAATAACTCCCTGATTTCATCAACCTTTTCAGGAGAGAATTTTGCTTTTTGATCAGCTTTATAATATGACGATCTTGTATGAGTAAATTTATCCAGTTCTTCTTTTGTGAATTTATTGCTTACGGTATATGGTTTCTGACCAGCTTTTATTCCTTTAAGACAAATTATATTTACATTAGGAAATTTATTATGATCCAAATGTTTATATGCTTCGGTGGAACTATATTTGTGCTTCATTATTAATTCACGTAATTCATCAACTTCATCAACTGACAAATTCATTTTATGAATTGACTGAGTAAACATTTTCTTCAACGGTTTTCTATTTGTCATATCAATACGATGATCATAGAATCCGCGTTTAACTGCTTTGACCAATGATTCAGAAATACGAGGATATTTTATATGATCAATGAACTGGTTATATACTAACTGTTCAATCGGAACCGTCTCACGTAATTGTGTTTTGACAGCATGGTCGACGTTCTGTTTCCTGGTAATGTATTCCAGATTCTTATAATGATTATTATGATGCACACCGTTGATATGATTAACATCATCGGTTTTGTCACCATACCACATACATGAAACCAATCTGTGTGTTTTAAATGGTTTACTGTTATATCCACCTTCAGTCAGATGTTCGAGTTTCAATGTTACCATTTTATATCCATATCTATCCAAACGCTGGTGAATAATTTCTTTATTATGTTTATAACGAATATTACCAAAACTACTAACCTGATACTGATCTTTTACAATATCACCATAATCAATATCACGCCATTCTTCCACATCTTCAGCCCATTTAAGATTACCAACAGTACAATCTTTGATATCACCATTAATATGAATAACATCTAATGGTTTACCAATTAATTCAGGTTCACATTTAAGGAATGTTGTTGCCATTACTAAATCGATACGGAATAACATCACTGGGGATGGATAATTGATAATATCATTATCACGAACAATTGGATCTACGTTTAATAATACATAATCATATCCATTGTTGGAATGATATATTTCAACGAGTTTATCATTGTACGCATCTTTGACTTCGCCTCCTTCTGATATTTTATATGCATTATTCACGACTCCTGGGTGTTTTAATGGCACCCATAAAACTTCATCATTCATAATATCATTTTCCTTTCTATTATATTTTATTACAATGGTCACTATTCTCCAATAAAATATATTTGTGGAGCGTGGCGAACTGAAGGCACCATCCCAAACCTTAGTTTTAACGGGAGACATGAATCTTTTGTGACAAAAGAATAACATTCAATGACAATTATAGTTATTGAAAATCTAATAAGAAAGTAGATGAATATAATGCTTGTGAAAACGAGTACAACCACAGACAAGTATGCAATGGCTTGCTTTGTTCAGGAAGCTCCTATCAATAGTAATCTTGAACGTGAAGGGCTTACAATCAAGACTTCTTGTGAAGGTCTTCCATACTGCATATTCAGAGCAACTCTTTGGTCATTTGGTCATTACAATCGCATGCATCGTAGATACGACAAAGAAAATGTACGAACTGTTATTCAGAACGACGAACGTATCCAGAATCTCAAGAAACGGAATGCGTGGAGAGCAGAGTGGAATCATCCAAACCCAAACATCAAAGGTCAGCAGTATTCTGATATCAGAATGACAATACCGGAACCGATGAGAACTTCTCATTTTATCAATGATGATGAATTCGTTGGTGATCTGTATAAGGCAACAATTACAACTCACCCTCGTACAGAACCCGGTCGTGCAGTTGCATCTGAAATCATCGATCTTGGTGGTCAACCTGCATTCTCTGTTCGTCTGATGGGAACAATGATTCCTAATGCTCCATTGAATGCACCTAACATGAGAGTCTCTAAGGTTATCACATTTGACATGGTTGACTTTCCATCACATCAGGAAGCAGAAGCAGATATCGAACCTGTACATCAGGAAGGAACTGTTATCTTCCTCAAGGAACTTGCAAAGTATTGTTGTGAACAGGATGAGAACATGAGAGTCGTTTGTGAGTCATTTAAAATTTCACCAAATGAAATTATGACAATCACCAAAGATGCTTCCATCATATGCGAACAGGCAGACACATCCAAAATCATCATCCCACTCAAGAGCGACATCAGAAGAGAAGCTCTCTCAATCTTAAGGGGGATTTGATAATGGATAAAATCATAATCAATAAAGAATACTTTGATAACGTTGCAACTGCAATCAACAGTATCAACGATTTCATCAGTTCTAATTTTACAAATAAGAACTTTCCAACAGTTGAAGATGATGTTCAACTCGATGGAACACTACTTGGTATCCTGAGTTGGTTGAACAATGTTGATCCGGAACTCGTACAGGATCCAGACAATCTCAATCAGTTGCTCGAAGAAGTTAGTGAGCACGAGGGTGAATATAATGGACCCGATGTATTGTCACAGTTGCCTGAAGAACTGGCGGACAAAGTTTATGCAGTAATTGGTTGCAAAGCATTGGAGTTCATATCAAACAATTTTGAAGATTTCAGTAAACTCGTAAATGGTATTTATACTTTTGAACTGTTTACAAATCCTTCAAAGTATGCCGACGTGATTGAAACATTTTCACAACCGTTGGAGTTGTATGAACTCAGAACTGCACTGAATGATGATATTGACATCACATTGTTTGATCCTGAGAAATATGTTTCCGGTATATTCAATAATGATCAGATTCAGTTACCAAACAACATGGACCAGGTAATCGAAAGTGAACGTATCAAGAAACATGCAGATCTTAAAGATGTGGAAATCATGGTTGATGAAACCAAGATGGAAGCAGCAGAGATTGATTTCTTCGAGAAAGATCGTCCAAAACATTTGAAATATTCCAATGGTAAATGGATGGTGTCTCAACAGTTCCAGAAACTCACAAATGATATTGTGAAAGCACTGAGAGATTGTAATTCAACTGCGGATCTGATGATGCTCTTTAGTAAACCCAACAAGGGTATGACCGATTTCGTTGGTCAAACAGTTGCACCATTTATATTGGTAAAAACATTGACCAACCCAAAGAAATCATCTTCTGAAATTGATGAAGACACTATGAAGAAATACACTGATTCATATGAGTCAATTATCAAACAGAATAAGGGTGCAGGTCGTTTCAAGAATTATGATCTGTTCAGTTGTTTCAAAACCGACAAAGATGCAACAATCAAATTCATTGAAGATTTCATGAATCTGAATTTGCTTAATGATGAAAATTGTGGCATTGACAACAACACTCTGCTGACATTGTTCAACATTTTCGATTCGCATATTTATCTCACACTGATGTACAATCTTATGCCAACCAAAAATGGTTCGGTTGATGAATTCATTAAAACAACACGTGCAAGAATCAATAAGAATTCACGTGAAGCAATGAAGTATAAAGAACAAGATGAGATGAAGAAAGACAACAAACTGAATGATTCCAAAACCGTTAAAGAATATACTTCTATAATGGAAAAGGAATTCGGTGACATGTCAACACTCGACATCCAGTATTGTGAAGGTTTCCAGTCTTTGTTATATGATGAAATCTCAACAATGAATGATGCATTATATAATGAAGGATTCTCCCAGATTGGTATTCACAACTGGATTGGTGAGTCGTACAATTTCTATGCTGAACAAGAGAATGGCGAGATACCTGACTATATTAAACGTCGTATGAACCTGTCTGATGAAATGGGTACAACTAAAACACCAACAACAACTGATGTTAATGTACCACCTGAGACTCCACGTAATTCATATGATGATCTCACAAATTCAATTGATGAAAGAATGGATACTGAAACGGACAAGGGTCTTGAGGGCATGTTAGGCAAGGGATATGATGGTCCTATTGAAAAGGATGGCTCCAAACCCGGCAGACACGTTGTATACAATATCACATACAATAATTCATTCAATAAAGATTCAAATAATACACGTACTGATACACACACCAATACAAACACAACAACAAACAATGACAATTCACAAAACAAACATGAAGAAATTGACAACACTCAGAACATGCATGACTCAAACAACATGACAAATTCACAGAATGATTCTTCCCACAACAAGGATGAATCACGTGATAAACGTATTGAGAAACGCAATGATTCTCATAATACATCTACAACAACCAATACTCATTCATCAGATTCACATAATACATCAAATGTGAATAAAACATCTACAACAAATTCACACAACTCCGACTCCAGGGGGACTAACAATTATAATAATAGCAACACTTCTTCAGATACTGTTGCATCCAAGGATGACAATAAACTTTCAAACGGTCTTACGGTAAATGAAATGTTTACCATTCTTGAATCAATAGAGCCCCTATCGGAAGCAGCAGGTGCTAAACCTCCAAAGGAGGATTCGCTTACCAAGGCAATGGATAAAGACCGCAGGCTTTTGTCCACACAACAGGAAGCGAAGAAAAAAGTTCAAAAAGGCATAAACACTACAAGAGCGGCCCTCAAGCCGGTGTCACGAGCTAAACAGTGGATGACAAACATTGTTGATTCGTTGATTAAACGCGATGAGGATGAAGTGAAAGCCCAAATAGTCGAGAGTCCAAGTTATCGCACTGCGCTGTATAAAGCATCGAGGCTTGCTCTCAAACTCGGTCTCGTCGGTGTAGCATGGACGGTAAGCGGTTATCTTGCTGCTGCTGTCGCAGGCATCGAAGTTCTCAAAGCTATCGATAAAGATCGTCTCAAAAAAGAAGTTCAGGGTGAGATGATAACTGAAATCAAAATCCTTGATGATAAGATCGATCGTCTTGAAGAAGTCGGTACTCCTGAAGCTTTGAAAAAGAAGTATGAGTACATGCGTATGAGAAATAAGATGGTCAACATGGCTGCAACTGCACGTCGTACCAGGATTACAAATCCAAACAGTATAGCTTGATTCGGAGGTGAATCCAATGAAAGATCTGTTTACATGGGTGATGGAGGCAGAAGGTGATGAACTTGAAGCATTTGATCCAGGTCCATCAGACAATCCAGCACCACCAGATCAACCTGAGGGAGACACCCCAGCAGGCGATGAGGATCTCGTCGGTGCACCACCGACTTCTGATGAAATGGATGAAATGCCAATGGATTCAGATGAAACTATGAATGGTGATACTGGTGACGAAGAAAACAATGGTGAAGATCAGAAAGATGATAATTCTATTTCTGAGAAAGCTGGAAACATACTGAACCAACGTTTGTATCAGCAAATGATCAATCGTAATCATGAGATTGAATCAATATTGCAAAATATTGATAAACTTCAATCTGTTATTCCGTATGATATTTCTAAAGCAATACATCCATTCGTCACCGACCTCAAACAAGCTTTGTTCACAGGACAAAGCTACGTAGTCAATGATTTCGTAGATACTGCTTATGGGGAAAACATTATGTACTATAATAAACTTAATGCTCTATATACAGCTCTGCTGAATTCGATTGATTCTAATCTTAAGAAAGTAGACACTGATGAAGATTAAGGTTGCTTTCTACACAAATACTATGGTGAGTATTGATCACCAAATTTACTATAAGGAGTGTATTTAATTATGGCATACGGACGTACCGCACACCGTGGATCGTGGTTCCAGGAACAGCAGTCAATGATTAACAATGCCAGTGAGTCAGATCTTATGGCAATCAGAGAAAAAGCTGATACATATCTGGAAGCTGCTGTAAATACAATGAAGGACACACACGATATCAACGTTACTGTTGACTTCAGAAAGATGCTTGATCACCCTGAGATCATGCAGGAGTACAAGACACTGTATCTTGATCCTATCTGTGACGAAATCAGAAACTATCCTACAGAGAGCGAGGTTGAAAGAGTTCACCTTGAGTCTGTTGCAAGTGAACTTTCCGATGCATGGGATGGAGCTGTTACTAACTTCATTCAGGAAAGCTATAATGTATCAACATATCTTCCTCTCTCAACACTTGACTTCCCTGCACTCGTTAAGCAGTTTATCAAGTTCCTCGGTAAAGATATTATCCCTGTTGCAACTGCTGGTTCAACAAATATCGAACAGCGTATCTTCACAAAGTATCTCGTAAACAATGAGACTGGTGAAGAGTATGAGACACCAAGAGTATACTTCGATACAGAACTCTGGAAGAAGCTCTGGTATACAGGCAAGGGTCTCAGAATCGATGATACAACACCTATACTGCTTTCAGCTATTGCTGCTGCACCTGGCAAGAAGCTTCAGCTTCTCGATGCTCAGTATCTCCTCGATGAGAACGGCAATCATCCTACAAACTTCACAAAGACTCCCAGAACAAGACTCTCATATGACTTCCACATCAAGTACGTTGTTGCTGATGTTCCTGCTTCATATGTTGTTACAACAGAAGAGCCTGCTGATTGGGCAACAGATTACACATCATACTACACATACGATTCTCAGACAGATACATATTCTGCTGTAACCGATGGTTCAGCTCCTACATGGGCTGCTGACACTTACTACTCAAAGGTAGCTGCTATTACAAATGCTAAGATCAAGCTTCCTAAGGGCGGTATCCAGGTTGACATCCAGAACGGCGGTGTATTCCTGAACGGTGGTGTTGATGCTACACAGGTTCTCTCAGTTGTTGATCCTACAACAAACAAGCCTACAGGTCGGGTTACATCTTTCGATGACAGACTCTCTGGTGTTGTTGACTTCGTTAAGGGCTTCGTAAATGCTTCTGCATGTGGCACTATCAAGGGCTTCTATATCAACGGCTACATTTCAAATGAGACAAACCTCAGAACAATCGGCTTCCGTGAGTATCCTGAGATCCGTAAGTGGACAATCGGTGACGGTTGCAGATTCCAGCTTCCGTTCACAGTTGAGGACTTTGCTGAGGCAAATGCTTCACTTAACTTCAACCTCTACAACAGACTCGTTCAGGAGCTCGTAACAGCTCAGGAGATGTTCGAGGATCAGTACATCCTTGAGAAGCTCGACGAAGAGTTCAATGAGTGGGATGGCGCTGACAGCAACATCTGGGCACTCGATTCATATACTCATACAGAGTACGTTGACTTCGATCCTACATTCATTTCACCTTCATTCGCTGGTGATCCTTTCGAATACAGAACAAATGCACTTCACAATGCAATTGCTTCTACAATCTATGAACTCTGCGACAAGGGCAAGCTCGACAACCTCGGCTTCGTTATCTACTCTAACCCGAAGAGCGCAAGACTTCTTGAGAAGTTCGTTACATGGACAACACAGCAGTCCACAGAGATCGGCGGCGTAAAGATGAACCACGCATTCGGTGTAATGACAGACGAGTCAGTTCCGATTCGTGTTGTTGCTTCTAACCGTGTTCCTGCATACACACTCATCGATGCTTACCAGACATCAGATCCTGACTACAAGCCTGGCATGAAGTCAAAGGAATACTTCTGGAAGATCGTTTCTTATCCGATGGACAAGTTCCACATCACTCACAAGCACCTCAGACTCGCTCGTCACCTGACAAACTCTCCTGAGAATGCAGGTTACCAGGATCCTAACTCACCTGGCGGACAGGCAGTTCTTATCACAACATCTTCACAGTATCAGATGATCACTGTTCAGGGTGTTGATGCAAGAATCATTGCTAAGAATACTGCACTCGTACCGGACAGCAATGCTGGTCTTGTTAAGTAAAAAAATAATCGGCTGAATGTATTAAGAGAGGTACCCGGGCATTACGCCCGGGTAACCTTTTTTATTTACTCTTCTTCTGGTATTTCATTTGTTTCCGAAGTAATACGCATATGATTAACATTGTCACGTATTATATTGATTCCATGGTTGTTTAAAATTTCATTGATCTTTAACTTAAGCTTATTAAGGTCTGATGGACTCTGTGAAAACTTCTTACCATTTTCACAGCTCACAGAGTTTAACAATACATGAGAATGTAAATGAATGGCATCTAAATGGACTGCTATGACTGCTGAATATCCATAGAAGTTGGCTTCAACAATTTCTCTCATAATTTTCAGAAGATCATCCGGAGTTTTATCAAAATCTTCAGGAAATGATACTATGAAATGTTCACCCTGTTTGCCATTGGTCTTATGCCAAACTCTCTTAACTGTTATCATCCAAGCTACTGGATCCTTACCAGCCACACCATAAGTTGTTACAAGTCTTCCATTATCTGTTTTGGAAGGAGCTGCAATGTATTCGTATGTGTCTTTTATGTAGTTCTTGTCGTTATTGTTACCATTTATAAATTTTATAATCGGACCCTTGTATGCTGGTTTCATAAACTTACGCTTAGCATCTTTAATGAGTTGCTCTTTCTCAGCTTCATCTGGTACATGTTGAAGTGGACTCTTGAGAGCTTCAAACGAAACATCTTCACCTTTAGCAAAATATCTTGTTAATGGTTCACCCTTGCTATCAAATGTATTTATTTCCACACCATCATCGTCGAGATCTGATATACATCCAAAATATTCTTCACCATCACAATATATCAGATATGGATATCCGATTTTCAAATCATTTGAATTTATTATCATCTTAACTTTCATGATTATTCATCCTTTTTATTTTTAATATATACACGAGCCCAGTCCAACTGTTCCCAAGAATCAGATCTGATTTCAACACAAGTGGTTACATTTCGATATTCATCAAAGATTTTTCCGGTCAACGTAGTTCCACCAACATGAATTGTTACATCTTTTGATTCGAATGTATGCAACGCACGTGAATGACCTTTAAGACCAAATTTGATAGCAATTAAGACATTATCATCATATAACAGCTTTTCCATGAAATCGTAATTTATTACAAGATCACCATTGTTGCGAACGAATAATGGATATTTTTAACATCATATGTACGCATGTCACATATATAGAATGATTTCATATTTGGTTCATCTTCATCAACAGGTTCTTCTGACTTCTCAGCTTCCATGGTTTCGTCTGATCTATCATCCATATCACTGTATGGAGATATCTCAATATCATCGAGTGTTGGAAGAATTCTTCCGAACTTAATCGTTCCATCTTCATCGAAGAATTTGAATTCGAGGCAATCTTCCGTTATTATGTAGAAAACACCAACATATGTGTTTCCACCCATGTTGATCCGGTATGGTAAATTTGAACAGATTGCATCTGTATCAAACTTTGGTACCATCTTTTTAATATTTATTGATTTCATAATATTACTTCCTTTCATTTTTATATTCCTTTCTTGTATTCCGATTTAACTGTAGAAATCGTATACATCATTCATTGATGACGCAGTTATGTCTCGCAATATAGCATCAAGATCTTTGTCTCCTGTGTATATTGGCGAAAACGATTCTGCGTAAATGTTGGCGATAGAATAATTGATATCTTTGTTTGATGTTTTGGAACACAGATTTTGATGTTTTCGTTGTTTCTTCTCCTCTTTATCTTTTTCGATATCAAGGAATATTAAGTTACATTTTTCAAACGCTTTGCTGTGTTTTAGTAACCATTGATATAGATGTGGTGCATGTTTCATCAAAGTAGAGATTATCAATTTCACTTTTGATTTATATTGTACTAGCGGTGGTGCTGTGATTCTAAATTTTGTATATCTATGATGTGTTGGGAAACAATATTGCCTTATCTCTTCCAGCATACGAACATCGTTAAAGAAACTGATGATCTGATCAACTTCCGCATTCGTCGGATCGTAGCATGATATGTTAACACATAGCTTGTCAAATCTATACACTAAATCACTGACATGTTCCTTGATGTTGTATACACGAATATCATCAAAACTTTTACCCCATGTATTATAGACATACAATTCAAGTAGTGTCATATGATATGAGTACAACCATTCAAACGGAGTCTTTTTGTAAACCATTGGAACATAGTATATGTTAACCCACTTTGGATATACACTATTATTGCATTTTGGTTCTGGTCGTCTTATTGGTTTTGGCTGTGGCACAGGATATCTCGTCATAATGTTAATAATGTACCAATAACAATGAAAAGGAACATTATCTAGAACGATGGCAGTTCCACTATCAGTTCGATATCCTTGTACATCTATATTATATTGATCTATGATGAGTTTAATCAAATCGAGTCGGTATTTATATTCAGCTTCTTCTTGGTCAGTGGGGTTGCTTGTTGCTGCAATAATAATTTTGTGATGTAATTCATGGGTGCATACTAAATATACACCATGATGATCAAATTGGTATATTGTTTCCGAAGAACCTTCCATCCATTCCCATGACGACACTTCATAGAAATGATGGTATAGTCCCAACAACAGGGAACCATAATTGGGTTCCCCACGTTTGATTGGTGTTTTATCAGTAAGATATCTTATCACTCGATAAATTGTTCTACCCACTTCATAAGGTAAATATATCATGTTTATCCTCCTATTACGATAAAGGAAAGATATTTTGCGTAATCTACATACTTCTTTCCTTTAATGGTTAATGGATAGAATGCAGTGTATTCTGTACGCGGAAATACACGTTCGATAATGAGATCATCGTCATCCGATAACCAAACAATGTATCCTTCATTATCGTATACGGTGCCTCCTAGATACTTCATGTAATTACGAATTTGCAATTCGTTCAGTATCATGAGAGGCGCATCTTCATCAACTAACGATGTGCGATAGGGTTGACGAATTTTTGTCAATGTACCTAACTTGGTACAATGAACTGTGTAAGCTTCATGGTCACTTGGTAAATGAACGGGTTCTTGTTTGTAGAATGGGCGCCAATGCCATGAAGGATCCGTTATGAGATCCTTTGTGACTTTGTTTTCAAATTCGGATGGTTTGCAGAATCGTGTGTCTGTAATTTTGACCACCATATCCAAAGTTAATTGTTTAATGATTACTTTTATTAGATCCATGGATTATAATGCCTCCTTATAAATAATAGCAACTTTGCCATTTGTAAACGGTGTTTCAATACCAACATTGTATTCATTAAACATGTTGGATATTTCGTATGCCACTTCAGGAAAAGTAATTGATGACTGATGTTTCAATACTGACGTACATGCCAACTGATTGAAACCATATTTCTCAACCATCTGTCTTGCGGTTAACGATTCATTGTTCTTGACCGTTTTCTTTGTTAAACGATCTAAACGCCATCGTTTTACAATGTATCGTTTGGTCGGTGTTTCGATCTGGAATGTGCCCCAGTCGTTAAGCCACCATGTAACATTGAATGAGTTGCCTGCAGTGGTTCGCATAACGATCAGTGTGAATGGTGTATCGCATCCCATGAAATTGAATGATGATTGGAATATGATATAATTGGACTTCTTGATTTCGTCCATTATAAATCTGAGCATGTATTGTTTTATGTTGTTTTTGGATCCTGTATATTCACAGGATCCAATGATTTTATGTTTTTCATTCATGATGATTTACGCCTCCTGGTTCGGATGTTAGGTGCCATTGATTCATATAATTTAACTGCTTCGGTTATATTATATATTCCACCAGGTTCGAATGATTTTGTTATCAGTTCATATCGTGCAAACATTCGATACTGTTTAACGTTCTTCGAGATTGGTTTAGCCATGAATATTTTATATAAACCGAACTTTGCAAAATCATTAGCATCATAGTCATCCGGTTCCGTGTATGATTTATAAATGTATTTGGATCCATGTTTTTCATAAACTACATCAATACATTTTAAAACCATGCCACGGGAATTGCATTCCGCCAATTCCCATATGAATGTTGGAATGCTTTTTGCGATATGGATTTCTTTAAAATCAATATCAAATACGTGGGTTTGAGTTTTGTCTTTGTGTGTTCGTTTCATTTCATATCGACATGAATCCTTGGTCGACATTATAAGATTGAACTTATATGTGACCGATTCACCGTGTTCTGTGACAGTGCGTTCTGCAATATCAAGTGTTGTCATCGTTGCCTCCTTTATGGCCATACATTGATTATGTTGTTGACAAAATCTATATTTTTTACCATGTCATCATAATCTTTGAATGCCACCGAGTTAGTGTTTGACGTCATCGGCATGATTTCAAATTCGTCGGCGATGTCCAGAACTAACTCACAATATTCATTATTGGAATTGAAATAATTAAACTTCAATGCGTTTGAGTTACCTGATGCATAACTCGCATATATGCGCACATGATTATACCACACCACATACGGAAATCCAACTCGTAATACGGTATGATCGATCACCATCTTTTTGGTATTTAATAATTTATTATTATCCATTTTAGTTCATTCCTTTCATTCGTGCAACCACACGTTCAAAATGTGGTATGTATGTTTGGTTGTGGTTTACTTCATCACTCTTCTTGATGTAATGAGAAACAACCACGAGTCTGTTTTTGTCATTGTATACAGTAATCGCAACTGATTATTGTTTGCTCGACATTTGTACACGTAGAAGCCTCCGATGATGTCATGGATTATGACATCATCATTGAATACAGTATCGATGGTTTTGCCTTGTTTCTGATACTGTTCGAAACGTTGTTGGAGTTTTTTAATTCCAATATCGATACAACGTTTGTTATTCGGGTTTGCTTTCTTGTAAGTTGGATCAAGAATCACAACTTTCATTAGGACTCTCCTCTCTTAAATCATCATCGTCATCATCAATATAATCGACGAATTCCCATGACGACCGACTATCGTCTTTAAATGTGTATTCTGATTCACCTTTGAATGACTCTGGTTCGTTTTTCACCTGGTCAATCAGATCCAACATCTGAAGGTGGTTATGGCAACGATAAAACATCATACCGTATGCATATACATCACGTACCCTTACGTCACAATAATATGTACGATACTGATCCGTGAATGATGATTTTACCGTTACAAAACTAACATATCCTCCGGAAGCGGATACACATATTGAATACGATTCATTTCCCTCTTGTGACATTTCTTTTTTCTTAGGATGTGAACCCCAATTTACGAGATATGGGGCTCCCGGAACGAAGTACGATGTGAATGATTTATACGTTTCCACATAAAAATCTTCGAACTTATTCAATTTCCGATATGGGGAGAATGTTCCTATTTTGGAAACTAATGTTTTGCCACTCAGCTCATGATACCATGAAATCATCTCATCAATAATTTCTCCCAATGTAAGCGATGGTTTTATCTCGTTGGAGTATATCTTCCAATGCGGTGTAGCGTCGCCAAATTTCATGCATACTACTTTATTGACTTCACGACTCTCATCATCCATGTTGATATTAATATCTTTGACTCCAATACAAAACAGGAATCCTTTTTGGAAACACCATTGTGAGAACATCAGTAAATGAAACACAATGGGTTCATTATCAACAATCATTGTTGCTTTTTCGAATTCGATGATGAGAGGCTTTTCAGTCGTTATGACGATAACGTCTCCTGAATTGTTCTTTTCAATTACGAATGGTTTAATGTACATATTTATTTCCTCCTTATTGTACATTTAATTAGAAGCATTCTCAGGTTGGAATGAGTTTATAGATTTGACAAATTTTCAATGAAAATGTGAAAGTTTTGTCTAATCATTATTTGGTTTTAACCCAACCAAACTTTGATATTATTTTCGATTTCTGACTGTGGGGTCGTACTATCGTTGATGATGATAATATCTTCCATATTATTCACCTCCGTAAAAATATTCCTGAGTTGCTTCTACAAAATAATATATATACGGAATGATGAAATATTAGCGGGGACGAACCCCGCTAACAATCACTCTTCTTTCACAATATCAGTCATTTCAATATACGATGTTAACTTTCGGACAATGTATTCAACTTCAATGTCGGGGAACGTGTTACAAACATTAGTCACAATGGTTTCAAACATGTCTCTGTTTGGTATTCGTTGTTTACCCGCAAGACCGATTATTTGTTCAATCTGATCGGTCATGACTCCTTCGATCTGTTTTATTTCATCCGGTAATGGATAATGTCTCATATTTATTTTTTCATTCAATGCAGTGTTAAATGATTTAAGGACGTCGTTAAAACCCGTTGATAAAGATTCAACGTCCTCATGCATGTCATCAAATAACGATGACAGAGTCGATTCATGGCGCATGATTTCATACATATAACGTTTAATATCATTGAAATCATCAATGGTTCTTTTTCGTATAATTGATGTTTTAATCATCAATGTAATATTGATGATAATACTGATGGAAGATGCGATAATGCAAATGAGTTCCGTTGTAGTCATAATAACTTCTCCTTTAATTTAAATAATAAGAAAGTAGGTGTTCCTATAATGATTAGTTCTTTCGAGAAATACATTAAAGCTGCAATCGATGCCAAGAAATATTCTGTTGTATGTGAAATGGCAAACGTTGTGCATTCTGATAAGAACCACATTAACATTATGACATATCCCGGTAAGGATGTGCGAGTTTATAAGAACCGAGATGATGAGGTTCAGATACTTTGTCCAAAGAACATTTCATATGTTCAAGAGAGCAATCTCAGCAAGGCAATATCAACTGGTACAATATTTGATGATGCTGATGAGGTTAATAAGTATGCTGGATTCATTGTCAAAACCAAAATGCCAATTGATGCGATGACCAATAAAGGATTGGAGAATCCTTATAAACTGAGAGAAGTTGTTGGTTCAACGATTGGTGTTATGAATGAAGACGGCGAAGTCGATGTGTCTGATGCCGATGTCGATAATGGTAATAACATCATTGATGATCTGTTGGAAAAAGACAGTAAGGAATTCAAAGATGTGAAAAACGTTGTTGATGATTATCTGGATAATGAAGATCATGAATTCGGTTACGACACTGATTTTACATATGATATCCAGAAGCTTCGTGAAGAAATCCAAAACTTCAAAGACGCTGATATTTCTCCCGAAGATTCAATCACCGATGCTGATTGGGTTGATAACTGGGGATCATCATCTTCTATCATGGGTGATTATGAGGATGATACACCTGATAAGGATGAAGACGACATTGAAGTGTCTGACGATGATTCTGAGTCTGAAGACCCTGAAATGGCATTTGAAGAATCATATAAAGATACAGAAATCGGTTATAAATTCAAAGAGGAATGTGGTGCTGGATGCTTTAATAAAAATCCTTCTGCGGGTGGTAATGTAAATGTTGCAATGGAAGAATCCGAACCTGTGGTTCCTGGAGATCCTAATACTGTACCAAAACCAGTAATGTCATCTGGTTCCGACATACAGGAATCTGATTCGCCTGTGGAAACACCATCAGTTACTCCACCACCAATGAACAACACGGCTGGTGAACCAAACGGTGGTAAAAAGATGAAACCTGAAAACCCTGATGATCTCAATTCATCACCCGATACCGCGGATACTCATGCTCCTGTAATGTCTGCAGTAAAGATGGAAAGTTTCCAAGAAGGGTTTGGTTTACTCCGTCCAAAGAAACTCAAAGCAATTGACATCCGTTCAATTGTATCATATGTGACGGTTGAAATGAATGCCATTAAAGATTCCAATGATCAGGCAATGTTATCAGGATATGTATGCTCCAAATTGGAACTCATAGATTTCTATATCACGGTACTTGATACACATGATGATCGTTATGTGGTTCCGCATTCACGTCAATATTTGGTTGACGGACAGAAACAACTTTCAGATCTGCTTACACAGATATTGAAGATTCGTCCAATCAACCGTGGAGATCGTGTTTGGAAAGCAATACTTTAAGGAGGGTTAATCATGTTTAAATCATCAATTGCAGAACTTATAAAATCAAACAAATCAGTATTTGAAGATATCAACAATGCATTTGATACCCATACTGATAATGCTGATTACACTATATTGGATTATAACAAAATCCTCACTGATATGTGTGATTATATCAACGGCTATTTCAAGTATAAAGAAAATGGTGAAGAACAATATGCAGATAAGTTGATGAGTTCAACACATCATTTCTATGATGAAATGTTTACAAACATCAAATATCGTACACCATTCCGTCTTACTGATATGAAGGACATCAATGAAAAGTTTTTGGTTAACACCAAGAAACTTCAAGCGTTACTTGATACTGATGTTGAGAAATCAACTGAAGAAAACTCAATGCTTAAGATGACTGACAATCAGTATAATAAACTGATGAAGGTTTACCGTGATGATGCACAGATATATTTACATTTGTTGGGACGCAACACCAGATTCACCAAACCATTACCAACACATCTTTATGCTGCATTCAATGATTATAGTACACCTGTGATTCATAGAATCAAAAAAGGTAAAGGTGATTAATAATGAACATATCAGATTGCATTAATGATATAAAACTTTCACATGGTTTAAATGCAATCGCATTGCCATTCAAACAACCCGTTGAAGTTGTTCTTGCAGATATCATAAAAACATCGATACGTACATTCTCTCGTTTTAAACCATGGATTCGTGAATGTTATGAATCCAGGTTGAATCTCATTGAGAAGTATCCAGGTTCCGGTGATCTTGGAATCTATATGTTACCTGCAGCAATAACAACAACAGAAGTGTTCACAGCGGCAGCATATTACGCATCCAGTAAATATCAAAGTGGTGAAGTTACATCAAACACATTCACAATAGGTTCACCATTCGTTGGATTTGGTTCATACTATCCCCAGGATATATTGAATGCTGTTTCCACTGGTGCAGCAGTAAATAAATATGCGGGAATAACATCACAACCACAAACATCCCAATGGCAGGGTTATAATACCATCCAATTATTTGATATGCCCAAGGATGCATATATACATTTCATCGCAGAGTGTCAGCATGATTTAACCGGTGAAACAATCCCCGAATCACAGGTTGAATCATTCATGCATTTAGCAACTCTTGATGTTGAACGTGCATTATATTCACAATTAAAGAATATGGTTAATGTCGGTTCAGCATACAAAGAGACACAACTCAAAATCGATGAATGGAGTGGTGCTGAAGCTGCACGTAATGAATTGGTTGAACAATGGCGTCAAACATTTCATCTCGATCGCATTGAAGACCTTGTACAGTTTTTCTAATCATATATTGGTGGGGATTAATCCCCACCAATATTTTATTGTGGTTGAACCCACAGGTAATTCCTGAGAAGGATTAAATTTTATTTAAGGAGGTATGATATTATGGGAAGCTTACTCACTCAAAGTCTTAAAATATTAAAAGACGCATCAATTCTTCAAGGCAAAGAGTATTTCAGTAATGCAATTGAATTGGTTAATGATGCCAATGAAGTTCGTACTGATGTAATGAAAGTTGCTAAGAACAGCACTGATACATTGAAGAACCTGAGACGTAGTTTCAACTTCCGTGGAATCCATGATTGGTTCTATCAGAAAGATCGTGAGACTGCGGATTCAGATGATGAAGAGTATGATCCTGGATTTGATACCGGTGATGAAGATGATACCAAATCAACCGTATTGGACCGTGATGCAATGAGAGCAATCTCAAACCGTCAATCTAATACGATGATTCAAGTTGGTGCAAAACAGGCAGAAACAACAATGGCATCCACTGCCGAAATTGTTACTACCATTAACCAACGTTCAGCTGAATTATTAACATCTGTAAACAACATTAACACGACCCTTATCGGTATATCTAAAAAGCTTGATGCTTTTGGTGCTGTTGTACAAGCAGAGAAAACTGAACAAGCTCGTCAATCTTTGTATGACAATAATGGACGTTTGTCATTATCCAGTATTTACAATACCGCAAAGAACAATGGCTCTGGTTTGATTTCCGATGTTATGGGATATGCATCAATGGGTTCAATGCTCAAGGGTCTCGGTCCCGCTGAAGTTCTCCAAGCGTTATACGGTTTTTCAGGTATTGGTGAAAAAAATCTTAAAATCTTGGGTGATCAATCCATTGAAGATGTGACAAAAAAGATTAATGATTCATTAGGCGAAGCAGTTCAACGTGGACTTGAGGATCTTATATCATCCAAACCATTTAAAACATTATTTGGTGATCTCAGACGTGGTGAAGCAAATCACGATTACCGTGAAGATGTTGTTAAAGGTTACAATAACAAACAAGCAACATTTGATGGATATGTTCGCACCACAATCATCAAAACAATACCAGAGTATTTGAGAATCATCGCTAAGGGTGTTACTGGTATCAACTATAATGTTGGTAAAGACGGTAATCTCACCCAGGGCACACGTATGGGCTCCAAGATCTCAGATGATGATTACAGAGCATGGAAACGTGACGAAGAAGACAACCAGAAATCACAAGCACAAACATTGTGGGGTGACATTGCTAAGGCTGGTTTCAAATCAAGTTCACTTGGATGGAATTCACGTGATGCTTTATTCAATGAAAGAGTTGATAAAGATCTTACTCGTACGGAAATGTCTCTGGTTGCCAATACACTTAATGGTGTACTTGCGGAGTTGATCGGACAAAGATCAATTAATCGTTTGACACCAAAGATGTTAACCGAGGATACAACTCTTATCGAACAAGCAATCTCATATACTGCACGTATCATGAGAGCATCCAGTTCCAAGAAAGTTGATTGGCGCATGGTCGCACGATCTGCACTTATATCTATTGCGTCCGGTGAAGATGCTCGTCGTTTTTGTGAAGGCGTAAATAGAACATATAAAACGTTACATGAAAAACGTACCGAAAATGCTGCATCTGGTGGTCGTCAGGCTGACTTTGCTGGTATTGTCAACATGGATCAAACCGTTGCGGCTGCAACTGCACAAAACAAAAAGACATTACAGAACCAAGCTGATTTGAACAGACTGGATGACCTCAAACGAGAACTCGAAAAATACAACAAAATGTCACAGTCTGAGCGACTTCGAATGTCAATCCAGGAACGTGAACACCGTAAACAAATCGAGTTAGATATCGAAGAGCTTCAAAAGAAACTGAAACTGCCTGGTTATGGTAATACTTACAACCAATCAGCATATGGTAATTATCTCAACATTGCCAAGAATGGATGTGGTCCTGTCGCTTTAGCAGACATGTTAAATCGCCGTGGATTATATAATCCAAATGGTGGAATGAACGTTGGTTCATTTATGGCTGCATCGGCAATGATGGGTAATCCATTGACTCCAGGTAATGTTAACAATATGACGTTGCGCTATGCTTCTGGAAATAATCCAATTACATTATTAGGATCTGGACCAGAGTTTGGTACCGCATATGGAAACAATCATTTTATGAATGTTATTGGTTCTGATGGTGCTGGTAATGTTTATGTAATGAATCCCATCGATGGTAAAGTTCATAAACGTTCAATCAATGGTGTTGCGGGTTCATCAATTATTGGATTATACGGTTCCGGTATTGGTGATCGTGTTCGCAATGGATTTAACAGTTTCCTTTCACGTACTGGTGACGAATTGTATGATGCTGCTAAAGATCGTGCATCAAGTTTCATATCTGAACATTTCGATGGTGTGAATGATAAGGTCAATGCGTCATTAAGAAAGTCTCTTGAGCGTGCACAAAATTATGGCAACTCCAGTAAAGTATCTGAAGAAGATCGTACCCAGATGAATCTTGTTATGTCAATGATGGAAACCGCTGCAGAAGACGGTGACTCTGGACCTGACAAACAAGCAATCATGATGGAGATATCACGCATCAAGGATCAAAAACTTAAATCTCGTCTCAGAGCTGCAGTATCTGGAATGATTGACCGACAAACAGCATCAAAAGAAAAAGGTGGATTGCTCGGTAAAATCTTTTCAGCTGGTAAAGGCATACTCAAGAATTTCTTCGCACCATTGATCGCTGGAATAACATCATTAGTTAAAACTGTCTTAAGTGGAGCAAAGAAGTTTTTATCACCGGTAATCAACTATTTCAAGAAACAACTTCAGAAAAATGTTGGTAAGATAACCGGCGGTGCAAAACAGATGTGGGAAGGAACCAAACAACTGTTTTCACGTAATCGTGATGAAACTGGATCTGCCAAACCTGGTTTGTTCAGTCGTATCACGAGTCGTTTCAGAGGAAATAATACTTCATCATTTGACAGCACTGATGATTCGAATTCACCAACGATGCCGACATTAACCGCAGGTGGTATACCAACACAACCAACACCAAATACACCTAGACCAAATGTACCGATGCCGACATTAACCGCAGGTGGTATACCAACACAACCAACACCAAATACACCTAGACCAAATGTACCGATGATGCCATCATTAGATGGATCTGTTCCATCATCACCATCATCACCAACACAATCAGGTGGTAAGAAAGACAGTATATTTACCAGATTAGGAAATAAGATTAGTGAAAAGCTTGGAGGGAAACTCGGTGGTATCACCAAGATACTTGGTGGTATGGGTGGAATCCTTTCCGGTATGGCAGGTATTCTCCTCAATATATTTATGGGTGTTAATGGTTTTAAAGCATTATTTAAAACTGTAACGACAGTTGTTAAAAGTATTGCGAAATCGTTCAATGGTTTATTCAAAACATTGAACAAAACTCTCAAACCCGTATTGAAGATTCTGACCAAATCAATCACTGAGATAGTTAAATCGGTTACCAATATCATTGCACCTATCCTTGAAGGTATTGCACCGATATTGACAACAGTTGGTCAAATCGCTTCAAATGTTCTTAAACCACTTGAACCAATTCTCAATGTTCTCGGTAAATTTGTTGGTAAGATTACTGAATATTTACTGAAACCAATTGAATGGATTGCGAATGGTGTTAAATGGTTATCAACCAAATTTGCTAAAGGTTTTGGTAAATTGATACATCCATTCAGTAAGAAGAAACGTGCTCAATACTATAAGTCCGTTGGTCTTAATGATGATGGTGAGGATGGAGGATCTGATCCAGATAAAATGGCTGCTGATGCGGAATATAGAAAAATGAGTAAAGAGGAACGTGCGAAGATTGCTGAAAGATATTCCAAGCTGATTCATCCAGTGAATAAAAATAAACGTGCGGATCTTTATGAAAAGATGGTATCCGGTGAAGTAACCGAAGAAGATGCTAAACAGATATTGTCTTCAAAAGGCGGTTCTAAACTGTCATTGTTAAATCCAGGAACCGCAGGAATGTACATCGGTTCAAAGTTGGGTAATTTTGCCGGAAAACATATGGCTGAGTCACCCACGTCTGCACTTGGTGTTGGATTACTTGGTGCGAAAGTTGGTAAATACATCACGTCTGGCGAAAAGGAACAGAATGCGGATCGTATATCCAAACAAATATATCCAACAGACAAAGCACGACAGAAAGAAATATACAACAAGATTATGTCAGGTGAACTGTCAGAAGATGATGCAAAAGCAATGGTTAGACGTAGTAATGCTGATAATGATATCAGTAAAGACGAACTCGCCAAAATGGGTGTATCACCATCAACAGCATATCTTGTAAAATACTTAAAGAAACGCGATGCAGATGTTGACGCTAAGAACGACAAGTTGGAACAGAAACACGATGAACAACGTAAAGAAGATCAGAAAATCCAAAAGAGTATATTCAAGAATGGTCCATTAAAGATTCTTTCAGGCATTCGTAGTATCACTGATGCTGTTGATTTCTTGAAAGGTGGCGGAATGTCCATCTTAGGTATGGCTGAAGGTCTCGGCGGTGGAATCATTGGTGGCATTGGACGAATGATTACTGCTGTTGGTGAACTGGCATCCTATTTGCCATTTGTTGATGAGAATAATAAGATTGCACTGTTGGGTCAATCATTATTGGAAACATCAGACAAACTTTCTGCCGATGGTTCACAAATGTTGACACGTGGTTTGAATCTCATGAAACTTGTCAGCACTGATTTTGGTGATTCTAATGCGGCATCGTTAGTACAAACATCAAATGCGGGTGTATCTGTTTCTTCTACAAAACGATCATCATATACTTCATCAGATTATAAAACTTCGTCTAATGGATACCAAACAATCCATACTGGTGGTGATATACCATATACAAATGCGGATGTTAATGTTATCGGCAGTGGTGATGCACAATCATCTTATGGTAATTATCTTAATATGGCACGTCGTGGATGTGGTCCTGTTGCATTGGCTGATGCATATAATCGTCGCACAGGTTCAAACATTTCTGCATCTGCATTGGCGGCAAAGATGGCTTCTAATGGTGCGTATAACCCATCACGTGGTACATCCGTTGGTGGATATTTATCTGCTGCACACTCTTTAGGCATGGGAACACGTGTTGGTGGAGTCACAATGAATTCACTCAAACGTGCAACACCAAACAATCCAATTACCTTGGTTGGTAGTGGTGTTGAATTCGGTACTCGTAATGGTAATCAACATTATCTCAATGCAATTGGTACTGATCACTATGGTGGTGTATATGTATCAAATCCGATGACTGGAAGAATCCAGCGTCGTTCCGCAAATTCAATCGCAGGTTCATCATTAATGGGAATTTACGGTAGTGGTGATTTCGATGAGATTGCATCATTCTCTGATGAAACCAAAGAAGCAATTGGAAACCTGTTATCATTCAATGGTATATTTGGTAAATTATTCCAAACTGATTCCGAATCGGATATTGAAGATCTTACTGAGAATGCTGCCAAAGAAGACGCAGAAAGTAAGATTGCTAAAACCGCACAAGAGAATTACAGTGAAGAAGATTACCAGAATAAAGTCATTAAAGCAATGGATCTGTTCCGTGCAGAGAATCCTAGAGAGCAGGATGAAACTCCAGAAGCATATGAAAAACGTATTACCGATAAATGGAAAAGTAGTTCAGCTATCAGAAACAAGTATATTTCTATGGTTGTTAATGATACCATATCCGATGATTTGAAACAACAATATGATTCATTCATTGCATCAAGTAAAGATTATTATGAACCATATGTTGTTTATCAAAGAGATGCACAGGGTAACATTGTTCATGATGAAAATGGTAATCCTATTGTTACTGGTGGATTTAAGCATCTTATGGAAAGTGCTGATAGTGAATACGTCAAATCCAAACAAGCTGCATTAGCAATCAAACATCTCGGTGAAGCTTTAACTGCTGCAGGCGCTGCTGGTAGTGGTGGAGGTGTTGGAAGCGGTACTAACGCATCAAGTTCATCAGGTGGTGATGCTTCTGGTTTGATCAAGAGTGCTGCATTAGCATTCTATTCATATAAACAGAATCGACCAAATGGTGCATATGCGAATGTAAGTATTGGATCTATCACAGCACCTGATGGTTATGTATGGAAACATTTCAGACCTGACTGTTCTGGTATATTGAGTGCTGGTATGCAACACTTCGGTTACGACATCGCTGGAACTGATGGTACAGGTTTCCGTACATACGATTTTAATGAAAACCGCAGTGGTAGAGGTCTTAGCATTATAAAAGACAGAAACGGAAATGATGCTGGTAATGATTGGGCTATTCTTGACTATGATGGATCTAAATTAAGACCAGGTGATATGATTTTCACAGCAGGACATGGTAGTGCATATCCGGTATCTCACGTTGGTATGTTCATCGGTCGTGACTCGTCTGGAAACTCTAGAGGACTTGACGGTGGTGGTACTGATCCTATTAACGAATCTGCTGTTGCTGCTGGTAGAATCCTTGAAGGTAATATGGATCCTAATAAGATGAGATGGACTATTCAGTCAAGTGACCATCCAGAAGTCATTTTACGTTATATCGGTGGCCCGGGTGATGTGGATCCAGCGTCTACTGGTGGTGCTGTTCTGGGTTCATCAGCTCAGGGAAAGATCAAACTCAGTAAAGCCATGGAAGCTGCATCTCCACAATGGAAATATTATCCTGATAAACTTACAAAGGGTGGATACTGGGATGCTGCAAAACGTGCAGGATTTACAACTACACAAACCGCAATGGTTGCAGCAATTGGTATTCATGAAAATGGTGCTAAGAAGCTTACAGGCGAGGAATCACTCACACGTGTAGTATGGGATAACATAGGCAAACAATATGCATTTGGTCTGATGAACTGGATTCCAGATGAAAAGAATTCACGTTCTGGTGCAAATGAAACCAAGTTTGGTACAACATTGGCAGACCAGTTGAAATATATCAGAGATTCATATTTCTCACCAACGTCATCATATGATCGTGCAAAGAACGTCAACTTCAATCGTTATTATGGTAATGCTATGAAGGAAGCTCTTGGATATGCTCCACACCTTGGTCAAGGTGATAGATGGGGTCCATATGCAGAAACAGATCTTGCAGAATCAATGGGACATTATGTTGGTAATGCTCTCGTACCATATGACTTTAACCGTACAACAGGACAAGCACGTCACATGCGTACTGCCGTTGAAGCATACAACTGGATGTTGGAAAACGGTGTTACAAATGGATATGCAACGGGTTCACAATCATCATCTGGTGGCGCTTCAATTGGTGGTGGATTTGATATTACCTCAATGCTGGGTGATTCTGCAAACAATCTTCCTGATTACTACAAGAACATGTTGGGACTTGTACAGAACTCAATCAATACAACCGCTGCTGCAGCATCATCATATGACAGCAGTAGTTCATTCGGTGATTACGGTGAATATGATGATTATGAAGAAGGGGAGGCTGAAGGTCTCTCGGGTGATACACGTGTTTATGCAACAAATGCGGAACGCATTAAGTTGTATAACTCAATGACCGGTAAGTATCCAAAGAGTTCATCAGCATGGAGTAACACTCAACTTACATCCAAAGGATACGGTGATGTTTATCTGTATATGGAACCATCAACAAGTTCCAAGATAACATGTAAGCTTAAGAATAATAGTAAATATTCCAAGGTTACAACAACTGGTGGATGGTATTTTGTTTATGCATCATACAGTTCACAATATGGTCCGTTGTGTGGATGGGGCAGATCTTCCGACTTCACATTAACATCAAACGTTACAAACAAATCGTATCAAACAAACACATCTAATGCCGCAAACTCTGCATCCGACGTGTTGTACAATAACTGGAAGTCATTGTCTGACAATTATAAATTCTATAAACCAACTGGAAAAGATGCGAGTGGTAATTCACTGAATTCTAATTACTTAGATCACTGGTTTACTGCAAAAGGTCCATCTACTGGTAGATACAAAGTCAACAAAGTTATTGTACCTGCTGATCCTAAACATTTCAGAGCACCAATATATGGTAAAGTTGATGCACCTTACGTTACTCTTAGTCAGTCATATGATAAGAAAATCAGTAATGTAAACAAAGACGTTTTGGTGTCTGATACACAATCCAAAACTCTTGCAGAGTTGCGCAAGATGCCTGGTGCATGTGGTGATTTTGATTACAACACATCTGATTCAGGTTTCTTCATTCCTGGTAGCATCTATGGCTCAGGTGATGAAATTAATTCTATTCCCCCTCTGAATAATAACGCGTTTGACACATTGTTGAACTACGGTTATGATCACGAGGGTTCATATACAGTCAACTACAATATCCAAGGTGGTATCAACAATGGTACTGCTGATCTTACCAGAAATGAACTGTTGTCATATTTACTGTCATCAGAGTTCACGACACGTTCACCAAGAATCGAAAAGCTTCTTAATAAGATTCTGGACAAATTGGATAATGTGAATACTAACCGAGGTACATCCAATACACCTTCATCATCAGAAATGTATGATGACGAGATTCCGGATGTAATATCTGCTTTGGTTAGAGGATAAAAAAGACACACTCGGGTGGGGCGTAACGCCCCACCTCTATGTGTTTTATAAGGAAGCATGCAATGACTTGAAGATTACTTAACCTTGAAAGGATCTCTGCGGTTTGTGATTGCAAACTCGTCATGTTCCTTGATTGTTGACTCCCACGGAATGGGGTCTTTGCCGTTACCGAGTTTTGCAACACCACTCTTAGTCTGAGTATCCTTGTGGACAATCTCAATGGTTGCCTCTGTACAGCTGCCATCAGGAGCAGGAATGTTGAACTTTCTGTTCTCATCTCTCATGTAGTCAGCGATAAGCTGAGGCATCTGCTTAAGTGTGTTGTCGAATGTGAAATCATTGATCTCGTCAATGATACCGATCTCATCCTTTGAAGGATATCCTGCACGAGCGATATTCTTCTTGAGATCTGCGCGGAATGCCTCCTGAAGATTGGAAGACTTTCCCTTCTGATTGTTGAGTGCCATGTTACCATATGCAACGAATGCACCCATGCTAAAAATTCCAGCCATGATTATTTTCTCCTTTGATTTTATTTGAATGGATTTCTATCCTATTCATTCTAATGATATGTATACGGTTTATATGTATTTATATCACACAGTCGGAAACACCAGTCATTGATAAAACCTGTGATTCTGTAATTTCTTGTTTAGTGAAATTATCAACAACCTTGAAACCTTTTTCTATGAACTTAAGAACGTCGTTTGTTGATGCGGTCATCAATTCTGCAATGACCTGGCCACTATTTCTATCATAAACAGTAATGTTCATAATACAGACCCTCCATTTCTTTTTATTAGGAATGATATTTATTTGTTATAATAAACATAAATAAATCATAATGATTTTTATTGTATGTTCCGCGGTAGGTCAACCGATTTGTAATCTTACATATAAAGGAGTTGAAGCTATATGGCTTTTGATAAAACTAAACCTTTGACTTTTAATTTGCCTGATGGTGAATGTAATGTCATAACAATGGAATGGTTGGAAGCATGGATGAATGATAACATCGTTCCAATCATTACTGCTGAAGAATCTACAACCGAATCATTATCACGTATTAGCAGACGTATTGATCACTGGTTGGAACAACAACAGCCTGAAGAATAAGGAGATGATATAAATGACAATATCTGAAATCTTTGCAAGATTGATTAGCTCAGTAACTGCAAACTCTAATAAGCTTAAAGAGATTGCAGATAAACTGGAACAACTCGAAGTTGGTGCTGGTGGCGGTGGCTCTGCATCAATTGAAGATTATGCAGAAGGAAAGAAATATAAACGTAATGCACTTGTTGTATATAATGAAACTGTATACCGTGTGTTACCTACTGAATATACATCAGTTGATTTTGATACCGATTACAAAGCAGGTCAGTTGAAACTTGTTGGTTTCGAATCTGGTATTGTGACATATAGTCAGGATCCAACTCAGGCACAAGTCGATGCTTTGCCAGAAGATACTCTTGTTGCTATATATAACAGCACCGATGATCCGTATAATCTCACATAAAATATTATATGAAAGAAAGAAGGTGAGTATGTGGGACGGAATTTATTATTATATGGAGATACCGTTTGGAAGTTTGACAGACAATTCAATTTCACCGGTGAA
>Ga0116156_10000701_pt1 | contig 34969 bp, 20 predicted proteins | sample AD_UKC045_MetaG_FD_89891 | JGI IMG/M metagenome (GOLD analysis project Ga0116156, IMG submission 89891) | Active sludge microbial communities of municipal wastewater-treating anaerobic digesters from USA - AD_UKC045_MetaG | ecosystem: Engineered > Bioreactor > Anaerobic > Digestate | place: USA...
ATGAACCTAACGTATACCATTAAAATTTCCTAATATTGTGGAAATGTACGTTTTCAAATAATCATCCGATATGCTTCGCAGAATTACCCTCTTTTTCCTTCTTGCAAATGGACTTCTGGCAGCCATTTCCCAGCCGGCCGGCGAACGGCTTGAATCCATCGACCCGGCAAACTATCCCGGCGCCAACCTGGTAGTCGTATTCGACAGCACGACGGCCGATGTGCAGGAATCCGGCCTTACGTATGTCAACATGCACCGGCTGTACAAAGTGATGACACCCGCCGGAGCACTCCAGATGAGCGTGGTGAAAATAGATTACGATCCGCTCTCCGCTGCCGTCGAAATCAAAAAGGTAGTGGTTTACAGAGGACGGAAGGACAATAGGACTGTAGGAAATGTCGAGGAAATTTCAAATCCTGTTTTGGATTACCCGGCGCCGGCACGAGCCATTTACTGGGGCGCCAGGGAAAAGATGATCGAGGTCGGAAGGCTCGAACCGGGCGACGCCGTCGAAGTGTGGCTCTTCCGCAAAGGATTTACCTATGCATTGCTGGATGGGGAGCAGGAAGGCGATGAACGTTATATCCCGCCGATGAAGGGGCATTTCTACGATATCGTTCCGTTCTATGGCGACGATCCTGTCATGGAAAAGGTCTACAGTGTGAATATCCCGGCTGATAAGGTGCTCCAGTATGAATTTTATAACGGCGACGTGCGCTCTTCCGCCACCCGCAAAGGCGATACCATGACCTATACATTTGTAAAAAAGGATATTAAACCGCTGAAGCGCGAGCCGAACATGGTCGACTTTTCCGATGTCGCCCCCAAGCTGCTGCTGTCGACCAGCCCCGACTGGTACGCCAAATCACGCTGGTTCTACCAGGTGAACGAAGACTTCGGGAGCTTCGATTACACCCCCGAAATCAAAGACAAAGTGGACCTGATTCTGAGAGATGCGAAATCCGAAATGGACAGCATTTCCCTGCTGACCCACTGGGTAGCCGACGAAATACGCTATTCCGGCATCTCTATGGGCTGCGGTGAAGGCTATACCCTCCACAAAGGGGAGATGACCTTTGCCGACCGCTGCGGCGTCTGCAAGGATAAGGCCGGCATGCTCGTGACCATGCTCCGGGCCGCCGGCTTCGAATCGTACGCCGCCATGACCATGGCCGGCTCCCGCATAGACTACATCCCGGCCGACCAGTTCAACCACAGCGTGACGGTCGTGAAAATGAAAGACGGGCAGTACAAGCTCCTCGATCCTACCTGGGTGCCGTTTATCCGTGAGCTATGGTCGAGCGCCGAGCAGCAGCAGAATTACCTCTATGGTCTGCTGGAAGGGGCCGACCTGGGCCTGACCCCCGTCTCTCCGCCGGAGGATCATTACCTCGATATTTCCGGAAAATCGACCCTTTCTGCCGACGGGACACTGGATGGTGAAATCATTCTCCGTGCCGAGGGGCAGTCGGATGGCGCGATCCGCAGGATGTTCACCGGCTATTACAAAGACCAGTGGGACCATGGCATCGAAATGGAGCTGAAGCGGGTCCATCCGGCTGCGGAAATGCTGTCGGTCGACTACGGCGATCCATATGAATACCTGTCCGGACCGATCCGTATCGTGATCAGGTACCGGGTTCCGGGTTACGGGATTGTGAACGGGGATGAAATCATGCTTAAGTCGTTCATCGCTTCCGGTTTCTTTAAGCGGGCGATGAACCATCTCTACATCGATACACGGTCGGAGGCGAAAAGTTATCCTTTCCGCGACCGCTGTTCACGGCAGGTTCGCCTTATCGAGTCGATAGCTTTGCCGGCTAAATACATTATGGCCGGCAGCCCTGCAACCGAAACATTTTCCGACGCAACTGCCTCTTATGAAGGGTCTTATGAGCTTAGCAAGGAAGGCACGACATTAACGATGAGCCAGCTCTCCGGCTTTAATAAAAGGATCTATGACGCCGCCGAATGGCCTTCATTCCGCAGGGCCGCTCTTTCCCAGCAAAAATTTATCGACGAACCGGTGGTTCTGAGAAGAGGTCATTAGCTCGCTGCGCTCGTGTCGTTTGGTGGTCAGAAAGTGGTCAGAAGGTGGTCAGAAGGTGGTCAGAAGGTGGTCAGAAGGTGGTCAGAAAGTGGTCATAAAGTTGTCAACTTCCAACTACTACTGACTGCTGACTACTGACCGCCGACTGCCGACTGCTGACCGCTGACTGCTGACCGCTGACCGCTGACTGCCGACTGCCGACTGCTGACCGCTGACCGCCGACCGCTGACCGCCGACTGCTCACCGCCGACCGTTTCCCCACTTCCGCGTAGCGGATCCGCTATTGTAGATGAAATTGGATATTCGTGATAATTTCCCCGTAGGGGATAAGGTATTGCTAAAGGCATAGAGAGTAGTAGTATGGAAAATGCAAAATGCCAAATGAAATGCAAAATGCAAAACGCAAAACGCAAAATGCGAACATCTTAGGGGTCCCTTTTTTTCATATAAGTCTGAATAAAATATGATTAACTTTAGCCATTCAAAGACTTTAACGATGAAAAGAAGATTCCTAATATTTTTGATCATATCCCACATCATTTTGATTGCCAGCCCGGGTTGGTCACAGGAGTTTAAGATGCCTTCCTTTGTTCATGCCATCGATGCCTGCGATATGGATATGGATGGAAGCGTTGATATCATTGTTTATGCGCGTATCCCCCGGGATGGCGTCCCGAGGGATGGCGTCCCTTTTTTGAACTCACCTGGAACGGCCATGACGATTCAGGCAATGAATGCCAGGCAGGAGTGTATATGATTGTTGCCGAGGGGAATAGTTGTCGTATTTTTACGAAAGTGGTGAAAACGTGAGACGTGAAGCGTGAAGCGTGATTGGTGGAAAATGCAAAATGAAATGCAAAATGAAAAATGCAAAACGCAAAATGCGAACATCTTTTTTAATTTTACCCCAAATTAACTGCTGAAATGATGAAAAAAGGTATTGCATTTTCTGTCCTGACATTTCTGTTTCTGATCGTAAACCCGCTTTTTTCCCAAACCCCGGGATACGACGCCGAATACCAGAAACTGGTGAAAGAGTATATTCTTCAGAAAGACGGCTCCTGGGATTTTCATTACCGCAAGGAGATCAAACTGCTCACCCATTATTCGTTCCATCGCCTCTTCGGCGAGACGTTTATCGTTTACAACCCGCTATACCAGCAGTTGAAGATCAATGAAGCCTTCACCGTGATGGCCGACGGGAAAAAAGTGATCGTGCCGCAGAACGCCTTCAACGGGGTGCTGCCCGGGTTTGCCGCCAATATCCCGGCATACAACCATTTACGAGAAATGGTGGTGACGCATACCGGCACGGAGGTCGGCAGTGTCATAACACTCGACTATACGATCCATTCCGCCGGGAACTTTCTCCCGTTCTTCTTCGGGATGGAAGAGATCGGGGAGAATGTCCCGGTTAAAGACCTGCGGATCATCGTGAGGGTTCCCGAAGAGATCATCCTGAAAGAAAGGATACTGAACAGCCGCCTGGCCCCCGAGGTCATTCAGCTCGCAGGACAGAAAAGCTATACCTGGTCGTTCCGCGATGTGCCGGCGCTTCCCCGCAGCAGTAACCAGGATATTGAACAAAAAACCGCCCTGTTCTTTTCGACCGCAAAGGATATGACCTGGGCCTATTTCTCGTTTGTCAACCAGGAGGCTTTTAAAAGCAGGCCGGGCGCCGAAATATCCAGGCGTGTGGATGAAGTGAAGAAGGATAAAAAGAGCGACCTCGACATCATCCTGGCATTACAGGCAGTAGTTATCGACGAACTCAGGCCGGCCGATATTCCGCTGGCCAATAGCGGCTATAAGATCCGAACCCCCGACGAGGTGTGGAAAAGCGCCAATGCGACCGCCCTTGAAAAAGCGGTCCTCCTGGCCAACATGCTTAAACTGGCCAATATCAATGCCTGCCCGGTGGCATCGGTCACGAATGCCTGGTATGCCGACGATATGGGAAATCCTGCCATGTTCGACGGTTTCATGGTGCAGGTCAATCCGAAGGAAACCGGCAGGATCTATCTCCCGGTAACGCAGAAGCAGGCACAAAACCTGATGTTCGATGTCAGCGATAAAACCCTGATCCAGCTCGATGGCGCCATCGAATCGATGCGGACGTTCAGGGAAAAAGCGGTGGAGAATGAATTGGAGATGAAAGGGGAGTTGAGACTTTATGACGGTAAGACGGTAGGAGGGGAGGTGCAAATGGTTATGGAAGGGATTTGCCATCCGTTTTTCAAATTGAGAAAAGATTCGTCGTATGTGAAGAACATGATTACCGGGGATTTACCGCTATCCTCCGTCAGGAATATCAAATTGAGAAAAATCTCCGAACTCTCTTCGGAATATGATCTCACCTGGAACCCGGAACTTGTTCCCGCTTTCGTGGGAATGACGCGAAACCCGGAACCCGGAACTTCAAACGATACCGGGTTCTTCTACTTTGAGCTTCCCCGCTTCAAAACCGGCTTCGATGCCTGGAACCTGGTGCAGTTCACCGGGTCGGGCGATACGCCTGTAAGGCTTGATTTTCCGCTGGAAGAGGATTACAGTTTTGAGATCATCCTGCCCGAAAGCTACAGTTTGTTTACCCCTCCGGTGGATATAAAGATCGAGAACGATCTGGGCGAACTGGCTATTAAAATCAGCCAGTCGGGTTCAAAAGTTAAAATAGAGCGTTCCTGGGAGCTTTATCATGATGTCGTTTCATCCGATCTTATGGATGAATTCAAAGAAATGATCATCGCCTGGGAAAAAGTCGAACACCGTAAAATCATTCTGAAAAGCCGTTAAAAACCGTGTTAATTCGTCTAATTCGTGTAATTCGTGTTCTATTGAGATGATAGCACACGAATGATACGAATTTTACGAATATTCACGGATTATATACCGGAGGTATTCAGATTACCCAAACTGACGGTGATCGTCCGTTTGCTCTCCACTTTCCGGTCGGAAAAGATCTGCATCGATATCTGCAAATGGAGGTTGAAAATGTTGACCAGTGTCTCCTTCGCCTGAATCTGCCCGACTTTCAGAACATCGGAATTGATGATGCCTGTACGACGATTGTCGGCATTCGTGTCAAGGATCTCATTCGTCCCTTCTGCAATCCATTTCCGGTCATAATCCAGGAAATCGTAAATATTGGCGATGTCAGCAATGGTAAGGACCTGCAGGTTCTCCAGCCCGTCGATGCTGATCAGGAACCAGTCGTAGGTCTGCTGGTCGATCAGGCACCGGTTAAGGGTGTCTTTGTTCAGGATACGGGCATTGGTAATGATGGCGCTGCCGTAGAAATTATTATCGAAGGTGAAAATGGTATCGTAGCTGATGGCATAGCGCAGGCTCAGGCTGCCGATGATGTTCCGCAGCTTCGGGAATAGATGATAGGAATTGTAAGCCCGGATCACCATTTCAAAATTGATGGCGAAGAACAGAGCGTGCAGCGGGGTGTCGAAAATGACAAAACCTCCGTCGCCGGTGCTGATGAACGATTTTTCGATCTTCTCCTTCGTGTAGTGCTGGAATACAAACCGGTTATTTTCCAGGCAAAGCCTGATGGCTTTCTCAAACAGGATCTTGAACAGCGGCGGGATCAGGACCTGCTCAAGGTGCTTGTACATCCCGTACCGGTATATGTCGATACCGAGAACGGCCCGTTTGGCAAAAGAGCGCAGGTTGATATATTCGGCGAGCGACTCGTGGAGGTCTTCGCTGTCGGGCACCAGGTTCACCTTTTCGAAGATCGATTCGGTGTCGTAATGGCGAAGGATCTCCAATAGTTCATCATAGGAGAGTTTCTTGATCGGGGTGTGCATTGGGAGTTAAGATTTTTTGCAAAGATAGAAAAAGAGTTCCAGGTTCCAGGTTTCGCGTCATTCCCGCGAAAGCGGGAACAGGTTCCGGGTTTCAGGTTTCGCGTCTTTCCCGCGAAAGCGGGAACCAGTTCCGGGTTTCGCATAGAAGTCGATGAGAAACCTTCACAGTCCGACGACTAAAGCCGTCGGTTCAAACCTTTATAAAGTATTTTTGTGGGATTTGTAGAAGTTAAAGCTAATCATTTCTTCGGGTTTTTTCCTGATCTTTTCTCTCAACCGGTAATCATCCGGGGCATATCCGAGCGTGATCAGCAATCCGATCCGCCTCTCCTTCGGGATTTTCAGCAGTTCTTTGATCGGTTTTTCGTTGAACCATCCGAGCATGCAGGTTCCGAGCCCTTCTTCGGCGGCCTGCAGGCAGAAATGCTCCGCCGCAATGCCGATATCGATCAGCGGGTATTCACGGTCCTGGATCGAAGCGCCTATTTTGGTGAAGACTTTCATTTTTTCGATCACAACTGCTAGGATGACGGGAGCTTCGGGCACGAAATTGTTGAAGGTCGACAGCGGGCCGATGGTCTCTTTGGCCACTTTCATGACCAGCTCGGGGTCATTCACCACAATGAATTTCCACGGCTGGCTGTTGCTGGCCGACGGCGCCAGGCGTGCCGCTTCGAGGCACCGCCGCAATTTTTCATCCTCTACCGGCTTACGGGTATATTTCCGAACGCTTTGACGTTTTTGTACTAATGAGAGAAAACTATGATCATCCATGATATTTTGTAATTGATTCTCTTCGTGTAACTTCGTGCCTTCTTCGTGAATCTTCGTGTACTAAAGCAAGGTTAAATTGTTTCACGAAGTTCCGCGAAGAAGACACGAAGAACCACGAAGCATTAATAATTTTCCCGGACTAAACACTTAACCCTCAATCCTTAACACATAAAACTATTTGGGTTTCCCAAGCAACTCGAACATATTCTTCTTATACGCTTCCACCCCCGGCTGATCGAAAGGATTGACGCCGAGCAGGTAGCCGCTCAGCCCGCAGGCCAGCTCGAAGAAATAGATCAGTTGCCCCATGACATATTCGCTGATCTCGGGTACCACGATCCGGATATTGGGTACGCCTCCGTCGACGTGTGCCATCACCGTCCCTTTTTCGGCCATGTGGTTCACATAGCCGATTCGCTTGCCGGCCAGGTAGTTCAGCCCGTCGGCATCGTCTTCGGCCAAAGGAATGGCAACCTCCTTTTTATTATTCTCCACAGAAATGACCGTCTCAAAAATGATGCGCATACCATCCTGGATGTATTGTCCCATCGAGTGCAGGTCGGTGGTGAAGCTCACCCCGGCAGGGAAAATTCCTTTTCCTTCCTTCCCTTCGCTTTCGCCGTAAAGCTGTTTCCACCATTCGGTGAGATAGACCAGGTTCGGCAGGTAATTTACCAGGATCTCCACATTCCGGCCACTCCTGTAGAGAGCGTTGCGGGCTGCCACGTAGGCCATCACCGGGTTTTCCCCGATGGTCCTGGCGCTGCGGCAAAATGCTTCCATGTCGGCTGCCCCCTGCACCAGCTTCCGGATATCGAAACCGGCCATGGCAATGGGCAGCAAACCGACCGGCGTGAGGACCGAATACCGTCCGCCAACATCATCCGGAACAACATACGTGGGATAGCCCTCTTTGTCCGACAGTCCTTTCAACGCTCCCCTCTGCTTGTCGGTAATGGCGATGATCCGCTCCCGTGCACCGGCTTTCCCGTATTTTTTCTCGAGATGGTTCTTCAGGATGCGGAAAGCGATGGCCGGCTCGGTCGTGGTGCCCGATTTGGAGATTACGGCCAGCGAATAGTTTTTTTTAACCAGGATCTCCAGCAGTTCGGCCGTATAATCCTCGCTCAGGTGATGTCCGGCATACACGACATACGGGAATTTGCGCTCCTCCAGCAGGTCGTAAAACGAATGCCCGAGGGCTTCGATCACGGCCCGCGCCCCGAGATACGATCCGCCGATGCCTGTCACGACGAAGATCTCCGAAATCTTCCGCAAACGCTCCACATCGCTTTCGATCCGGATGAATATTTCCCTGTCGGATTTCAACGGCAGGTCGACCCACCCCAGGAAATCGTTTCCTTTACCGGTTTTGTTCAGCAACGCAGGGTAGTGTATATCGATCTCCTTTTGAAAACCGTTGATGGTCTCTTCGGAGATGAAGTTTACAATGTATGCCAGGTCGATTTTTATTTGGTTCATTTTGTTTTGATTTTGTTTCACAATGAATTATCAAAGGATTTCACTGAGGGCGCAAAATTAGCAATAATACCGCTATAAAAAGATGAAGCCCGCCTGGCAGCGGGCCGCATCCCCCAATAAACCAAAAACCAAAATTATGAATCAGACTTCTCGCGCAATATAACCCAGTGATTCATTTGTCTGGATTAGCGAGACAAAAATATATCACAAAATCCGTTCCAACTGTTAACGAAATTTAAGGAAAGTTAAAATATGTTAAACCCCCTTGTATCGCGCTATAATTCAGTAATTTTGACTCATGAAACAACGGACGGTCATCTTCGCTGTTATTATGCTCTCCATAGCCCTGACAGGGCTCATGATCATCCAGGGGTACTGGATCCACAATGCCTATAAAGTCAAACATGCCAATTTTATCCGGACGGTGAACGAGTCGGCCCATTCGGTGATACTCGTTATGGAGAAACTCGATCTCGTCAGGAAGCTGCAGCAACCGCGGCTCCTGGGCGGAGAAGAATTTCCGGCCGTAGCGGCAGTCGATTCCATTAACCAGGTTTTGCTCTTTGAGATGCAGAAGATCCGAACCCGGAAAGACCTTGAGGTGTTTTTCAATAAGTATTTCATGGCCCGTGAACTGATGGAAGACAGGATATTCTCACATAGCATTCAGGACAATCGGCAGCCGGTGGATCTTCCGCTGGTCGATTCGCTTCTGAGCAATGAGTTTGCACAGCGAAACCTTAATACGGAATGGAGCTTCGGGATCCATAATCCGGCATCGGATATCCTGGTTTTTAATGATGAAGGAATCTACAGCGCCGAATTGCTGAATCCGGAGATCGGCTTTCATTTTGAGCTTTATCCCGATGATATGCTCGACAATCCCGATTTTCTGCTGCTCTATTTTCCTCACGAAAGGCAATACCTGCTCGGACAGGTCTGGCCCCTGGTGCTGATCTCCATCATTCTGGTCATCATCATTATCTCTTCCTTTATTTACACCCTGATCATGTATTTCAGGCAAAACAGGCTGTCGGAGCTGAAAACCGATTTCATCAACAATATGACCCATGAATTCAAAACCCCGGTGTCGACGATTTCACTGGCCTGTGAGGCTTTGAATGATAAGGACATCAAAAAGTCGGAAGAACTGTATCAAGCCTACATCAATATTATCAACGAGGAAAATAAGCGATTGGGCTTGATGGCCGAACGGATCCTGCAATCGGCTGCTCTTGAAAAAGGCGATCTCGTTCTGCACAGGGAAGTGTTTGATATTCATGACATCTTGCATGAAGCGATCCGGAATATCGGCATCCAGGTGGAGATCAAAGACGGGCAGATCATTAAGGATTTCCAGGCTGGTCGCAGCGTCATTGAAGCCGACCGGATGCACCTGGTAAATATAGTGCAGAACCTTCTCGACAATGCCAACAAGTACACACCGGTAAAGCCCCAGATCATTGTCGGGACAAAGGATGCGGCGAACGGGATCATTTTTACCGTGCAGGATAATGGCATCGGGATCAGTAAAGCGGATCAGAAGAAGATATTTGAAAAATTATACCGTGTACCGGAGGGAAATGTCCATAATTTTAAAGGTTTCGGACTGGGACTAAGTTATGTAAAAACGGTAGTGGAGAGGCACGGGGGCTATATACGGCTCGACAGCGAACTAAAAAAAGGAACCCGGTTTGAGGTTTTTCTTCCCGACAAATCCAAATAGAAAATGGAAAACAACGAACTCAAAGTGTTACTGGCCGAGGACGACAAGAACCTTGGCGCCGTGCTGAAAGCCTATCTCGAAGCAAAAGGCTACCTGACCACCCTTTGCATCAACGGCAAGGAGGCTTTTGATTTTTTTAACAAGAAGAAATTTGATTTTTGCATCGTGGATGTCATGATGCCGGTAAAAGATGGATTTACGCTGGCCCAGGAGATCAGAAAGCTTGACAAGCAGATCCCGATACTGTTTCTGACGGCCAAATCGATGCAGGAAGACAAGATCCGGGGTTTCGAGATCGGGGGCGATGATTACCTTACCAAACCTTTCAGCATGGAAGAATTACTGATGCGGATGAAAGCCATCCTGCGAAGGGTCAATGAAAAGAGCGAATCGGAAGCCCGGACCTCGGTGTACAAGCTGGGGAAAATGACATTTGACTATAACCGGCAGATTCTACTAACCGCCTCCGGGGAAAATAAGCTTACTTCAAAAGAAGCCGAACTGCTCCGTTTGCTTTGCGAAAATGCCAACGATGTGCTCGACCGAAGCGTGGCCCTCAACCGTATCTGGCAGGACGACAGCTATTTCAATGCCCGTAGCATGGATGTCTACATAACCAAATTAAGGAAATACCTGAAGGAAGACCCCTCCGTAGAGCTGTTGAATGTGCACGGGATCGGTTTTAAACTGGTGCTTCCCTGAGCAATCTGAAAGCAGTCGTCAGTCGCCTGTCCTGAGGGCAAAGCCCGAAGGATTAGTCGTTAGTCGCTTGTCGATGGTCTTTGGACCGGGGCTTCTTCGGTGGAGGGTTATAAGGACAGACGGGCCCGAGTTCATATCGCCTGTCGTCAAGAATTTCAAATAAAAGGTTTGAAGAAAGCGACCGGGTCGTATTCGTCAACACAATAATAGTCTTTTCCTGGTAAAGATCACGGATAAAATAGGTGCGAAAACCTTTCCACCAGCCGTAGTGATAAACTGTATTGACCCGGTCGGCGCGCAAACGCCATCCGAAACCATAATTATCACGCCATTTGGAAAACTTCGGGCTTCCGGGTGTAAAGGCTTCTTTAAGGGTTGCTTCATCGACAAGCTGGCCGGTGAACAGCGCCTGGTCCCATTTGAACAGGTCTTCCACGGAGGAATATACCCCTTTATCGCCGACGATACCGTTCTGGTAAAAGTCAGGTTCGACCCTCGGCATGCTCCGCCCGGCCTTGTGTCCCGAAACACCGACGGGGACGAAAGCCGGGATCTCTTTGGCCGGATCAAGTTTATAAATGAACGTATGGTTCATCCCCAGGGGTTCAAAGATGTTCTCCCGTGCAAAATCCTCAAACGGCTTTACGGTAATCCTTTCAACGACCGAAGCAAGCAGGGCGTAGTTGGAATTGCAGTAATCAAATCCGCTGTCGGGCGAGAAAAACCGGGGCGGTGCATTGATTTTCATGACCCGGATCATGTCTTCGTTGGTCATCGGCTTTTCCTGTCCCCAGAATTCATCGGCAAAATGCATATAATCGGGGATACCCGACCGGTGGTTCAGCAAATGGCGGATGGTAACCCCTGAGTAGGGCAGTTCCGGTATAAATTTCCGCACACTGTCATCATAATCCAGCAGCCCATCTTCTTTCAAAATCATGATGGCCATTGCCGTGAACATCTTCGACACCGAAGCCAGTTGAAAAGATGAAGAGGTGGTGAGCCGGGTCTTCTGCTTGAAATTGTCGTAGCCGTAAGCTTTTTTAAAAACAAGCCGCCCTTTTTCAGCATAAAGAATGCAGCCGTTAAATCCTCCTTTGGCCTGCAACTCACTGAATACACTGTCGATGATATGGCCTTTCCGGGCCATGATGGGTTTATCGAGATCGATAAAAATACTGTCGGAGGGAAATGTGTGTTTCCTGATATACCTGGGCGATTCCCTGATTTCTTCCGTAACAAACAAAATGAAGGCTGTGATCCCAATAGCCGCCCCGATCGGGAGGATGATGTAGCGGGTGAATTGGTATATCAGGCGTATCACGGATCTTTAAAATTGCGGCAAAAATAGGGCTAATCCTCAAAAAAAAACTTATCAAACGTACAACTCAAACCAATTTTTCTTCTGAATTTTACAGGCTGTTACAAATCAATTATTTAAATAATCATGAAAGACAGAGTACAAAACAATGCCTCATCTGGCGCCGTTTATGGATTGGGTTTCATAGGCGCGGCCATTTATTACATTTCCACAGCTACCGGTTTCTGGGTGGGCGTTCTGGGTTTTTTAAAAGCCCTGGTATGGCCGGCATTCCTGGTTTATGAAGCCCTGAAGCACCTGGCGATGTAAGAGATTATTCTCTCTTTTCAATTCTTTGCTTAAATCCTGTATTTTTACAGCCTCAAATTTGCAGGCAGGTAGATTTTTATGTCAGAAAAATCATTCGGCAGGTCATTCTTGTTATTATTCCTTTCATTTTTGATCATCCTGGTTTACCAGGTGCTATATGACCATTACCCGGTTTTCGGGGAAAAATACCGCAACTTTGCCTTTTTTGAAGGTTGGGTGAATTGTAGTCCTGCCGATAGCAGCTCAGCGGCCAAAGATAGTGCGGCCCTAACCGTGGCCATCGATACAAGTCTGTATCATGCAGCAAAGGATTCTGCCAGCATGCCATTCACAGGGCCTGATTCCGGTTCGGTTGCTGCGGATTTGCCGGCCAGGCTCGACCATTTTGCCACCGCACTGCACGAACTGAAATCGGGCAAACGAAAAAAAGTGCGGATTGCCTGGTTCGGCGATTCGATGATTGAAGGCGACCTTATCGTAATGACCCTGCGGAATGCCATCCAGAAAGAGTTTGGGGGAGAGGGAGTGGGAATGGTGCCGATGACCTCGGCTGTCGCCGGCTTCAGGATCACGGTTAAACAGACTTTCAGCGACAACTGGCAGGAATGGAACGTGGTCGAACAGAAACCTCCGCGATTTCCTCAAGGGCTCTTCTGCACCGTTCATACGGGTGATGTCAGCACAAGCGGCGATCCCTTCTGGGTGAAATTCAAATCCAGTAACACCTTTAAAACGACCTCCGTTTTTCACAATGCCTCCCTGTTCTACGGCACACCATCCATGCTCCGGTCGGGCAGGGAGAAGTCGATGCTTGCAACAGAGCCGAAAGCGGAAGTATACAACGGCGACCGGTTGATCGGTTCATTTACACTGGATACGGTGGGCGGATTGCAGAAAATCGATCTGTTCACCGGTCCGCTCAGCGAGTTTTCCGTCTATCTCAATTCCGACAGTGCTGTACCCTATTACGGTATCAGCATTGAAAGCGATTCGGGGGTGTTTGTCGACAATTTCGCCTCGCGCGGTAATTCGGGCATAGGGCTCTGGCAGATCGATGACAATATGCTCTGGCGCTTCCACGACCTGCTCCGGTACGACCTGGTGATCCTGCAGTTCGGCACCAATGCGATGTCGCCCGGCATGACCGATTACAACTGGTACGGCCATTCCATGAACAAAGTGCTGGCTAAACTGAAGAAAGGCTTTTCAGGCAGTTCTTTCCTGTTGATATCGGTGGCCGACCGGGCGATGAAAGGAGATAACGGCATGCAAACCGACCCCGGCGTTCCCGAAATGGTTGGCGTGCAGCGCAGGATTGCTGCAAAGAACGGGATGGAGTTCCTCGATCTGTATTCGGCCATGGGAGGGGAAGGGACGATCGTAAAATGGTCGGAGCTGGAAGAGCCCCTGGCCAATAAGGATTATACCCATGTGAATTTCAAAGGCGCCAGGAAGATTTCCGATATTATCCTCAATTTCCTGCTTCAGGCATACCGGGAGTACGAACCGGAAACGGCGCCTGCAATAAATGATAGTCTGCAACCTGAGACAGATACCCTGAAATGAGGATCGGACTGGTTGCCATATCGTTTTTGTTCGCCGTCAGGATATTTTCTCAGGTGACATTGGTCCCTGCCGGTGAATATGCAAAAATTCATCCGTTCCTGCGGCCCGATTCCAATGTCATCATCCACCCGGAAGCCCTGGAACAGTTTTTTATCAAACTGGCCTGCCTTGAACACGACACCCTCACCCGGCTGAGGATCCTTCATATCGGGGACTCGCATATCCAGGCCGATTTTTTCAGCGGACCCGTCCGGAAAATCCTGCAGCAGCAGTTCGGCAATGCCGGCCGCGGCCTCATTTTTCCTTATAAAATCGCCAATACCAACGGGCCTTCCGATATCGATGTCTTCAGCAATACTTCGTGGACCCCCAAACGAAACGTTTTCCCTAAAATCGATATGCCGGTCGGGATAAGCGGCATCAGCCTGAAAACCGGAAATCCTTTCGCCGTGATGCGCGTAAGCCTTAAAGCGGTCGACTCCGTCGCACAGCCCTACGACCAGATGACCGTATATGCCCATTGCAGCCGCCGCTCCTTTGACCTGGCCGTTTCATTGAATGCCAGCTCGGGCGTCCTCGAGAAATCAGCGGTCTATTCAGAGAATACCTATTACACGGTAAAAAGCGGTGATAACCTGGGCCTGATCGCCCGGAAATTTGGCACAACCGTCTCTCAGCTCAAAGCCTGGAACGGTTTGCATTCCGACTTTATCCGGGCTGGTCAGAAACTGATCATCAAAAAAGAGCGTCAAGCGGTACAGGCGATGAGCCTTGAATCGTTTACAATGCTTGATACATTGTTCTTCTCCGACACATTGCAGGGCCAGCGGGGCAGGGTCATCCGGTTTGATCAGCCGGAGAAAACCTGTTACCTCCATATGGTGAAAACTGATTCCATACAGGAAGAGTTTGTTCTGCAGGGTATCCTTCTCGAGAACGCGGATCAGCCGGGGATCCTCTACAGCATGTCGGGCGTAAACGGCGCCATGTATGAGCATTATAACCTCTCTTCCGACTTTTTGCAGCAAGTGAGGGATTACAAACCCGACCTGGTCATCCTGTCGCTTGGGACAAATGAAACCCTGGGCAGCTATTTCGACGAGGAAAAGACTCAAATCGAAATGCGCAGGATGATCGACTCGCTCCGGAACCTGGAACCGGCGCCTGATATCCTGCTGACGGCCCCGTCCGATAATATGCTCCGCCGTCGCTACCCGAACAAATCGGTCATCCGGATCAATGAATTAATGGCAAAGGAAGCCGACAGTTGCCACGTGGCTCTGTGGAACCTGTTTTCGGTCATGGGCGGACACGGCAGTATCGACAAATGGTACAAGGCCGGGCTGGCCCGCGCCGACCGCATCCATTTCACCGTTGCCGGGTATGAACTGCAGGCCGCTCTGCTTATGGATGCCCTGATGGAAGCGTATCACAAATTCAAGGACAATGGACTGGAATAAGATCATCGGGGTTTTTCGCTACGATCCGGCCTCGCCGATGTTGTTCAACAGCGGGATATTCCTGGTCATGTTCCTGGGATTTTATGGTATTTATGTTCTCATTCGCGACCGCCGGACTTTCCTCTTTATTTATACCGTACTATTCTCTCTCTATTTCTATTACAAAGCCAGCGGATTCTATGTCGCCATCTTTATCGCCTCCACCATAATCAACTTCTGGCTGGGCAACCGTATCTTTCTGACCGGAAATAAAACCGGCAAAAAAGCCTGGCTGGTATCCGGGATCATCCTGAACCTGGCCCTTTTGTTCTATTTCAAATACACCAACCTGTTTCTCCGATCGTGGGGCACGATTAGCGGAAGCGAAGTCACTCACTTCGATATTTTCCTTCCCATCGGGATCTCCTTTTTCACCTTTCAGTCGATCAGCTACCTGGTCGATATCTACAAAAAATTGCTTCGGCCCCCGGAGAACCTGCTGAACTTCTCCTTTTATGCCACGTTTTTCCCGCACCTTGTCGCCGGCCCCATCGTCAGGGCCTATGTGTTCCTTCCCCAGATCTACCAGAAACTGAAACTGACCGCCCGACAGATCGGACAGGCCTGGTGGCTCATTATTGCCGGACTCATCAAGAAAGCGGTGATTTCCGATTATATCAGCATCAATTTTGTCGACCGGGTTTTCGACAACCCGGCCCTGTATTCCGGCTTCGAGAACCTGATGGCTGTTTACGGCTATGCCATCCAGATTTATTGCGACTTTTCCGGCTATTCCGATATCGCCATCGGGTTAGCCCTGCTGATGGGATTCCGCCTTCCCATCAACTTCAACAGCCCCTACAAGGCCACATCGGTGACCGATTTCTGGCGCCGGTGGCACATTACGCTCTCAACATGGCTCCGGGATTACCTGTATATTCCGATGGGAGGGAACAGGAAAGGGAAGCTCAGGACCTATGGCAACCTGCTGATGACCATGCTGATTGGCGGTTTGTGGCACGGCGCTTCCTGGAAGTTCGTAGTATGGGGCGGGTTGCATGGCACGGCGCTGGCAGTGGAAAAGCTCTTTCAGCCACTGATTGGCGACAGGAAATCGGCCTGGCTAAAGGTTGCCGGCTGGATCCTGACCTTTCACTTCGTTTGCCTGGGATGGATCTTCTTCAGGGCGGCCGACTACTCGATTGCCCTGGCCGTCATTAAAGCCATTGCCGGATTTTCAGGCTGGGACATTGCCCTGGAGATCATCACGGCCGAATGGCCGGTGTTCCTGGTCCTGGCTTTAGGCTATGCCGGGCATTTTTTCTCCCGGCGGTACAAATTAAAACTGGAGGAGATCTTCTCAAAGTCACCGTTGCCGGTGCAGGCCCTGGCTGTTTCGCTCGTGATCTGGATCATCCTGCAGGTCGCCAGCGCCCAGGTGCAGCCCTTCATCTATTTTCAATTCTGAAAAACCGGCTAAGATCAGTGTTTATTCGTCTAATTCGTGTCATCCGCGTTCTAAAGGCCCTTTCCCCCAACCGGGATCGCATAATCCTTGAAATATTTCATGTACATCAGGCCATTGGGAACGTATTTCGGATCGTAGGTTTTGGGTGGGCCTGATTCAGGGTAAGGACGTCCCGTGTTATGGATGTGGAAGGCGTCTTTGTATTGTCCTCGCCGGATATAATCGCCGTAGGTCATGTCGATCCATTTCACTCCCCAGTAGAGGGCCTTGTCGCCTCTGAGCTCACTGAGCGGAATATCCAGCCAGATGCACTTGTAACCCATGAGCTGGAAGGGCCCCCACGATTTGGCCATGTTTTTCAGCGCGTCATCGGAGGCGTTGTTCAGGTCGGCCGGTACGATATTTTCCAGCCGGGCAAGCTTGCCGTGTTTTACATTTTGAAGCCTTTTATAGATATGCCGTTCGAACCGGGGTTTCACGTTCTTCAGGCCAGAGCATTCGAGGATGATAAGCGCTTTGAGAAATTCGGGTGAAAGATCGAACTGGGCCGCCAGTTTATCGATCTCCGCGCCGTAGTTTTTCTGGGTACGAAGAACTGCCTCCGGGGCAGTTTCATCGTAAGTGACGCTCTCCTCGGCCGTCATATACCGGTAATACCGTTTCACAGAGTCGGAAAGGTTCACATACAGCATCGGATTCCAGATCCATATTGCCATCAGCAGGATGATGAAAGCAGCAAAGCCCAGGCTGATCTTGCTGATCCTGCTTTTCTTCCTGCCGGAGGAACGGCTCTTTTTCTTTGCTGGTTTCCGGTTTTTAACCGGCTTCTTACTGGTTTTCGCCATGCGGGCTCGTTGGGGTTATCGGTTCACCAATAACGCGTTTATTGGTTGAAATTACATATTAATGAGGTGATAGCAGGCTTTTATCAGAACTACTTATCGACAAATATAGGATAATAGTAGATTGTGACCAACTTCAGGCATACTTAGAATCTTTCTATTTTTTACCCGAAATGCATGGATATTAATCAGTTTTCAATATTTTTACGGGGACTTTTGGAAAAAAATGACTATTAATCGGATAAAGCATTCTTTATCAGGAAGATAATTTATATTTTAATTGAGGTTTGCTGAAAGCTGATAATGAATTAATTTTACCTGTTTCAAAAAACCCAGAACCAACCGTTATGAAAAGATTTGTCAGTTATATTCTATTGTTCTTACTATTTTCTGGTTATATAGCAACCGCTCAGGGCGAGGATATTATTATTGATGAAACTAACCTTTCGGGAACGATCGGGCCCGGCAGTTATATTACCGATCATAACCTCTTCGTCGATTATACGGACTGTCTGACCGTTTTACCCGGAACCACCATTAAATTTATTTCCAATACTTCTTTAACGGTTTACGGATGTCTGATTTCCATTGGAACTGAATCTTCCGGAATTATTTACAAATCTTCGGCAACTTCCGTAAAATGGAATGGGATCAGTTTCCCCGGCAGTAAAGCTTTGGCATCTGATCCTGATGATATCCTGCAATCCAAATTTAAATATTCACATTTTGAGAATGTAACTGGCCCGGGAGCCATCTATTTTTCGAACGGAAATGCTGAAAGAACGCTCGATTCCATCAGCTACTGCTCTTTTACCGGCGTGGTTAACGCTATTCACATCCTGTTTATCAATCAGGCCGGCTTTGTTATCAACAATTGCGATTTCTCTGATGTTTCCAATACCGGTATAACTTTTGGCAACAGCCCTGCAGTTTCAGGCCTGCAAATTCTGAACAACACCTTCAGCGATCTGTCCGGCCGGTTTCTTTATGTCTATTCAAATTCTGCCCTTGAATCACTAACTGTTAAAGGTAATACCCTGGATAACCTGGTTTTAAAGAAATCAGCCATCAGAATTGAAAATAACCAGTATCTGAATGCACTGACCCTCGAATCAAACGATTACAGCAATTTTATAACAGACGTCACCTACCCGGTCGCTGATGGGATAATTTACATTAAAGGCCAGAATATTCTCAACCAGTTCCGCCTGGATGATAATACCATCCAAACAATCCTGTCTTCTCAGCAATTAAATCCGCCGGTAAGTTCCTTCCTTTATCTTGATCATGCCGCCAACGCTTATTTTAAATTGGACAATGTGGTTTCCGTTTCCAGTTTGAATGATTTTATCCTGGTGGAAGATTGCGAAACTGTAAGAGTAGAAGATTCAAAATTCGAATCATTAGAGTGTTCCGGCGCCCTTTTTAACCTTTCTGCCGACAAGTATTGCCGTGTGGAAGATGGTATTTTCAAAGACATTTCAACCAATGACGGAAATGGCTGTTTCTATTTCAGCCAGGTTGCATCAATGGATGAAATCCTTTTCAGAAATAACCGTTTTGAAGCTGTCACAGCCGAAAATGGCCCGTGCCTTTATGTCAATTCGCCCTCCGGGTCGGTCGATTCCGTTGTTTTCAGGAACAATGACATCTTCCAGGACCGGATGGGATATACGGCCATCAATGGCGGAGTGGCCTATCTCCGGTTGTCATCCGTTTCATTGTTCAGGAGCTATGATAATGAAATCCGGAATTGTGAAGTCACCGGATACGGCGGTGCCTATTGTTTTGATGTTGGCACAGTCAATAATCTTGATATTTATAATGATGATCTCCATACGATTATCTCGAATTATGACGGCGGTTACATTTCGGTTAAGAATCAGATAACCAATACCGACATAAGCATTAACGGCCTGACTGCCGATACCTGTTTTTCAAAAGCAGGATCAGGCGGTATCCTTTATCTGAAGTCTCAAAACAATAATACCGGAAAAGTCAGGATACAAAACAACCATCTCAATCATTTCTATGCCCGCAGTGAATCGCAGCAATTTGCCGGGGGTGGTTTTTTTATCCGGGGCAGCCACAAGGAGCTGCATTTTACCGGTAACGCCCTTATTCCCAATCCGACACCGGATCAGATCCCAATTGCAGATGATGGCGGAGTGCTTTACTATGCCCACACTGGCAGTGTTCTCGATTCGGCCATTTTTTCCGGTAATTCCTTTATTAAAGCCGATTCTGTAGCCATTACAGGTTCCGGTGGAGCCGTTTACCTGACAAGTACGGGCCAGACCGGCCGGATAAGGATCAGTGACAACGAGTTCGACCGGTTCAGCACTGCCGGGTCAGGAGGTGTTTTCTGGATCGGCTTTGAGGGCCAGTGTAACCGGCTGGATATTCTCAATAATGAATTCTCGGGTTGCGTTGCCGATAGTTCCGGCGGCGCCATCTTTTTCCGGTCATCCGGATTAAATGTCCTAAACGTGGCAGGCCAGCCCGGTGAAAACCAGCTTTTTACCGACTGCAGGGCCCGTTTTGCATCCGGCGGAAGCCTTTACGTTTTAACCCAGGCCCAATCCATCGGGGAGATCAACTTTAACCATAATTCATTCAATTCCCCCGGCTCCGCTCAAAATGCCCTGTCAGACGGCGGTGCTGTTTATGTGAAATCGGCCGGTTCACTCGTGTCTCATTTAAACCTGTCGGAAAACTCTGTCAATGAAAATAATATGGATATCCGGGCCGGTGGAAACGGAGGAGCATTCTATTTCAATCTGATGGGTAACTGTACTGAGGTCAACCTGTTGAATAATTCCCTTTCTTCCTGCCTTGCAGGCCGTTCCGGCGGGGCAGTTTATCTCAGGACCGGGAATATCGGCAGATTGACAGTGGAGGGCGAAACAGCCAGCCCACAGGTGAAAGACTGTCACGCCGCAAACGGTGGGGCTTATTATTTCGATCTGTCAGGCAAATGCGATACCCTCGACATCACTTCTAACAATTTCATGAACTGTGCAGCCGACACGACCGGAGGCGCTATTTACTTTAAATCAAACGGGATCGGTTTGTTGAATATATCCGCCCAGGACGGAGATCAGCAAAAATTCAATAACTGCCAGGCTGCCAGCGGATATGGCGGTGTGATGTATTTTAACAGCCTTTCGCAGGGCATCGGGGAAATCGGCATTCGTAATAACCAGATCCTGTCATCGCTTAACGAAAATAACAGCGGAAAAGACGGAGGCGGTTTTTATTTCAAGTCGGTGGGCAGTGATGTGGCAAATATCGATATCCGGAACAACACCGTTGGAAACAGCAACAAAGGATTGAAAGCAGGCATGAACGGAGGCGCATTTTATTTTGACCTCTCCGGGAAGTGCAACCAGCTCAGCATTCATCAGAATAATTTCAACAATTGTCGCGCTGTGAACGGATCGGGTGGCAGCATCTTTTTCCTCTCCGGCGGGGCAGGAACTGTTTCGATTGACACCAACATGCTGCTATCATCATCCGCAATCGAGAACGCTTCAGCCAATGGCGGCGGAATTTACATTAAAACCAACGGCGGAAATGTGACACAAATCTCACTGAATGGTAATGAAGCGGGTGACGACAGTTTTGGCATCAGCTCCGGTGAGAATGGAGGAGCTTTTAGCTTTGATCTGCAGGGAACTACGACATTGCTGGCAGTGACCGGAAACCGGTTTGTCAAATGCCGGGCGCAGGACTCGGGCGGCGGCCTCTATTTTAAAGCCAACGGGCTGAATGAATTAAAACTACAGGGATTCGAAGATGAATTGCAGCATTTCAGCGGTTGTTCGGCTGCCGATGGCTCCGGAGGTGCCGTTTGTATCACAACTACATCGCAACCGGTTAGTTATGCCTATATCGAATACAATACGGTTCTTCCGGCAGCCGGCATGGTGAATGCCGGTGAAAACGGCGGAGGAATCAGCATTACATCAGCCGGGAACCTTGTCGAAGAATGTTTTGTTGACCACAACATATTCGGAAGTGCTTCAGGTAGTCTGAAAGCCGGAAATAGCGGCGGGGCAATATCAGTTGATATTTCCGGTCAATGCAATACTCTCAGATTATTTGAAAATTCATTCACCGGCTGCCAGGCTGTAAATAATGGCGGTGCAGTGAGCATCCATGCCGGGAGCCTCGGGACCCTCACTGTTTCAGGCTCCCCGGATCAGTACCAGGTATTCGGTGATTGTTCGACAGAAAACCTTGGTGGCTGCTTCTACCTAGAGTCCGACGGTGTAGGTCATGCAGATTTCCAACACCTTAAATTTGAGAACTCAACCGCAGAAAGCGGAGGGGCCTTGGCTTTTTCATCCCCTGATATGGATACGCTGAGCCTCAACACCATCGAATTTACTGACAACTCAGCCTCAGACTTCGGCGGATCGATATATTTAAAAGGAGACGGGAACAACATGCCCACCATTGATGTATTGGAAATGAATAAATGCACCTTTATCAATTCGGAAGCGGATAACGGGGATGGCGGCGCTTTGTTTTTCAAAGGTAACCTGGGCCTTTTTAATTGTTCATCCAACAGTTTTAACCAATGTGAGGCCAATGGGGCTAACAGTGGTTCAGGTTCTGCCATGTACCTCGAACTATCTGACGATTTCACGAATGAATTGGTCTTTACATCCGATACGGTCAAAAATTGCCATTCTGTTTCCGGAGGAATTTTCCTTAAAAATATCGACAAAGCCACCTTCCTGGAAGGCCATCTCGTGGGAAATACCGCCACCCAGGACGGAGCAGCCATCTATATCCAGGATTTCGATACCGTTCTGATTACCGGAGGGCTCTTCAGCCAGAATGAAAGCCAGCAGACCGGCGGGGCTATCCTGCTGAAGGCCGGGAATTCGGAAAGTTCCTGCTGTGATATAGGTTCCTCGGAATTTGAATTCAATAAAGCCTTGAACGGGGGTGCAGTTACCTTGCTTGATTTTAACCAAAGTTCATTGCTGAACAACCGTTTCATCCAGAATTCCGCTTTCAGTCAATCCATGGAATGCTCTGGAGGAGCTGTTTATACAGTTGATATTGATGATCTTGTTTTCGATGGAAATGAGTTTATAAGCAATTCAGCCAGCACCACTTCCACGCAGAACAATATTCAATCATACGGAGGCAGTCTGTGTATCCTGAACAATAAGTATTTTGAGGGATCCGGAAATGATTTCCGGTTTTCAAATGCAGAGGTGGGTGGAGCTGTCTTCGCAAAGAATACTGATGCTACACTGAACCCGTCGGTGAAGTATGACAATAATTTCTTCTATAATAATGGAAGTACTTTTGGCGGGGCCGTTTATTACGACCTTATGAACAAAGGAGGCATCTATGCAACTGAAAACGTATTCCTGATGAATGGCGCGGGATTCAGCGGCGGTGCGATCGATCTGAGAAACATTGGGCGGTTCGAATCCGTGCGGAATATTTTCAGAAGCAATTTCAATGAGGGGAAAAACCTCAGCGGCGTCGTGGGCGCTTCGGCCATCTTAACCTGGAACGTGCCGGAATCCAACTATTACAATACGGTCTTCGATTATAATTTTTACGAAAAAGACACGATAACCGAAAGGGAATCAACCATCTGGATTAAAAACCACGATAATGTCTATTTTGAGAATTGTACATTCCTGAATCAAATACCCCAGGATAATCCGGTTATTTACAAGGATCAGAACAGTGAACCGCTGACCATTGTCAATTCCATCTTTTCAAAGAATGTAACTCCCGAAACACCTTTGGTAAATGACTTTGCCGAGATCCGGCACTCCTATATCGAAGGCCTGATTACAGAAAAGATAGATACGATGAATTGCTTCCGCTACCCGCCGCCTCAGTTCGTCGATGGCACTTATAATCTTAATGATAACGACTTCGCTTTTATCGATGCCGGAATTCCTGAGGCTGTGTATAACGATTCGATTGATTACCCCATCGGCAAAGGAACCGAAACCTGCGACCTGGGTGTTTCCGGCGGCCGCTATAACCTCTGGGATGAGGAACAATTGTCTATTCCCCTGGCAAACCAGTATTCCCGTACCATCATTATCGAAAGATATAACGGTGAATGTGGCCGGTACAGAATTTATTTTGCTCTGAATGAAGGAGATGAGTTTACGGATTATACATGGTATATTTTCGATGAGATCCATAAAACCGGATCTGTAAATGAGTTTATCGGTTATTTTCCTCAGGATCAACTCATTGCTGTAACCGGGGTGGCATCAAATGAAAGCGAGGGCATAACGGTTATCGGTAATAATACGTTCAGTACATTCTATGAAATAACGCTGGATGGGTCACAGATTTCCTACGAAGGGAGCGACTACCAGTGCGGAGCGACCATCGAACTGAATGACAATTGTCCGGTGCAACTGAACAATATTGTATTGCACCTGGAGGGTCTGGATATGCCTTTCTTCAGTTCTTATAAGTTTGGATGGTCATTCCGGGATGCCATCGGAATTGCGAGCCAGAACATAACCGACCAGAGCTATGAGGAGGTTGTATTCAGCCTGGATATGGAAGCGGACACAACTTCTCTGCGTTCCGTTACCGTTGTGTACAATGGCTATGATACCGTATGCGATATCACATTCGAATATGAATGCCTGATCCGGTTCCATTACAGTAACCTCGAAAATGTGCTGGAACTGGTGGAGATTGCACCGCCTGATATGATCCTTGATCCTGGTAATGTGATGTTTGACGTAAAATTGAACGACCCGGCTTATTACTGCAACGGAGTTGATTTTTACCTAATAGAAGAAGGCAGTGTTGCAACCAGCCTGGATTTCATAAGGCTGAGATCGGTCGCAACCGGAAACACGGTGCCGATCCAGGGGATAACATACGCCGGCAATATTTTCCAGTTGACATTCAATGTAACAGACCTTCCCAAAGGGGAATACGATGTGGAAATGCAGAATCTGTGCAATTCCTGCGGTTTTCCGTTTACTTTAGTCAACCGGATTGATATAAAATTCGAAGGGATTGCCGGGATGGCTGATTCAGAGCTGAAGATCTGGCCGGTACCGGCAAATGAGAAAATTTTTATTGAAAATGAGAAGACGGCATCTGTCATGCGTTTTAGCCTGGTCGACCCGCTGGGGGAGATCCTGTTTACGGATAACATTTACCCCGGAAAGCGATATGAACTGAATACCGGCCGGTATCCCGGTGGCATTTATATTCTGATATTTGAGCCGTTTGATTCAAAAATCAAATCATACAGAAAAATAATAATTGAATAAACATATGAAGAAGAAAAGTTTATTGCTCATTTTTTCACTATTCACTCTCTTCGGTTTCTGCCAGCAGGAGGTTTTCTGGTTTCCGGCAAAAGGCAGGGTCTATGGCGATGTGATGCGTATCATGGATGATAATAATCCCTATGTCAGGAACAGGATTCAGGGTTTTAATGAAGGAGATATCAACGTAAATCCTGAATATTGGTTCAATGGATTTAAAGCGCCCGCCAATGATTTTGAATGGTCTAACCAGAGCGGGGTTTATTATTCGCAACTGGATTATCCATCCATTCTGGCAGATAAGGATGTCACCACGATTATCCTGGATTTTGTAACCGTATGGGATGAGCAGTTCTATGATACGGCTGAATATTATTATTCAAAGCCGGTCATGGAGTGTTTGACCGTCAACAATGGCAGTTATTCGGAAAACATGCTGCTGGTCAATCCGACAGAGGTGACGCTTGATTTCAGGTTATATGCCTCATTGTTCAACTTGCCCGCACCGACGGATGGTGATGACAGGATAGACGGGATAGTGGAAGTTATCGATGGAAATGTTAAACCGATTAATATAGCCGATACCCGTAACGGGACTTATATTCACGGTGTTGATCTCTCCTCTTTGTCGTACGGCTTGCATGAACTTGAATATTATGCTTACGGCCAGAAATCGGATGTGAATCTTCCCGATGAGTTCTCTGATAAAATCAAGATCAGGATCCTGATCTTTGATTTTAAACTCCGTTACGATGAGGACTATGCCGTGTGCAAATGCGATACGGCGTACGACCTGGAAGGAAGGCCGGAAGGGGGGATTTTCTCGGGCGAATGCGTAGTCGGATCGTCTAATGTGTTTAATCCCGAACTGACTCAGAATGCCTCCACCCTTATCACCTATAAGTACCCGGTGGATGGAATGTATTACAACGTGGAGCGGACAGTTTCCTTTGATCCGCTTCCGGTCATTGCCGTCGATGCCACAACGCTGGCCGGTTTTCCGCACGAAGCCTGCGGCTTTGAACACGGCGCGGTTTATGAAGTGACCGGGACGGGGTTTGAAGATTTGTTCAGACTTCCGCCTTTAGGAATAATTAAACAGTTTCATTATGACGGGAATAAATTGACCATTGACTGGAAAGGAGAGGGCGACGGCTCGATATATGTGACAGCCCTGAGCGATAAGGGTTGTTCCGCCAGCCTGGAACATATGGTGCACATCACATTCAACCGGGCACCTGAAGACAGCGCTTATGTTACCTTATATGACAGAATGCTTTTCTGCAATGCCGACACGGCCAGCGTTAAAGTATTCGACTGGTATGGTGTGATTGGGGGAAGTAATGTGTTTTATGAAAGGACCACGAATCCCTATTACGTCCTCGACTTTATACCCGCCGCAGGTGACTCTTTTTACGTGCTGACCGCCGACGATACGACCAGTTGCAGTACCCATTCGCATATCTATACCAAACCTGCCGTCCCCAAATCGGACCTGATCGGGGAAGGTGCAGAACAACCGGCTGTTAAGCTTTTCCCCAACCCGGTCAGAGGGGATGTAAACTGTGAAATCCTGAAGCCTGTGAAGGAAGGAAGGATCATCATAACCGATGTGCTTGGCCGCCAGATAAGCAGGATCAACCATGACGGATTCCTTCCCGGGGAAGTGGTCAGGCTGGAAACAGGTGATTTTAAAAGCGGGATCTATTACGTGGTATTTTCAGGTAATAACCTGTCAGGATCCTATAAATTCATTGTTTATTAAAATCTAAAATAACCCATGATGGACAATCGCGTTAAATATACACTATTCATCCTGCTGACCTTTGCAGCCCTTAACGGATTCAGCCAAAAGATCCCCGCGAAACTGGAGGCCGAGGTAAGCGATCAGGTCTCAGAAACTATTGCAAAGTTTACAAGGCAGATCAGTAGCATTTACACTTCGGCCGGCGAAACTTCTTTCCGGTTTGATAGCGTTGCACTCAATCGGACCCGTACCATGTTCTATAAATATAATGACCCCTCTTTCAAACATATCAGTCCCAATATTATTGATCCTTCAAAAGAATTCGGACTATCATCATTTCCAAAAGATACAAATATTCTGCCTGAAAATTTTATTGTTCCCATCGACCAATTCCTCGACTCACTGGCAGCCTGGTATTGTAACGACAGTTGCATTACAACTCTCGAACTGGGTTATATGGATCCGAAAACAGATTGGAATAATTATTATATTGATCCTCAGTTGTTATGCCTTCAGGTCTTTTATAAATTCAATTTGTTCGGAGAACCCTATATCCCCAGGTATAACGAAATTGTGGCAAGACAACAGATAACCAAAGATCAGAATGCGGCATTTGACGATTTATTCGAGGAAGATGCCGGATTTGCCGGGCAACTTGATACAAGAACTACGGTTATCTTCCTTTTTTTATTAGACAATTACAAAATAAAGGAAACATATATCTATAAAATTTACGATAGTTTTATTGACAAATCGGTTTTTATTGAAGATGTCCGTCAAATTACATCTGAAAGAAATAAATACTACCTTTCGATCAGGCCTTACATAGGAACCAGTGTCCTGAAAGCCGATTTTTCAAACATCAATAATTTTGAGCAAACAGAGGAGTTTCAGCCCTATCTCGGGGTTCATATCGATTTCAACTATTATTTTAACGATGGGCCAAGAAGATTTACAAAAGGACTGAGTATGGGTGCGGGCTGGTCGAGGTTTAACGCGACCGGTAAGGTTTTTGATTACAATGCCTCATTTACGGAATTTTCCGAACCTTTTGACCAGAACTATACTAAATATGTATATGCCGATAATATCCATGAAAACCTGATGCTGGATTATGCGGATGTCAATCTGCTCATTAAACTCCGGTACCGGTTGTTCAAGAATACGGAACTGATCGGCTCAATAGGGCCTCAGGCTTCTTTCCTCATCAATAGTAAAATCGAACCTGAAGCAGGCAGCGAAGGATTTGTCAATTATGAAGGATATTTTACCGATATCGAATTTCCCAATGGGACCAGCGGAGAATTCCTCCTTCAGAATGTCCCTGAATATGGTTTCACAAAATATACTGACCTGAAGTTCAGTGAGAATGAAATTGGAATAAACAAATTCAATTTCTGTGCCTATGCTGATATCGGCCTTAACCTGAAGATGAGCCATAAGTTCCACCTATCTTTCGGTATCGGGTACATGTATGGCTTTGGCAACCTGGTTTCCGAATCATCCGGGGAGGAATTCGTCCTGTCGAAAGGGGAGGGAGAAGTGGACAACCTCTTCAAGAATTGCACATCTTTGAAAATCAGTGCCCCAAGCGCTTTTGTTTCCGCTGCTTACCTTATTAACACTAAAATTAAATAGCCCTGCCATATGAAACAATTCATACTATCCTTATTTTTCCTGGCCACTTCGGTGATGCTTTTCGGACAGGAAGAGCAATGCCTTTTCAGGACCCAGCCGCAGGATACCGAAACCTGTCTGAATGGCCTGGCCGTGTTCGACGCCGGCGTGGATACCCTGTTCTTTGAAAACAGCTTTTTCTTCGAATGGCAGTACAAACCCGCCGGAGCTGCCGATTGGATACCGGTACAAAATAACGGCACGTTCCAGGTTACCAATACCCAGCTTAGTTCTATGCTGACGGTTACAATAAACGGCGACGCCTCCCTTGACGGAGCTGATTTCCGATGCTCAGTCAGCGATCTTTACTATAGTGAATCAGCATCCATGGTGATCCATTCGCTTCCGGTCGTTTCGTTTACCTCCCAGAATTATTGTTTCGGAGATATTACCGGATTTACGAATACCAGCCCGGACGCCGCCTCCATGAAAAGCTGGGCCTGGGAATTCTCAGACGGCTCCAAATACATCAGCCGCGATATCAATCACCGCTTCCTGCTGCCGGGCGACTATAAAGTGAAACTGACACTGACCAACCCGTCGGACTGCGAAGCGGCAGACAGTGCGGTAGTGACAATCCTGCCACTTCCCGAACCTGTAATTAAGTATACAAAGGACGTCTTTTGCGGATTTGAAAGCAACCTGACCTTCTACACCGAGGATATCTTTGAAAGTTATCTGTGGGAGATCAGGGGAGCAAACAACGTCCTGGCAAGTGAAGAGACCGAGATAACGTTCGATTGCGACGAAAATTTCCCTACAGGACAGTATGAAGCCATACTAATGGTGACCGATGCTAACGGTTGTTCGGCAGATGTCAGGAAGAGTTTCCTGGTACTTAGCAGCCAGGCGCCGGTCGATGGAACCGTTTTGCAGAAAGAGGACGATAGCCGCCTGCTCGTCCTGCTGATCGATCACCAGGAGAATTCCGACTTTCTCTGGATGAAAATGGACCCGGTCACCAAAACGGTCCTCGAACAATACAAGACGAAAGAGCCATATCATCTTTTCGGTGAACCGATTGATAAAAACAGTTTTGAATACGGTGTGGAGGTCATCCCCCCATTTTCCGACTGTAGCGCAGTATTCTATCTAAATTGATTTTGCGCCGTTACAATGATATCTTAAGCGTACATTAAAGAAATTAAATATGATATTGATGAAAAAGGCGAATATGAAATCCTGGAATAAATGGTTCTCAATTTGGTGCTTTGCAATGTTCTTCGGATCATCTGGAATATTGAACGCCCAAAATGTTCCTTTCGAGGTAAGGAATTTCCTGGCTGATTATGAGAGAGTTGTTGACATCAGTGAATTTGATGATTCCGACACAATGCCTACCAATAGGTTTTCAGCTGCAGCAGCAGAAAAATTCACTAATTTTTTTCTATCTAAGGAAACATTGATTTTTAATGACATTGCTCAGGATGAAGACATGTCACTTTATATCACTCCTGCTGAATACATTAAGAAAGTAAGTGAGTTATATCCCATAGGATTATATGTTTATATTTCTGATGCTGAAATTATTGATGTCAGGGAATATTCATCTTACATCCTCTACATCGTGGAAATTGAAAAAACCATATATATCGACAACATGCTGCGTACAAACCGGCCTGTTCCAAAGTTCAATTCTCCCGTCAGGCAGATATATTATATTATCGGTTATAGCAATTCTCCGGGCATAAAGATCATAGGAATTGAAGCAAAAGGTACGGCCGCCGACAATAAAACGGCTTACAACGGACTGGTTCCGGATAAGCTGGAGTTTAATGCCCATTTCAATGCCTACAACCTGAATTTTAAAGACATCCGCGAGGAATATGCAGGCCTTGACGGTTCGGGCAATCAAACCCGCTTTGGACTGCTGCTGGGCTGGGATTTGGGTGGTAAAAAGAGTTTCCGGTATGGATTGGCCTCGGGACTGCTTTATGACAAGGTCAATTTTTCTACCGATCTGGAAAGTTTTGCCGATCGGCCGATTCCAGCAGTTGATATAGATAACTACCCATACCGGAAAATCATTACCGGACATGACATCAGCCAGTCCAATTCACTGGACCAGCTGACTCTACCGGTATTATTCAGTATGAACTGGGAATTTCCTCCCAAGTGGGGAAATAAGTACGTAAAAAGATCATTCACAGGAGACCTGGCCTATAAGCGCGGGATCGGCATCAATTTCAGGATCGGGCCGCATATTCAGTACAACCTGAGTGGAAAGAGTGATCCTTACGAAGGCACATTCAGTTATGGAGGAAGTTACCGTTTCTTCAATCCTGTTGTACAAGACAGTACAACTATTATTATCGATAACCTGCCGGAATATGGTTTTGTTAACGATACGACTTTTACGGATAATAGTTCTGTCGCGAGTTACAGTAAGATCAATATTGGATTCTCCACACAACTGAATGTTTCCATCCCCATCTACAAATCACTCGAGTTTTACTTTGGCCCAAGCCTCTATTACAATTTTTCGGGCCTGGCTGAAACAACTGAAGATTTTATCCTGTCAGGCCGGATCGGGGAGATCAATCCATTTATTACTGCTGCTAAAACAAGCTCTTTGTCATATGGAGTCAATGCCGGGCTGGTTCTGAACCTCCACGCCCCGCGTGTGCCCTATTCATCCATTGAGTTACCGGATATAGCCAAGGATCGCTACAAAGTCAAAACGGCCTATACTCTTGAGAATGATAATAGGATGAAAATGGCTTTGAACGTTAATCTGATCGCCGGGAAAAGCATGGAAATGGAACGTCAAGCGATCAATTACCAGATACAGTCGGATTGGGCGAAAAAACCGACGAAAGGAAAATTTGCCGGTTTTAAGACCCATATTCTAAAATACGAGTACCCGAAAATAGCCGGCAAAGTCACCTTTAAAAGCGACCTCGTCATCGAAAAGCCATTCGGTTATGATGTGGTTTGCAACGATACGATCGCATTCAATAGCGTAAATACCAATCCGTTGGTTATTCCGCTCGATAATCTGAACAGGCTTGCTGAAAACCGTCAATCACTCGATCTGACCGTGAACCGGCTGCCTGATTTCACATTTGTCTATGTTTCACTTTACAACAAATTTGAAACATTGGAACAAAGAAGGAAAATCGTAGAACTGGTGCGGGATCTGGGTAATAATGCCATCATCAACCAGGAAGAACTGCTGGTGTACCTGAGTTCTGAGGCCGGTAAGCCGATAGCTTACTGCAACTTCGCCTCAAGAGAGGATCTGCCTGAAAATGTTGTTACCGACTGGCAGGAGTTTCTTTATAAATTAAAAGAAGAATATGGCTCTCAGAACCTGATTTATGAAGATGATATTCGTAACATTGATAATATCCTGAACCCTATCCTGAATCTTGATGAAAGGATGAATGCCCAGCGACGTTTTGTCAATTTCAATTTTATTGTTAATGACCCGGAGAAGTATTATGGTTACGACTCGGAACGTCTTTCTGATACAAGGGCTTTAATCCATTTCCTTTCCGATAAATATTGTTCGAAGATTCCTTTCAGGTCCTCACAATTCGATTTCAATGTCTATCTTACTGAAAGAAATTTGAATATGAGAAAATCTCCCAGTGATATCAATATTAATATTATTCATTTAATCAAATAATGTTTCTGCAATGAAAAAATACATATCCCAACTGCTAATTTTAAGTTCCTTCTTCTTAAGCCTGCAAATGGTATCCGGGCAGGAACTGATCAGAAAACCAAATTCCGAGCTGATCAACAGTGTGAATGAGATCATTGGAAAGACCAGCTACGAGCGCGGAACGACAAGATGGTTCGTTTATTCCAACAGGAAAGGCAATATTGTATACAGCGATGCGGGTTCGGTGATAAGCAGCAACGTGAAGTTCCTGGAAACTTTTAATGTGGTTGCGGAAGATAACAACAGGCTCAAAGTTAAAAAGCTGGATGGCGAGGTCGTGGGCTGGATGGACAAGGATGACCTGATCATCCTGGATCATTGTGAACGCAAAGCCAACATGGTTTCCAAGAAAGCAATGATCATCAATACGATCGACAGAGCCAGCGCTAATGCTAACAGAGACAGCAGCCAGTTCCGGTTTTATTTCGACCCTGACCTGACAAAGAGAAACCCAAAAGAACAAAGCAGTGTCTATGAGATCTTATATGTTTACAAGGAAAGTGGAAATGCATTACTGCTGGGCAGACGCGAAGACTGTTCGGTCGACGTTGAAGCTTATCTCAAAGAATCGATCATCGGATGGATTGCCAAAGAATCGGTAACCGAGTGGGATTCCCGGGGATGCCTTTTGCCTAATTATAAACCTGAAGCAAAAACTGAAAGAAGGACCCAGGGCACACAGCCGGCTATTCTCGATACCAGTTCAAGATATACTGATTATTCGCTGGCCAAGGCTTATGACTCCGTCTTATTGACTTACGCGAACCTAAAGGGTTATGCTGAAACTTCCTTTGACAGATCACCTATTGTATGGAATGAAGAAATTGATAATCGATGGCCACCTTCGAAATTCAGGCTGCCTTACCTTGACAAACATAATAACGATATCGATATCATGAAGGTTGGTGTTCTGGGTGATATTACCGATGCGCAGGGTAGACAGATCCAGGCATTAATTGATAACCTGAGGGAATGGGAGCGCCAGAACAGGACGAAAAACAGCCTGAACCTGGTCTTCGTCATCGATGGTACCTATAGCATGAAGAATTATTTTCCAGCCGTTGCCAACGCCATCAGCGAAAGCCATAAGATCATCAGCAAAGATCCCGACTTCTCCGACCCTGATAACCCGAACAGGGTTACCGTTAAGTGCGGCGCAGTTGTTTACCGCGATCTTGCCGAAGGCGAGTACCTTGTGGAAACCAGTCCTCTTCAGGACTTTAATGCCACAAGAAACTGGATATCATCCAATTTCAGCGACATGAAAAACAGGAACGACCGCGATATCCCCGAAGCCGTATTCAACGGGCTCTATTATGCCATCGAGGATGTATTGGTTGGCCATGAAGAGGAGAATAACCTGATCATTCTCATCGGTGATGCCGGCGACCGGAACGATCCTGAAGACGAAGTATATATCGAAATCGACAGCCTGGTCTATGGTTTATACAAAAACAATTGCAATTTTATCGCTTATCAAACCCACTGGAAGAATCCCCAGGAGAATCCCGACAATATCAGCTATACCGAGTTTTGCGAACAAATGTCGACCATCAGTGAGAGATCGGCTCAAATGATCCAGAAAAAGATACAGGGCATCCGTAATCTCGACCTTGAAGGTTCTGTGAGGCTGGTTCAAGTGGAATCGACATCATCCTATAACTTATATGAACTCGACCAGCCATTCCTGGCCAACAAAGTATATTGCAACAAGGGCAGCCAGATCGACGCGGCAAGGCTTACCGAGTTCATCATTGCATCTATCAAAGCATCCAGTAAAAATGTATCGCTCGTCAACAAGTTTATCCACGAAATCCTTTACAGCGGTATGTCATGGGATGAAATCCTCCGAAAATATAATATTTCCCAGGACAATGCGGCCAACTTGGGGCCGATTGCTACGACCCTCGGCTATATCGTCGGCGAACTTAAAAAGATCTATCCCAGGGAGGATGTTACCGCTCCGGGGGGGCGCCTGGAACAACTCCTCCAGGGTAAACTGCAGTTGTATTTTGAAGGATTTACCCCTCTCAGAATCAATAATTCCAATAACAACTTATGGACTTTTGAGATTCTGACCATCGCGCAAACCAAGAAGAATCTCGAAAGAGATTATATGCAGGTGATTAACGCTTTCAGAAACCAGGGCTCTGCAGACCAGAGAAGACAATTGATTTATAATGCATTCATGACGCTGGCCCGCACCTATGCCGGTGATGAAACTAATTATGAAAACCTGACCATTGGCGTCTTGTTTGCAAAAATCATCGATTGCCCCGGATTGAAGTTCTCAAGCAGATACAGGGATTGCCTTAGCAAAACCATTCGTCAGATCAGATTGGAACAAGAATGTCCGGATGAATGTCTTGATGTGTTCTATACTGAAATTTACCGGTCCTATAACAGAATAACCAATCTTTCATATAAGGATTATGTAACGACTGCATTCGGCACTTTTTCGGCATATTATATTCCCGTTGAGTTAATGCCGTTTGTAAACTAATAGCGACGATTTTTTCTTAAACCTGTTATATCATGAATAATAGTATAGAAATTAAAAATGCCTCTTTCGTTTATAAAACCAAGATTTCTAAGAAGGAGACGATTGAGAGAGAGGTCTTACATGTAAGAAATCTCGAAATTAAACAGGGAGAGATCACTTTTATTATAGGCCGCTCCGGATCAGGGAAAAGCACACTCCTGGAAACTCTTGGAATGATGAACGATACTTTCCCGGTTGATACGAAAGAGATGGAGATAAATTTTCATCTCAAAAAAGATGAAGAGCCACTTAATATTTTCAAAAAGAAGATCTGGGAAAAAAAGAAAGATACCGAGGCGTTGCTCAATCAGATAAGACTGAACAATTTCAGTTTCATCTTCCAGAACACAAACCTGCTGAACAATTTTACCGCTATCGATAATGTGTGCATTACCGATATGCTTAATGGAAATTCATACAGTGAAGCCTATCTTAAAAGCCTGATTATATTTTCGCTCTTAGGCCTGGGCGACTTGGATGTGGGTATTAAACCCCAGCATATTTCCGGTGGTCAGCGTCAAAGAGTCGCTTTTGCAAGGGCCAT
>Ga0116156_10000702_pt1 | contig 34960 bp, 31 predicted proteins | sample AD_UKC045_MetaG_FD_89891 | JGI IMG/M metagenome (GOLD analysis project Ga0116156, IMG submission 89891) | Active sludge microbial communities of municipal wastewater-treating anaerobic digesters from USA - AD_UKC045_MetaG | ecosystem: Engineered > Bioreactor > Anaerobic > Digestate | place: USA...
CGAAGACGAACTCCGCCGCACTGCCTTCGGTGTAGGAAACCGGAGGGTCCGCGAGGTCTTCAAGGCCGGCCTCGCGAACACGCTGAACCGGCAGAGGAGTGAGGAGCTAAGGCCCCTGGCGGTGAACCCCGCTTGGTGTGTTCGAGAACTCCGCGATCTCCGGCCGGGACAAACGGACCCGATCAGGGGCGCGTGCAAACGCGCATCGCTGCAGCAATGCAGCACAGGACTACCCACGGCGCGCCTGCATGCGCCCCGCTCCCTCTTGAGGGGGAGAGACGAAACCACGCATCCCGGACAGCGAAAGCTGGTCCCAATGAGAGATCGCGTCACGACGGGACGTAGGGTGCATCTTGATGCACCGCGACCGACCACAGGTGCATCAAGATGCACCCTACACAGCGCTCGCCGCGCCACGATGTTTGAAATCCGCGCCCGACCGCCGACTGCCCAACTCCCCGCGACATTTCGGTCCGCTCACCCAACATCACGCAGCGTCAAAACCCCCGACTCCAACAGACTCAACCACTTGGCGGATTGCCCGCTCACTCTGCCATCAGGCTGACGTGAATTGCGCCCGGAAATGTCCACATTCACAAGGCAGAAGGAGCCTATTCCGCCGCCGAGTTAATGTTCGGGACAGACCCGTTTCATGTTCGCGGCGTTCCCTTGGACCAACAACAGCCTGCACCCTATTTCCACTCCCAGAAACGCGTGCAGGCACGGAGACAAAAATGAAGCGTGGAACGGTAATTGGCGCGACGGGCGGGCTGATTGCGGGTGTTAGCCTCGGTGCGATCGCCCTCGCGGCCCCGGCTTTTGGCCTCTTCAACCAAAACGCGTCCTCCTCGGCCGCTACCGCGGCGGCGCAACTCGCCCTCCCGGCCATCAGCCAGCAAGCGCGCTGGGGCAATCTCCCGAACCTCGCCGATCTCGTGCAGGCGGTCTCGCCCTCGGTTGTGCAGATCCAGGTCCGCTCTGCCAGCCCGGTGCGCCAATCCCAGTTCCAGGGCCGCAACCCGTTCGAAGGCACGCCCTTCGAGGATTACTTCGGCGCGCCCGGCCAGGGCGGGCAGGGCGGCCAAGGCGGCCAGCAGCAAGACGAGGCGCCGGACCGCATGGGTTCGGGCTCGGGCTTCTTCATTGAAGGCGGCTACATCGTCACCAACAACCACGTCGTGAACGACGCCAAGAAAATGACCGTCGTGTTCGAAGATGGACGCGAAATGGAAGGCACGCTGGTCGGCACCGACCCGAAGACCGACCTCGCCGTCCTGAAAGTCAGCGGCACGAACCTCCCGCGCGGCTTGCCGTGGGGCGCCAGCGCCAACGCCCGCCCGGGCGACAGCGTCTTCGCCGTCGGCTCACCCTTCGGTCTCGGCAACACCGTGACGGCAGGCATCGTCTCGGCGCGTGGCCGCAACATCAACTCCGGCCAGTATGACGACTTCATCCAGGTCGACGCCCCGATCAACCAGGGCAATAGCGGCGGCCCGCTGTTCGACCAGTCGGGCTCGGTCATCGGCGTCAACTCGGCGATCTACTCGCCGACCGGCGGTAACGTCGGCATCGGCTTCTCGATCCCGTCCGACATGGCCAAGGGCATCGTCGCACAGCTTATCGCGCACGGCTCGGTCGAGCGTGGCTGGCTGGGCGTGAGCATCGGTCCGGTCACGCCGGACATCGCCTCCAGCCTCAACCTCGCTTCCTCCAAGGGCGCGATGGTGCAGGGCGTGACCGATGGCTCCCCGGCCGCCAAGGCGGGCGTCAAGGAAGGCGACGTCATCCTGCACTATGGCGATCGCGAGATCGGCCATGTGCAAGACCTGACCCGCGCCGTTGCCGACACCAAGGCAGGCACGACGCGCGATCTCAAGATCATGCGCGATGGCCGGGCCCAGACGCTGAAAGTGAATATCGACGCGCTGAAGGACGATACGGCCAAGCCGCAGCTCGCCAGCGCCTCGCCGACACCGGGGCCGTCCACGACGCTTGATCTGGCCGATCTCGGCCTCGGTCTGGCCTCGCGTGATGGCGCGCTGGTGGTGTCGTCGGTGAAGACCAATTCGGCTGCGGCTGACGCCGGCATCCGGGTTGGCGACAAGCTGGTGAAGGTCAACCAAACCAATGTGACGTCGGCTGATGTGGCCAAGAAGGCCGTCGACGACGCCAAGAAGCAGAACCGCAACGCAGTTCTTCTGCAGCTGCAGCGGAACGACACGAGGTTCTTTGTTGGAGTTCCTTTCTCGGGCAATTAGCGCCCGGGGAAGTGCAGGCGCGGCCGTTCCGTCGTCCGTCCCCCAAGTGAGCGGAACGACCGCGCCTGTTCCTACAAAGCAGCTTCCGTAAACAGGCTTCCAAGCAGGCCCGGGAGCGCCTAAATCATGACAATGCGCATCCTGGTTATCGAGGACGAGGCCCGAACCGCCGACTTCATCGAGCGGGGCCTCAAGGAAAAGGGCCACGCGGTCGATGTCTGCCGCACCGGGCCTGAGGGCCTAAGCTTCGCGCTTGGCGGCGAACACGACGCCATCATCCTCGATCGGATGCTGCCGCAGATGGACGGTCTCACCATCCTGAAGCGCCTCCGCGCCGAAGACCGCCAGACCCCCGCCATCATCCTCTCCGCCCTCGGCCAGATCGACCACCGCGTCGAAGGCCTCAAAGCCGGCAGCGACGATTATCTCGTCAAACCCTTCGCCTTCTCCGAACTCCTCGCTCGCCTCGAAGCCATCGTCCGCCGCCGCGATCCCCGCGCAGCGGAGCAGACCGAGCTGAAGGTCGATGACCTGCGCCTCGACCTCGAACGCCGCCGCGCCTTCCGGGCCTCGCGTGAGATCGACCTGCTGCCCCGCGAGTTCGCAATCCTCGAATACCTGATGCGCAATGCCGGCCGCCCGGTCACGCGCACCATGCTGCTGAACCACGTCTGGGACTATCAGTTCGAACCCCAGGCCAACGTCGTCGACGTCCACATCTCGCGCCTTCGCCGGAAGATCGACGGGGCAGGCGAGCGTCCACTGATCGAGACGCTGCGCGGCGAAGGCTACCGTGTCCGATCAGTCAACTGATGGCCGCCACCTGATGCCAGGACGGCTGGGGCTGGGGACGCTCAGCGCGCGGGTGATCGGACTGTCAGCGCTGATGACGCTGGCGATCATTGGCGCAGCGTTCTCGCTCACCTATGTCGCCGCGACCCGCATCATCGAGCAGGAAACAGCCGAAGTCGTCGAAGCCGAACTACGCGGCATTGTCGATTCCAGCGATGGCGGGCGCGATCTGCCGGCGCTGGTGGCCACGATCCGCGACCGCGCCGTGGGCGAGTCCGAAGCGATCTACCTGCTCACTGACGGCAATGGCGCGAAGATCGTCGGCAACCTCTCGGGCTGGCCCGAGAATGTGCGTACCGACGGCAAATGGACCAGCGTGCGCGGTGTTCGAGCGCCCAACGGCAAGGTGATCGAGATTGGTGCGGTTGCCTATGTCGCGCCATTCGGTACGCGGCTGCTGGTTGGCCGCGATCTAAGGGCCGAGCGGAATTTCCAGGCGGCGCTGATCGAATCCGGCGCCGTGGCCTTGCTGGCGGCCGTGTTGCTCGCAGGCGTGTCGGGATTCCTGCTGAACCGCCTCGTCATGCGCCGCATAGGCGATATCGACCGCACCTCGCGCGCCATCGTGGCCGGCGATCTGTCGACGCGCATTCCGGTGCGGTCAACAGGCGATGAGTTCGGGCGGCTGGCAATCACGCTCAACGGCATGCTCGAGCGGATCGAGACGCTGGTGACCGAACTACGCACCGTGACCGACAGTCTGGCGCACGATCTGCGCACGCCGCTGACCCGCCTGAAGACGCAGATCCAGCGCGGTAATGATACGGAACTCTCCGGGCCAGCTCGCCGCGAAGCGCTGGGTCAGGCAGCCGACGAGGCGGATCGCATTCTCGCGTCATTCTCGGCGATGATCGACATCGTGCGCGCTGAAGCCGGCGCTGCCCGCGACCAGTTTACTGAGGTCGATCTCAGCGCCGTGGTGCGCGACGTGTTCGAACTCCACCAGCCGCTGGCCGAAGAGATGGGCGTAACGCTGACCTATTCGGAAGAGGCAAGTCCGCTGAAGGTCAGCGGCCACGCGCAGTTCCTGGCGCAGCTGATCTCCAACCTCGTCGACAACGCCCTGAAACATGGCGCCAGCGGGCTGGCAGTCGCCATGACCGTCAGGCGCGACGGCGCCATGGCCGAGGTCGATGTCGCTGACCGCGGGCAGGGCATCCCAGCAGACCAGCGAGACGGCGCCCTCAAGCGCTTCGGCCGCCTCGACACGGCGCGGACAACCCCCGGCTCAGGCCTCGGCCTCTCCCTGGCAGCAACCCTCGCCCGCATGCACGACGGCGAACTTCTGCTGGAAGACAACGCCCCCGGCCTGAAGGTCCGGGTCCGCATCCCGCTTGTAACTTAGTTGGCCAACTTCGTTGGAACTCCAGAATCTCGCATGGTAATATAGCAGCTGCGGGAGTTGCTATGGTCAAAGCACGCAGGTCAATTGAGCGCACACTTGGTCCGATCGATGGACCACTAAAGATCTTCTATTCTCATCCGTTCTACATGATTGACGATTGGCAGCGTGTACACCGCCAACTCGATATTGGCTGGGCTGATTGTTACGTAAAACTTGCACCGAACAAGTTCAGTATTCTTGAGGCATCGAGAAATCTACATGCCGACATTCAAGTGCGCGTGCTTGAAGCCGACGTCTTACTCGTTCCCGCGAGACCTTTGCGTGAAGAGCGAAGGGGATGGATACGATTTGAACTAGCGACCGCCCAATCGTTCGGAATTCCAATTCTCCCGATTTCTTTTGAGTATGGCGGCAAAACTGCAAAATGGATCATTGAACGTGCTGGGCGGCCACAAATTCCCATCGCGAATCTCCGCGCCGAGATTTTGAAAGCACTGCCGATCGAGCGAAAATATGCTTTCGAAGCGCTGGTTTTTCGCGAGCGCAAACTGCTCAATACGAAGCGTGTATCGGCCTAAAGCTATTTGCGCCTGTCGCGGAGCTCCGGGAGTTATCGTTCCGGATTGAGGAATTAAATCGCCGCACCCCTCAAAACCCCAGAAAAACGCCGATCTGGCCCCCAGACCGGCAGGTTTTGCCTACCCTTTCTTAACCACTCTTTTGCGAGAGTTAACGGCCGCAAACCATAACTCCTAAGGAGAAACAGGCATGAATGGCCTGGAGGTTCTCGACTTTGGCCGTGACGCCCTCTGGACGACCGTCTGGATGTGCGCGCCCGCTATGATCGCGGGTCTGGTCGTCGGTCTGGTCATCGCCTTCTTCCAGGCGCTCACCCAGATCCAGGAAATGACGCTGGTTTTCGTGCCGAAGATCATCGCGATCTTCGCCGCCCTGCTGATCTTCCTGCCGCTGATGGGCGCGCTGCTCGCCAATTTCGCCAACGAAGTCTTCGCCCGCATAGCCGAGTTCTAGGGAGTTCGCTTTAGTTGGACTGGCTCACCCAATACGCATGGATCGGAGCGCTCCTCTTCGCGCGCCTCGGCGCCGTGATGATGGTTGCGCCGGCCTGGGGCGAGCAGGCAACGCCGCCGATGATGCGGCTTGGCGTGGCAGTCCTGATCACCGCGACGCTTGCGCCGACGCTAGCCGGAAACGCGCCGCGCATGCCGGTTCAGTTCACGGGCGCGATCCCGATGATCATGAGCGAAGTGATCATCGGTCTGATCCTCGGCCTCGGCGCGCGCTTGATGATGAGCGCGCTGCAGGTTGCTGGCGCCACAGTGGGTATCGCCTCGGGCCTCGGCTTTGCGCAGCAGGTCGACCCGATCGCCAGCCAGCCGGCGGCAATCTTTTCAGGCTTCTTCTCGCTGATGGGTGTCGTGCTCATCATGTCAGCCGGTCTCCACCGGGTGATGATCGAGGCGGCGGCTGATAGCTATACAATCTTCCCGCCCGGCGCTTTCCCGCCGATCGGGGACGCTTCGAGCTTCGTGATCGATGCGGTCTCGAACTCCTTCCGGCTGGGCATCCAGATTGCCGCGCCGGTGCTGATCTTCTCTCTGGTCTTCAACGTGGCGCTGGGCCTGATCTCGCGCCTCATTCCGCAAGTGCAGATCTTCATGACCGCAATGCCGCTGTCCGTGATGATGTCGCTTGCGGTGCTCGCGCTCGGTATCGGCGGCGGGATGATGATCTGGCTCCAGGCGATGGAAGCCCAGATGCGCATCTTCACGGTGAGGTAGCGCACCGTGGCAGATGAACAGGACAAGAGTCAGAAGACAGAAGATCCGACACAGAAGCGGCTGGAAGAAGCGCGCAAGAAGGGTGATGTCGCCAAGAGCCAGGACGTTCCAATCTGGTTCCTGATGATGGCGACGGCGGGCATCATGGCCGCCGCCGGACCGCTGGCTGCAATGATCGCCGATCCGCTGGTGCGGATCATGGACCATCCCCATGCTTTCCGCCTCTCCGATGGCGGCGCACAGAAATTGGTGGCCAGCCTGCTGGCGTCTTTGGCGACGCCGATGCTGGTGATCTTTGCGATAATCTCGATCGCGGGCGTGCTTGGCCACGTCGTGCAGTCGCGGCCATTGTGGACCGGCGAGAAGATCAAGCCGGAGCTTTCCAAGCTGTCGCCCATGAAGGGCCTGCAGCGCATGTTCGGCATGCAGGGTTGGGTGAACCTTCTGAAGTCGATCGCCAAGATGGCGGCGATCGCCGGCGCGATGATGTATGCCGTGTGGCCCGAGGCGACGGCGATTTCCGAAGCCGGTCGGCTTGATCCCTCCGGCCTGCTCGCGATGACGCAAGTGATTGCCGGGCGTCTCTTGCTGGCGGCGGTCGTGGTCGTTGGCGTGATTGCCGCGATGGACTTCATCTATCAGCGCTGGAGCTTCATGCAGCGCATGCGCATGTCCCGCCAGGACGTGAAGGACGAAGTGAAGCAACAGGAAGGCGACCCGCACGTCCGTGCCCGCCTGCGCCAGATCCGGCTCGAACGGTCGCGCAAGCGCATGATGCAGAACGTGCCGAAGTCGACCGTCGTCATCACAAACCCGACCCACTACTCGGTCGCGCTGCGCTACGATCCGGAGAAGGACGCGGCCCCCGTCTGTATGGCGAAGGGCGCCGACGAGGTCGCGTTGCGTATCCGGGAGCTGGCGAAAGAACACAACATCCCGATCGTCGAGAACGTGCCGCTTGCGCGCGCGCTGTTCGCGTCGGTCGAGATCGAGGAGAGCGTGCCGCGTGAGCACTTCGAGGCGGTGGCTAAAGTCATCGGCTTCGTCATGAACACGGCCAAGGGGAGGAAGCGATGAGCGTCTCCGCCATGCTGCTCCACCGCATGCTGATCAAGGCCGAAGGCCGGGGCTGGAAAGCCTCTTCGACAACGTGTGGTGACCCCGGCCGCGAACTGACTCAGACTGCACAGCAAGGGGTTGGGCCCTTGGGCTGTAATTTACTGTCAAATCAAATCGTTAATGCCGATTCGCGGGGTAACCCGAATGCGCACGAATCACCCCACTACTCGCCGACCGGACACCAGAAAGACCACCATGGCTGACGCAAACGATCCTCTCGTCTACGAAACGATCGAAACTCCGGCCCCCGTGGCGCGGAAGGGGTTCGATTTCATCCAGCTCGGCTTCTGGGCGGCGCTGGCCGTCGCAGGCGGCGCGGCGGGCATGGCGCTGACATGGAGCGACGCGGTCGGTCCTGCCGGAGCGGTGCTTGTGATCGCGCTGGGGGCGATGGCGCTGGTCCTGGTTCTGTGGGTGATGCGCGGGGCGGGCCGGAAGCTCGGCATGTTCCCCGAACGCGGGGCCGCCGAAGCGGCGGTTCAGTCAACCAAGCGGCATATCTGGCTTGAAGCGCTGCAGGAGCCTGCGCTGATTTCGGATCGTGGTGGCGCGACCGTGGCGGCGAACGAAGCCTATCTCGGCGTGGCGCAGTTGGCGCACATCGCGGGCGATAGCGCGCATGCGCCTTCGGTCGATCGTCTGTTCTCGTCGAACCCCGGCATGGCAGCGCCGATCTATCGTCTGTCGAAGGCTGTGAAGCTGGGCGTTGCCAAGACGGAAATACTGCCGGCGCTGCTGTTCGGCGACAGCCATATGCCGGTGCAGTTCGAAGCGAGCGTCTCGCCGCTGGGCAAGACCCGCGCGCTGTGGCGTCTGCGCCGTGTCGAGGCCGGCTCGCAGATCGCGGGTTCGGGCTCGGTCGATCCGCGGGCGCTGTACGTTGAAGATGCGCCGGTTGGCTTCTTCTCGGCGCGCCGCGATGGCCGCGTCGTCTACATCAACCAGACCCTGCGCCAGATGCTGGGTCTGCCCGATGGCGACAATGCGCTGCGCCTTGAAGACATCATGCGCCCTGAAGGCCTCAAGCTGATGAAGCGCGAAGTGCGCGGCGCAACGAGCCAGCGCGCTGAAGTCGTTCTGCGCGCCCGCGATGGCGTTGAGACGACGGCGACGATGATCACGACATGGGCGGGCAAGGGCGCAGAAGCCCTGACGCGTTCGATCGTCTATGTGGCGAGCGCTGCGGAACAGGCGGTTCGCCGCGCGCCCGCGCCGGCGACAACCAACGTTGCAGACAACAAGGGTGGCGTGCGTGTCGACGACACGATGTTCACCGATGCACCGTTCGGCGTTGTGCGCCTCGATGGCGAAGGCGTTGAAAGCGCAGTCATGATGGATGCCAACCGCACGCTGGTCGAGATGACCGACGGGCGGGCGCAACCCGGCGCGCGTTTTGCGGATCTGTTCGTGGCGGATCATGGCGCTGCTGCACTGGCGGAAGAGCTCGGCAAGGCGCTGGACGGCGCACGCAACTTCAAGCTGGCAGGGCAGAAGGATCGCTCGGCCGACGTGTTCGTGACGCTGGATCGTCAAGGCCGTCCGTCGGCGGCTTATGTCATCGATACGACCGAGCGCACACACCTTGAACAGCGCGCGGCACAGGGCGCCAAGCTGCAGGCCATCGGCCAGCTAGCGGGCGAACTCGCGCACGACTTCAACAACTTGCTGACGGTCATCATCCTCAACGTCGATCGCCTGCTTGTGCGCCACCCTCCGGGCGACCCGTCATTCTTCGAGCTGCGTTCGATCAACGAAGCATCCTCGCGCGGCGCCGAGCTGGTTCGCACGCTGCTGGCCTATTCGCGCAAGCAGGTGTTCCGCCCCGAAGTGCTCGATATCTCGGACGCGCTGGCAGATTACTACGTGCTGCTGCGCGACATCATCGACGAGCGCATCAAGCTCGACATCGTGCACGGCCGCGACCTCCCGCGCGTCAAAGTGGACAAGGGGCAGATCGAAACCGCGGTCACCAACCTCTGCACCAACGCCCGAGACGCCATGATCGAGAAGAATGGCGGCGGTCGTCTCACCATTCGCACGTCGCGCGCCGATGCGGCTGCGGCCCGGAAGGACGGCTTCACGCTGGTCACCGAGGGCGACTATGTGATGATCGAAGTGGTCGATGATGGCGCGGGCATCCCGCCGGAGATCATGGAGAAGATCTTCCAGCCCTTCTACACGACCAAAGATCCGGGCAAGGGCACGGGCCTCGGCCTCGCGACCGTCTACGGCATCGTGAAACAGTCGAACGGCTACATCTATCCCGTCTCGAAAGTTGGCCGTGGTACGACGTTCAAGATCTTCCTGCCGGCATGGACGGAAGAAGCATCGGCTGCCACTGAAGCTCTGTCGGAAGCGCCTACGGCTCTGCCACCGGTTCAAGCTCCGGCACAGCCGGCCAAGAGCGGCGATCTCGCTGGTCGCGGCTCGATCCTGCTGGTCGAGGACGAAGACGGCGTGCGCGGCATCGCTGCGCAATTGCTGGCGGCGTGCGGCTATCAGGTCATCGAGGCGAGCGACGGCGAGAAGGCTCTGGAGATCATCAAGGAGCATTCGGGTTCCATCGATCTCCTCATCTCGGATGTCGTCATGCCGGGCATGGACGGACCTGCGCTGCTCAAGGAGGCCCGTCCGTGGCTGACGAAAACGCGCGTGATGTTCATCTCGGGCTATGCCGAGCGTGATCTCGCCAAGACGCTGGAAGATGATCGTGCAATCTCGTTCCTGCCCAAGCCGTTCACGCTGAAGCAGCTGGCTGAGCGCGTGAAACAGGAACTCGCAGCAGCGGCCTGATCGCTGACGCAGACGCAATAAAGGCCGCCTCCGGCAATGGAGGCGGCCTTTTCGTTTGCTTGCTATGCGACTAGCCGCGAAGCGTCGCGCCCGTGCCTTTGCCAACCGACTTCACGATGGCGGCGGAGGCTGCCTCGATCTGCTCTTCGGTGAAGGCTACGCCGCGCGCCTGCAGCGTCACTTCGACAGCAACTGACTTCTTGCCTTCACTGATGCCGACGCCGCGATAGACGTCGAAGACACGGGCCGCGGTGATCAGCTTCGGATCGGCCTTCAGCGCCAGTCGCGTGATGTCGCCGGCCGGCACTTTCTCGTCGACCACGAAAGCGAAGTCGCGGGTGACGGGCGTCTGATCGGCCTTGTCGAGCTTGGGACGTGTCTTGCCGACCTTCGCCTTTGCGATGGGCAGGGCGTCGAGCGCGATCTCGATCGCCAGCACCGGACCGTCGACGTCCAGCGCTTTCAGGAACGCCGGATGCAATTCGCCGAACGAGGCGACGATCTGCTTCGGCCCAAGGCGCAGCGTGCCTGCGCGACCCGGATGCCACATCGTGCCTTCCGGCGCGCCGACCTGGAACTTCTCCGGCGACTGGTCGAGCGCCTGAAGCACCGCAAAGAGTTCAGCCTTGGCGGAGAACGCGTTGTAGGCGGCGGATGCGCCCTGCCAGTCGCGGCCCTTGGCGACTTTCACGACGGCGGCGACATGCATGCGCTGGTCTTCCGGCTTGTCGCCCGGATAGACGGGGCCCGCTTCGAAGAGGCGCACGTCGCTGGCGCCATGGTCCGCGTTGCGCTGGGCGGCTTCGGCGAGGTTGGCCAGCATGGACGGGCGCATGTAGTCGAGATCCGACGCGATCGGATTGTCGACGGTGAGTGCGTCCTGCAGCTTGTTTGCGCCGCCGATGATCAGCGCAGCCTTGTCGTGGAACATGAAGCTCCATGTCACGGTCTCAAGGAAGCCACGGCCGGCGAGAACGCGGCGTGCTGTGCGCACGCGGTTTTGCAGCGGCGTGACGACGACGCGGGCAGGGCCTTCCGGTGCCGGCAGCGGATCGTCCGGCAGCTTGTCATAGCCTTCAATGCGGACCAGCTCTTCGACGATGTCGGCGGAGCCTTCCACGTCAGGACGCCACGACGGGACTTTCAGGTTCCACGTCTTGCCATCCGACTTGCCCGGCGTCTGGAAGCCGAGTGCGTGCAGGATTTCCGTCATGCGCGCATGGCTCATGTCGATGCCGGTGAGGCGTTTCATGTCGCGCAGGTGGAAGTCGACCGGCTTGGGACCTTCCGGAACCTTGCCCGCCAGCACGATCTCGGACGGTTCGCCGCCGCAGGTCTCGAGGATCAGCTTGGTTGCCAGCTCGATGCCATCGACGCAGGAATGCGGATCGATGCCGCGCTCGTTGCGGAAACGGGCGTCGGAGATGATGCCGGTGCTGCGGCCTGTACGGGCCGTGCGGTTGGCGTCGAAGTAGGCGCTCTCGATGAACACATCGACCGTGTCGATCGAGCAGCCAGTTGTCTCGCCACCCATGACGCCGCCGAGGCCGATTGCGCCCGTTTCGTCAGCGATCACGCACATCTCTGCGAGGTTCGAATAGGTCTTGCTGTCGAGCGCAACGAAGCTGTCGTTCTCCGTGCCGAGACGCGCGACAATGTTGCCGCTCAGCTTCTTCGCGTCATAGACGTGAAGCGGGCGGCAGCGGTCGAACGAGATGTAGTTGGTGACGTCCACCAGCATGTTCTTCGGATTGATGCCGATCGACTTCAGTCGCTTCTGCATCCACTCCGGCGAGGGACCGTTCTTCACGCCGCGGATCAGACGGCCAGCGAAGACGGGGCAGGCAGTCTCGTCCGCGATGCTGACGGAGACTGGCGACTTGAACTTGCCAGCGACTGGCTTGGTTTCAGGCGCGGCGAACTTGCCGAGGCCTTTCGCGCCGAGATCGCGCGCGATGCCGACCACGCCGAGCCAGTCGGGGCGGTTGGGCGTCACTTCGAAATCAATCACAGTGTCGCCGCCGAGAGCGTCGGCCACGGGCGAGCCGACCTTCAGCGTGTCTGGCAACTCAATGATGCCGCCGTCAGCAATGGCTTGTTCGTCTGACAGGCCGAGCGCTTGGGCGCGGGGCTGCCAGTCTTCGAAGCGTGCGATGCGCAGGCGGAAGGGATCTTCCTCCGTGTTCATCTCGCCGCCCGAACAGAGCATGCCGTTCGAAACGACACCGCGCACAGGCTTCGGAACGAGTGTGATGCCGGAGCCGGGAATGAAAGCGCCAATCGGCGCATAAGCCGTGACGAGACCGGGGCGAGCGTTGAGGCCGCCGCACACGATCTCCTTCATGCCGTCGACGGTCTCGACCTGGCAGACTTGAAGCTTGTCGGCATTCGGGTGCTGCGCCGCGGAGACGATACGGCAGACGGTGAACTGCTTCAGCGCGTCCTTCGGATCATGCGCGTCCTCAACCTCGAGGCCGGCCTGCGTCATGGCTTCGAGGATCGCGGGAAGATCCGCGGTCGTGTCGAGATAGTCCTTCAGCCATGGGAGGGTGAATTTCACGAGAGACCTCCGGTAACGGTCGGCAGGAGCCAGGGCTTGAAGCCGTAGTGTTTGATCCACTCGACATCGGCTTCGAAATAGGGGCGCAGGTCGGGCATGCCGTATTTCAGCATGGCGAGACGATCGACGCCGAGGCCGAAGGCGAAGCCCTGATATTGCTCGGGGTCGATGTTGCAGGCGCGGAGCACGTTCGGGTGCACCATTCCGCAGCCGAGAATCTCGAGCCAGTCATTGCCTTCGCCGACCTTGATCTCCGCACCCGAGCGATCGCAGCGGATATCCATCTCTGCGCTTGGTTCGGTGAACGGGAAGAAGTGCGGGCGGAAGCGCGAGCCCGTCGTCGGCACTTCGAAGAAGCGCGAGAAGGCTTCGGTGAGGCACGACTTCAGGTGGCCCATATGGACCTTGTCGTCGATGACGAGGCCTTCGATCTGGTGGAACATCGGTGTGTGTGTCGCGTCCCAATCCTTGCGATAGACGCGGCCCGGCGCGATCACGCGGATAGGCGGCTTCGAGTTCAGCATGGCGCGCACCTGGATCGGCGAGGTGTGCGTGCGCAGAAGCTTCCGCGTGCCATCGGCAGCGGGCTTCATGAAGAACGTGTCGTGCATCTCGCGCGCCGGGTGGCCGGGCGGGAAGTTGAGCGCGGTGAAGTTGTGGAAGTCGTCCTCGATGTCCGGACCTTCGGCGACGGCAAAGCCCATGTCGGCGAAGATGGCGGCGAGTTCCTCGAACACCTGCATGACCGGGTGCAGCGCGCCGACTGGCTCGTAGCGCGGCGGCAGTGTGAGATCTTCACGCTCTGACTCGAGGCGCTTGTTGAGGGCGGCGAGTTCGAGATCCGCCTTGCGGGTGGAGATCGCGGCGGTGAGGCGATCCTTGAGACCGTTCAGAGCAGGGCCTGCCGACTGGCGCTGTTCCGGCGACATGCCGCCAAGCTCGCGCATCAGCAGCGAGACACGGCCCTTCTTGCCCAGCTCCGCGACGCGGATGGCTTCGAGGGTTGCTTCATCGGATGCGGCGGCGATGGAGGCGGATGCCTCCGCCTCGATGCTCGCTACCTGTTGGTCGATCGCCATCATGGCCTCGTGCGGGTTTGGATCGCACGGGGCCATAGTCCGCCCCGCGCATTGCGGTCGGAACTAGCGGAGAAAGACGTCGGAGATAAGTACTCGCGAGCTTTTAGTGCGGGATGGATTCACGCTCCGCTTGCGCGCGGAGCGATCCAACCCGAATTAAGCCGCGAGCGCTTTCCGGGCCTTCTCCACCAGGGCGGTAAAGGCAGCCGGTTCGTGCATGGCGAGGTCGGCCATGACTTTGCGGTCGACACCGAGGCCAGCTTTCGTGAGGCCGTCGATGAAGCGCGAGTATGTCAGCGTGTCGTCGACCGTGCGGACAGCAGCGTTGATGCGCTGGATCCAGAGCGAGCGGAAATTGCGCTTCTTCTGCTTACGGCCTTTGTAGGCGTTGACGCCGGCTTTGACGACGGCAGCCTGGGCTGTGCGGAAGGTATTCTTGCGACGGCCGTAGAAGCCTTTGGCGGCTTTGATGACCTTGCGGTGACGGGCGTGGGCCGGAACTCGGCCGCGGGCGCGGGGCATGGGAAAACTCCAGTTATCTGATCAGGGGATGCGCTAGCGGGTCTTACTTGACGCCGTAGGGCAGGAACTTCTTCACAACGCGGGGGGTATCCACTTCGGCAACCACGACGGTGCCGCGGTTGGTGCGGATGTACTTCGAGTTGTGGCTGATCAGGCGGTGGCGCTTACCAGCGACGCCGCGCTTGAGCTTACCAGACGCGGTCATGGTGAACCGCTTTGCAGCGGCCTGTTTGGTCTTCATCTTCGGCATTTCGGTCTCCTGTTGGCGACAGTCCGACCCGGAAATTCCGCCAGAAAAACAAGCGAAATCAACGGCGCGACGCCTGAAATAAGTCCCGGGAGGCATGCCATTAGCCTGTCCGGTCCTGTTGAAGCGGGGGTTTATACGCAGAAAGGGCCGAAAAGCAAGGCGGCCCGGTCAGACTCAACGGGTTAGCCGCAATTGATCTTCTCGATGATGTCCGTGCTGGTGACGTATATGTTCAGCCGTTCGATGCGGAAGTCCTCGGTTACGGCGTCCCCGGGGCGAATGTGACGGACACGGTGGGAGGCAGGCGGGACTGAGGAATTGGTCAGCGGCTTGCCGATGAGGTCAGCCAGCGCCTTTGCGAAACAGGCGTCGCGCTCGTCGACAGAGATCACGGGCTCTGGCGTCACTGGCTGCGTGGCTGTGCAGGCGGCAGTGAAAGCCAGAACGGCGGCAAAGGCGAGGGCGCGCGGTTTCATCATGAGGCCGAGTCTAGGCGGGCTATGCGACGCCGAGCAAGAGATCCTCGAGGCGTCTAGACTGAATGTCGAGGTTGAAGTCCCGCAGGGCAACGTTACGGCCGGCTAGGCCCATGGCTCTGGTTGCATCGGGATTGGCGACCAGCTTCTCGAGCGAGGCTGCGAAGGCTTCAGCGTCACCTTCCAGGCTCAGCAAGCCAGTCTGACCGTCTTTCACGCATTCAGGGATGCCGGCGTGGCGTGTGGCGGCAACGGCGCAGCCGGACAGCATGGCCTCGATGCACACCATGGGCAGGCCCTCTGCATCGCCAGTTGCCGCGCGGCGGGAGGGGACACAGTGGATCATGGCTTCGGCGAAGTGTTTGGGCATGTCAGCGGCCGGTATCCAGCCGGGGAGCTCGATATTCACTCCGGTGGCCTGCAGTTTGGCGGCGAGTTCGGTTTTCAGCGGGCCGTCGCCGACCATGCGCACGCGCCAGCCATCGAGCTTCGGACCCAGGCGAGCGAGTGCTGCTACGAGCGTATCGACGCCCTTCTTTTCGACCCAGCGGCCAGCGAACAGGATCAGCTTGCTCTTTTCGCCGGGCGCAAAGCGCGAGGGATCAACGCCGTTGTAATGCACGGTCATCTTGCTCGCCGGACAGCCCGCCTTGGCGAGCTCGCCCCTGATGAAATCCGACACGGGAAGGATCAACGTGGCTTCGCGCCAGAGCGTTGAGCGGCGGCGGTTGTAGACGCGCGTGAAGCTGTTGCGGGTATTGGCGTGCTTGGTGGCGTCTCCGCCATGATAGGTGACCACCAGCGGCAGGTTCATCGCGCGCGCAAGCGGCAGGGCGTAGGCGGCGGCCTTGCCGAAATGGGCGTGAATGAGGGCGGGCTTTTCAGCCGCCAGCGTGTCTTTCAGCCTTTGAGAGATCAGGCCGAATTGCTTGAAGCCGGTTTCGCCGAGCGGCCCGTGCAGTTTCGCGAGTTCGATCGCTTTCAGGCCTGAGGGTGGCTGTTGGCGCAGTTCGCTGCCGACAAACACGGGCAGGAGGCGGTTGAAGGATTTGTAGGCGTTCTGGATGAAGCCTTCGGACGGCGCGAACATCTTGTCCGCGAAGACGAGGAATTGCCGCGTCACCTGCGATTCCCCATGAGCTGAAACAGTCCTCCGCGCGAGGTGACCGCCTTATCGCAGTCCCGTCGTGCGGGCAAACGGACTAGCCGCAGCGGATGCCGGTGATGATGTCCTTCGTGTCGATCTCGATGTTCAGGCGTTTGAACACGTAATCCATCGTCACGATCGAGTCGGGGTGGATGTGACGCACCAGCTTGTCGGCTGGCGGTACAGCGGGGTCGGTCGCGGGCTTGCCCACGAGGGTCTGGTACGCCGACGCTCTGCAAGCATCAGCTTGTTCCGGCGGCATTACGACTGTCTCGGACGCCCCCATCGGCGATGTCCCTTCCGGCGTCGTGGTGCAGGCAGCCATTGCGGCGAGGGCGATCAGGGCAAGAACGTGTTTCATGATGGACGCCTTGAAGAAATACGCCCGCGACGCAAGGCGTCACGGGCGCATCGATATTCACGAGAACGTACGGATCAACCGCAGCGCAGGCCGGTGATGACGCCAGCAGCATCGACATCAATGTTCAGGCGGGTTTCCGAGAAGTCCATGGTCACCTGATCGCCTGGCTTGATGATGCGTACAGACGCACCAGCCGCCGGCACGCCAGCGTCAGTCGCTGGTTTGCCGATCAGCGCAGTGTACTGCGCCATGTTGCAGGTATCGGCCATGGCCGGGTCGGTCGGCGTTGCGGCCGGAGGCGGCGCTGGCTCAACAGGCGCGGCTGCTGCTGGCTCGACGGGGGTTGCGGGGGTGGGTTCAGTCGCCGGTGAGCACGCCATCAGCGTGATCCCGGCGACAACTGCGAGGAATGTGTTTTTCATGCCGTGAAGAGTAGAGCAGACTGCACGGGCTTCAAGTGAACCGTCAGTTACTCTGTGTCTTCCCTGCAATGAAACCCGGTTGCCGCTCGGTCAGGTCGGCGGGGTGGCGCACGATGCGAGAATTGTGGATTGCAAAACAGCTTCGCCGCCGCCTGTCGGAAGCTTCTGCAGGGTCGAGGGCGTGCCTTGTTCCAGGTAGATTGTGGTCGGTGGAAGCTTGCGTTTGGTGCAGTATTCTTCGCGGTAGGTGTCGGCGATTTCCATCTTGAAATCGCTGGTGATGATGAGCTCGCCATGGCCCGGCCCAAGCTTGTCCGTGATGCTTTTCATGGCCGCACGAATTTCCTCGAGACGCTGCGGATAGGTTGCATCTGTCGATAACCGCAGCACTTCGGCGCCGGCGGGATATTCGGGTCGCGAGCCAGCCGCAGGCTTTTCACCTGTCAGCGGGATGACGGTTTCGTATTCGGTCTTTGCATCTGCATTGACGATAATGCGTGCGCCAAAAGGTCCGCTGGCCACGATGCCGGGCGGCAGCACCCAAATCAGGTGCTGCGTGGCTGCATCGAACGTTGCGATGACATCTTCGAAGGTCTGGGCCGATGGCGGTTCGATCGGCGTTGCCACTGGTGCAGATGCAATCTCAGGCGCGGCATCGGTTTTGGCCGGCTCGCCACAGCCGGCAAGCAAAAAGGCCGGAACGACGAGTGCGGACAAAATCCTGATCATCGTTCCGGCCCTTTCAAAGTGGGACGCTATGTGTCGGTTGGACTACCGCGGCGACAGGACCATCACCATCTGACGGCCTTCGAGTCTCGGCTCGGACTCGACCTTCGCAACGTCTGCGAATTCCGCCTTCACCTTGGTCAGCAGTTCCATGCCGAGGTGTTGGTGAGCCATCTCGCGACCACGGAAGCGCATGGTGATTTTCACCTTGTCGCCTTCTTCGAAGAAGCGGCGGATCGAGCGACCCTTCACTTCGTAATCGTGCTTGTCGATGTTCGGACGGAGCTTGATCTCTTTGAGGTCAGCAGACTTCTGCTTCTTGCGAGCTTCGGCTTTCTTCTTCTGCTCGGCAAAGCGCTGCTTGCCGTAGTCAGCTATCTTCACGACCGGCGGGTCGTTGTCAGGAGCGACCATGACGAGGTCGAGGCTGACTTCCTTGGCTGCCTCGAGAGCGGCCTCGAGCGGCATCTCGCCTTGCTTCTCGCCTTTTTCGTCGATCAGAAGGACGCGCGGTGCGCGGATATCCTCGTTGATCTGCGGGCCTTCCTTCTTGGGCGATTGGGCCTGCTGCGGACGCTGCGCGATGGTAGTTCTCCCTGGTGGCTTACGAGCGGGCTTATGCCTGAACTCGTGGAAATATTCAAGAATCGGAGCCTTCGGTCACTTCCGGGCTCGATTCGGTCGTTTGGGCGGGCTCGGAAAGGGGCTCAGATGCCGGTGTTTCGCTGGCGATCTGGACAGGAGCCGGAGGCGTTATGTTGGGTGGCAGGACGCCCAATCCAAGGGCCGCTCGTTTGACGTCGTCGACGCTGATCCCTTCAAGGGCGGCTGCGTGCAGGACCATCATCGCGCCGCCACGCGGGGCCGCGCGGCCAAGGCGGGTTTTCGGGTTCCAGACGGTCCGGAGTTCCCGCGCCATGTCGTCAGTCCACTCCTGCGCGAACAGGCAGACGCCAGGCGTCCGCGCGGCCGCAGCCAGGTGCATGGGGCCAGTATCGCCGCCCAGCGCGAATGCCGCGCGCTCGGCCAGCGTTGCAAGCTGGAACAGGTCGGTGCGCCCGACGATGTTCTTGGCGCGAGGTTCCAGCTTCTGGATCTGGGCTCCGATATCGCCTTCCGCCTTGGTGCCGACGACGACCGGGGTAATCCCCGCATCCGCCACCCAGGTCGCGATCTTGGCAAACCGGTCCGCCGGCCAGCGCTTTTCCGGGTGATCGGGCGATGATCCAGGGATCAGCAGCATGTAGGGGCCGTTGAGGCTGAAAAATGCCGGCTGGAAGCGCGGTGGATCGCGGAAAGCTGGCCGAATCCAGTCGACTGACGGCAGCACGTCCTGGCCGATAACCCAGCCAGTAGGATCGCCGGGTGGCTTGGGGGTAAGGCCAGCGTGCAGAAGCTGTTCCGCCAGCCGGTCGAAATTGTGCATTTCGCCCCGGTTGTCATTCATGTGCTGGTGCGACGCGCCCTTGGCGTGACCCGACCACAGCGGCTTCTTGCCCGTCAGACCCATGAAATACTGCGAGGTGCGGTCGTTGTTCTGGAAGTCGTAGACCATGTCGTAGCCTGCATTACGCAGGCGCCGGATAAGATCCGCCCGGCCTTTGAGATCCTTCGGGCGCCCGTCGGCCTCGACGATATCGAAATAGGGACAGGCCTTGGCGAACGCCTCGAAAGGTTCCGTGGTCAGCAGGGTGATGCGCGCGGATGGGTGCGTGGCGCGAACCACACGCATGGCGCCCAGCGCCTGCATGAAATCGCCCATAGCCCCAAGCTTGATGACGAGCACGCGCTTGAGCGTGTCGCCAGGATTGGGGGGCGGTGTGTATTCATAACTCGTCATGAAGGCCGACCCATCAGCCTTTCATAGACTGCCAGCGTCGCTTCCTGAAGCGCTGCCGTAGTGAACTTTTCCCGAACACGGGCCTGTGCGGCCTCGCCCATCTGCCGGTGGCCTTCAGGGCCACGTTCCAGCAGGTTTCCGATCGCGTCGGCGAGGGCAGGCGGGTTCATCGGCGGCACAACGAAACCGGTCTGGCCATCAACGATGATCTCGCCCTGCGCACCAATTGTTGAGCCAATAACAGGCACGGCCATCGCGCCAGCCTCGGCCGCAACGCGTCCGAACGCCTCCGGCTCGTTCGAGGGCGCAATGACGATATCCGCAAGGGCAAAGGCTGCCGGCATGTCGTCACAATGGCCTACCATGGCGATCCTGTCGTCAAGTCCGTGCTGTGCAATCAGCTGCGCGAGTTCGTTCATGTAGGCGTCGCGCCCTTGGGGGTCTCCGGCGAAAATCATGCGCCAGGCAGGGGTCTTGCGGGTTTTCAGCCGGGCGGCGGCGGCAATCGCCTCGCGGTGACCTTTCCAGCCCGTCATGCGGGCGGGCAGCAGAATGATGGTTTCGTTTCGCTCTGCGACGTCCTCCGGCAACCGCCACGCCTTGGCGAGGGCCGCGCGGCGCTGTGGGAGGACCGCCTCCGGGGTGAAGCGCTTGATGTCCACGCCGCGGTGGATGGTGATGACGCGATCGGCAGCATCCGGATGCTGCTGGCGGACATGAGTGGCGGTATAGTCCGAGTTGGCGATGACGGCGTCACCTCTGGCCATGACGGAGTTGTAGAGACGCTTGGCTGACGAACGGGCGTTGTAGACGCCGTGATAGGTCGTGACGAAAGGCTTTTTCATCCGGCGAGCCGCCCAGAGGGCGCTCCATGCCGGCGCACGCGAGCGGGCGTGGACGAGATCGACCTTGTACTGCGATATGATTTTCGAGAGCACGGTCGCGTTGCTGTAGATGGCGAGCGGGTTCTTGGTCGCGAGGTTGTCGATCCTGACCAGTTCACCGCCGGGGCGGGTCAGTTCGCCCTCAAGCCGGCCGCCCACGCTGGCGACGATCGCACGGGCGCCCGCCGCCTTGAGGGCTTCGGCGACCTCGATCGTCGTGCGTTCGGCCCCGCCTGCGGACAGGTGTGGGATAACCTGCAAAACTGTCCGCCCCGACAACGACAACGCCCGCGATTCTCCCGTTTTTCCGCGCTCGCGAGACCGATAGTCGCTTTTCACGGCATCGCAAACCGATCAAAAGCGGTGAATGACGACAGACACACCGGAATATCTCGATCATCGGAGCACGAAGATCGCCTTCCGCCGCTCGCAGGGGCGGGTCGGGAAGGCCGGCATCGTGTGGATGGGCGGGTTCCACTCCGACATGCTGGGCGAGAAGGCGACTGTGCTGCACCAGGCCGCCGTGGAGGCGGGACGCAGCTATGTGCGTTTCGACTATCTCGGTCATGGCGAAAGCGGGGGCAAGTTCGCGGACGGAACAATCGGACGCTGGCGTTCGGACGCGCTCGAGGTGCTAGAGAAGCTCACCGAAGGGCCGCAGGTCGTTGTCGGCTCCTCCATGGGCGGATGGATGGCGCTGTTGGCGGCGCTGGCCAAGCCGGAAAGAGTGAAAGGGCTCGTCCTCCTCGCCCCCGCGCCGGACTTCACCGACAAGCTGATGTGGGCGTCGTTTGATGACAACCAGAGGCGACAGATCATGGAGGACGGCTTCTGGACGCGGCCCTCGCCTTACGATGCCGCGGGCTATCCGATCACGCGCGAGCTGATCAATGAGGGGCGCGAGTGGAACATACTCGACGACGAAATCGCGCTGGATGTTCCCGTGCGTATCCTGCAAGGCGGGCTCGATACCGATGTTCCATGGACGCATTCCCTCGACCTAGCTGATAAGCTGCGCTCGAAGGATGTGGTCTGGTCGCTGGTCAAGGATGGCGATCATCGCCTGTCACGCCCGCAGGACATCGCGCGAATGATCGCAACCGTGCTGGCGACGGCGGATCAGATCGACGCGGCTGCCTGAAGGCAGTCGCGCAGGCCTTCGCGATAAGTGGGAAATTGTGGACGCCAGCCGAGTGCGGCTTTCGCCTTGGCGTTGGAGACACGCTTGCACTCCGCATAGAAGCGCTGCGCGGCAGGCGAGAGGCCTGCGTCCTCGATCGCAACAGCAGGCGGCGGCGTGATGCCGAGAAGGCCAGCTGCATACGCCAGCACTTCGTCCGCTGGCGCAGGTTCGTCGTCGCAGATGTTGAAGATGCGCGCCGAAGTGTTCTCCTTCATCGCGAGATGCAGGGCGCTTGCTATGTCGCTGACGTGGGCGCGGGAGAAAACCTGACCTGACTTCACGATGCGACGCGCATTCGGTTCGCGCACGCGCTCGATCTGCGAGCGGCCGGGGCCGTAGATGCCGGGCAGGCGGAAGACACGCGCACCGACATCCAGCCACTGCGCTTCACCGCGCACGCGATTGGTCGCTTCACGGCTCAGGGGCGCAAGCGGCATTTCCTCAAAAGCCCACCTGCCGCCGAGATCGCCATAGACGCCCGTGGTTGAAAGATAGCCGATCCAGTTTGCGCTCGACGCCTGTTCGCCGAACGCGCGGAACACCGGACAGCCATGTTCATCAGGCGGAACCGAGATCAGCCAGCCAGCGCCATCGGGCAGGGCAATGTCGGTTCCGGGCCAGAGCATGGTCTCGAAGCCATCGGCCAACAGGGGCGCGGCGGACGCTGCGCTGCGGACCGTCCCGGCCGATTTGATACCGTCAGACTTCAGAATCCGGGCGAGTTCGGTGGCGACATACCCGAAGCCGAATGCGAGGAGCTGCGTTGGGAGCATGTTCTTGCCGTATTGATGCGGTAGGGCTTATGGGCCTGCCAAAAGCGCCTGACCAGCGGCGCCGTGAGAACGGACCTGTTTATGCGCCTTTTCCTGATCCCGCTGTTCTTGCTGGCGACCGCTCCGGCTGCCTTCGCGCAGACCGAGCAGGAGCGTTTGGAGCAGTGCGTCAACCAGATCGATAAGGATGCCGAGGTCGCCTATCAGGACGGTTTGACCTGGATGGCGAAGGGTAACCGTCCAGCCGCCCGCCACTGCACGGCGCTTGCGCTGATCGCGCTCGGTCAGGAAGCCGAGGGCGCGGCCCGCCTCGAAGAGCTCGCGAACGCGCCGGATGCCGGCAGCCTTGAAGAGCGCGGCATCTATCTCGCCCAGTCTGGCAATGCCTGGCTGCTTGCGGACATGCCGGACGCGGCCATCGTTACGCTGACCAACGCGCTGAAGCTGCTCCCCGATGATGGCGAGCTCTATAAGGATCGCGCACGCGCCAACCTTCGCCTCAGCAAGTGGCAGGAAGCCGGCTTTGATCTCGATGCAGCGATCCAGCGCTCCGCCGGCAATGCCGAGGCCTATCGTCTGCGCGGCTACGTTTTGATGAAGCTGAACCGTCTCACCGACGCCTGGAAGGATGTCGAAACCGCCATGCGCCTCGCGCCGAAGGATATCGACGTGCTTGTGCTGCGCGGCGATGTACGGGAGGCCATGCGCGTAGCGGGCATGGATGATCCGAGCGAGCTCGAAAAACCGTCAGAGTCGCGCACACGTATCGTCGGCAACTAGCGCGCTAGGGTCCGACCACGCACTTGTCGAGACCGTCGCGGCGAACCATCCCCATCAGGGCCTGGATCTTCGTATTGCGGCGGCCGGTGGCGTAATTGCCGTCGATCTTCCAGCGGTTGGGGCTCGGCAGAACCGCAGCGAGTGCGGCGGCCTGGCGAGGCGTCAGGTCTTTTGCTGAAACGCCGAAGCGTTCCTGCGCCGCTTGCTCGGCTCCATAGATGCCATCGCCCCATTCGGCGACGTTGAGATAGATCTCCATGATGCGCGGTTTGGACCACATCCATTCCGCCAGCACGGTGAAGTAGGCTTCTGCGCCTTTGCGCATCCATCCACCACCATTCCACAGGAAGACGTTCTTGGCCGTCTGCTGCGAGATGGTCGATGCGCCGCGCAGGTCGCCGCCATTTTCGGCGGCCTGCATCGCCTTCTGGATTTCCTTCATGTCGAAGCCGTTGTGCGTGCAGAAGTTCTGGTCTTCCGACGCGATGACAGCGCGCACAAGGTGGGGCGAGATGTCCTTGAGATCGACCCAGGTCGAGCGGACTTCGACACCGCGCATAGCGGTGCCGGCCATGTTGAAGGTCGGCGCCGGACCGGTCCAGCCGATAGTGAAGACTGCCAGTAGGCTGAGGATCAGGAAGCTGCCGACAGCGATCGACGTCCATTTGAGGAAGCCGACGAGGATCACCCGCCAGAGCGGCTTTTCATTGGTGTAGGGATCGCCTTGCGCCGTCATGCCAGCGCGGAAGCGGCCGAGCATGCCACCCTGGCTCTGCGCCGGTTTGGCGTCCGAGCTGGACGGCGAATAAGATGACGATGACTTTTCGCGCGGTGAAGCGGAGCCGTTGTCTGGATCAGAATTGTCAGGCTGGTCCAGCATCCCACTCCTCACATACACCGGGATCGGATTCGACGTCGCGTCGGCTCAGGCGTTCAGCCTCAAAGGCTGTCGGAGACAGAGACCCCAGAGCCCAGACAGAAGCGCCACGCACCAGGGGCGACGCATCGTCCAACTTCTGGATACACAACTCGACGAGTCGCGTCTTGTCCGTTTTTTGAACGGCGTTTCCGATGGAGATCATGACATTCCGGATAAACCGGTCACGGCCGATCCGCTTGATCGGAGAGCCTGCAAAAACCTCGCGGAAAGCCATGTCGTCCAGCTCGGCCAGATCGGAGAGGAGAGGCGCCGTCAGTTCGGCCCTGGGGTGAAAGGCCGCATCCCGTGCGGTGCTGGCGAACTTGTTCCACGGGCAGATGGCCAGACAGTCGTCGCAGCCATAGATGCGATTGCCGATCGCCTTGCGGAATTCGCGGGGGATCGGCGTTTTCGTTTCGATAGTGAGATAGGAAATACAACGCCGCGCATCTAGCTGGTATGGCGCGGGGAAGGCCTGCGTCGGGCAGATGTCGACGCAGGCTGAGCATGAGCCGCATGTGTCGTCGCCGGGATCGTCGGGCTGCAGATCGGCATCGGTGAGCATCACGCCGAGGAACAACCACGAGCCATGATCGCGACTGACGAGGTTCGTGTGCTTGCCCTGCCATCCAATGCCGGATCGATGGGCGAGGGGCTTTTCCATCAGCGGGGCCGTGTCGACGAAGACCTTCACGTCGTGACCCGTCTTCGTCGCAAAGGCTGAGGCCAGCTGTTTGAGACGTCGCTTCATCAGGTCGTGGTAATCCACGTTCTGCGCATAGACGGAGATTGTCGCGTGCTCGGGCCGTGCGAGCGGTTCCAGCGGATCGTGGGCGGGACCGTAGTTGAGGCCGACAACCAAAGCTGATTTCGCGGCAGGCCACATGGCAGTCGGGTGGCTGCGGCGCGCAAGCGTCTCCTCGATCCAGCCCATGTCACCATGGCGGCCGGCTGCCACGAATTCAGTCAGGTGACTGCCCGCTTCCCAAGCGGCATCCGCGCGGGCGATGCGGGCAACATCAAACCCTACCTCGCGCGCAATTGCCTTTAGTTGATCCTCGACGATGGACATTTGTCGGTATTTATCATGCTCTTGGGATTGAGCGCTCTCTTTCGGTGCTCAAATTTTAGGCAGGAATGCCTGCTACCGGGGTGGCTCGGGGGGTATGCCTTCACAGGGGCCCGGGTCCGGATAGGACTGGGACGGCATGTACAACGAAATGTTCGCAGACGACCGGTCAGTCCGGGGCCCCTACGCGAAGGTGGCTGAGTGGATCACCGCGGCAGGGGTGGATTTGCTGAAGCTTCGCCAAAGCGAGGCCGAGGCGATATTCCGCAAGATTGGCATCACCTTCGCCGTTTATGGCGAGGGCGGTGATCCAGAGCGGCTTATCCCGTTCGACCTGATCCCGCGCGTGTTCGGAGCCAGCGAGTGGCGGAAGCTGTCGCGGGGTATCAAGCAGCGTAGCCGGGCGCTGAACGCTTTCCTCTATGACGTTTATCATCGCGGCGAGATTCTGCGGGCGGGGATCATTCCGGAGGAGCTGGTCTACAAGAACGAGGCGTTTCTGCCGGACATGGTGGGCGTTGATCCGCCCGGACGGGTCTATAGCCACATTGTCGGCGTGGATATCGTCCGCACCGATGGCGACAACTTCCAGGTGCTCGAGGACAATTGCCGCACGCCCTCGGGTGTGTCGTACATGCTCGAGAACCGCGAGATCATGATGCGGATGTTCCCCGAGCTGTTCCATGCCGGGATCGTCGAGAGCGTCGATAGCTATCCGAGCATGCTGAAGAAGACGCTGGAGGAAGTCGCGCCGATCAAGTGCGACGATGATCCGACCGTCGTGCTGCTGACGCCGGGCTCGCTGAACTCTGCTTATTACGAACATTCCTTCCTCGCCGACCTGATGGGCATCGAGCTGGTCGAGCCACAGGACCTGTTCATCAATGACGGGCTCTGCTGGATGCGCACCACGCGTGGGCCACAGCGGGTGGACGTGATCTATCGCCGTATCGACGACACCTACATCGACCCGCTGGCATTCAAGGCGGACTCGCTGCTTGGCGTGCCAGGTCTGTTCGATGTCTATCGTTCGGGCGGCGTGACGCTCTGCTCTGCGCCGGGGGCAGGGGTCGCGGACGACAAGGCGATCTATGTCTTCGTGCCGGACATGATCAAATTCTATCTGGGCGAGAAGCCGATCCTCGACAACGTCCAGACATGGCGCTGCGCGCTACCGGGTGACTGCAAGTATGTGATCGAGAACCTGAAGGACCTGGTCGTTAAGCGCGTCCACGGGTCGGGCGGTTACGGCATGCTGATTGGTCCGCACGCGACGAAGAAGGAAGTCGAAGCCTTCCGCGCCAAGATCAAGGCAAACCCGTCCGAGTTCATCGCTCAGCCGACACTCGATCTGTCGACTGCACCGATCCTTGGCGATGCAGGCGTCGAGGATCGCCACGTCGATTTCCGTCCGTACTGTCTCGTCGGCAAGGAGGTCCGTCTGACGCCTGGCGGGCTCACGCGCGTTGCGCTCAAGAAAGGCTCGCTGGTCGTGAACTCGTCGCAGGGCGGCGGGGTCAAGGACACATGGATTCTGGCGGATTGATGCGATGCTGAGCCGTACCGCAGAAAACCTGTTCTGGATGGGCCGCTACATGGAGCGCGCGGACGCAACCGCGCGCCTCATCGAGATGGGCTATCGCATGGCCATGCTTCCCGGCTCGAACGAGCTGGAAGAGTGGCGCTCCGTTGCCGCGGCCTCTGGTTCGGCGCCGGATATCGCCGAGGGATCGAAGTTGACCGCCGGCTCCGTCGTGCAGCGTCTTCTGCTCGACCCGGACAATCCATCCTCGATCCGCTCCTGCCTCGTATCGGCACGCGCCAATGGCCGCGCCATCCGCACGGCGCTGACACAGGACATGTGGGAAGCGCTCAATGATGGCTGGCGCCAGCTTGGGCAGATGGATGCCGAAACGGCGCTGAAGAACCTGCCGTCACTCCTGGAGTGGACGAAGAACCGCACGGCTGCTTTCCGCGGCGCATCCGAAATCTCGCTCCTGCGCAATGACGGCTACTACTTCCTGCGCATGGGTGGCCTGATCGAGCGCGCCGACATGACGCTCCGTCTGCTCGATGTGAAGTACTACGTCCTGCTGCCGGAGACCGACGTTGTCGGCGGTGGTCGCGATTATCACCAGTGGACGAGCGTGCTGCGTGCGACATCCGCTCTGCGCGCCTATCACCACGTCTACAAGGGTGACTACACCCCCTGGGGCATCGCCGACTTCCTGATCCTGAACTCCACATTCCCGCGTTCGGTTTCCTATTGCTACAAGGCCATCGAGCGTTTCCTCGATGACATGAGCGAGCTCTATGGTGAGCGAAGCGAACCGCAGCAGATAGCTGCTGAAATGGTGGATCGGCTGGGCAAGCTCGAGATTGAGGAACTATTCCAGAACGGTCTGCACGATTTCATTTCCGACGCTATCGGAACAACGCGCAGCCTTTCCCACCAGATCAGTAAAGCGTATCACTTCTAGGTCCTCATGCGCCTCACAGTCCGTCACGCAACGACCTATGCCTATGACCCGCCGGCGGATCGCTGCGCGCTTCGCCTGCGCCTTTATCCGCCCAGCTTCACCAGCCAGCGCGTGCTCAGTTGGAAAGTCAGCGTCAACGGACAGGCCGTTCCAGCCCTGATGACCACGGCGACGGGCGACAAGGAATCCATCTGGACGAAGAGCAATGTCGGTGAGGAAGTGCTCGTCCTTGCCGAAGGCGAAGTCGAGGTCGATGACACGGCCGGTGTTGTGCGCGGCTTGCGCGATGGCATTCGGCCGCAGGTGTTCCTCCGCCCGACGCCGCTGACTGAGGCTGATGAAAAGATCGAAAAGCTGGCGGCATCCATCGCCGACGCCGCGCCGCTCGAGCAGATGCACAGCCTGTTTAACGCGGTGGCCGACGCGATCGAATACAAGCCGGCGACAACCACATCCACGACAACTGCTGCGCAGGCGCTGAAGGCGGGGCAGGGCGTGTGCCAGGATCATGCCCACGTCTTCATCAGCGCGGCGCGTACGCTCAAGGTGCCGGCTCGCTATGTCGTCGGCTACCTGTTCGCGCCAGACGCGAAACTCGCCGAAACACACGCGTGGGCGGAAGCCTGGGTGAAGGACATTGGCTGGGTTGGTTTCGATGCCGCCAACCGGCTTTGCCCCACAGATCATTACGTTCGGCTCGGCTGTGGCCTCGATGCGGTGGATGCTGCTCCAATCCGGGGTAATGTTTTCGGAAGCCGCCAGGAGCGACTTAGCGCCTCGGTCGACATTGGCACGTCGACAGGACAAAGTCAGACCCAGAATCAGGGTGACGGGGTCCAGAGCCAGACGCAACAGTAGCTGGCTAAGACTTCGGGAAACGTCGGGCGGCGGGGAATTGGGACGGATATGACGTACTGCGTTGGCCTCAAGCTCAAGGCTGGCCTCGTGCTGCTTTCCGACACCCGCACCAATGCGGGCGTTGATAACATCGCGCGCTTCCGGAAAATGTTTCTCTTTGAAGAGCCGGGCGAGCGCGTCGTTGCGATTATGACGGCCGGCAATCTTGGCATCACGCAAGGCGTGGTGACGCACCTGACGCAGGCTGTCAGGCAGAGCCGCATCGACCCTGAAATCGAAAGCCTGATGACGTGCGACTCGCTCTATCGCGGCGCACAACTCGTCGGCGAAGCGATGCGCGAAGTGCAGAAGCGCGACCGCGCCGAAATCGAAGCGCAAGGTTCGGCTGCAGACGCGACTGTCATCATGGCGGGCCAACGGCGCGGCGGCGAAATTCGCCTGTTCTTGATCTACTCCGCCGGCAACTTCATCGAAGCAGGCGACGACACGCCTTACCTGCAGATCGGCGAGCACAAATACGGCAAGCCAATCCTTGATCGTGTGATCCGCCCGGATACGACGATCGAAGAGGCAGTGAAGGCCGCTCTGGTCAGCATGGACTCGACGGTGCGCTCGAACCTGTCGGTCGGCCTGCCGCTCGACCTGTGCGTCATTCCGGCGAACGAGTTCCGCGCGCAAAGCCAGCGTATCGAGGCCGATCACAAGGAGTTCCGCCAGATCAGCGACTCATGGGCTGCATCGCTGCGCGCTGCGTTCCATGCGCTGCCCGCTGTGAAGATCTAGCGGCTAGGCAACGTTTTTCCTGCGTCAGGTGTTTGTGCGCGGCCCAGGCCAATCCCGCCGCGCATTGGGGTCAGTGATCGGCATGTCCCGGCCTTCGGCTGCCCGCACCGGGAGGGAGGCCCAGTCGAAATCGTCGAGAGCCTTGAGGTTCACGCCATAATGGTCCGGCATCGAGCGCTTCTTGTGGAAGGGATAGATGCCGCATTGCGTGCAAAAATAGTGTTTCGCGATCCGCGCATTCCATTGATAGAGGCCGAGCTTGTCTTCGCCCTGCGTGATCCTGAGTTTGTCTTCGCGGACATTGGCCATTAGCGCGTTTTTCTTCGTGCAGAGGCTGCAATCACACGTGTAGGCCTCGAGTATCGGCCCCTCGACCGTGTAGCGGACAGCGCCGCAATGGCAGGACCCGTGGTAAGTCGGCATTCGCAGGTTTCCTTCCCCGCACGGCTTGGACTAGTCTTGCCCTGTTATCGGACCGGCGGGCCCTGATGGGAACTGCCGAATGGGAGGACATCGGATGGGACTGGATCTGGATCTCGCCGCGCTCGCCGGCATGGCCGGGCTCGGAGGAAGCGCCATTGCTGGCCTGACAGCGGCCTTCTTCTTCAGGGGCCTGATCACGCGCGTGATCTCGCAGGTCATTCTCACGACAATCCTGTCGTTCGTCGGCTTCGTCGCGTTGTTCAATGCGCTTGGCTTCCAGATCATTCCGCCCAAGCAGATCGCTGGCATCAACATTCCGGGCGCAAGCAATTTCTCTGTTCAGAGCGTTCCCGATCCGGCGACCGAAGGCGGCTATACGATCAAGTCGCCCTGGTCGAAGGAAAAGAGCGAGTAGTTCGTTGCGCGTGAACATCTGACCCGCCACCTGCGGTGATCTGGGGACGTCATGTCTGAAGCTGTGGAACCGCCAGCCGAGCCTATGGCGAAGAAGGTGTTTCTCCACCGCGACCGGGCGGAGTATCTTGCCTTCATCTCGCAGATCGTCAGCGCGATCGCCGTCGTCGTGTCGCTCGTCTTCGTCGGACTCCAGCTGCGCGAAGGCAATGATGTTGCGGCGCGCGATGAATCGAACGCGACGATGACGCAATGGTCGGCCTTCAGGGCGTCAATTTATTCCAGCCACGACACCGCCGAGGTGTTCACGGCAGGTTTGAGCCGGAGCCGACCGCTCGATCAAGCGGACCAGATGCGCTTTCTCTACATCATGCGCGAACATGCCTGGGCGACATTCCAAGTCTGGGATCGTGCCCAGAATGGTCTCGTGGACAAATGGAATTTCGAAGTCGGCGCCGCGAACGACTTCTTCAAGGTCATCTGCACGCCGGGCGGCGCCCCCACATGGGCCCAGATCAAGACCGAACTGCCGCCAGCATATGTGGCGGACATGGATCGGTTGATCGTTCCCTATGCCCGCTCGCATGGCGCTGCGTGTGTGGCGGCTCCTGCGGTTACTCCGCCGCCTTCAGCTCCAGCGGCGCTGCCAGGCGGGTGAGGGATTCCTTCGGGACGATATGGACGAAGTTGGGCAGTTCGAGCGCCCAGTTGTCCAGGATCGTCTTGCCATGCAGCGAGCCGGTGCGACGGACATGCTCTTCGATGAGCGTGCGAAGCTCGTGGCTCCAGTGTTCGGTCACGACGGGGCGCCAGATGATTGTCTCAGGATTGGCCATCGTGTCGAAGCGCTTCTGCGGATCGTAGAGGAACGCCATGCCGCCGGTCATGCCGGCGCCGAAATTCTCGCCGACATTGCCGAGGATCACGGCCGTGCCACCTGTCATGTATTCGCAGCCGTTGGAGCCGCAACCTTCCACCACGACGGTTGCGCCGGAGTTGCGCACGGCAAAGCGTTCGCCCGCCTGGCCTGCTGCGAACAGTTTGCCGGAGGTGGCGCCGTAAAGAACTGTGTTGCCGATGATGGTATTGTTCTTCGCGACGTACTTTGCGATCGACGGCGGTTTGATGATGATTGTCGCGCCCGAAAGCCCCTTGCCGACATAGTCATTGGCTTCCCCGATGACTTCGAGCGTCAGGCCCTTCACGCCGAACGCGCCGAGCGACTGGCCGCATGAGCCTTCGAGTGTCACCCGCAGGCGATCCTCGGGTAGGCCGTCCATGCCGTACTTGCGCACGATGTGGGACGATGCACGCGTGCCGATGGCGCGCTGCACGTTGCGGACGTGATAGTCGAGTTGCATCTTCTCGCCACGTTCGAAGAACGGAGCGCCATCGCGCAGGATCTGTTCATCGAGAGCTGGCGCCACGCCGTTGCGCAGCGTCGGCTTGTAGGTGACGCGCGCTTCCGGATCGGCGCGCACCAGCAGAGGAGACAGATCGAGGTCGTCCAGCATGGCGGAGCCGCGGGAAACCTGCGCGAGCAGATCCGTGCGGCCGATGACTTCGTCGAGGCGGGTGAAGCCCAGCTCGGCGAGAATCTCGCGCACTTCCTCGGCGATGAAGGTCATCAGATTGACGACCTTGTCCGCTGTGCCGGTGAACTTCGCGCGCAGGCGCTCGTCCTGCGTGCAGACGCCGACAGGGCAGGTGTTGGAATGGCACTGGCGCACCATGATGCAGCCCATCGCCAGCAGCGAAGCTGTGCCGATCCCGTACTCCTCAGCGCCCAGCATAGCCGCAATGACGATGTCGCGACCCGTGCGTAGACCGCCATCGGTGCGCAGCGTCACCTGATCGCGCAGGTTGTTCAGCGTCAGAACGTGATGTGCTTCGGCAAGGCCGATCTCCCACGGCAGGCCGGCGAACTTGATCGACGACTGCGGAGACGCGCCCGTGCCGCCGACATGGCCTGCGATGAGGATGACGTCTGCTTTCGCCTTCGCCACGCCCGCCGCGATCGTGCCAACGCCGGAGCGCGACACGAGCTTCACGCAGACGCGGCAGTCCGGGTTGATCTGCTTCAGGTCGTAGATGAGCTGCGCCAGATCCTCGATCGAATAGATGTCGTGGTGCGGCGGCGGTGAGATCAGCATCACGCCCGGCGTTGCGTAACGATTGCGCGCGATGAACTCGGTCACCTTGAAGCCGGGCAGCTGGCCACCTTCGCCGGGCTTGGCGCCCTGCGCGACCTTGATCTCAAGCTCCTTGCAGTTGTTCAGATACTCAGCCGTGACGCCGAAGCGCCCCGAAGCCACCTGCTTGATCATCGAGTTGGCGTTATCGCCATTCGGCATCGGCTTGTAGCGCTCGCGCACTTCGCCGCCTTCACCGCTCACCGATTTTGCGCCGATCCGGTTCATGGCGATGTTCAGCGTCCCATGCGCCTCTGGCCCCAGCGCGCCCAGCGACATGCCTGGTGTCACGAAGCGTTTGCGGATCTCGTTCACCGACTGCACGTCATGCAGCGAGGCCGGCTTCGGCTGCGGCTTGAAGTCGAGCAAGTCGCGCAGCTGCACCATTTTCTTCCGCGCATTCGCGATCTTCGAATACTTGCGGAAAGCGGCGTACGAGTTGGTGTCGCACGCATGTTGCAGCGCATGGATCAGCTCGCCCGACAGCGCATGCGTGTCTCCGCTCGCGCGCAGTCGATAGAAGCCGCCGATCGGCAGCACGGCAACCTGTGTGTTCCATGCTTTCGCATGCAGCTCGATCGCCTTGCGTTGCAGGCCAGCCAGACCGATGCCGGAGATCCGGCTGGTCATGCCGGGGAAGTAGTCAGCCACCAGAGCGCGCGACAGGCCGAGCGCCTCGAAGTTATAGCCGCCGCGATAGGACGCGATCACCGAGATGCCCATCTTGGATAGGATTTTCAGCAGCCCCGCCTCGATCGCCTTCTTGTAGTTCAGCGCGATCTTGCCCAGCGGCTTGTCGCCGAACAGGCCTTTGGCGTGGCGATCCGCCAGCGTTTCCTGCGCCATGTAGGCGTTCACGCATGTCGCGCCCACGCCCACCAGAACGGCGAAGTAATGCGTATCCATGCACTCCGCCGACCGCACCGTGATCGAGCAGAATGTACGCAGCCCATGATTCACCAGCCAGGAGTGAACGGCTCCGGCCGCGAGGATCATCGGAATGCCAGCGCGTTGCGCGTTCTGGCCTTCGTCCGTCAGAATGATGTGCCCACGGCCTGAGGAGACAGCCACGCGTGCCTCTTCGCGGATGCGCGCAATCGCATCGCGCAGTGCAATTCCCGGCGAACCACCCGCATCAACCTCGAACGTACAGTCGATCTGCGCGACCTGTTCGCCGATCGTCTCAAGCATGCGCTCATACATGCCGTTGGTCAGCACGGGGCTTTCCAGCACGAACACGTTCGTCTGCGTCGCGTCTTCCGCCAGGATGTTGCCGAGGTTCTTGAAGCGTGTCCGCAGGCTCATCACCCGCTCTTCGCGCAGCGGATCGATCGGCGGGTTGGTCACCTGCGCGAAATTCTGCCGGAAGAAGTGCGACAGCGGACGGTGATGGTCCGACAGAACGGCGAGGGGGCTGTCATCGCCCATCGAGCCAATGGCTTCCTTGCCGTCCTCCGCCATCGGCGAGAGGATCAGCTCGACATCTTCCATCGTGAAGCCAGCCGCATGCTGGCGACGCAGGAACTCCTGCTTCTCCTTATAGAGGCGCGCCTCTGGCCCCGGGCCGATCAGCGGCTCCAGCTCCACCACGTTCGACAGCCACTGCTCATATGGGTGAGCGCCAGCAAGCCGGTCGATCAGCGCCTTGTGCTCGTAGAATTTGCCTTCGCGTACATCGACGGCGATCATGCCGCCGGGCGGCACGCGGCCCTTCGAGACGATCACCTCGTCATCGATCGAGCACATGCCGGCTTCCGAGCCAACCGCCAGCAGGCCGTCGTCGGTCAGCGCATAGCGCATGGGGCGCAGGCCATTGCGGTCCATGCCAGCAATCGCCCAGCGGCCATCGAACATCGCCAGCGCCGCCGGACCATCCCACGGCTCCATCACCGAGTTGGCATAGGAGTAGAGAGCCTGATGCCGCTTCGGCATGATGCTCTCGTCCTTCGAGAGAGGTTCAGGAACAAGAAGCGTCTTAGCCATCGGGCCGGGACGACCGGCGCGCACGAGCAATTCGAACGCGTTGTCGAGCGCCGCCGAATCCGAACCGCTCGGCTGGATCACCGGTTTCACGTCATCGCCATGCTCGCCGAACACGTCCGAGACCATCTTGATCTCGTGGCTCTTCATCCAGTTGATGTTGCCCGAAATGGTGTTGATCTCGCCATTGTGCGCGAGCATGCGGAAGGGCTGCGCCAGGCGCCATTGCGGGAAGGTGTTGGTCGAATAGCGCTGGTGATAGATCGCTACCGCCGAGATGAAGCGCGAGTCTTTCAGGTCGAGATAGAAGTTGTCGATGTCCTCGGCGAGGAACATGCCCTTGTAGATCAGGGCGCGCGCCGAGAACGAGCAGACATAGAGATCGAGGTTTGCGGCGCGGGCGCGGTTTTCGATGCGGCGGCGGCAGATATAAAGCGCGCGTTCAAGCTCGGCAGGTTCGCGCTTCAGTTGGTCGTTGAACAGGATCTGCTCGATTTCCGGCCGCGTGGCGTTCGCCTTCATGCCGATGATCGAGGTGTCGATCGGCGGCTGGCGCCAGCCATAGATGTAGAAGCCGAAACGCACGACTTCGGTCTCGATGATGGAGCGCGCCTTTTCCTGTGCGGCGAGATCGGTGCGTGGCAGGAAGATTTGCCCGACGCAGATCTGC
>Ga0116156_10000709_pt1 | contig 34685 bp, 33 predicted proteins | sample AD_UKC045_MetaG_FD_89891 | JGI IMG/M metagenome (GOLD analysis project Ga0116156, IMG submission 89891) | Active sludge microbial communities of municipal wastewater-treating anaerobic digesters from USA - AD_UKC045_MetaG | ecosystem: Engineered > Bioreactor > Anaerobic > Digestate | place: USA...
ATGAGGTCATGGGACTTTGCGGTTTTTTATATATAGAGCCTTAAAAACAACTGGCGTAAGCCCGTGGATGGAAACGTTTGGTTTTGTTGTGTATTGTCATTCCTGCGTAGGCAGGAATCTCTTTCTAAGAGTGAGATTCCGGGACTTCGCCCGGAATGACAAAGTCCCTAAGGGCGTGGAAATCTTTTAGGTCGAAATAATTCCGCGTAAGCGCAGATAAGTTAGCATAATATTTACAAAAAAAATAAAGCGCGATGTTTTTAAAGAACGAAAAAATACTTTTGCAGGATGATTAAAAATCGTTTAGAATTGAGACATTGTTTCAATTATTTTTGCAGTAGGGATCTTTGAATAAGAGGGGATAATAAAATGAAAAGACAAGGGTTTACGATATTAGAAATATTGGTGGTTTTGGCTGTTTTGGCCATATTGATTGGCATTGCTGTTCCTCGGATTAAAGGAATGCAGGAGCAGGCGAATATTACAAAAGCCAAGTCTGAATTAAAGACCATTCAATTAGCTGTTGAATCTTATCGAATGAATCATGGGAGTTATCCAGAAAAATCAGGTGATAATTGTACTAAATTAACCGAAACTCTTTTGATAAAAGAAAGCCCGCAGATTGTTCCTGGTATCATGTATGATCCATTTGGCGCAACAGTTACTTCAGAATATTTTTATATGATTTCTGTCGATACTAATTATTATGTGATTGGATCTCTCGGCACATCGGGAAAAAAGGTGGAAGATGCTCTTGATGTGTTTTTACTGATGGGGACGGGAGGATGTTTTGTTCAAGAAGCCTTGGATTTGATTGCCGCGGGAATGATTGTTGTGACCAATGGGAGCGGAACATTATGTGAATAATTTTTTAAAAAACAAATAATAATATTCATTTTGGAGAAATATTATGAAACCTGAGAATAAAGTTTTAATTTTTGACACCACCTTGCGCGATGGGGAACAAGCCCCTGGTGCGAGCATGAATGAGAAAGAAAAGTTGGAAATCGCTTATGCGTTAGATCGTATGGGCGTGGATATTATCGAAGCAGGATTTCCTGTTATTTCGGAAGGAGATTTTCATGGCGTAGAAATGGTCGCGAAGAATGTAAAGAATTCTATCGTGTGCGGATTAGCGCGTTCGATTAAGAAAGATATTGACGCCGCGCATCAATCTTTAAAATCCGCGAAAAACCCGCGCATTCATGTGTTCTTAGCGACATCAAAAATTCATATGGAACATAAATTGCGAAAGAGTAAGGAAGAAATTATCCAAATGGCGATAGATGCTGTTAAATATGCAAAGTCAAAAGTCTCTGATGTTGAGTTCTCGCCGGAAGATGCCTCGCGCTCGGAACGAGATTTTTTATTTAAGGTTTTGGAAGAAGTCATTAAGGCAGGCGCCAGGACTGTTAATATTCCGGATACGGTTGGATATACCATGCCGGAATTATATGGCGATTTGATAGCGTCGATTAAAAATAATGTGCCCAATATTCATAAGGCAGTTATTTCGGTTCATTGCCATAATGATTTAGGCTTGGCGGTTGCTAATTCTTTAGCTGCCATCAAACATGGCGCGCGTCAAGTGGAGTGTACTATTAATGGCGTTGGGGAACGCGCGGGAAATGCTTCGATGGAAGAAATTGTTATGGCCTTAAAAACGCGTTCCGATTATTTTGGTTGTTCGACGGGAATTAAGACAAAAGAAATCTGCCGCACCTCACGATTGGTGAGTAAATATACCGGATTTGTCGTGGCTCCGAATAAAGCGATCGTCGGACATAATGCGTTTCGTCATGAGTCGGGTATTCATCAAGATGGCGTTTTAAAAGAACCCACCACTTATGAAATTATGCGTCCGGAAGATGTGGGTTTTATGGAAACCGGATTGGTGTTAGGAAAACATTCGGGCCGGCATGCTTTTAAGGAGCGATTAAAATTATTAGGCGTTCAAATAAAAGATGAGGAATTGGATAAAGCCTTTATCCGTTTTAAAAGTGTGGCGGATAAAAAGAAACAAGTTTTTGATGAGGATTTATTAGCTATCGTCGAGGATGAGGTTAAGGTCTTTCAAAAAGTATGGACTTTAGAAAGCTTAAAGGCGGAAATTGGAACGGATATCGCACCTCAAGTCCATGTGGAATTAAAGTTTTTAGGAAAAACGTTTAAGAAAACATCCACTGGCGATGGCCCGGTGGATGCCTGCTATAAAGCCATTGATGATATTACGAAAATGAAAGGGGAGTTGTTAGATTATTCCATTCAATCCGTCACGCAAGGAAAAGATGCTTTAGGCGAAGTGACGGTAAAAGTTGCGATAGACGGAAAAAATATTATCGCGCATGGCGCGAGCACGGATATTTTAGAAGCGTCTGCTAAGGCCTATATTAATGCGGTTAATAAAGTCATTTCCCAGAAAAAATAATTTTACTAACTTCGGAGGTTGGTAAAGGGTATTTTGTTTATTATGGCTCAAAAATCAATTTATGGTCTTGTCGGTTATCCTCTCGGGCATAGTTTGTCTCCTTTAATGCATAATGCCGCGTTTAAGGCTTTGAAATTGGATGCGCGATATGATCTTTTTTCTTTGAAAGAAGAAGAGTTGGATGCTTTTTTTCAAGATCTTAAAGAAGAAGAAAGTCCTATCTTTGGCCTTAATGTAACCGTGCCTTATAAAGAAAAAGTGTTGAAATATTTAGACAGTCAAGCGCCGTTTGCGCAAAAAGTTGGCGCTGTCAATACCATTGTTATTTCAGAGAAAAGAAAATTAATCGGCCATAATACCGACGGGCCAGGATTTCTGACGCATTTGACCGAATTAGGCGTTAATCCGCAAAATAAAAATATTTTTATTTTAGGCGCCGGAGGTGCCGCCCGCGCGGTAATAAGTGTTTTGTGTCTTATTCCTGAAAGACCAAAGTCAATAAAAATTTATGATGTGGATCAATCTAAAGCGAAACAGTTAATCGCGGATCTTTCCCAAAGAATGGATAGCAGTCTTATTAAGATTGTAGATGGCATTTTTGACTCTGATATGTGTATGACAGATTTTTTGATCAATGCAACGCCCATAGGTTTAAAAGATTCTGATCCGGTTCTGATAGACGAGAAATTTTTTAACAAAAATATGTTTGTCTATGACCTGATTTATAATCCGTTTGAGACTAAACTTTTAAAACAAGCGAAAGAAAAAGGCGCGAAAGCGTCTAATGGTTTGGGCATGCTCTATTATCAAGGCGTTTTAGCTTTTCAACATTGGGCTGGCGTCGATTTAGAAGAAAATATAAAGAACCAAATGCGCCAAGCTCTTGAAGGAGGATTAAAAAAATAATGGAAAATATTTTTGGCGTTTTTATGTTTATCTTAGGGCTTATCGTCGGAAGTTTTTTAAATGTCTGTATTGTGCGGATGCCTAAGGAAAAATCTGTTGTTTTCCCCGCGTCCCATTGTCCGAAATGTTTAAAACCGATTGATTGGTTTGATAATATTCCTTTGTTGAGTTATGTATTGTTACGTGGACGTTGTCGTTTTTGTCATGAAAAAATTTCAGCGCGTTATTTTTTAGTTGAGCTTATTACAGGATTAACTTTTTTAGGTTTTTATCTTTATTTTGGATTCAACCGCCTTCTTATCCCGTATTTATTTATGATAAGCGGATTTATCGTCGCGACTTTTGTTGATTTTGAGCATCGTATTATTCCCGATGAAATTAGTGTCGGAGGAATGTGCGCGGGGCTTATTTTTAGTTTATTTATGCCAGAGCTTCATGGCGTTTCAGTTATCGGAAAAAATATATTTTTAGCGCATCTGCATTCTTTAGGGCTGTCTTTACTTGGCGTTTTTATAGGCGGCGGCTGTATTTACGCTATGGGCGTCTTAGGCGATTTTCTTTTTAAGAAAGAATCCATGGGCGGAGGCGATGTGAAATTGCTAGCGATGATCGGCGCGTTTTTAGGCTGGCAATTAGCAATTTTGACATTTTTTGTTGCACCATTTTTTGGCGCTGTTTTTGGCCTGATTGAAAAAATTCGCACCAATGATAATGCCATTCCTTATGGCCCGTTTTTAGTTTTAGGCGCGCTGATCAGCATGTTTTATGGTGATAAGATTATTGCTATGATTTTAAGAGGATATGGATTGTAACAATTAATATATATATTAATTATATATATTTGTCTGATTGACAGTGGTTATCTGCCTGTGTTAAAATCCCCCCACAATATAAATAATCAATAATTTTTATTTTTTTATGATTAAGCAGATGAACATTGCTATTATTGGGTTTATGGGGGCTGGGAAGTCTTTGATTTCCAAGCTTTTAGCGCAATTGCTTAATAGAAAAAGAATCTCGCTGGATGATTTAATCGAACAAAAAGAAGGCAGAGCCATTTCAGATATTTTTAAAGATTTTGGCGAACCGTATTTTCGTAAAATTGAGTCTCAAATTGTTGAAGAAATTTCGCAACAAAAGAATTTGATTATTGATTGCGGTGGCGGCGTTGTCATTAATCCTGAAAATATAGAAAATTTAAAGAAAAAAGGTGTTTTGGTTTATCTTTCTGCTTCGCCGGAAATTATTTATAAGCGTATAAAACAAGAAACGCATCGTCCGTTATTGCAGACTGATAATCCACAAGAGAAAATTAAAGAACTTTTAAACGCGCGCCAATCGTTTTATCAGAAAGCGGATTTCACAATAGATACGGATCAAAAAACGCCAGAAGAAATTTGTCAGGAAATTATAAGGTTTTTAAAACAATGATAGAAAAAGAAGCTTTAATAATTTTAAATGCCATTAGCGGGCTTGGAAATAGCCGTATAAAATCGCTTATAGAATTTTTTGGCTCTGCGTTAAATGTTTTAGACGCGGCTGAAACAAAATTATGCGATTCGCAAATTCTTCCTGCGGATGTCATAAAAAATATTTTACAATTTAAGAAAGATGAGTTTTTGAAAAAAGAATATCAGTTGATGGCGCGTGAAGGCGTTGAAGTTTTATCGTATTTAGATGAGAGCTATCCCCAAGATTTAAAACAAATTCCTGATTTTCCGGTTGTTCTTTATGTGAAAGGAGCATTGCCTGAAAATCTAAAACTTTCTATAGGAATCGTGGGTTCCCGTCAAGCTTCTTTATATGGATTATCTATTGCGGAAAAGTTTGCGGTAAGTTTTGCGGAATTAGGTATTACGGTTGTTTCAGGTATGGCGCGCGGGATTGATACTGCGGCGCATAAAGGCATATTAAAAGCTAAAGGCGCCACAGTGGCTGTTTTAGGAAGCGGACTTAAACATATTTATCCGCCAGAAAATAAAGATCTTTTTAAGAAAATCTCTCAACAAGGTGCGGTTTTATCAGAATTTTCTATGGATACAGAACCGTTTCCCTATAATTTCCCGAGACGTAATAGAATTATTAGCGGATTATCTTTAGGAGTTGTTGTCATTGAAGCAGGCCTTAAAAGTGGCGCTCTTATTACGGCGAGTTGTGCGTTAGAACAGGGAAAAGAAGTTTATGCGGTTCCTGGAAAAATTGACAGTCCGTCATCGGTCGGCGTTAATAATCTTATTAAACAAGGCGCAAAGTTGGTGACATCAGTTGAAGATATTTTAGAGGATTTGCAAGTGCCATTAACACAATCGTTGGAAGATGGGAAAACAAGGGAAAATATCTTGCCCGAGAAGAAGAAAAATGCGGGGCCTTTGACCATAGAAGAAAAGGCGGTTTATGACTGTCTGACGGCTGAAGGTGTTCATATTGATGAAATTGTTTCAAAAAGCGGTTTAAGTTCGTCTCAAACGACCGTTATTTTAATGAAATTAGAATTAAAACGATTGATCAAACAATCAGCTGGAAAATTTTTTAGCAAAAACGAGTAAAGTTTTTTAACATTCAACAAGAATAGGAATCATCATGTCAAAAGCGAAAGCCATCGTCATTGTAGAGTCTCCGACAAAAGTGAAAACCATTAATAAAATTTTAGGCGATAAATTTAAAGTTGTTTCTTCTATGGGGCATTTAATTGATCTGCCTAAATCGAGTTTGGGTGTGGACATTGAAAAAGATTTTGAGCCGAGTTTTATTGTCGTTCGCAGTAAAGCAAAAGTTTTAGCACAGTTAAAGAAAGATACGGAAAAAGCGAAAGAGATTTATGTCGCAACTGACCCTGACCGTGAAGGTGAGGCGATTGGCTGGAATTTGATTGGGCAAATAGGAAAAGATAAAAAAATTTATCGTGTGACTTTTCAGGAAATCACTAAAGATGCCGTTTTAAAGGCTTTTGAGCATCCGCGCGAATTTGATCAGAAATTGATTAGCGCACAAGTCGCCCGTCGTGTTTTAGATAGAATTGTGGGATATAAATTAAGCCCTGTTTTATGGAAAAAAGTTGGCTCTCGTTTAAGCGCGGGACGAGTCCAGTCGGTTGCGCTGCGCATTTTAGTCGAACGGGAACGAGAAATTAAAAAATTTGTGCCACAGGAATATTGGCAAGTTGCCGTTGATTTAAAGAAAGAAGGATACACGGATATTTTAACAGCTTCGCTGGAACGGATAGATAAAGAAAAATTTGAGTTAGCCAATCAAAATGATACTAATGGCATCGTTGAAGAAATTAAAAAACAAGATTTTGTGGTATCACAAGTTTCTGAACGAGAGGTCAAGCGCAATCCTAACCCGCCTTTAATCACGAGTACGCTTCAGCAAGAGGCTTTTAATAAATTAAAATTTAACGCGGAAAGAACGATGCGTATCGCGCAAGAACTCTATGAAGGCGTGGAACTGGGCAATGGTGAAACTGTCGGGCTTATCACTTATATGAGAACGGATTCGGTTAATATTTCTCAAGAAGCGCTTTTAAAATTGCGTGATTTTATTAAGACGAATTATGGACAGAAATATTTGCCTGATGAACCGAATAAATATAAATCGCGAAAATCCGCGCAAGAGGCGCATGAGGCGATTCGTCCGTCGAATGTTTTGCGAAGTCCCAAAGATCTCGAGCGGTTTCTCAATCCTGATCAGCAAAAGCTTTACACTCTTATTTGGAATCGTTTCGTGTGTTCTCAGATGACCCCTGCGGTATATAAATACAAAAAGATAGAAATAACAGCCGGACGATTTTTATTCGGCGCTTCTGGCTCGGATCTTATTTTTGATGGGTTTTTAGCAGTGCGCGAGGACGATAAAGAAGAATCGCCAGCGGATTTTTCTCATTATGCCCAAGGCGATAAAATGAATTTATCAGAGGTAAAATCCACGCAACATTTCACAAAGCCTCCGGCACGCTATTCGGATGCAAGTTTAGTTAAGGCTTTGGAAGAAGACGGCATTGGACGACCGAGCACGTATGCGGCTATCATTCAAACGCTTGTTTATCGTAATTATGTGGTGCGTGAACGGGGATATTTTACGCCGACTGATTTAGGCATGCTTATTTGCGATCTGTTGGTCGAATATTTTCCTAAGATTCTTGATATTGGATTTACCGCCCATATGGAAGAGAATTTTGATTTGATTGAAGAAGGGACGTTGGCCTATGCGTCATTATTAAATGAATTTTATCAGCCGTTTAAAGAAGAACTTGAATACGCGGAGAATAATATTGAGAAACAACATAATTTTATTGATAAAAAATGTCCTTTATGCGGAAAACAAATGGTGATGAAATGGGGCCGACGAGGAAAGTTTTTAAGTTGTTCGGGATTTCCTCATTGCCGTCATGCCGAGTCCGTTACTTTAGGCATAAAATGTCCGAATGAAGGATGTGATGGTGAGCTAGTCGAGCGTAAAAATAGGCGAGGCCAGACGTTTTACGGGTGCAGTAAATATCCGAAATGTAATTATTTAACCAATGAATTACCGAAAGGAAGTGTTTAGCGAATTGCGTTTTATGCTGTAGATTTTTTTAATTCCTACGCGCTGAAGTTTTTATGAATCGTTACGTTGATAAATTTATATCTTATTTAGAAATTGAGAAAAACTATTCCGGGCATACGATCTTGAATTATCGTTTGGACCTGGAAGAGTTTTTTAAATTCGCGAATGAAATTGCCGTTGAAAAGGTCGATTATTTGTTATTACGACGATTTTTGGCGCATTTACGTGAGCAGCAGCATAAGCCACGCACGCTTTCAAGAAAGCTTTCTTCGTTAAGAAGTTTTTTTAAATTTTTGCATAAGGAAGGGTATATTAAAAATAATCCGGCGCTTTTATTAATGTCGCCTAAATTAGATAAAACATTGCCTAAATTTTTATCTGAAGAAGAAATGGCTAAATTTATTGAATCGCCTGACATCAAAACAGAAATGGGAAAAAGAGATAAAGCTATTTTAGAGCTTCTTTATAGTTCTGGCCTTCGGGTGAGCGAATTGGTTTCTTTGGATGTTGATGATGTGGATATTATCGGTAATATCGCCAAAGCGGCTGGAAAAGGAAAAAAAGAACGGCTTGTGCCGATAGGGAATCAGGCTACGATAGCGATAAAAAATTATTTAGATGTAAGAAAAGATAAATCAGGAGCCATGTTTTTAAATAAAAGTAAAACGCGATTAAGTGATCGGAGCATTCGTAATATTATTAATAAATACATCACGCAGGCTTGTATTAATCAGCATATTTCGCCTCATGTATTGCGTCATTCGTTTGCCACGCATATGATTAACAGGGGAGCGGATTTGCGCTCTGTTCAAGAATTATTAGGCCATGCCAATCTTTCGACCACACAAATTTATACACATGTGACAACGGATCGCCTAAAAAAAGTTTATGATAAAGCCCATCCGAGGGCATAATTTTATGTTTATTATCTACGATATTATTTTTATTCTTTTTAGTTTACTCTATTTGCCAAAAATGATTTTAAAAGGCAAGTGGCGATGGGCTTTTTTGTCGCGTTTTGGATTTTTTTCGAAAGACACAAAAATAAAACTTCGCAAAAAAGAAAATATCTGGATTCATGCGGTTAGCGTGGGGGAAGTGTTAGTTATCGTTCCTTTGATCCGTCAATTGCAGGACCATTTTCCTCAATGCCAAGTCGTTTGCACGACAGTGACAAAAACAGGATATGATTTGGCAAAGTCCCAATTATTTTCTTCCAATGTTATTGTTCTTTACGCGCCTTTTGATTTAAGTTTTAGCGTCGGCCGGTATATTAAAGCAATCCATCCTAAGATTTATCTTTCATCCGAGACAGAAATTTGGCCGAATACCTATACAATGCTTTATAAGAAAAACATTCCTATTATTCAAATTAATGGACGCATTTCGGATAAAGCGTATGAGGGATATAAAAAAATAGGATTTTTAACGCGAAAGATTTTAAAATGCGTGACGATGTTTTGTATGCAAAGTGAAGAGGATAAACAGCGGATTTTATCATTTGGCGTGGATTCTTTTAAAATTTGTAGGGTGGGGAACTTGAAGTTTGATATGGTTATTGAATCTCAAACCGTTTCTTTGGCGCAGTTAGGCCTGGAAGCGCATAATAAAATTCTTTTAGCCGGAAGCACGCATCGTCAGGAGGAAGAAATCATCCTCAATATTTATAAACGTCTTTTGACCCAGGAGAATAATTTACGTCTTATTTTGGCGCCGAGGCACATTGAACGAGTTACAGAAGTAAAAAATATTATAAAAAAATACGGATTTGAGACGGTTTTATATTCACAAATAAAGAATAATAAGGGGAATAAAGTTATTTTAGTTGATACGATCGGCGATTTAAGAAATCTTTATAGCGTGGCAACGATTGTTTTTATTGGAAAAAGTTTTGTCGTTGGCGGTGGCCAGAATATGATTGAGCCTGTTTATTTCGGTAAGCCCACGTTTGTCGGGCCAAGGACAGAGAATTTTAAGGATGTTATGAAAATATTTCTTAAAGAAAGAGCTGTCATTCAAGTTAAGAGTCCCGAAGATTTATTTTTAGAAATGAAAAATGTTTTAGAGGATTTTTCTTATCAGCAAGAAATTAGTCGTGCCGCTAAAAAGATCATTGCGTCGTCTTCTGGCGCTACGCAAAAGACATTTGATATTGTTGCGCAATACTTAAAGGATGTTTTATGAGAGATTATTTATATCGTCTTATTACAGATCAAATTGATGGAACGTCAGCGCGGGTTCTAAAAATCTTTTTGTGGGTTCTGTCTGTTTTTTACGGAATAGGTGTTGGGTCTAGAAACTTTTTTTATCAGAAAAAAATAAAAAAACAATATCGCTTGCCCAAACCTGTTGTGAGCGTTGGGAATATCACATGGGGAGGTGTTGGGAAAACGCCATTGGTGGAATATTTAGCAAAGGTTTTTAAAAGTAAAGGATTGCAACCGGTTATTTTAACGCGCGGTTATATGGCGAAAAAATCAAAGCAAGCTTTGAATCAAAGCGATGAAGCGACGATGTTAAAAGAGCGTTTGCCGGATGTGCCTATTTTAGTCGGTAAAAATCGCTTTGAGAATGCGAAGAATTTTTTAAAAGAAAAAGACGCGGATATTTTTATTTTAGATGATGGCTTTCAACATCTGAATTTGTATCGCGATGTGGATATTGTCGCGATTGACAGCACTAATCCGTTTGGAAATGAATTTTTGATTCCTCGAGGAATTTTGCGAGAGCCTGTGTCCGATCTTAAACGCACGGATATTTTTGTCTTAACTAAAACGAATTTTATTGATGAAAGACAAAAAAATATTCTTGAAAAAGATTTAAAAAATATTTTTCCGGAAACACTCATTGTCCAAGCGGAACATCGTGGAATAGACCTTCTTGATTTGAGAACAAAAGAGATAAAAGGATTAGAGTTTCTTGCCCAGAAGAATATCTGTTGTTTTTCAGGAATAGGAAATCCGCGTTCGTTTGAGCAGTCCTTGATACATTTAAAAGCGCATATTCAAAAAAGTTTTATTTTTCCAGATCATGAGATTTATTGCAAAAAAGATTTAGAAGAGATATCGCAATATTGCCTTAAGCGGAATGTTAGCATTGTTATTACTACTTTTAAAGACGCTGTGAAGATAAAACAGATGTTGGATTGTTTTGACCAAAAAATATCTGTTTTTGCTTTACGTTTAGAAATAACTATAGAGTCAGGAAAGGATTTATTTCTTGAAAGAATTTTTTCTCTTATCCAGCATTAAAACTTTAAGTTGGATTTTTCATTTATTGCCTATACGTGCCGCATTATTTTTCGGTAAGGCCATAGGCATTTTAGCGTATTATTTTAGCTTGAAGGCGAGAACGACTGTTTACGCGAATTTGCGTATGGGTTTTGCGCAGACAAAATCTCCGTATGAACTTAAAAGAATTACAAAAGATGTTTTTAAAAATTATGGGCAGAATTTTGTTGAGATTTTACGGATGTCGAAACAAGACAAAGAAACTCTTAAGACTTTGATTCGTTTTGAAGGAGAAGAGCATCTCAGAAATTCTATCGCGAATGGACGAGGGACAATTTTATTAGCGATGCATTTTGGAAATTGGGAAATGGCGAATATTTCCGCGTCTCTTTTAAATCATCCGTATAAAGTCATGGTGAAGGCGCAAGAAAAATATTCTTTTTTGCAGAAACTTCTTAATTCGTATCGTTCATTCGGCGGATTAGGTGTTCTTTCTCGAGGAATGGGGACGCGCGATTTGATTAAAGCGTTAAGAAATAATGAAATGGTCGGTATTGTTGTCGATCAAGGGGGAAAAGACGGTATTAATATTCCTTTTTTAGGGCGTAACGCCTCTTTTGCTGATGGCGCGGTGCGATTATCTTTAAAAGGAAATATTCCGATTTGTTTTTCTATGATTATTCGAGAGAAAGAGTGTTTTCATCGTGTTATTTTTCATAAGCCGATAGAGTTTACGCGCACAGATGATTTTGATGCGGATGTGAAAAATTGTTTGAAGAAGATTGTGGAAATAGCCGAAGAATATATTAAACGTTATCCTGAGCAATATATGTGGTTTTATAAGGTGTGGAAATATTCTGATGAAGCAAATATCGCGATTCTTGATGATGGACGTACAGGTCATTTGCGTCAATCCGAAACAGTCGCGGCGATGATACAAAAGGCTTTGAGAGAAAGGGAAAAACAATCATCAATAGAGGTGGTTCAGATTGTGTTTAAATCGAGAATTTCTCGAGTTGTATTTTCTGTATTAGGATTTTTTCCTCTTTTGCGCATATTCACCGCGCGGGTAGGATTTTTGAGACATTTTTTAACACAAGAAACGTATAATCATTTAAAGACTGTTAAAGCGGATTTTGTTATTTCGTGCGGGTCTATGACCGCAGGAGTGAATCGATTTTTATCGTTGGATTCCCGCGCGAAAAGTATTCATATTTTACGCCCAGCAACGTGGGGATATCACGGCTTTGACGCTGTTTTTCTTCCGTATCATGATTTTTCTTATCGATTAAGTCGTTATCGAAATATCACTCAAACCATAGCCGCGCCAAATTTGATTAATGAGGATTATCTTAATAAACAAAAAGGCCGTTTATTAGAGCGTTATCCAGATCTTAAAAATAATCAAAAGTTTAAAATAGGCCTTCTGATCGGTGGTGACGCAAAAGATGTTTATTTAAGCGAAGACCAGATAAAAACGTTGATTTATCAGATTCGAGATTTTTGTTTGGAGCATAACGTTGATGTATTGTGTTCAACGTCTCGGCGAACGCCTGTTAAAATAGAAGAATTTATTTGTAATGAATTAAAAAATAAAGATTATTGTCCTGCGCTTATTTTAGCGAATGAACATAATATCCCGGAGGCGATTGGCGGAATTTTGGGCCTTTGTGATGCGATTGTTGTGTCTGGCGATAGTATTTCTATGGTATCAGAGGCCGCGAGTTCGGGAAAGACAGTTATTATTTTTCCAGCGATTTTGAAGGAAAAGACATCTCAAGAAAATAAACATCAGGAATTTATTGAAGGATTGCATAAAGAAGGATTTGTCATTTATACGCAAACAAATACCATCGGGGAAAGTATTTTTGATGTTATGAAAGGAATTTTAAAGACCAAGAAAATTAATGATCAGGACATTGTTTTTGCTACGGCAAGACATATTATTTAAATATGAATATTCTTCAAATACTTCCAGAGTTAAATGTCGGTGGCGTCGAGACCGGTACGGTTGATTTTGCGAAATATCTTGTGGCGCACGGACATAAGTCTGTTGTGATTTCTGCTGGCGGGCAGATGGTTGATGACTTAGAGTCGTCAGGAAGTAAGCATTACAAAATAGCTGTTCATCAAAAATCGTTGTGGAGGATGTTAAAGGCGATTAAAGATGTCCGCCGCGTTATCAAAGACGAAAATATTGATATTGTGCATGCGCGTTCTCGTGTGCCTGCGTGGATTGCCTATTTCGCATGCCGTAAAACTAAAGCGGCTTTTATTACGACCTGTCATGGATATTATAAAAATCGTTTGTTTAGCCAGATTATGGGTTGGGGAAAATTTGTTATTGTTCCGAGCCAGGTTATTGGCCGTCATATGATAGATGATTATAAAGTTTCATCCCACAGTATTCGATGTATTCCGCGGAGTGTTGATTGCAGTAAATTTGTTGTTTCGGATAGAAAGTCTGTAGGGCCTAAAGGAACGATTGCGATTATTGGCCGGCTTACGCCGCTTAAAGGGCATACTTATTTTTTGAAGTCGATGACCAAAATTGTGAGGCAAATTCCTTATGCCAAGATTTGGATTATTGGTGATGCTCCTAAAAATAAGCGGGCGTATAAACAGGAATTAGAAGTTTTAGTCAAACGTTTAGGCCTAAGCAATCATGTGGAATTTTTAGGGAATCGTAAAGATATTCCAGAGCTTTTATCACAAATTGATGTGCTTGTTTTATCAACGGTTACCGAAGAGTCTTTTGGGCGAGTGATTATTGAGGGGCAAGCCGCAGGCGTGGCCGTGGTTGCGACAAAAGTTGGCGGCGTTGTAGATGTTATTGAACATGAAAAGACAGGGCTTTTGGTTATGCCCAAAGATACGGATGGGATGGCGAACGCTGTTTTGAAACTTTTACGGGATAAAAATCTTTATGATCGGCTTGTTGTTGAAGCTAAGAAAAAAGTACAAGAGTGCTATACATTAGAAAATATGGCTTCTAAAACATTAGCCGTGTATGAAGAGTTATTAAATTCTTTAAATATTCTAGTCGTAAAAATCCGTTCGATAGGAGATGTGATTTTGGTCGTTCCGTCGTTAAAAGTCATTAGGCAGAATTTTCCGCGTGCTAAAATTTATTGTTTGGTAGGCGAAGAATCAAAAAAGATTTTACAACATTGTCCTTATATTGACGGACTAATTATTTTTAATACAAAGAACAGAAATTGGTTTTATTTGTTAGAGCTCTCCCGCAAATTAAGGAAATATCGTTTTGATAAGATTTTTGATTTTCAAAACAGTCGACGAAGCCATCTGTTGTCCTGCTTGACTTTCGCGCGAGAAAGTTACGGTTATGATAATAAAAAGTGGGGGAATCTTTTGACAAATCCCATTAAAAAATATCGCAATGATATGGCGGCTGTACTTCATCAATTTCAGTTATTAGAGAAAAGCGGATTAACGGGTCTTGAGAAACCTTTTTTAGAATTATGGCCGTCGGAAAAAGATAATGAATATGCGAAAAATATTTTAGAATCTGAATGGCTTGGAAATTTTAATAATATCGTTGGAATTAATATCGCGGCTTCTTTAAAATGGCAGACAAAAAATTGGCCGCTGGAATCGATCGCGCGGCTTTGCGATATGCTGGCGGGAAAAAATATTCGCGTGGTTTTAACAGGGGCCGATAAGGACAGACAACAGGCGCAATATATTCTTTCTTTATGTAAGTCCAAGCCGGCTAATTTGGTCGCAAAGACCGATATCATGCAATTAGCCGCGGTTATAAAACGATGCAAATGTTTTATAACCCCGGATTCGGCTCCTATGCATGTGGCGTCTGCCATGCAGGTTCCTCTTGTTGCTTTGTTTGGCCCGACGGATCCTAATCGCCATGTTCCACCAGCAAAAAAAATAGTTATTATAGCCAAAGAACTCGAGTGCGCGCCTTGTTATAATCGTCGATGTAAAATTTTCACGCATGCCTGTATGAAATCGATAACACCAGAACAGGTTTTTAAAGAGATATTAAAACTTATGGAGATTAAGAGTTGAACATTTTATTCTTAACAACTCATTTGAATGCCGGGGGAATCACCAGTTATTTATTCACTTTAACAAAAGGTCTTATCAGTAGCGGGCATCATGTTTATCTTGTCTCAAGCGGAGGCAATCAAGAAAAGGATTTTCTTTCGTTAGGCGCCAAGTCTTTGAGATTAAATATTAAAATAAAATCAGAATTGGATTTACGCCTTTATCTTCCGGTACATTTTTTAAAAAAATATATGAAGGAGTGTCATATTGATGTTATACATGCGCAGACGCGTGTTACACAAGTGATGGGGAATATTCTAAGAAAATGCACCGGTGTGCCGTATGTGGCTACGTGTCACGGATTTTTTAAGCCGCGTTTTTTTAGAAAAATATTTCCTTGTTGGGGGGATCGGACGATTGCGATTAGTTCGGCGGTTAAAGAACATTTAGAAAAAGATTTTGGTATTTTGCCATCTTATATTGATCTTGTGGAAAGCGGGATTGATCTTCAAAAGTTCCAGAGTATTGATTCCACAAAAAGAGAAGAAAGACGCCTGTCGTTAGGGATAAAGAATGAATGTGTTGTTGGGATTATTGCGCGGCTTTCTGATGTTAAAGGTCAGGATATTTTGATTCAAGCCTTTCAGTTAATTCTCAAAGAGCATCCTTATACTAAGCTTCTTTTAGTCGGAGAAGGAAAGTTGATGCTTGATTTAAAACAGATAGTAAAAGATTTGAACATAGAAAAGGATGTTATTTTTACGCCTGTGGTTAAGGAGATAAAGGATTATTTGGATTGTATAGATATTTTTGTTATGCCGTCGAGAAATGAAGGTTTAGGGCTGTCTATTATGGAGGCGCAAGCTTGCGGTTTGCCGGTTGTGGCCTCGCGCGTAGGAGGAATTCCTGCTTTAATTGAAGAAGGGAAAACTGGTTTTTTAGTTGAGCCCGAGGATGTCCAAGGATTGGCCGGGGCCATTATTGATCTTATCAGGAATCCTCAGAAAGCAAAGAATGTCGGTCTGTGTGCTTCTCGTTTCGCGAAAACACATTATGCCGCAGAAAAAATGACAGAAAAAACAGTAGAAGTTTATCAAAAGGTTTTAAGGAATGATTAAAATTCTTGTTGTTAATGTTAATTGGGTAGGCGATGTTGTTTTTTCATCGCCGGTTTTTCGTTCCATCAAAGAGCATTATCCGCATTGTCATATTACGTGTTTGGCGCCTCAACGTGTCAGAGGTGTTTTAGAAAGCATTCCGGATATCGATGCGATTATTGAATATGATGATCGCACAACGCATCGGAGTTTAGTAAGCAAGATAAAGGTTTGGGTTCAATTATTCAGGTCGCGGTTTCATTTGGCTTTTTTATTGCATGGTTCTTTGTCGCGCGCGCTTTTAGTTTTTTTAGCCGGTATTCCTTTTCGGGTAGGTTATCCAACAAAAAAAAGAGGATTTTTATTAACGTGTCGCGTTCCTTTGCCTGAGGAAACATTACACCGTTCGGATTATTATTTAAGGATTATTGAATTTTTTGGTATCCGAGTGAGGGATCGATTGACTTATTTACAAGTGGCCCCAGATGCTCGAAAGAAGATGTCTCGTATGTTGGAAGAATATGGTATGGATCAAGCCCATCCGCGCATTTTAGTTCACGTTGGTGCAAATTGGAATTTGAAACGTTGGCCGCTCGAAAGTTTTACAAGGTTAATCGACCAGCTGATAAACAATTTAAAGGCGAAGGTTATTATTCCTGGCACAAAAGAAGATCTTCCTTTGATTGACATGATTTGTGCGCCGCTTAAAAATAAGCCATGGATTTTAGCTGGAAAAACAGATTTAAAGGAATTAATTGCCTTAATTAGTTTAAGCGATTTATTGATTACCTCGGATTCTGGCCCATTACATTTAGCCAGTAGCGTGGGCGTAAAAACAATTGCTCTTTTTGGTCCGACGCGTCCTGAAATTACTGGGCCGAGGGGAAAAGGCCGATCATATATTCTGCAACATGATGTCGGATGTAATAAAGATGCTTGTTATGATTTAACTTGCCCGAATAATATTTGTATGCAACGCATAACCGTTAAGGAAGTTTTAGATGCTATGCGATAAAACAAAAATAGAGAATATTTTAGTCGTTTCTCTTTCGAATATCGGCGATGTTATTTTGACTTTTCCTGTTATCGATGTTTTACGCCATGATTTCCCTGGTTCTAAAATTTCCATTGTTATCGGGCCAAAGGCGCAATCGTTATTAGTGGGTAATCCGAATTTTTCGCAAATTTTTATTTATGATAAGCATCAATCTGTCTTGGGGAAAATACGTTTTGTGCGTGAATTACAAATGAAGAAGTTTGATCTTATTGTTGATTTGCGAAATACCGCGATTCCTTTTTTTGTCCCAACGAAATATCGAACGTCTTTTAAGAAAACGGAATCAATGGGATTGCATATGAAGGAAAAACATTTAAGACGTTTAAAAAGTGTTTATCGTTTTAAAAATATTTCAGAGAAGAAGTATTGTTTATCTATCAGCGAAGAGGACAACGCTTATATTAAAAATATTATAGAAAAAGAAATAGGAGAAAAATTTTTTGTTGCTATTGCGCCGGGGGCTGCGGATCCTTCTAAAAGATGGCCCAAAGAGTATTTTGCAAAAGCGGCGGATGAACTTGTTAAAATAAAGAAAGTAAAAATTGTTTTTATGGGTTCTCAAGAGGATTCCATCGTCGCTCAATCTATTGGGAAGTTAATGAAAAATCCTTTTGTTGATTTATGCGGAAAAACAACATTGCTTCAGTTGGCAGAATTAATGAAATACCCTCAGGCGATTATTTCTAATGATAGCGCGCCCATGCATTTAGCGAGCTATTTGGATAAACCTGTTTTAGCGATTTTTGGGCCGACCAATCCTTTGCAATACGGCCCGTGGAGTCAGAAAAGTATTTTTGTGGCCAGAGAAAAGGACTGTCTCGTTTGCCAAAATCCTCAAATAAAAAAGCCGCATGAGTGTATAGCTTCTATTTCTTTTAAAAAGGTTTTAGACCAAATTGATGTTCTTTTATGATGATGCAAAAATTCAATAAAATTTTAGTTGTCAGGACTGACCGTATTGGAGATGTTGTTTTAACGACTCCGAGTTTGAAGGTGCTACGGGAGAATTATCCTGATGCGTGGATTACCCTTATGGTAACACCTTTTACGAAAGATTTGGTAAGTGCTAATCCTTATATCGATGAGATTATGGTAGACGATCGTAAGAAAAGACATAAAGGGTTTTGGGGCTTTATCAAATTGATAAAAGATATACGGAAAAAGAAATTTGACGCAGCTATTATTTTTCATACGAAACGTCGTTCGAATTTGTTTTGTTTTTTTGCAGGGGTCCCTCATCGGATTGGTTATAAAAATAATAAATTTGGTTTTTTGTTGACGCATCCTATTAAAGATACGAGGCATGAAGGTAAAAAACACGAAACACAATATTGCTTGGATGTGTTGCGTTCTTTAGGGATTAAGCCAATCGATTGTGAATTGCATGTTTCTGTGACAAAAGAATCAAAAGAGTGGTTGCAAGAATTTTTGGATAAAAATAAAATTTTAAATAAAGATTTTTTAATTGGAGTTCATCCTGGAGGCTCTGACCCATCTCGTCATTGGCCCGAATATCGTTATCGTATTTTAGTCGATTCTATTATTGACAAATATGGCTGTAAGATTATTTTTTTAGGAGGGAATGATACGGTCGATGTTTCCGATAGGATAAAACGATTTTCTAAACATTTAGAGTCTATTTATGATTTAACAGGAAAAACGAATTTACATCAGATAGCGCAAATGTTAGGACGTTGCAATATGGTTATTTCTAATGAATCTGGGATTCTCCATGTTGGATCAGCTATAGGGGCGCCAACAGTAGCTATTTTTACTCGAAATCAGCCTGGAATTAATCCGGAACGTTGGGGGCCTTTAAGTAAGAAATCGAAAGTCATTAGCGTTCCTTTACAGAAAAGTATTTTTTCGTTTAAAAAAGCAGGGTCAGCTCCACGTCAGCTTTTAGAGCTTATTTCTGTGGATGAGGTTTTAGAAGCTGTTGACGCCATATATAAACTATGTTAGAATTGGCAGTCTTTTTGGAGAAAATAATCATATAAATTATTAATATATATAAAATTATAGACGAGAAAAAATGTATTCTTTCGCTTCTCATAAAAAAATTATTAGCAAGTTTCATAAAAAGAAAATATTGGTCATAGGGGATGTTATTTTAGACCAATATATTCGCGGTTCTGTTTCGCGCATTTCTCCTGAAGCCCCGGTCCCGATTGTTTTAGAAAAAGAACGGTTTTTTACTCCTGGCGGCGCGGCGAATGTAGCCCAGAATTTAAAGGCCTTAGGAGCAAAAGTTGTTTTAGTCAGCCGGATGGGAGATGATTTAGAAGGACGTGTTTTAAAAAACGAATTGATAAATAAAAAAGTTGATACCGACGGTATTTTTATAGATAAAAAATTTCCTACCATTACGAAAGTTCGCGTTTTAGCTCAGCATCAACAGATTGTCCGCATTGATAGAGAGAAAACAGAAGAGTCCATTGATAAAAGTATTTTGGATAAGATTTTTCAATTTATAAAAGAGAATATGAAAAAAGTGGATGGTGTTATTATTTCGGATTATGGGAAAGGACTGATTACCCCTCAATTAGTTCATTTTGTCTGCGGATTAGCTCTTCAAAATAAAAAGATTATTACGGTTGACCCTAAGGTAGAACATTTCAATTATTACCGGAAAGTCACTTCCATTACGCCTAATTTAAAAGAAGCAGAAAATGCTATTCATAATATAAAGATTACGGATCCCAAAGCATATGTTTTGGGTGTTCATACGGAAAAATTAAAAACAGATGCTGATATTGATTTAGCTGGAAAAGAACTTTTGAAATATTTGGATTTAGAATCTTTATTGATTACTTTAGGTGAGCGCGGCATGCGGCTTTTTGAACGAGGCGAAAAACCTGTTTCTATTAGCACGAAAGCGAAAGAGGTTTTTGATGTCACAGGCGCGGGAGACGCGGTTATTTCTACTTTTACCTTGAGTTTAACCGCTGGCGCCAATAAAAGACAGGCCGCGGAAATCTCTAATTTTGCCGCTGGCGTGGTTGTTGGAAAATTGGGCGCGGTTGCCGTTACAAAAGAAGAATTATTGATAGCGATTAAAGGATATAGCGTATGCGTATCATAGGCGTGATTCCAGCACGGTTTCAATCAAAACGGTTGCCTGGAAAAGTTTTAGTTGGCATTCTTGGAAAACCGATGATTCAGCATGTGTGGGAAAGGGTGAAAAAAAGTAAGATTTTGGATGATCTTATTATCGCTTGTGATGATAAATGCGTTTTAGATGTCGCGAAAAACTTTGGAGCAAAAGCGTTTTTAACGTCGAAAAATCATCCCAGCGGAACGGATAGAATCGCTGAAGTTGTTAAAAATGTAAAAACAGATATTGTGGTTAATATCCAAGGCGATGAACCGTTAATTCATCATTCTGTTATTGATGCCTTGGCGAGTTCTTTAAAAAAAGATAAGTCCGCTGTGATGTCAACCGTTATCAAGGTCATAACGCATGAAGAGGATTTAGATAATCCTAATGTCGTCAAAGTCGTTATTGATAAAAATAAAAACGCGCTCTATTTCTCCAGAGCCTCTATTGCTTATAATCGAGATAAAAGGAATTTTAAAGAGCTGATTTATTATAAACATTTAGGCCTTTATGCGTATCGACGAGATTTCTTATTGCGATTGCAAAAAATGACACCGTCATTATTAGAAAAGACTGAACGATTAGAGCAATTGCGTGTTCTTGAGGCAGGATATAAAATAAAAACTATTTTGACGAAAAGAGAAACCATAGGCGTTGATACAAGGGAAGATTTGAAAAAAGTTGAAAAGTTTTTAAAACAAGGATAATCGTATGGAGAGAATTATTGAACTTGGAAAGATAAAAATAGGCGGAAAAAATCCGTTTGTATTGATTGCCGGCCCGTGCGTTATTGAAGATGAAAAAAATGTTTTTAAAACAGCCGCGACGATTAAGAAAATCACACAGAGACTTAAAATTCCGTTTATTTTTAAGGTCAGTTATGATAAGGCGAATCGCACTTCCGTTCATTCTTATCGAGGGCCGGGTTTAATTCCAGGACTTGAAATATTAAAAGAAGTGAAAGAAAGATTCAATCTTCCTGTTTTAAGTGATATTCATAATCCGTTTGAGGCAGAGATTGCCGCTAAAGTTTTGGATATTATTCAAATTCCGGCTTTTTTATGCCGACAAACAGATTTGCTTGTAGCGGCAGGCGAAACAAAAAAAATAGTGAATATTAAAAAAGGTCAGTTTTTAGCTCCTGAAGATATTGCGCCAGCTGTTAAAAAAGTAGAATCCACCGGAAATAAGAAAATTCTTTTAACGGAGCGTGGCGTGAGTTTCGGTTATCATAATTTAGTAACAGATTTTCGTTCGATTGCCATTATGCAAGAAACAGGTTATCCGGTTTGTTTTGATGCAAGTCACAGTGTCCAACAGCCAGGAGGGTTAGGAAACGCTTCGGGAGGATGTTCTCAATTTATTCCTCTTTTATCGCGTTGCGCTATTGCGGCGGGGGCCAATGCTATTTTTATTGAGACGCATCCCAATCCTAAAAAGGCTTTATCCGATGGGCCGAATATGTTAGACCTGGACAAATTAGAGAAATTTTTAGAAATGCTTCAATCGTTGGATCGTACCATGAGAAAAGGATAGGACAATGTCCATTAAAAAAGCAAAAGAAGTGATTTTGATCGAGGCTCAAGCGATAAAAAATTTAGTTTGTCGTCTTAATCATCATTTTATAAAGGCTGTTGAACTGATAGTCAAATGTCATGGCCGTGTGATTGTCTCTGGTATGGGAAAAACTGGTATTATTGGCCGCAAAATCGCCGCGACTTTATCATCGACGGGAACACCAAGTATTTTTATGCATAGCGCCGAAGCCCTGCACGGCGATTTAGGGCAAGTCACGCCTGAAGATGTTGTTATTTTGATTTCAAGTAGCGGTGAGACAGAAGAGACAAAGGCGTTATTGCCTTTGATTAAAAAAATGGGTGTTAAAAGTATTGCTATCACAGGCAACTTAAAATCTTCTTTAGCGAAACATTCGGATGTCGTTTTAGATGTCTCTGTTAAAGAAGAAGGATGTCCTTTAGGGTTGGCGCCTATGGCCTCAACCACAGCAACGCTTGTGATGGGAGACGCCTTGGCCGCGTGTTTGATCCTCCGACGAAAATTTCGCCGAGAAGATTTCGCTTTTTATCATCCCGGGGGCGCTTTAGGTAAAATGCTTTTATTAAAGGTCGAAGATTTGATGCGTAAAGGTGCTCATTTGGCAAAAGTTTTAGAAAACACCAAAGTCAAGAATGTTTTATTTGCTATTACAAAAGCTCGATGTGGATCTTCTTGCGTCGTAGATAAAACAGGAAAATTAAAAGGAATTTTTACAGATGGAGATTTAAGGCGCCATTTGGAAAAAGACACGCAGATTTTAGAGAAAAAAGTTAAAGACGTTATGACAAAGAATCCAACAACTATTTTGAAAGATCAATTAGCCGCTGAAACGATTCGTATTTTAGAAGGGAAAAAAATTGATGAGCTTCCTGTTATTGATTCTCATGGAAAATTAGTCGGTCTTTTAGACGTTCAGGATCTTTTAAAGACAGGAATTGTATGAAGAAAATTTTGATAGAAAAAATAAAAAAAATTAAAGTCCTTACGATGGATGTTGACGGAGTTTTAACCAGTGGAAAAATCAATCTTAATGAGCAGGGCAAAGAAGTTAAGAATTTTGATGTTTATGACGGGTTCGGTTTGTTTTTATGGAGAAATGCTGGATTAAAAACCGCAATCATTTCAGCGCGATTTTCTTTTGCGGTCAGCGCACGGGCAAAAGATTTAAAAATCGATCATGTTTATCAAGATGCGTATCCGAAGATGAATACGTATAAGAAAATGCTTAAAATTTTTGGGGTTAAAGATGAAAATGTTTGTTTTATGGGCGATGACCTTCCTGATATTTGTATTTTAAAACGTGTCGGCTTCAGTGTGGCCGTTGCTAATGCCGCGACTGAGGTTAAAGAAAATGCGGATTATGTGACAAAAAAAACAGGGGGAAATGGAGCGGTGCGGGAAGTGATAGAGCTTATTTTAAAAACGCAAGGTCAATGGAAAGGGTTAATCCAACCGCTATGTTAAAAAAACATATTGTGATTTTTTTTGCTGTTTTATTGATGCCGGCTATCTCGTTAGCTGAAGGTATCGACGGAGGAGATAAAAAATTTCAAGGATTTAACCTTCAAGGATATACGCAAGAAGGCGAGAAGTCTTGGGATGTAAAAGGCGAGAGCGCTGATATCGTTGGCACGCAGGTCAATTTAAAAAAAGTTGATGCGAATGCTTATGGAGAACAAAAAGTGAATTTAACGGCGGAGACAGGATCTATTGATCAAGCCAGCGGCAATATGCGCCTTGAAAAGGATGTTGTGATTAGAAGTGAAGAAGGCCAACAACTTATGACGAATTCTTTGGATTGGAATAAAGAGGCCAATGAGGTTACAACAGAAGATAATGTGACAATTACAGATGAGCGTATTACTGCGACAGGGAAAGGATTAAAAGCGCAACCGGGATTAAAAAACGCCCAGATTAATAAAGATGTGACTGTTATGATGAACACAGAAGCGGGTGTGTCTGCAAAAACATTGACGATCACGAGTGATGGCCCCATGATGATTGATCAGATAAAATCTATGGCGGAATTTCATGATAATGTTATCGCGATTCAAGAGGACAAGACGTTAAAGGCGAATCGGATGGAAATTTATTTTGATCAAACGCAAAAACAAATTAAAGAAATTATTTGTATTGGTAATGTGGTCATTGATCAGGGAGAAAATAAAACCTATGCTGACCGGGCGGTTTATAATGCCAAAGATAAAAAAATTACCTTGTCGGGCCGCCCAAAGATTATTTTATTAACCGAGGGAGAAAATGCCATTACATCTATTGGAGACAAAGAGTCTCGTTAAATCTTACGGCGGTCGACGGGTTGTCGATGATTTAAGTATTAATGTGGGGCGCTCTGAAATCGTCGGATTGTTAGGTCCTAATGGAGCTGGAAAGACGACAACTTTTTATATGGCTGTAGGCATTATTAAGCCAAACGAAGGACAGATTTTTTTTGATCATGAAGATATTACAAAAATGTCGATTCATGAACGTTCGAAGTTAGGTATGGGTTATTTGGCGCAGGAATCATCCATTTTTCGAAAATTGACCGTAGAAGAAAATATTTTAGCTGTTTTAGAAACATTAGAGATTAGTCCGCGCGAGAGAAAAAAACGTTTGGATTCTTTATTAGAAGAATTAAATATCGCACATTTGGCAAAAAGCAAGGCCTATACGCTTTCCGGGGGAGAACGCCGCCGATTAGAGATTACGCGCGCGCTTGTGACCAATCCGTCTTTTTTATTATTGGATGAGCCTTTTTCTGGAATTGACCCGATTGTTGTCGCTGAAGCGCAAGAAATCATCAAAGATTTAAGGAATAAAGGATTGGGAATTCTTTTGACGGATCATAACGTCCGTGAAACGCTTACAATTACCGATAGGGCATATCTCATCGCTGAAGGCCGCGTGTTGATTTCTGGAACTGCGCAAGATTTGATCAATGACCCTGATGCCAGAAAAATTTATCTCGGTGAAAAATTCTCGATGTAACTCAACAGAAAACAATTTGTATGAAAATATCAGAAACGATGAAGGAGGAAAATTTTTAAAATGAAAGTTGAAATAAAAAAAATTGATGCTATAAAAAGAGAATTAAAGTTTCAAATCCCCAAAGAAAAGGTCAACGCAACATTCGAACAAGTTTACGCAGACATTGGAAAAGTTGCAAAAGTCAAAGGATTCCGACCAGGAAAAGTTCCTCGTCCGATATTGGAATCGCATTATGGATCTCTTGCGCGTGAAGAAGTTCTCAAAAAGATTATTCCCGAAGCCTACCAAGAAGGGTTAGAACAAGAAAAAATCCTTCCTATTGATATGCCGGATATTTGCGATGTTAGTTTTAAAGACAGCGTGATTCAATTTACGGCTAAATTGGAAATACGTCCAGAAGTAAAAATCAAGGATTATAAAGGATTGACTGTTAAAAGGAAAAGTCCAGACATAAGCGAGGAAGAGTTAAATAAAACTTTGGATTATTTTAAAAAAGCGCAAGGTCAAGCAGAAGACAAGCCCTTAGATGATGATTTTGTTAAAGGAATGGGTTATCCCAGTTTAGAAGAATTCAAGAAATTTATTAAGCGTCAAATGGAGTTGGAAAAAGATCGTCAGAATCGTATGGATATTGAAAATCAAGTTGTTGAGCAGCTCTTTCAAAAAACAAAATTTGCTGTTCCTCAAACGCTTTTGGAGCGGCAAGTCGACCGACGTCTTGAGGAATGGAAAAAGCAAGTAAAGACGTATAAAATGTCCGATGATGATATTAAGAAAAAAGAGCCGGAAGTGAAAGAAGAGTTAAAAAGGGCCGTTGAAAAAGAACTTAAGGCTTATTTTATTTTAGAGGCGATTGCCCAAGAAGAGAAAATGGAGATAAAAGAAGGGGAACAATTACCTGTTAAAGTCATGGAATTTTTATTAAAAGAAGCCAAATGGTCAGAATAATTTTGGCGTAACTTTTTTAGGAAGGGAGCGGATAATGGAACATAAAAATCAAATCTTAATTCCCATGGTCGTTGAAAAATCAACGCATGGGGAACGCGCGTATGATATTTATTCACGTCTTTTAAAAGACAGAATTATTTTTATTGGGACGGCAATCGATGATAACGTCGCTAATATCATTATCGCCCAGCTTCTTTTTTTACAAAGTGAGGACGCGAATAAGGATATTAATGTTTATGTGAATTCGCCGGGTGGTTCTGTGACGGCAGGATTGGCTATTTATGATACGATGCAATTTGTCAAACCTGATGTCTGCACTTATTGTATTGGACAGGCCGCGAGTATGGGATCGTTATTATTAGCCGCGGGAACGAAAGGCAAACGTTTTGCTCTTCCGTATTCTCGTATTATGATTCATCAGCCTTGGGGCGGCGCGCAAGGAACCGCGAGTGATATTTCCATTCAGGCTAAAGAGATTTTACGTATGAAAGAAGAACTTACAAAGTTATTATCGAAACATAGCGGGAAACCTTATGAAAAGGTTTTAGCGGATTGCGATAGGGATTATTTTATGAGCGCACAAGAAGCCAAAGATTATGGTCTTGTGGATGAGGTTATTACCAATATCAAGAAAGAAAAAATTTAAGTTTTTTAAAAAATATTTTTAGAGGAGAAAGGAAAGACGATATATGAAAAAAAATTTGTTATTGACGCCAGGCCCAACGCAGATTCCTCCATATCTTTGCGCAGAATTAGGAAAGCCCATCATCCATCATCGAACACCCCAGTTTCAGCAGGCGATTAAAGAAGTTATTGATGGATTGAAATTTGTGATGCAGACCAAAAATGATGTTTTTCTTTTTGCGTCTTCCGGAACAGGTGCGATGGAGGCCAGCGTGTGTAATCTTCTTTCAGCCGGCGATAAAGCGATTTGTGTTGAAGGCGGAAAGTTTGGCGAACGATGGACGGAAATTTGTAAGGCGTATGGTGTTATGCCTGTGGTTATAAAAGTCGCGTGGGGAAAAGATGTGAATCCTCAAGAATTAAAAAAGGTTTTAGACGCGAATAAAGATGCGAAGGTCGTTTTTATCACGCATTGTGAAACATCGACGGGTGTTACGACCAATGTGAAAGCTGTTGGGGAAATCGTTAAAGACACTAATGCTGTTTTAGTCGTCGATTCCATTAGCGGATTAGGCGTGGTGGATCTTAAAACCGATGAATGGCATGCGGATGTTGTTGTGTCTGCTTCTCATAAAGGATTTATGTTGCCTCCGGGCGTTTCTTTTGTTTCTGTAAGCCCGAAAGCGTATAAATTAGTTGAGGCTTGTAAAACGCCGCGATATTATTTTGATTTTCGAAAGGCGAAGAAAGCAATTGAAAAAATTGACACACCGTTTACACCGGCTATTGGAATTATTATTGCTTTACAAGAAAGTATTAAGCGATTCAAAACAGAAGGATTAGACCCCATTTTTAATTATTATGCCAAATTAGCCAAAGGCGCTCGCGCTGCGGCTAAAGCGTTAGGATTGACGTTGTTCCCCGATGAGTCGTGCATGTCAAATGCTTTAACGACAATTAATGTGCCTGCAGGTATCGACGGGGAAAAAGTCATGAAAATCATGAGGGATACTTATGGCGTTTCTGTCGCCGGAGGGCAAGGCGATGAGTTAAAAGGAAAAGTGATTCGTATGGCTCATATGGGCTGTGTGGATGAATATGATGTTTTAACCGGCATTTCTTGTCTCGAAAAAGTTTTAAAAGAATTAGGATATCAGTTCACTTTAGGATCAGGAGTTGCCGCCGCTCAAAAAGTTTTCAACGAATAAGCAGTTTTTTAAGGAAATCATAGCAAAATTTTTATTCAAGAAAAAGAGGAAGTGCTGTTTGAAAAAACCGATAGACTTAAATAATCTGATTTAAGCTATCACCTGGAACTGCGTCTTTCAGGGTGCGGGCCAGTTAAAGAAGGAGAAGTGAGATGAAAAAGAAAATTTTAATTAGCGACAAAATGACGGAAGAAGGTATTGCAATTTTGAATGCGGTTCCGGAATTCGAAGTGGATTATAAACCGGGATTAAAGCCAGAAGAATTAAAAGCGATTATTAAGAATTATGAAGCCATTGTTATTCGTAGCGCCACTAAATTAAAAGCGGATATTATTGAGGCCGCTGATAATTTAAAGTTTATTGGGCGGGCGGGTGTTGGATTGGATAACGTTGATCTTAAAGCCGCAACGAAAAAAGGGATTGTGGTGATGAATACTCCTGCGGGAAATACCACATCGACTGCGGAGCAAACGTGGAGTTTAATTCTTTCATTGTCTCGCAATATTCCGCAGGCGTGCGCTTCTTTAAAAAGCGGGCAGTGGGAACGTAATAAATTTGAAGGGGTTGAGCTTTATGGAAAAGTTCTCGGAATTATTGGCTTGGGACGCATTGGTTCAACGGTAGCAGGATTTGGAAAGGCCTTTGGGATGCGCGTCATTGCTTTTGATCCTTTTTTATCGAAGGAAGTTTTTGAACAAAAAGGTGTTCAAATGGTTACTGTGGAACAACTTGTGAAAGATGCGGACTATATTACCGTCCATATTCCAAAAACATCCGAGACAACGGATTTGATTTCAGACAAGGAATTTGCTTTGATGAAACCAACAACGCGTGTTATTAATTGTGCGCGAGGAGGTATTATTAATGAAACGGCTCTTATAAAAGCATTGCAGGAAAAAAAGATTGCCGGTTGTGCTTTAGATGTGTATGAACAAGAGCCGCCAGATTTTAGTTCGCCTTTATTTAAATTTGATAATTGTGTTGTAACTCCTCATTTAGGCGCTTCCACCTCTGAAGCGCAGATTAATGTCGCGGTTGAAATCGCGGAAACCATTCGTGATGCGATGTTAGGCAAAGGCATTATGAACGCGGCTAATTTTCCGACGATGAGCGCTGAAGCACATAAGATTTTAGCGCCGTATGTCCAATTAGCTTTTAAAATGGGAAAATTTGCTGGGCAACTTATTTCTGGGGCTATCAGTGAAATTAAGATTACTTATAGCGGCATTATGACAGAATATAAAACAGCGCCGATCACGTTGTCTTTAGTCAATGGTATTTTAAAGCCTATTTTAGGGGAAACGATTAATTTTATTAATGCCCTTGATTTGGCGAAAGAACGCGCCGTTAATGTTCAGGAAATCCAATCAACAAAAGAAGAAGAATTCGTTAACTGTATTAGTGTTCAAATAACGACGGATAAAGAACCTTTGATGATTTGGGGGACATTATCAAGCAATAAACAACCGCGCATTGTTAAAGTTAATGATGTTTACGTTGAGGCGGTTCCCGACGGCGACATGCTTTTTATTAATAATAATGATAGGCCCGGAGTTGTAGGCGCGGTTGGAACGATTCTGGCTCAGGAAAAAATTAATATTGCGGGCATTACGTTTGGACGCGCGAAAAAAGGCGGACAGGCCATCAGCGTTGTCAACGTTGATAGCGAGGTCCCTGAAAGCTCCATTGAGAAATTAAAAAAGGCGCCTGAGATTCTTTTTGTTAAATTTATAAAAGTTTAAGGTTTTTATGTTTCAAGAGAAATTTTTACAAAATAAAATTGGCAGGTCAGAAAGAATGTTTTCTTTTTGGCCGCCAGTTTTATTTGGGCTACAAGACGCGATAAATCCTTGCGGATTAGCAAGTTTTATTATTTTTATCACGTTCTTATCTGTTATTGCTAAAACGCGTAAAAGACTTATAGGATGCGGGCTTGTCGTAATTTTAATAGCAGGAGCTGTTAAAGCCCTTTTTGTTCTTGGAGGATTCGACGAGCTTTTACAGGAAACGTTTGTTTTTGATATGATTCGGTGGATGTATGCTGGATTGGCCGTGATTTTTATTATTTGCGGAATAGGACATTTTAAAGATTGGCTTGTGTATAAAAAATCCCAGAAAATAGAATCTTTTATTTTTAAAATACCGTCATATTTAAAAGAAAGTTTTAGCGGGTCTATAAAAAAACAAAACACCAGAATAAAAAATATTTTTTCTATTATTGGATTGTTTCTTTTATCTGCGGTAATAGGTTTTTTTATGGCTATTATGGAATCCGTCTTGGGTCATGATTATGCGTTGTTTATTGACCTTTTTAAACAAGGGCATACAAAATTTTCACTGATTCTGACGCTTGTTTTATTTAGCGCAAGTTCTTGGATATTGATGATTGTAGCTTGGATTGGGATGTTGTGGGTCTTTAGTTCCCGCAAAGTTCAAGCGGTCGTTTTAGAATGGATATCGCTGTTGAAAATCATTTTATCCGCTATTTATTTATCTGCTGGATTGGGATTGTTGTATTCTTTTTTTGCATAGATTTTTTAACATTTCTTCACAGAAGGGGAAAATATGAATACTGTTGTTGTGGGTTCACAGTGGGGCGATGAGGGCAAAGGGAAACTTATCGATATTATCTCGGAAAATTCAGATATTACGGTGCGTTATCAAGGCGGCAATAATGCCGGACACACTGTCATCGTTAATGGAAAACAATATATTTTTCATTTGTTGCCATCCGCGCTCTTACATAAAGGTAAAGTTTGTGTGATCGGTAATGGTGTTGTTGTCGACCCTAAAGCGTTACTGGCTGAAATTGCCGAGCAGGAGTCAAAAGGAATTAAGGTGACCCCCAAACGGTTAAAGATTTCAGGATTGTGTCATGTGGTTATGCCGTATCATCGGATTTTAGATTCTTTAAGAGAAACGAAGCGAAAAAATAAGATTGGAACCACAGGCCGTGGCATTGGCCCATGTTATGCGGATAAGGTCACGCGATGCGGAATCAGAATCATTGATCTTTTGAATCCTAAAATTTTGAAAGAGAAATTGGCAGATAATTTAAGAGAGAAAAATGAGATTTTTAAAAAAGTTTATAGTCGTAATGATTTTCGATTTAGAAATATTTATCAGGAATATTTAAATTATGGAAAAAAAATTGCTCCTTATGTGTGTGATACCGCGATTTATTTGAATCAGGCGATTGATCAGAAAAAAGACATTCTTTTTGAAGGAGCGCAAGGGACTTTTTTGGATATTGATTTTGGAACCTATCCGTTTGTCACGTCTTCCAATTCGACTGTCGGCGGAGTTTGTGTCGGAAGCGGCGTGGCTCCTATGAAAATTGATAAGGCTATCGCGTGCGTGAAAGCTTATACAACTCGTGTGGGCGAAGGGCCTTTCCCGACAGAATTTTCTTGTAAAATGGACGAAATTGTTCGTAAAAAAGGGAAAGAATATGGGGCAACAACAGGACGCCCTCGTCGATGCGGATGGTTTGACAGTGTGTTGGTTCGTTATTCCGCCATTATTAATGGTATTACAGAATTAGCTATTATGAAATTAGATGTGTTGGATGATTTAAAAGAAATCAAAATATGCACGGCTTATCGTTATAGAGGGAAAACATATAAAAGTTTTCCTATGGATTTCGAGGTTATTAGTCATGCCAAGCCAGTTTATGAAACAATGAAAGGGTGGTGTACACCATTAAGCGGTATTCGAACATACAAAGAATTGCCGCATCATGCGCGGATTTATATTGAGCGATTAGAACAGCTTTTGAAGGTCCAAGTCAAATATGTTTCTATTGGCAGTAGCCGGGATCAAATCATTTTTCGATAAGACTGTATCTTATTGTAAGTATTAGGTTTTTACAAAATTCTTGACTTTGAATAGGGCGTATGTTAATTTGGGTAAGAATTTTTTATAATTATTAATATTTTATATATTAAATATAAAAGAAAGTATAAAGGAGGATTGGATGCGCAGATATTCCCGAAAGACATTTTCATTCATAATATTTGTGGTCATGGCGAGTTTTTTATTAAGCGGTTGCACGCTTATTTTCCAAAAAGGTCGACGTGTTGATGTCGAAAAAATTTCTAAATTAAAGAGCGAATTATCCGATCTTGAGAAAGCTAAACAAGAGCTTGAGGAACGTCTCAAGCAAGAAATTGGCGATAAACAAGTCAAAGTAGAAATGCTTTCGAAAGGGCTTGTCATTACTTTTGTTGCTGAAGTCCTTTTTGATTCAGGTAAAGCTGACCTTAAATCTGAATCGCTAATGACTTTAGAAAAAGTCGCAGGTGTTTTAAATACAACCGTTAAGGATTTATCTGTTGGCGTTGAAGGCCATACGGATAATCAGCCTATCAAATATTCTAAATGGAAATCAAATTGGGAATTATCAACGGCGCGCGCGTTAAGCGTTCTTCATTATTTATCAGACGAGAAGCAAGTTTCTCCTGAACGGTTATCCGCCACAGGATATGGTGAATTTAAACCTGTTTCTTCAAATGATACCGTTCAAGGAAAACAGCGCAACCGACGTGTTGAAATTGTTATTTTACCGCCGACAACGAAAAAAGGCCGATAACCTGAATCAATAAAAAATATGCGCATTGTTATTATTGCTATCATTATTATATTAGTTCTATCGAGCATCGGATTAGCTGTTCGTTTTAATCAAAAAGCGGTTTACGCGAATAAAGAGTTAGAGCAAGAGAGATATTTACGTTTAACGACAGAGCAGATGCTTCAAGAAACCAATCAACAAAAACAGAATTTAGAAGAAAATCTTAATAAGGCACAAGATACGAAAAAAGGATTGTCCCGTGTTGCCGAACAGACACAAGCGTTTAATAATGATTTAAAAGATCGGTTAGAAAAAGCATCGAAAGTCAAAGAGGCGTTAGAATCGAAATTAAAGGAACTGGAGAATATCCTTCCTGTGTCGCAATAAGATTTAAACGCGGTTAATCCTTAAAATCAAGGATATGTTGATGTAACGGACACTTAGCAGAGTTTAAAGTAGCGTTGAGATTGGGGGATCGTATATCCCCCATTTTATTTGAATCAGTAAAAGAGATGAAGAAAACGATTGTGATAGAGACAGAAAAAAATAATATTCCTTGTCATGTGGCGATTATTATGGACGGCAATGGTCGGTGGGCGAAAAAAAGGGGTTTGATTCGCACGCAAGGACATTTGGAAGGAGTGAAGAGGGTTGAAGAAATTATTAATGCGGCGTTAGAGTGGAAGATTAAAGTTTTGACTTTATTTACTTTTTCGACAGAAAACTGGTTGCGGCCTAAAACAGAAGTTTCTATGTTAATGAATACGTTAGTTTCTGTTTTAAATGATCGGTTAATGAAGTTGGTAAAAAATAATATTAAGTTCCAAACGATTGGCCGTTATGATGGCCTGCCGAAATCCGTTTATGAGACGATTTGTTCTGTGACTGAAAAAACGAAGAATAACACCGGATTAATTTTGAATTTAGCTTTTAATTATGGTGCAAGAACAGAAATTTTGGATGCTGTTAAAGACCTCGTTAAAAAGATAAAAGCGGGCAATCTCAATGTTGAAGATGTTTCGGAAGAGGTTTTTAGCAATGCTCTTTATACACGAGGATTGCCGGACCCGGATCTTCTTATTCGTACATCAGGAGAAAAAAGAATAAGCAATTTCTTGCTCTGGCAGTTATCTTATGCGGAATTTTATTTTACAGAGAAATATTGGCCAGAGTTTACAGCGGTGGAATTTAAGAAAGCCATTCTTGATTTTCAGAATCGTGAGCGACGTTACGGGGGAATTTTAAAGGAGAAAAATCATGAGTAAAGAAAGAATCCTTAGCGCGGCACTTATGATATTTTTAGTTTGTTGCGCTATCTTTAATCGATGGGCGTTCATTATTTTTCATTTGGCGTTAACGATCGGCGGTCTTTATGAATTTTTTTATTTGACGAAGAAAAAAGGCATTCCTATTTATAGTTATACAGGGATTGTCATTGGATGTTTCATTCCTTTGTCCATTTTTATGAGGTTTGAGCCGACTAAAGGTTGGGAATTATTATTCATTGTTCTTGTGCTATTAACGATTTTTTTGATGCAATTTACGCGAAAGGATAATGATAAGGCAATTATTGGAATCTCTACGACACTTTTCGGCATTATTTATGTTTCCTGGTTTTTTAGTTTTTTAATTAAGATTCGTTATTTGTTGCCGGGATTTGAAGGCGTCAAATTGTTGTCTTTTATTTTGCTGGTGACGAAATCCGGAGATATTGGGGCTTTATTATTTGGTAGTTTCTTTGGAAAACATCTTTTGTTGCCTCGTGTGAGCCCTAATAAAACTATTGAAGGGTGTTTGGGCAGTTTCTTAGTAAGTGTTGTGGTGGCCATTTTTGTTAAGGATCTTTTGCCGGTGCGATTAGGTTTTTCTGTTATGCATGTTGCGTTGATGGGCGCGTTCTTTGGAATTATTGGGCAATTGGGTGATTTGTCGGAATCTCTTATTAAAAGGGATTTTAATGTGAAAGATTCTGGACGGGTTTTGCCTGGATTAGGCGGTGTGTTGGATATGATTGATAGTTTATTGTTTTCAGCTCCGGCATTTTATTTTTATATGAGCTCTGTTCTTAAAACGTTATGAAGCCAAAGAATATTGTTATTTTGGGATCCACAGGATCCATCGGAATTAATACATTAAAAATTGTTGAGCGGTTTCCAGCGCGTTTTAAAGTTGTAGGATTAACCGCATATAATAATGATAAGCTCCTTGAAAATCAGGTTAAAAAGTTTTTCCCTCGTTATGTGGCCATACATAAAGAAAAGATAGGTGCTTTTAGGTCGCAATTTAAAGGATTAAAGATTCTTGACGTCGAAGAGGATTTAGAAATCCTTGTGGCTTTGAAAGAAGTTGATATTGTGGTTATTGCTATGCGTGGAAGCGCGGCGTTGGCCCCATTTTTAAG
>Ga0116156_10000718_pt1 | contig 34412 bp, 32 predicted proteins | sample AD_UKC045_MetaG_FD_89891 | JGI IMG/M metagenome (GOLD analysis project Ga0116156, IMG submission 89891) | Active sludge microbial communities of municipal wastewater-treating anaerobic digesters from USA - AD_UKC045_MetaG | ecosystem: Engineered > Bioreactor > Anaerobic > Digestate | place: USA...
ACTGTAAATTCAGGATGACGTCCCTCTTTTGTCATCCTCGCGTCTTGTCCTACGAAGCCATAGCGAAGTGAGGAACGCGGGGATCCAGTTCCTAAAACTATCGGTCATTGCGAGGATGAACGAATGAGAAGCCGCGGCAATCTCGCTTATAAGCTCGTCGACCATGTAGATTGCCGCGCTCGTCGGACTCGCTCGCAATGACAATATTGGTTTTGAATTAGGATGTTTTATTGATTTAGTGTCGAGATCCTGAACTGAATTCAGGATGACGATGATGCGCATGTATGATGGTTGTGGTCGTGACGTAGGACGCAATGTAAGTTATTAATTGTTATTTAAGGTGGATTCCCGATTAAATTATTTTGCTCTTTAAGCCTATCAGCTACTTTGCCGGGAATGACAATGGGGGGTGACGTAGGATGTGATGTACGTTATGTCCCGACACTCGCAAAAAATTATACGCTCGGTCGGGATCCCGATCACAGCATCGGGAGACGTGAGGTACGCAAGGTACGCCTCATGGTCACCACCACTTCCACGTGCGGGGTTTGCGGAAAAAGATCCAGCGGCTGGATGGATTCGACGGAGTAATGTTTTAGAAATTGGGGGAGTTCCTGTTCCAGGCGATGGTAGTTACAGCTGACATAAACAATGGAAGAAGCCTGTTGTTTTGAAGTGTCCTCTAATAAGGCGTTCAGTACGCGCGGGTGCAGGCCGGAGCGGGGCGGGTCGAGAATTATGGTGTCCGGCTCCAGGTTTTGCCACGACAGATTTTCGGCTTTGCCCGAAAAAAAGTGACACCTGTCCCCCACTTGGTTTATTTCAGCATTTTGCGACGCAAGTTTTATGGCTTGTTCGTCCAGTTCAAAGCCGTGCACTTCAAGTTCAGGATAAGCCTTAGCGGCCGCTAAGCCAAAAAAACCCAAGCCGCAATACAGGTCCAATAGCCGGCTCCCCTCTTTTGATTTAGACTTTGATGAAGATGCCGGTTGAGCGGCTTTTATAGCTTTTAGAACAATGGTTTGGAGTTGAGCGGCCATGGAGGAGTTGGTTTGGAAAAATGAGTTGGGGTGAATCAAATAAGTGAGGCCGTTTATTTTTTCTGATAAAAAGTCCTGGCCAAAAACCGTTTCGTAAGTTTGCGCGAACGACAGGTCGGCCGGCAAATTTTGCTGGCCGATTAGCAGGTGGGTGATGCCGCCTGCAGATCGCAGACTGTGCTTTAAGTCATCTTTGGCAATTTCTTGAATGCGTGATTGATCAAAAACTATGATGGCAACCATTCTTTGTCCGGTGCCGTGTCCGTCTCGGATAACCACATAGCGGATATCTCCGGAGTGAAACTTAGCATCCCAGGGCTGAAGATCGTGTTTTTTCATCCATTCACGCACGGTTTGCAAAACATCGGCCACGCCGGACGGTAACAATAAGCATTCATTGATATCAACGTAACGATTCCATGAGCCGTATTCTTTTAAACCTAGCTCGCCGTTCCAGCCGATGGCGAAATCCATGCGGTTGCGGTAACCCAGAGCTTGTTCGGCCGGGATTATTTTTTGGATTTTATCTTGGAGCTCCAAGCGGGTGAAAAGTTCGGTGATACCGCGCATTTTTTCTTGGAGTTGAGCTTGATAGTTCAGATGTTGCCATAAACAGCCGCCGCAAACGCCGGCATGCGGGCAGGGAGCTTGGATTCTATCAGGACTCGCTTCTATGACTTTATCCAGCTTGCAGATTTTGGTGCCGTACTCGCGTTTTATAAAAGTTGTTTCCAAAAGATCGCCTTTGGCGGAAAAGGGGACGGTAACCGGCCGGATTTCTCCGGGTACGATTTCAATCTCTCCGAACCCGCGTCCTTTTTGGTCGTAATTCAGGATTTGTAAATTGATTTTATGGCCATATTTCATAACCGCCCTATCTTAACCCAGGCTGATGGAAATGCCTAGCGGGCATAACGTATTTAACGTCGCACGTCACAAAACATGTAACATGTAGCATGTAACAAACAACCCAATTTCCCGCGTCCTACGTCACGTAGCATGTCCCGACACCATGATCGGGATCCCGATCAATATATATTTGATTATTCTATCGGGATAGCATATAGCATGTAACAAACAACCCAATGTCCCGTTCAACCACCACCTTCGTCATCCTGAATTCAGTTCAGGATCTCAACACTCAATAGCCACTGTTATTCAGTATGATGAGAAGCGAGATGCTGAACTAAATTCAGCATGACGGAAGAGTTCAGGATCTCATCACTCATAAAAAAGCGAGCAGCTAGCGGCTGCCCGGGGAGAGGGTGAACTGATAGCGGCTGCTATCAATTTCTGTTTGGCTGAAGCCATTTTGGATTCTGCGTTCCAGATCCGTGAATCTCGAGCATGCGAATTCAGGAGAGGTGCAGTTTCGCGGGATGACCAAGTATTCAAGATCGTAGGCGTCACGCCAGATTGGAGCCGGGCTTTCCATATCATCCAACTCGCCCAGTCTGGGATCGTCGAGGTTATTTAACAGGAAAGGGTTTTCAGCCTGATCAGCGAAGATGATCCAGACACCCGTACGCAGTACGGGCAAGGATCTGGCCATCTGACGGCGAGTTTGCATAATGGCCATGACCGGCGGGTTGGTCTTGGTGAAGACTATCATGGCCCGCGCCAGATCCGAGGTGTTGAGCTGGGTGCGGGTGAGATAGCTGATATATCTTTCCAGACCGGTTTCCCGGCCGGTGGACGGGAAGCAAGTGTCTATGAGCCTGGAATGATCCGCTCCACACCGGATTAAGATTCCGGTCAAGGTCTGTTGAGCCGCGGGTGTCAGCGCCGGTCCGTGCGGGAACAGCGTGATTCTGCGCGGTGCATTGGAAATGTCACCCATTCATACTGCCTCCTTGAGCATGATTCAAGCGTATAATTGCTTAACACTCACCGTATGAGGTTGTCAATCCGAGGTCCTGAATTCGGCTTTATTATTAGGTGATTTTAAGCTAAGGTTAAGCCATGCCTGTACTGCATATCATCGCCCACAATATCAGATCCCGGGAGAATGTCGGATCTTTGTTCAGAATAGCCGATGCTTTGGGTGTGGCCAAAATTTGGATTACGGGCTATACGCCCGCGCCCGGGCATAACAAGCTGGCCAAGACCGCTTTGGGAGCGGAAAAATTCGTGCCTTTTGAGGTTGCTTTGAATGTGGAGGAAGTTATTCGAGACTTGAAAAAACGTGAATTCAGGTTATTGGGCTTGGAGCTGGATCCCAGAGCTGTGCCCCTGGCCGAATATCGCCGTCCGTCCGAGCACATCGGGCTGTTGCTGGGCAATGAAGTCGAAGGTATTTTGCCTTATTTGAGAGATGCGTGTGATGATATGGTTTATATCCCCCAAAAAGGGATTAAGGAATCGCTTAACGTATCCGTGGCGGCCGGTATCGCGTGTTACGCCCTCATGTTAAAATGAAAAAAATTATCAATTATCAAATGATCAATTATAAAATAATGAGGAGGACTTCGTCATTGACTGAATAAATCAAGATCGGGCTCTGCTCGATGCCTGATTTGATATTTTATATTTGAATATTTGAAATTTAATCCGTAATTTATGCCTGAATTGTCCATTGTCATTCCCGCGAAAAACGAAGAAAAAACTTTACCGGGTTTGTTGAAAAGCATTAAAAAGCAAACTTTTAAAGATTATGAAATCATAGTCTCTGACGCGGATTCAAAAGATAAAACCAAAGAAGCGGCTGAAAGTTACGGCGCCCGCGTGGTTAAAGGCGGCTTGCCCGGGCCGGGCCGGAACCGGGGAGCGGAGGCGGCGAATGGGCGTTATTATTTGTTTTTGGACGCGGACGGAGAATTGCCGAGCGACAAGTTTTTGGAAGAGAATTTGGCCGAAATGAAAAGGCGCGGTATTTGCGCGGCCACCACCTATATCAAGCCTTTGAGTTCCAAGCCCATTGATCATGCTTTGCTGGAGATTTGCAATGCTTATAATTTGATTATGGAAAAGCTTAAGCCGCACGCGCCCGGATGTTGTATTTTTGTCAAAAAACACGTGCATGATGAGTTGGGAGGTTTTGATGAATCTTTGACTTTGGCGGAAGATCACGATTATGTGCAACGCGCGGAAAAAGCCGGCTATCGTTTTCGTATTTTACGTTCACAGCCGGTCGGTGTGTCGGTCCGCCGTTTGGAAAAAGACGGAAGATGGGGTTTGGCCATCAAGTATCTTAAAAGCGAGTTGCATCAAATGCTGTATGGCAAACACGAGACCTTGCCCTATGATTATGTGATGGGCGGAGATTTGGAACAGAGTATCAAGCCCAGGACTTTGGAGAAATCATTGAACGACTTGGTGCAACAGGTGCTGGAAGCTCTGGATAAAGAAATTTCTTTGGAAAAAATTTCCGTCAAAACCAAAGAGAAATTGATTAAAATTAAAGATTTGATTCAATATGAGCTCAAATAATCATCAACCGTTATTAACGATTGTTATTCCGGCTAAAAACGAAGAAAAGAATTTGCCAAAACTGCTGTCCAGTATCCGTGATCAGTCGTTTGAAGATTATGAGGTGGTGGTGGCTGAAGCGGGTTCGACCGACAAGACGCGCGACATAGCTTTGTCCTTTGGAGCCAAGGTGGTTGAAGGGGGCATGCCCGGGCCGGGCCGGAACCGGGGAGCGGCTGTAGCCCGTGGCAAGTACGTTCTTTTTTTGGATGCGGATGTTATTTTGGCCAGCCCCAAGTTTTTGGCCGACAATCTTAAGGAGATGCAGAAAAAAGGCGCGTGTGTGGCCACGGTTAAGGTTAAGCCTTTAAGCCGGAATCCCGTGGATAAAGCTTTGCACGAGCTGTATAATGCTTTTGCTTTGGCCACCGAAAAAATTCGTCCGCATGCTCCGGGTTTTTGCATTTTTGTTAAAAAACATGTGCACGATGAAATCGGCGGTTTTGATGAATCCGTGGTTTTCGCGGAAGATCATGATTACGTGCAGCGCGCGGAAAAAGCCGGTTATCGTTTTCGTATATTGCGGTCACATCCCATAGCCGTGTCGGTCCGGCGTTTGGAAAAGGACGGCCGTTTAAGCATTGCCATGAAATACGTGATGGGGGAATTGCACATGGTGGTTAAAGGACCTTATAAGGAAATGCCGTATGAGTATGATATGGGAGGAGATGACAAGGCATCAAATATAAAATAACAAATATAAAATATAACGAGCATTGTGTAAAAGAGCATGTTGAAGTTTTTAACCGGTTTATGGAGCAAGGAAACGCCTAATGTGACGGCGGCCGCTATTTTGATTGGAGGGGCGTCTTTGGCTTCGCGCGCTATCGGGCTGGTCAGGGACAGATTATTGGCCGGGCATTTTGGCGCCGGGCCCGAATTGGATGCTTATTACGCGGCTTTTCGTCTGCCGGATTTTTTTTATCAGTTGATTATTTTGGGCGCCTTATCCGCCGGCTTTATACCCATCTTTACCGAATACCTGGAAAAGCGCGGTCAGTCCGAGGCTTGGAAATTGGCTGAAAGAGTTTTGACTACCATTGCCTTGGTTTTTGGCATGGTCTGTTTAGGGCTTTTTATATCAGCTCATAAGCTGGTGCCTTACATGGTGCCCGGCTTTTCGGGTGAGCAATTGCAAACCACCATCGCCTTGTCCAGAATTTTGTTGCTTTCCACATTCATCATGGGTCTGTCCGCGGTCATGGGAGGCATATTGCAGGCCACCAGAAGATTTTTGGCTTTTTCTTTGGCTCCGGTTTTGTATAACGCGGGCATAATTATCGGTGTTTTGGGTTTCGCGCCTTCGTTTGGAGTCAACGGAGTGGCCTATGGTGTGGTTTTGGGCGCGGGTCTGCATTTCTTGGTTCAAGCTTTGGTGGCCATGCCGCTGGGCTTAAAAAGATTCGGACGGCCGTCTTTTAAAGATCCGGGCGTGAGACAGATTTTGAGGTTAATGCTGCCGCGCATTGGGGGCTTGGCCGCTTCGCAGGTCAACATGACCATCTTACTGGTTTTGGCCTCGACTTTATCAGCCGGCTCAATCGCGGTTTTTAATTTCGCCAACAACCTGCAATATGTGCCCATTGGCTTGATCGGTATCTCTTTCGCGGTAGCCGCTTTCCCGTCTTTTTCCAAGTTGGCCGCGGCCGGTGACATCAAAGGTTTGAAAGATTCATTTTTAACCACCACGCACAAGATATTGTTTTTAATTGTACCGGCCACGGCTTTGATGCTTTTGTTGAGAGCGCAGATTGTGCGTTTGGTGCTGGGGGCCGGTGTTTTTGACTGGGATGCGACCATTAGAACCGCAGATGTGCTGGCGATTTTTGTTTTCGCGCTTATGGCTCACGCCATGATTCCTTTGTTGGCGCGCGCTTTTTACGCCTTAAAAGATACCCGGACTCCTCTGCTGGTCAGCTTATTTTCCATGCTGGATGTGGTTTTTTTGGCGCTTCTGCTCAAAGAACCTTACGGTTTGCTTGGTTTGGCTGCGGCTTTTGCTTTGGACGGCTTTGCGCAATTTATTTTACTGTGGTTTTTACTGCGCCGGCGTTTCGGGCATTTGGAAGGTAAGTATTTGTCCAAGTCACTTGGCAAGATTATATTGGCTTCCATTGCCTTGTTTGGCTTTGGCTGGCTGGCCAGGCAGGCCGTGGGCACGGTTTTTCCTTTAAGAACTTTTTGGCAAGTGGCCTTGCAGGCCGGGGCGGCTTGCGTATTGGGAGGCGGCGCTTTTTATGTCGTAGCCCGTTTATTACGCGTGGCTGAACTTGATGATTGGGTGCGTACCCTGAAGCATAAACTTTACAGACAGGCTAAAATCACCGAAGGCGCGGAAAAAGCCGGTTTGTAACGCGTTTTGAGTTGGTCGATTTATTCTGTACGCGAGTTTTGGTAATTGGTTATTGGTAATTGGTAATTGACGATCAGTATTTGGTTATTGTTAATTTTACGCATTCTGTTATATCCTATGTTTATGAAAAAATTATCTTTAAATTTGGTTTTGAGCTTGGGTATTTTAAGTTTGGTATTTTTTGGCTGGGGTTGCAACAAACGTACAGCTGAAAAAAATGTGCCCAATCAGCCGGTTAACGGCGTCCAGCAGGAAATGGTTGCAGTCAATGATTCTTCGTCCGATGATCCCTCGTCCGGCATGGATGATTTGTTGACGGACATGGAGCCGCAGGCTCTGGCTTATTTGCAGATGACGCAGGGAGCTCAAATTATTGTCAGCCGCGGCACACAGCAGACGGACGGATTACCGGACATGGCCTTGTTCGCGGGCGATCAGTTGGAAGTGAAATCCGGTGAAGCTTGGTTGCTTTATCCGGAGACGGGCATGTCTGTTTTGGAGACAGGTACCAAGGTCACGCTTATTCCGGACGGTAATCCGGGGGAGGAGGGCTTGGGTGTGCGCCTGTTGATGGAGGCGGGCAAGATTTGGACCAGGCTGGAGAGACTGCTGGGAGTTAACGAAGATTTTTCAGTTGAAGCCAATAATGTGGTGGCCACGGTGCGAGGCACGGCTTTTGGTATTCAGTTCGTCAATGGGGATTTGGATATCGTGGTAGCTGATCATCAAATTAAAGTGTCTACCAAAGCGGTTTTGAATACCGGAAAAACGACTAGCGATTATATTATTTTGGCCGCGGGCAATGGTGTTCGCGTTAATCCGGAGGAAATAAGCAAGATGACGGATCAACGGGCGTTGCTGTTAAAAAAGATGCGGGTTTTAACCGATGTCGAGAAAAAACAGCCGGGCTATGTTTTTGGCTTGAGAAAGCTGAATCCTGAAGCTCTGAAAAAACCGGTTAAACCTATTATTTGGAGCGCACCTTTGTTTTTGAAGCCTGAATTCAGAGACAGGCTGACGCCGGATGTGCTGCGCAGGTGGGAAGCTTACGTGGATTGGTATCGCCGGCATCAAGCCGAGCTGTTGGAGGCTGAACGGTTAAGAATGGCTGACAGCGCTTTGCAGATTAAGTTTCAACCGCCTCTCCGGGATATTACCTTGCTGGAAATGACGGCTCCTACGAGCGCACCCGTTATCAATGGACCGGAGTATAAGTAACTTGTATTTGAGCTAAAATACTTGATTTTTTTGCTCTTGTCAGGCAGAATTGTCCAACACCCCGGAGTTGTTTTGGGGTTTGGGTATGGATCAGTCACGCATTAGAAATTTTTGTATTATCGCGCACATAGATCACGGCAAGTCCACGCTGTCAGATCGTCTTTTGGAAATGACGGGCACCATAGAAAGAAGAAAGATGAAGGAGCAGTTGCTGGACACCATGGATTTGGAAAGGGAGCGCGGCATCACCATTAAGCTTCAGCCGGCGCGCATGAGTTATCGGGCCGGCGACGGGGTGGAATATCAATTGAACTTGATTGATACGCCCGGACACGTTGATTTTAATTACGAAGTCTCCCGCTCTCTGGCCGCGGTTGAAGGGGCGGTGTTGCTGGTGGATTCCACTCAAGGTGTGCAGGCCCAGACCATTGCCAACTTGTATTTGGCCATTGAGCAGGACTTGATCATAATTCCGGTTTTAAACAAAATAGATTTACCCAATTCCGAAGTGGAGAGGCGGGCCGAAGAATTAATGAAATTAATAGGCTGCCAACGCGAAGATATTTTGTGTGTCTCCGGTAAAACCGGCCAGGGAGTGCCTGAATTGCTGGAGAAAATTGTTCAGGAAGTTCCTTGTCCCAAGGGGAGGCATGACCGGCCGTTCAGAGCTTTGATTTTTGATTCCAAGTATGATGAGTATAAGGGCGTGGTGGCTTACATGCGCGTGGTGGACGGCGTGGTTAAAAAAGATGAGGCGGTTAAGTTTATGGCCACGGGCCACGTTGGTCAGGCGCTCGAGGTCGGTTATTTGAAGCCGGGTTATGTCAGTACACAGGAATTGGATACCGGCGAAATCGGTTATCTGGTTTCGGGTTTGAAAAATATTGAAGCTGTCAGGGTGGGCGACACGGTGACCGGTCAGGCCGATGAAACCTCCGTAGCTGAACCACTGCAGGGTTACCGCGAAGTCAGACCCATGGTGTACGCGGGCATCTTTCCCAACGAAGGCAATGAATACGAACGACTGCGTGAGGCCTTGATGAAGCTCAAGTTGTCGGACGCGGCTTTGCAGTTTGAGCCCGAACACTCGACGGCTTTGGGTTTTGGTTTCAGGTGCGGATTTTTGGGTATTTTACACCTGGAAATCGTCAAAGAAAGATTGGAACGGGAGTATGACATGCAGATAGTGGCCACCGTGCCGTCCGTGGCTTATGAAGTCACGCTGACCGACGGCAGTTCCAAAACCATCAAATCACCCTTGGATTTTCCGGACGCTTCCCATCTTAAAGAGTCCAGAGAACCGTGGGTTAAAGTCGATATCGTGACGCCGTCCAATTATTTGGGCAATGTCATGTCTTTGGTGCAGGATCGCCGGGGAGTTTACAAGAATACCGAGTATTTTGATGCCGAGAGAGCGGTTTTGCATTATGACATGCCCCTGTCTTCGGTGATTGTTGATTTTCATGATAAATTAAAAAGCGCCACTTCGGGTTACGGATCTTTAAATTATGAGTTTTTGGATTTTAAGCCATCCAAGATTGTGCGTTTGGATATTTTGGTGTCCGAAGAAGTGGTGCCGGCGCTGGCCTCTTTGATTCATGAGTCCGAAGCCTACCGTTACGGTAAGTATGTAGTCGAGACCCTAAAAGAAACTCTGCCCAGGCAAATGTTTGTGATAAAATTACAAGCGGCCATAGGCAGCAAGGTATTGGCCAGCGAGCGTTTATCAGCCTATCGCAAAGACGTATTAGCTAAATTATACGGAGGAGACAGGACGCGTAAAGACAAGCTCTTGAAAAAGCAGAAAAAAGGCAAAGCGCGCATGATGGCCATGGGCAAGGGTAAAGTCGAAATACCGAGCGATGCTTTTATCAGAGTACTTAAAAGAAACTAGATATCCTTATAAATATCAAATTTCAATTATCAATTATCAAATATGGAGACACTTCGTGATATTATAAATAAAATTCGCAGAGCGACACCTGTCATGATTTCTTATTTTAATATTTGATAATTGATAAATTGTTTATGCAGCCTAAGACAGCAAAAAAATTTTGGAAAGCTTTCGTGGTTTTTGTGGCTTTAGCCATGATTGTGGCCATGATTTTGCCTTTTGCCAGCCTGTAATTTTTCCACAAGATTCTTTTAGGCCCGCGTGTTAGGCTGATTTGATTATGAACAAGTTATGGCAGAGCGCGCAGATTGAAGATCAGAAGGTGGAGGCCGGCCGGTATGCCGCGGAACTGCATCCCATGGCTTTAAGCATGTTGGCGCGCCGAGGTTTGCTGACAGCCGAACATATTGAGGATTTTTTAAATCCATCCTGGGAAAAAGGGGTGCATGATCCTTTTTTGTTTAACAACATGGCCGTGGCCACCGATAGAATTTTGAGAGCCGTGGAAAATCAAGAACATATAGTAATTCATGGTGATTATGACGCGGACGGGGTTACGGGTTCCGCGGTTTTAGCCGCCACTTTAAAGATGTTGCTGGAAAATAAAAACCTTCAGACCGGGGATCAGAAACAAGAAATAGTTTATACGCAGGCGGTTTCCGGGGTTGATCCGGAGGCGGGGGCCAGGTTTTTCAATGTTGTTAAAGACGCAGGCAGGTGTTTGGTGGATGTGTATATTCCGCACCGCGAAAAAGAGGGTTATGGCTTGAATCAAGAGAGTGTAGACCTTATTCATCAGCACGGCTGTGATTTGTTGATGACGGTTGACTGTGGTATCGCCAATGTTAAAGAAATAGAAAAGGCGGTTGCTTTGGGCATGGACGTGATCGTGGTTGATCATCATCAGCATGGTGAAGTTTTGCCTCCGGCCATGCTTATCCATCCCAAGGTGGACGGAGAGAATTATCCTTTTAAAGATCTGGCGGCCGTGGGCGTGGCTTGGAAATTAGCCACCGGTTTGACTAAAGAAGCCGAAAAAAGGGGTTATCAAGTGCCGGCAGGGTGGGATAAATGGTTATTGGATCTGGTTTCCATTGCCACGATTACGGACATCGTGCCTTTGATCGGGGAGAACAGGGTTTTGGAAAAATACGGTTTGCTGGTTTTAAATAAACAACGCCGGCCCGGCATCCGGGCTTTGGTGGAGTCGGCCAATTGGCGTAAAGGTGAGTTGGATTCGGAGACCGTGGGTTTTGTTTTGGGGCCGCGCATCAATGCCGCCGGCCGTATGGAGCACGCACATATCGCTTTGGATCTTTTGATGGAAGAAGATTTGGATAAAGCCCGTTTAAAAGCATCTGAATTGGACACGATTAATCGCAGCCGGCAAAAAGCCACGGAGAATTTGATGCAAAACGCGGACAAGATCATGGAAGAGCATGCTTCTCATTCTTTGATTTTTGCCTGGTCGCCGGATTGGTCGCCTTCATTGGTGGGTTTGGCGGCCGGTAAATACGCGGACAAATGGGGCAAGCCCGCGGTTTTTGTGGGCAATTATGGCGGTGTCTGGATTGGTTCCGGGCGGTCGGTGCAAAATTATGATATTACGGCCGCGGTGCGCGAAGCGGGTGAGGGCTTGCTTTTGCGTCATGGAGGCCATGCTCAAGCTTGCGGCTTCAGCTTGGATGATCAAGCAAAAGTTATTAGGTTTGGCGAGTTATTGCGCCAACACGCGGCCGCTCACCTGGTTTTGGAAGAACTGCAGCCGGTTTTGCAATACGAGGCGCGGCTGGAGCTTAAAGACATAAACGATGATTTGTTGTCGACCTTGAAGAGGTTTGAGCCTTTTGGAGAAAAAAATCCCAAGCCCGTTTTCATGTCCGGCGGCTTGGAGGTAGTGGATGTCTCTTTGGTGGGAGCCGCTCAAAATCATATTCGTTGTTTGCTCAAGTCGTCTGACGGCCGGACTCAAAAATTTATCGGTTTTTATCGGGCGGACTTAAAAGAAGTGATTTATCGGGGTATGATGGTGGACGTGGTGTATGAAGTGGGTGAATCCGAGTGGAATGGCAAAAAGGAGATACAATGCAAGCTGGTTGACGCTCGCGCTGCGACATTGAATTAAAAATTACGAATTAAAAATTAAAAATGCCGGTGAAACTTCATTGTTTAATATATTATAATATCGCAACGCAATTCCTGAATTGATATTTTATATTTTGAAATTTGATATTTATTTAATTGGTAATTAAATTATGAATTTGCAGATCTACACAGACGGCGGCGCCAGAGGTAATCCGGGTCCGGCCGGTATCGGAGCGGTGGTGGTGGATAAAGACACGGGTCGTGTTTTGGAAGAGGTGGCGGTTTACCTGGGCGAGACTACCAATAATCAAGCGGAATATAGAGCGGCTATTGCGGCCTTGCAAAAAGCTGTGGATTTGGGAGCGAAGACCGTTGAATTGATTTCTGACAGCGAGTTAATGATTAAGCAGGCCAGGGGTGTGTATAAAGTCAAAAACGCGGATTTGGCCAAACGTTATTTGGAATTGAAAAATTTGGAAACTCAATTGGGAGGCCGGGTTCAGTATCGCCACGTGAAGCGTGAGCACAATACAAGGGCTGATGCTTTAGCTAATCAGGCGATGGATGTCGGCCGACGCGCCTAACGTACCTCGCGTCCATAACGTACTAATTCACAAAGCATGTAGCATGTAGCATGTAGCATGTAACATGTAGCATGTAACATGTAGCATGTAGCAGAAGGACCAGGTGGCCCACGTTAAATGCTAAAGACCCCCTTGCGGTGCCCTCCGTAGCTTCAGAACGAAGGGGGGATAAAGGGGGAGCCGAAGGGGGATTAAGCATAATGATGGGTCGTAGCGCAATGTTCGGGGTTGCCTATAGTGTCCACAGCCGATTATAGCCAAAATATGCTATAGTATAACGGAATGGAAAGGAGGCAAAAACCCATGAGAATAAAGAAAAAAAAGGCATTTCATGATTACATGACGCCGGGTTTTTGGCGGTCGCATCATGTTATTCCGGCGTTTATCGCCTTGGTTGGTTTGGGCGTGGCTCTGGGCATAGCTCATTTTTCGTCCTTCGATCCCAATAAGGTGTCAGCTACCACGGCTGACAATGTTTACGGTTGGGCCTGGTCTGATGCTATCGGTTGGATTTCCATGAATGATCAGCCTCCAATTTGCGCCACGGCTCCGAGTTGTGGTTCTTATGGTGCTCGTTTGGCTTCGACTGTGACCGTTCAACCTCATCCTGCAGGCGCTCAAGGGCATGCTTTAACCGGCTATGTTTGGTCTGATAACTTGGGTTTTATCTGTTTTGGAACCAGCTGTAATATTGCCGCCTGCCGAGGAAGTTTTTTGCCTTCTCCGCCCGGGACGGGTTTTTACGCTTATGTTGATCCGATCACCGATCAATCCGTAAAAAAAGTTCATGGTTGGGCGGTTATTTGTAATCTGAAGGATGAGGGCTGGATTTCTTTAAACTGTGAAGATACCGGAACCTGCAGTGATCCCACGGTGGCCGGAGACCGTAATTATAAATTGGTTTACAATCCGGTGGATAAAAAGTTTCATAATGCCGGCACTCCGGGGTCGCCTTTTGGCTGGAACGGCAACAATGACGGTTCGGGCATAGGTTATGTGAATTTTTATCCTTGGGCCGCTTCTCCCGACGGCATGCATTTGGTGACTCCGGCTGAAAACTGTTCGGTGACGGGTGACGAAGATTTAAACGGTTTAGCTGATTGTTCGGATCCCGCCTGTTCAGCCGCTCCTCAATGCCAAGAAATCAATGCCATCAATGGAGGTGCGACTTTAGCTGATAAGTATCAAGCTTGTCATGATAACTTGGATAATGATGGCAATGCTCAAGCTGACTGTACGGGTTTTGGGGTTTGGCCGGCTGATGCTTCCTGTGTCGGGTCAGTAGTCTGTAACCCGGAAGCAAATTGCAGTGATGGTGTAGATAATGACGGCGACAGTTTTATAGATTGTGCTGACTCTGATTGTTCTGCCGCGCCCAATTGCCAGCCCGAGAGTATTTGCGATGATGGTGTGGATAATGACGGTGATGGATTGACGGACTGTGCTGATTCTGATTGCTCGAGCGATCCCAGTTGTACGCCTCAACCGGCATGCAACGACAATCCTGTCTGTAATGCTTTGTCCGGTCAGGACAAGATAGACTGCTGTTGTAACGACAACAGTACCAATGGTCCGCATCCTTTGGATTGTTTGGATCCATTATGCATCGCGCAAGCCCCGAGAGTGTGCTCGGCTTGGTCAAGCGTAGTAACCGGTAATATTTACGCGGGCGGTGGCGTGGCCGGTACGCAGGCGCCCAAGGCCGTGGGTACCAACGTGAAGTATTGTTTGCGCAGTACGGGTGTCATCGAATGGACCAGTGAGGCCAGTTGCAAGGAGGAGAGCGCGGGAGCCATCAGCCTGCCGGTTTATCCTTATTACCGCAATAAATTGGGCTTTTTGGATTTGGCCGGCATCAGAAGCGGCCGCTATGGTACGGTTCAGCCGGTCGTCAATTCAGCCGACATACCGGTTGTCTTGGGGGGTAGGGTTTATAGATATACGGGCGGTGGAACCTTTGTTTTGTCCGCCAAAACTTTTAATAATGGTGTTGGAGCTACAGGCCGGGGCAATGGTCTTTTGTTTATAGATGGAGGCAATCTTCAGATCGATGCCAATATTGCATATACCGCGGATCCGGTTCAAACCAGCCTGCGTAATTTGGCTTCTTTTGGAATCATTGTGGTCAAGGATGCTTTTGGTAATGGCGGCAACATAACTGTTAATCATACAGTTGACAGTGTTTCGGGCACTTTGTTTGCCGAGGGTTTTATTTCCACGGGCACGGTTAAAACATCCAATCCGGCCGCTTCTGACGTGAGTTTGAAATTTTACGGACTTTTGGTGGCTGAACAGTTTAATCTTTTGAGAAATAACGACAATCCGCAGGTGCCGGCTGAAGAGATTATTTTTGACGGCCGGGCCGTGGTTAATCCGCCGCCGGGCATGCAAGATATCAGCAAGTCCCTGCCTAATCCTGAAGCAGTCTTTTAAATATGTCTTGGCTTTTTAAAGAGAAAACAAAAAATTTTATCGGCATAGACATCGGTCTGTCCGGTATTAAATTGGTTGAACTGGCCAATGACGGCGGGCACGCGCGATTGGTGACTTATGCCTATATTGATTATCCGGTAGATAATTTTGACGTCCTGTTTAATGAGCGGATAGAGGATGTAGCTCGTATCGTTAAAAAGATGCTGGCTCAAGCCAGGTGCACCACTAAAAACGCGGTGGCGGCCGTGCCTGTTTCTTCGGTTTTTTCTTTAATCATCAATGTGCCGGCCACCAATGATAAAGAGTTGAAAGCGGCTATTAATTGGGAGGCTAAAAAACTGATTCCCATTCCTTTGGACGAGATTCAATTGGACAGCAAGATCATCGAGGGTTCGTCAAAAATGGAAGGCGGCAAAAAAGTGTCGCGTGTATTGCTGACGGGCGCGCCCAAAACCTTGGTTAACCGGTATTTAGACTTGTTGAATCGGCGTTGCGGTTTGAATTTATTGTCTCTGGAAACCGAAGCTTTTGCTCAAATCAGATCTTTGGTCGGCCGCGACCGGGCCAGTATCATGATTATTGATACGGGCTTTCAACGGACAAATATCACGGTGGTGGAAAACGGTATACCTTTTTTGAACAGATCCATAGCCATCGGCGGTGATTTTATCACACGTTCCATCTCGCAGATGCTGGGCATCACTTACGAACAAGCGGAAAGCATGAAACGAGACATCCGTTCCATGGAAACATTTGCGCCGAGCGGAGATTTGACGCCCATTCTGACCAATTTATTAAAACCCATTATTAATGAGATTAAATACTCTTTTTCCTTGTATCAGGGTCAAGGAGGTCCCGGAGAACAGCGCAATGTGGATAAGATAATTTTAACCGGCGGTTCGGCTATGTTGCCCAGTTTGTCTGATTTTATCACCCAACTCATGAATGTTAACGCTTATTTGGGCGATCCTTGGGCCAGAGTGGTTTATCCTATGGATTTAAGGCCGATTCTGGATGATATTGGTTCGAGGTTTGGTGTGAGTATAGGCTGTGCCATGCGCGATATCATGGATTAAATATGTCGGATATCTCGCTCCTTCCCGAATCAATCCGGGCCAAAGAGGAGCAACTCAAGAAAGAGCAGGCTTCCGAGCAACCGCCCGCAAGCGAGTCTTTGATGCATGTGCCCAAAGATGAGTTTGAGGACGTGGAAATTATTGAGGTTGAAGAGGGCGAGGTGGACCAGGTTTTAAGCAATGAGCCTTTCATGACCCGGTTTTTGTACAAGGCCGGTATCTGGTTGGACGAAAAGAAAGATGAGTTATTCAAACCCAGGGCGGCCGAACCGCCCCCCAAGCTCCCGCCTCAGTTTTTTGAGCCGTCCAAGCCTCAAAAAGCCGGTGAGCCGGCCGTTGTTCAGCCGGCTACATCCGAAGTGGTGATAAGGCCGGAGGGAAAAGCGCCTATAGTCAGCCCGGCCGCGCAAATTAAAAAAGATAAAGCCAGAATCATCCCCTCGGGCACCAAGCGCCGGGTCAGGATTATCAAAAAAGTCCGCAAGCCGGTGCATGTCAGTCTTTTGGATGAAGGCGTGGTGCGTCAACTGCAGGTTAACGTGCCCAAGAGAAAATTCACTTTGGCTTTTTTGACTTTGTTTTTCGCGGCTGTTTTCGCGGCCTCGTTTTTTTTGTTGAACCAACAGCAGGCCAGTGCTTTGGCCGCGCAAACCTCGGCTGACAGCGAGTTAAAGGATTTGCGCGTCAAGATTCAGGAATTGCAAAAAAAATGGGCTGTGTTTCAGGATCTGGAGCCGCGTTTGATCAGCTTGAGTGATTTGCTGGACAAACATGTGTCGACTTTACATGTCTTTAAATTTTTAGAGCAAAACACTTTGTCCAATATTCATTATGGAGGTTTTTTAATGGATAATGAGGGCCGGGTGGCTTTGACCGTTTCAGCGCCTTCTTATGAAGCGGCCGCCAAGCAGTTGACGGTTTTTCAATCTTCACCCGAAGTCAAAGAAGTGAGTGCCAGCGCTTTTACCGCCATGGTGAATGAATTGGACAACAAGCTGACCGTCAGTTTTCAATTGATTGTCGTTTTTCATACTCAAGCTTTATTATTTGAATCAATTTAGCCGGGTTAATCTTCTTTTTTCACGGTGGTTGGCATAACGACCGTGGCAAGCAGGGAGAATTAACATGACCGAGATCAAAGAAGAAGCGTCTCAACAACCTTCTCCACAAACAGAAGATAAAAAAACACCGGCCGTAAAAACGCCGTCCAAGTTGTTTACGGATTATTATGGTACGATTTTTTTGCTCTTGATCGCCCTGTATGTGGCGGCCGGATTTTTTGTCATCAAGCCTAAAATTGATTATAACAAGCAGGTGGAAGTGGATACTTTGGCTTTAAGACAAGAAATTGAAAATGAAAGATTTTATTTCGACGGTCTAAGCCGTTCGGTGGCGGCCGCGCAGGCCATTTCGCCGGAGGTTTTGGACAGGGTGGATAAAGCTTTGCCCCGTGAGGTGAGCGTCCCGGAGCTGCTGGTTATTTTAAGCGGAGCTGCCAGAATAAGTCAGGTTGAGCTGAATAATTTGATTTTTGAAAACTCTTCGGCCGCGGTGCCGGGCACCAAAGGTCCTTTGCCTTTGAACATAACCATGTCGGTGGGCGCCAATAATTATCTTGAAGTGAAGAATTTTTTACGGGTCTTGGAAAACAGCTTGCGTATTTTTGATGTGCAAAATATCAATGTTACGGGATTGGATCAGGAAAAGACCAATTTTTCTTTGCAGTTAAAGACTTACTATTACCCCGCCGTTAAGGAAGATGTTAAATGATATGTCAATGAAAAGCGCTCCGCCGATTTTTGCCCGCATAACTTTGGGCGTATCCGCACTGGTCATGGTGGGGGTGGTTTATTATTATGTTTCTCAAGCCATCAAAGAAGCGCCTTTGCCGCCGGTTTCGCCTTTGCGTCAAGCTCAAGGTTTTAATGTTAAGGCCGACGTGACCAAGAATACGGTTTTTAATCAACTGAATGAAACCATTCTTCAGCCCATTCCGGATTATCCCATGGGGCGCAGCAACCCTTTTGTGCCATTGTCTCTTGAAAGCGCGGGCACCTCTACTGTGCCGGCAGGAGGTTTGGCCGTGCCTGATTCCAGTTTAAAGATTGTGCCGGTTCAGGCGCCTGAATTTTCAATTCAACCCATACCGCCGGATTTTTTGGTGAACGGCCAAGGAATGTCCGCCGTTCTGGAGGGGGCGTTGCCCGATTCGGCTGCCACCGGAACTCAATTATAAAGCTTATGAATGAACAGATTTTGGATTTACTGCAGTCTAAAAATTTAATTGATGCCAAGGCCAGAGCCATAGCCGAAGATTTGGTGACCAGAGGCAAAACCTTGGAGCAGGCCTTGGTGGGCGGCAAATATGTGTCAGAAGTGGATTTCACCAAAGCTCAAGCCGAATCTCTGGGCATAGCTTATGAGGATCTGACGGATTTTGTGATAGATCCGGATGTGGTATCTTTGCTGCCCAAACAGACTTTGGATACTTTTCAGGTTCTGCCTTTGCGTTTTGATGGCAAGGTTTTGGAGGTCGTTTTACGGGACGCGCAAGATTATCGGGCCGTGGAGGCTTTGGAATTTTTAACCACGGAAAACGGTTGGAAGTTGAAAATCGTTAATGCTCCGGCCTCTCAAGTCGCGCGTATCATGAAGAGCTTGAAAGGGCTGGAAACGGAAGTTGAAGCGGCTTTGGAGCAGGCCAAGGGCAAGTTTGAAAAATCCAAAAGCGATGAAGAAGCTTTGTCCGGCAACATTGAAGAGATTATCAAGGGTGCGCCGGTTTCGCGCATGATTTCGGTTATTATGCGGCACGCGGTGGAAGGGGGAGCATCCGATATTCATATCGAACCCGTGGAAAATGAATCGCGTATCAGATATCGTATAGACGGCGTGTTGAGAACTTCTTTGGCTTTGCCTATTTACGTGCATCCGGCTTTAATCTCGCGCGTCAAAGTCATGGCCAATCTCAAAATTGATGAAACGCGTATTCCGCAGGACGGTCGTATCACGCAAACTATTAACGGTAAAAAAATAGATTTTCGTATTTCAACTTTACCGGTTGTGGATCATGAAAAAGTGGTGATGCGTATTTTAGATACCACTACCGGGGCTCCGACTTTGGAGTCTTTGGGTTTCCGGATGCAGTATATAGATATCATGAAAGAACAGATCAAACAGCCGCATGGCATGTTCTTGATAACCGGTCCCACCGGTTCGGGTAAATCAACCACCTTGTTCGCGGCCTTGAGCATGCTGAACGCGGACGGCGTCAACATCTCAACCCTGGAAGATCCGGTCGAGTACTTTATTTCCGGTGTTAATCAATCTCAAATCAGACCGGAAATCGGTTTTACTTTTGCCACGGGTTTACGTGCTCTGTTGCGTCAGGATCCGAACGTTATCATGGTGGGTGAAATCCGCGACAAAGAAACAGCCGAACTGGGCATCCATGCTTCTTTAACGGGCCACTTGATTTTTTCTACTTTGCACACCAACGATGTTTACGGCCTGGTCCCACGTTTGGTGGACATCGGAGTTCAGCCTTTCTTGCTGGCCGCCACTTTGAATTTGGGTATATCCCAGCGCTTGGCCAGAAAGATTTGTAATTTTTGCAAAGCCGAGCAGGAAATCCCCGCAGAAACCCGTCAGCGTTTGACCGATGAACTGGCCAAGGTGCCGAAAAAATATTTGCCGGCCGATTTGGATCTTTCCCAACCGCTCAAAGTCTATCACGGGGTAGGCTGCGTTAAATGCGGGAATACGGGTTATGCCGGACGAACCGCGGCCGCCGAACTGTTTCAGTTTACGGCTCAAGCTCAAAGAGCTATTGAAGCGGGTTTTCCTTTTGAGCAATTCAAACAAGAGTTTGATCGTCAGGAGATGATGACTTTAAGGCAGGATTTGATATTAAAAGCCGCGGAGGGAGTGACTACGGTCGAAGAAGTGATGAGGCTGGGACAGGAGGCCACGGAAACGGAATAGGGAGCTGATTATAATTATCAAATATAAAATATAAAATTTAGGAATAAAAAATATTGATGGTGGCAGTTTGATATAAATTTAATAACAAGTTATGGAAAAAATACCGGTGCTGTTAATTGAAGATGATGCGTTTTTGGCCAAGATTTACGCGCAAAAGCTGGAAGATGAAGGTTTTGATGTCAGCTTGGCGAGCAATGGGGAGGATGGATTGAAATTGGCTTTGCGCGAACCGCCGGCCTGTGTCTTGCTGGACATTTTATTGCCCGGAGCCGACGGCTTTGAGATCTTACAAAAAATGAAAGCCGAGCAGGCCTTGGTCAAGGTGCCCGTGGTTATCATATCCAATCTTGGACAAAGGGAGGATGTACAAAAAGCCATGAGCGCCGGAGCCGCGGGTTATCTGATCAAAGCGCATTCTTTGCCGCAAGATGTGGCCCGCAAGGTTAAAGAGATACTAAAAATGGGTTAAATATGCCGGCTTATCGTTATCAAGTCAGAACTCAAGACGGGCGTTTGCAAAACGGCATTGTTGAGGCACCCACCCAAGAGGCCGCGTCCCAGGCCTTGGAAGAAAGAAATTACGAAATTTTGTCTTTGGACGTGCATAGCGGGGTTGAAGCCAAGGCTCAATCCTTGATTCAGTTTTTGAATCGTATTTCAGCTAAAGAGATGGTAGGTACGGTTCGTATGCTGGCGGTTATGATATCGGCGTCCGTGCCCATTCCGGACGCGGTGCGCAATATTTCTCATCAAACCAAAAATCCCAGGTTTAAAGTTATTTTGGCGGACATTGCCAATGAGATCGAAGGCGGTTCACGTTTATCCGAGGCTCTGGACCGGTATCCCAATGTGTTCTCGCAGTTTTTTATCAACATGGTGCGTTCCGGAGAAACCACGGGTCAATTGTCTGATGTTTTAAATTATCTGGCCGACCAGCAAGAGCGGGATTATGACATGATGTCCAAATTGCGCGGCGCGTTAATGTATCCGGCGGTTATCGTGGTAGGCATGAGCATCGTGGGTTTTATCATGATGGTTTATGTGGTGCCCAAGCTGACCGAGGTTTTAATCGAAGCGCAAGTGGAACTCCCGTTGGCCACCAAGATATTGATTGGAGCTTCCAATATCATGGCCGCTTTTTGGTGGTTGATCATTATCGGAGTGATAGCTTTGGTGGTCGGCTTTACTTATTGGATTAAAACGGATTACGGCTCGTACGTGTGGGATTCTTTAAAATTACGTCTGCCTATTTTTGGCAGATTGTTCAGAGATATGTATGTGGTCCGGTTTTGCCAGTCCATGCAAACCCTGATGAAAGGCGGAGTTACTTTGATTCAAGCTTTGGAGATCGCGTCCGCGGTTATGGGCAACGCGGTTTGGAAAAAGATGATTGTGGAAACCATTCAAGAAGTGAATGACGGCAATTCTTTGGTCACGGTTATGCAACGTGAAAAGATAGTGCCCTCCATGGTGGTGCAAATGTTAACCATCGGTGAAGAAACCGGGCGCCTGGATGATGTTTTGCGCCGGGTGGGTGATTTTTACGCGCGCAGTGTGGCTAATATGACGGCCAACATGATGACTTTGATAGAGCCCATCATTATGATTATTTTGGGTTTAGCCGTGGGCGGTATGGTCTCGGCCATTATGCTGCCCATGTATAAATTATCGTCAGCCACTTGATAGTGTGCTATAATTATCAACAACTAATTTATTTAATTTATTTTATTATTTGAATCCATTGCCAGGTTGGTTTTAAGGAGCCTCATCTTAAGAGCCTTACAAACCAAGCCGAAGCGATTGATTCCATGTACGTTTTATGCAAACCAAAAAAGGTTTTACCTTAATTGAGCTCTTGGTGGTGGTGGCTATCATCGGCTTGCTGGCCACTTTGGGCGTCATCGCTTTCCGCGATGCTCAACGCAAGGCCCGTGATTCCAAGCGTGTAGCTGATATCAGCGCGGTTGTTCAGGCTCTAGCCGCTGCTAACCAGGAAGGAAGGGTTTTTTGTACTTCAGCCTGTGCGGCTATTGCTGCGGATACTTTGCTGACCGGTGTAGCTATTTGTAATGATGTGGATGGGAATCGTGCCTGTTCAGTAGGTGACACGGTTGATTCCACTTTTATTAATTTTGCTACCTTAAAAGATCCTTTGCCGGCTTATGCTACAGATGCGACTTGCGGCTTTGCCTCGCATATTCCAACTCAGACTTGCGGTTATGTGGTTGAAACGAACTCAACCATTGGTAATTACTATATCGGCTTTACCACCGAACAAGATAATGTGACTGGTTTGGTGGCCGGTACGGCTCATGCCGCTAACTCCAATGGCATTTTTAACTAAAAAAATCTGAATATTAAAATCACCCCGCAAGTTTGCGGGGTGATTTGTTTTAGGCCGGGCTCAAATAAGGTATAATACCCGTATTATGAAAATGAGTATCAAAAACGGTTTTACCATCCCTGAATTATTAATCGCTTTGCTGATCGTGGGTATTTTGGGCGCTTTGGCTGTTTATGCCATTAATGTTCAGCGGGCGACCACGCGCGATGCCAAACGTATTTCCGATATCAGTGTGATGCGTGCGGCTCTAAGCCAATATTGGCTGCAAAAGGCCAGCTATCCTTTGTCCGAAGGTGTGGAGCTGGGGCGTCCCGGAGCAGGCGCCGAGAGGTTGACCGGCAATGGCTTAAGTTCTTTGGATCAGGGAGCGCAGCCCATTTTTTTGGAACGTTTTCCGGTGGGTCCTAAAAACAATGAGTATTATGCTTACCGTGCCACGGATAATGGCTATGCTTTACGTTTCATTACCGAGCGAGAGACGGCCTACGGGCCGCCCGGGGTTTATTACGCGCATTCAACCGGTGTGGATAATTCAGATAACCTGAAATAATCAAAGATCACATGTTTATTACCACTTTACTTATATTGGTTTTGGCCGGAGTGATTGGGGCGGTTTTTGGTTCATTCGCCAATGTGGTGGCCATCAGAACACATGATTCTTCCAGTCTTTGGGGTCGTTCCGAGTGCGTGCACTGCAAAGCTAAATTACACGTTCGTCACCTGGTGCCGATTATTTCTTGGTTGTGGCAAAAAGGCAGGTGTACGGATTGCGGCAAAAAAATTCACATTCAGTATCCTCTGGTGGAGGTGGGCGGAGCTTTGCTGGCTGTGATTTCCATGGCCAGGCACATGCCTTTTGACGGTCAATGGCCGATTATTTTGTTTGAATTCTTTTTTGGCATAGCTTTGTTGATTTTTTTGGTTATGGACGCGCGTTGGTTTGAACTGCCGGTTGAGATGATGGTGGGCGCGGGCGTGATTTTTTCTTTGTGGAACATGCTGTTGCGGGTAGCGGCCGGGGAAAGCGTGAGTGTTATCGCTTGGTCGCATGTCATTGGTTTTGCCGTGGCCACCTCTTTTTTCTTGTTGCAATGGATCGTATCAGGCAAGCGCTGGGTGGGTTCCGGGGATGTGTGGCTGGCGGCCGTCTTGGGCGCGGTTTTGGGCTGGCCGGCGGTCGGTTTTGCGGTCTATTTTGCTTATATTTTAGGCGGTACAGTGGCAGTTTGGCTGTTGCTTAGCCATAAAATAAAGACCGGAGCCAGAGTTCCGTTCGCGCCCGCTTTAACGGTTGGGGCTTTGGCCGCCATGTGGTGGGCGCCTTGGATCATGGCTTGGTTAAACTATGCTTTCACGTAAAAAACCGGGTTTTACTTTGGCGGAAATGCTGGTCAGTGTGGCTGTCATAGGTATTTTGGCTGTTATCATGGTGGTTAATTTAAATTCGGGCAAAAGAACGGAACAGTTAAGCGGAGCCGCGCGTCAGCTGGCGGCTGACATCCGGGGGATGCAGTCCAGAGCCTTGTCCGCGGGAGACATCAAAGCTTGTTTGAATGCGAGCGCCGATCTTATAGTCTGTGAAAACAGCACGGCCGATTGCGCGGATCCGGCCCAATGTTTGGGTATGGTCCCGGATCATTACGGTTTGATGGTTACGACTACGGCGGCCGGCTATTCCATGTTTGTGGAGTACTCGCTGTCCGGCTTGGTTAATCAATATATGGATTATCCGGATGAACAGCTGGCGCGGAAACGGTTATTGCCGATCGGCAGTCAGGATATTGAAATCAGTCAAATAGAATTATGGAGCGGAACATCAGGCTGGGTGAATCCGGATCCGACCACCGGCTCCGTGGTTTTCAGCCGTCAGAGCGGCCAGGCCAAAATATTTGATGCCGCGGCCACCGGTGCCGTGATGGGGATACTTAAGATTACCTTGCGCCATAAAATTTCAAACGAAACTTTGGTGATAGAGGTTAATAGAGAGACTGGCAGGGTGTCTATTTTGTAATTATGAAAAGGCCAATATTTTTACCGGGGCAGAGCTTGATAGAGATGTTGATTGTCTTGTTCATCATCGCTTTGGGTTTGTTTGCGGTGGTCAGTTTGATTTTTTCCAATGTGGCTTTACAGGAGCAGGACGCAGATCAGATAGTGGCCACCAATCTGGCGCGTGAAGCTTTGGAAATGGTCCAGAACATGCGCGACACCAATTGGTTATTGGGCGACAGGCCTTTTGATTACGGTATGCTGGTTGAAGGCGCGGTTTCGGCTCCGACTCCGGTGGTTGATTGCACGGTAGTCCCTGTTTGGGATGGCGGCGCCATACCGGCCCCGTTTTTTGACGCCACACCCAATGATCTGAGTCAGGCGCGGGTTTATAAACAAGGAGTGGAAGGTTATTTTACCAATACGGTCACGGCCACCAGCACCGAGTATCAGCGCTTGTTGACCTTGGCGCCCATTTGCGAGGATCCCAACAACAGCGCCAATAAAGCCGTGGCCGAAGGCGCGTGCGCCTGCCCGCCCGCCGGTTTTCCAACTTATACCAAAAGAATCGGTTTGCGCGCCAAGGCTGATGTTCGCTGGCTGCGGAAAAACAGACAGCGCAATTTAACCATTTACGGAGATTTTTATGACTGGCGATAAAAAGTCAAAAACAAGATTACCGGGTTTTTCCATTATTGAAATGCTGGTGGTGGTGGCGGTTTTTTCTTTTTCCATTTTGATTTTATCTCAAACGTATTTGTCGTTTATCCGTTTATCGCATAGAACGGCTAATTCCGCGGTGGTCCAACAGGATATGCGTTTCGTGCTGGAGTATATTACGCGTATGGCCAGACATACGGCCATTGCGTATCCGGTTCCGCCCGGGTCTTTGGAGGCGGCCACTTCAACCTTAACGCTTAGCGGCAAAGATCAGCTGGACTGGATTATTAAGCTGTCTGAAGCCGGAGATGCTTTGTGCGGGGATTCATCCGGGGTTAAGTGCTTGTTGGTGAGCGGAGATGCCGGGGTCAATTGGGCGCCTATCACCTCCAAAAAAGTAAACGTGGAAAAATTTCAGATCTTGGTTCGGCCGTCACAAACTCCCTTTATGCTGCAGGGCAATGCTTATCTTAACAATCAACAGCCCTATGTCACACTTTTAATTAAAATGACCTACATGGCGCCCAACGACAGGGAAACGGTCAGTCTGGAAGCGCAAACTTCCATTTCTTCACGCGTCTATGTCAGATAAACGGAAACTTCCGGGCAACATCATTGCCTTGGCTGTAATTTTGGTGGCCATGCTGTTGTTGGCCGGTTTTGCCATCGGAGCCGTGGTTTTGGAAGGGTCGCGCCGGGCACAAGAAACGGACAAGGCTATCGGCGCTTTCTATATGGCCAATTCGGGTATTGAAATGCAATTATACGAGTTCAGAAAAAACCGTCGCAGTTTGGTTGACGTGGCTTCGGCCGTTAATCTGTATCCGGGTGGATCCGGCTGGATTTCAACTACGGGCTATGAAACCTCGACTCAAAAAGTCATCGACTTTTTGCCGGAAGAAGAACTGGCTTTCGTGGATTTGTTTGATCCGGATGCCATAGATGTGCCGGCCGGAGTGGCTTCGGTGGACATTGTTTGGGCAGGGGACGGTGTGGGTTGTGAGCCTGATTTGGAGATAGGCTATACGGAATGGAGTGTCAGTTCGGCCATTGTCTGGCCGACGGGCGGTGAATATCTGATTGCCATTGCGCCGTATGCCAGCCACTTGAGTTACAGTCTGGGACCGTTGAATACTTTGAAAGCCTATCGTTTGCGCATCAGACCGTTTAAATGCGGAGCTCGTGACATCAGAGTGGTCTTAAAAGACTCTTCCGGCACGGTTTTGCCTTATCCCGGAGAAATTATTTTGGGCTCGGAAGGGACTTATCAAAAAGCCACTCAACGCCTTAAGGTCAGTCTGCCCAGGCAAGATATTTTGTCCGGCATTTTCAGTTATATCGTATTTTCTCAAGAACAGCTGTGTAAACGCGTGGGAGGGGCCGGGGTGTGCCCGTAGTTTTTTAAGCCGTTTCCAGATTGACGATTTTCAACCGCCGGTTGAGGTATTTGAGGGAATCGAATATTACGGCAAAAATCACGCACATGAGCAAGGCCAAGATAAAACCTTCGGTGCCCAGGGGTACGGTTTCGAATACCTTGTTAAGCGGAGTATAAATTATGATAAAAGTGGCGGCCAGAGAAATCAGGGAGGCGAAAAAAAGATAGGGATTGATGAAAGGACTGCGGAAAAGCAGGCCTTTTCTGAAAGATCTGAAGTTGAAGGCGGAAACCACTTCCAGACAAATCAGGGTGAACAGAGCGGCTGTGCGGGCGTATTCGGTTGATTCGCCAAGCAGATTGAATGAAACATAGAAAACCGACAAGACCATCAAGGCCAAAAGACTGCCGGTTGAGACCAGTAAGATGATGAGTTTTTTATTCAGGATGTTGGAATTGCGGCGCGGCGGATCGATCATGGAGTCTTGGGAGGATGGATTTAAGCCCAGAGTAATGGCCGGCAGATTGTCGGTCACCAGGTTCATGAAGAGAATTTGCAAAGCCAGTAACAATGGAATTTGCCAGCCCAGCCAGGGAGATAAAAGCACGCCGAAAAACAGTATAGTCAATTCCGCGAAATTGCAGGTAAGTTGATAGGTGGCGAATTTACGGATGTTTTTAAAAATGTTCCGCCCTTCCCGGACAGCGCCCACGATGGTGGCAAAATTATCATCCTTAATGGTCATGTCAGCCACCGAACGCGAGACATCGGTGCCGTTTTTGCCCATGGCAATGCCGATATGAGCTTCTTTAAGAGCCGGAGCGTCATTAACTCCGTCTCCGGTCATGGTAACTATTTCTCCATTGGCTTTGAGTATGTTGACCAGTCTAAGCTTGTGTTCGGGTTTTACCCGGGCAAAAATGGAGATGTGATTGATGTTTTTCGCCAGTTCTTCGTCCGTCATATTCTCCAGTTCGTCGCCGTCAATCAAACCGCCTCTTAAGCCGATTTCTTTGGCGATGGAACGGGCCGTTTCTTGGTTGCCGCCGGTGATCATTTTAACTTTGATGCCCGCGGCCCGGCATTGTTTGAGCGTGTCTTTAACTTCTTCGCGCGCCGGATCTTCCATGCCGGTCAGGCCCAAAAAAATCAAATTTTCTTCGAAGTGATTTTTATCGAAATCGTCCACTTTTTTATAAGCCAGGGCAATGGTTCTTAGGGCCGAAGAATTCAGGTTTTTGTTAGCCTCCAGTATTTTCTTTTGTTCTTTGTCCGACAATTTTAGGATTTTGCCGTTTTTTTGCACGAAAGCGCAATGTTTTAAAATATATTCAGGCGCGCCTTTGGAAAAGACAATGCTTTCACGGTTAAGCCGGCACAAAACCGTCATCATTTTTCGGGTTGAGTTGAAGGGCATTTCTTGGATTCTTTCGTGCTCCACATCTTCCTTGAACAAGCCGGCCTTGGCGCCCAAAACCATTAGAGCTGATTCGGTGGGGGACCCGCTGGTTTTGAATTCCATATCCGTTCCGATTCTTTCTATGATCGCGTCGTTGCACAGCACGGCCGCGTGGAGCATTTTTTCCAGAACAGGTTCTTTGACCGGCTCTATCTTTTTATTATTCAGTAAAAAGTCTCCCCGTCCGGTAAAGCCCGTACCCGTGACGTCATAGTATTCATCATTGGCAAAAATTCGATTAATGGTCATTTCTCCTTTGGTAATGGTGCCGGTTTTGTCCGAACAAATAACGGTTGTTTCACCCAGGGTTTCGATGATGGACATGCGGTTGACAATGGCGTTCTGTTTGGCCATGCGGCGCGCGCCCGCGGCCAGCGTGGTGATTAAAACTACCGGGAAACCTTCAGGGAAGGCGGAGACGGACAGGGCAATGATTAAAATAAGAGTGGTGATAATAATCTCTTGATCGATTATCGGGGCGCGCCAAAAAATGAGAGCGCCCGTCATGACAGATACGATGATGGCCGCCGTCACCATGTATTTGACGATGCTGTTAACCTTGATCTGCAACGGCATGTCTTTTTCCGCGCTTGATATCAAACCGGCTATTTGGCCGAACTTGGTATTCATGCCCGTGTGCACGGCTTTGGCCAGACAGCGTCCGTTGACCACGAAGGTGCCCATAAACAGCATGTTTTCATCTTTATGTTTGCCGTTGGACGAGATTTTTTTGCCCACCTCACCGGACTCGCCGGTCAGCACGGCTTCGTTGACTTTCAGCTCTTGTTCTTCCAGCAACAGGCAGTCAGCCGGTACTTTTTCGCCCGTGCGCAGGATCAGAATATCTCCGGGCACTATTTGATTGGAGGGTATTTCTTTTTCTTTGCCGTCGCGCACCGCCATGGAATTGGCCACCAGCATGCCCTTTAAAGCGTGAATGGCTTTTTCAGCTTTGTATTCTTGGATAAAACCGATTATCACGACCATCAGGATGACGGCCAGAATAGCGTAGGCCGTAATTGATTTGCCTACGATAAAAGAAAAAAATACGGCCACGGACAACAGGTAAATCAGAAAATTGCTTTTTATCTGACGAATCAATATCTTCAGCGGAGTTGTTTGGGAGGTGTCCCGGATTTCGTTCAAGCCGTATTTTTTTAATTTAACGACCGCTTCTTTATTGGATAAACCTGTGTGTGAGCGCATAAGTTACCTATAAATATAACATAAAATAATAATCAGCGCCCGATTTTTTGAGCTCTGATTGAAAGGGTTGATCTTATGAATTTAGGCGGTTTTACGCGGCCAGCGTCCGCTGGTTTTTAATGATAAATAAATATCTATCAGAGCCAGACACAAGCTGATGGCCAACGGCCCGAGCAGAAAACCCAGAGGACCGAAAAAGGATAAGCCTCCCAGCACAGCTAAAAAAACTATCAAGGGATGCAGATGCATGCCACGTCCAATGAGCTTGGGGCCCAGTAAATTATCGATTAAGCCCACGGCCGTTAAGCCCCAAGCCAAAAGTCCCAATCCGGCCAGGGTGTGACCGGTCAATAGCAGGTAGAAAATCGCGGGCACAAGGATCAAAGAAGTGCCTACGCCCGGTATCAGAGCCGCGATGGCGGCCGTACTGCCCCAAAGAGCCGGATTGGGTACTCCGAACAGAGCAAAGCCGATACCTGATAAAGCGCCTTGGATTAATCCGATGGTCAGACTGCCTTTAACCGTGGCCAGCACGGCCGACTCCAGCCGTTTGACGATCATCTCGTCATCTTTGTCGTCCAGCGGGCTAAGGATGACAAAATAATTTTTCAGGCGTCCGCCGTCTTTCAGCAAGAAGAAAAATGAGATCAGAAAAACCAGAGTGTTGATCAGGATTTTAGCAAAGCTGGAAAAAATATCCCCCAGATTCAAGATGAGTGATTCCAAGCCTTGTTTGGCGTATTGATTGATATCCAGGTCAAAATTAACCGGCAAAATATTACGCAGATTTTCGGCCGCCAGTCTGATGGTGCTGATTAATCCTCCGTTTTCGCCTTTAATCAGTGTTTGATACAATTCGGTTAATTCTTTGAGTACCAGTGTTCCCAGGATGGCCATGGGCACGATGGCGATGATGATAGCGATAAAAGTTGTGATCAGAGCGGACAGACTTTCGCGGTTTTTGGTAATGGTCAGCAATTTTCTGAAAACCGGTTGGAAAATAAAAGCAAAAATAGAAGCCAGGACCAAACTGGCCAGAAAAGGCCGGAAAATGTAATAGACCACTATTAAAGAAACAGCCAAGCACAGAAACAGAAAATAGTTGGGTTGTTGATTTTTCATATTGGTCGGCAAAATATGCCTTCATTTTAGCCTTAATGGCGCTTTTTGTCTAAAGTTTCACGTATTTCTTGATAGCCGGTATGTTCCAGCTGTTTTTTGGTCAGGCGCGGACCGCGTTTATGCTTGATGTATTCAATAATCATGGGTATCAGAGACAGAAAGATGATGGCAATAATGACAAATTCAAAGTTTTGTTTGATAAACGGCATCCCGCCAAAGAAATAACCGGCTAAAGTAAACAGAGTGACCCAGATAAAGGCTCCAATGACGTTGTACATGAGAAAAGAGGTGTAGTGCATCCGGCCGATGCCGGCCACGAAAGGCGCGAAAGTGCGGATAATGGGCATGAAGCGAGCCAGGATGATGGTTTTACCCCCGTGTTTTTCGTAAAAACCCCGGGTTTTTTCCAAATAGGCTTTGTTAAATAAGCGGGAATTGTTTTTGGAAAAGACCTTGGGCCCTATTCGATGCCCGATCCAGTAATTGACCGTGTCGCCCAAGATGGCGGCTGACAGCAAAACCAGGTAGGCGATAGTGATGTCTAAAAAGCCTCCGCCCGCCAGCGCGCCTACGGCAAACAATAATGAATCTCCGGGCAGGAAGGGCGTGACCACCAGCCCGGTTTCCGCGAAAACGATTAAAAATAAAATAACATAGGTCCAGGCTCCAAAAGCATCCAGCATGACAGCCAGGTATTGATCAATGTGTAAGATGAATCCGATAATGTCCATATTTGGGGTTATTGGTCTTTATAAAAGCTGTCAGCCTAAAGGATTTTAAAGTTAAAGTTCGCAGAAGTAAAGTTGAGCATGTTCGATATTTATTGTGTCTGGCCGTTCAAACTGTTCGTGATGGTTTGTTGAACATCGACGCCGTACATTTTTAACCCTGTCAAAACAAATTGCTTGATCAGCATGAGGGTTAAAACAAAAGCGACGATGATGATCACTTCTTTGATGGGCGGATTCAGTTTTGAGAGAACAGGAAATTTTTGGTTTAAATAATGATCAAATTTTTTGTATAGTTTACCTTTGAGTAAAATGAGCAATAAAAAAAGCAGGCCTATCAAAGCAATGGTCGGCCAGGGGAGTCCCAGCTGATACAAGACAATCAGCAAAAGCCCGACTGTCAGAATTTGAAAGTATTTTCTCCAGCTGGATATTTTTGATGGCGGGTCGTGGCTTATTTGGTTCATGCGGCGGTTGATTGTTTATAGTATTTTACCAATGGCGATTTGGGCGGGTGTGCAATCGGTTTTGCCCTGCCTGTTTCGCGCCCGGCTTCTAAGATTTTCCAAATCCAGTTCAGCTTTATCATAAGATATCTCGCCCACGGTCTGATTGGTTTTGGCGGCATAGCGCACCACCACTCGTTCTCCCTCAAGTTCCTTGTCCGGCAAGCCAAAGATGCCGGGCTGTACGTGGCTTGAGCAGGAATAAACGTCCATTTTTTGAGTTGTACCTTGCTCGGTAAAGGTTGTTGATCCTTCAAGCTGGCAGGCCTGGCACGGATGTTCCCAGTACCCGGTTTTTTCTTTGTTTTCCGGCGCTTTTTGGCTTTCAAATTTCTCCATATTTTTTTAAGCAAAAATAATAGTCATCGGTTATATTATTACTCATTTTCGGCTTTTCGCCTATGTATTTGTTATTTAAAGCAAAAAAAGTAGAATTTTCATCATTAAAGTCAGCTCATATGTTTTTTTTGCGAGCCTTAAATCAAATAAAGTCATGCTGTATGAATTTATCATCAACAGCTACGCGCATATTATTGTTTAAAAAAGATTTAAGATAGATTTTTATTTTTCGGCCGTTGGATTCTAGTTCAGCCAGCGGTTTCCTTGGGTTAAGATGAAGCAGCTTTTTTTCTTCCAAAATAAGTTGGTTGTTTTTGTAAAGAAAAAAACCCTGTCTCCAGCTGTTAACTGCCTCGTAGAGGTCGTGATCTATTTCGAATTCCCAAATATCCTGCGAGTCTTCTCCTTTGAAATAATTATAAAAATCCATGAATCCCGGTTTTTTTGTTCGTCTGATCATATTATTTGAAGTCATAGGTGGATTTATAAAGTATAACACCTGCCATGACCATGAGAAGATTGGCGCTCCGGTTTACTTTTGCGCGCTCCAGCCATAAGAAGCAAAGGTGACGCCCATCATGGTAAATTTCATGGTTCCGCTGATTGTAACGTTGTTGCCGTTGGCGGCGGCCCTGCCTTTGAATGTGCAATATACTGTGGCGCCGCTATCTTTCATGGTTACGGAGAAATTAACGTTATTGCCCGCTAAACTGGCTTCACCGGTATAGCCGTTTACATTCACCGTGCCGGTACCGCTTTCATTCAGCTGTAAGGTGACAGGCATGCTGTCCGGAGTTTCCACATCCTCTTCGACGTGCTGCAAGATGGCGCTTCCGCTATAAGTGCCGGCCATGGTTTGTGTCGTGATGGAGCCGGTGTTTGTTTCCGTCAACTGTTCAACATCGGAGGATTCAGCTTCCGGTGATTTTAGTTCCTCATTCGCTTTTGCGGGGTCTTTTGTTTCTTCCAAAACCGCTTTTTCTTCAACCAAATTTTCTTTCGGTTCATTGTCTTTGGTTTGGTTTGATAAAAAATCCATTATTTCGGTTTGAGTCATGGGTTCGGGTTTTTTATTGAGACTTTTCAGCCAGTCTTCAACTTCGGCTTTCTCCATTTCCGCGACGGTTACCGTGCCCGGGTATTTGGTTTTGCGTATAACTTGAAAAGATCTGTGGGATTCGAAATTTGTCAGATCCACGCCCACGACTTTTCCTTCCTGGGCCGATTCTCTGAATTGTTCCAGGCCAATAAAGACCGCGTCAATTTTGCCATACGCTGTGCCGAGGTTGCTGGGAATGTTGGTTATGCTTAAAACGCTGGCCACGGGTTCGGTAACGGTTCTGATATCTTTTACGAAAGAGGAGACCTTGTTTTTGTCGCCCAGCGCTATTTGAGCTCCGTCTTCGGTTATTTCAAGCGCCAAATCGGCTCCGGCTACCACCACGGTCACTTGGGTCAGGGTGCCGGCCGCGGCCAAGCCGGCGGCGCCCCCTGTCAACACCACTCCGCCCACGAAACCGGCCACTTTGCACCCGTCTTTGACCACTATGGCCGTATTTTCCAGATTTTCAAACGCGTCTCCCTCTTCGGTAAAAACTTCAGAGCTCATTTCGGCTTGAGCCTGATCCAAAATAACTTGAGCCCTTTTGGCATCCACGCCCAAATGTTTGGCCAAGGTGGCTATACCTTTGAATTTTGGCGCTTTATCGTAAATGGCCGTGACTTCTTTGGCGGAATAAGCTTGGGCCGCTTTGATAAATTGAAAATCAATTGAAGCCACTTCAGTGGTTTTGGAGGCCGAGCTTTCCAGTGCCTGCGATTCATCGGCCAGCTTTTCCCAGTCCTGGACCAGCATCGTCATAGCTTCATCCCAAGCCGAATATTCGGCGTATTCCTCGGCCTTGACTAAAATATCATCAGTTCGGACGCGCAATAAGAGATACTTTTTAGACAAGTTATAAGTTTCCTGCAAGATTTTTTCCTCGTGACTCAAGCTGTCAGTTGTGTTTTGTTTCAATAAAAACCAAGTCCCGATGATCAGCGGTACGAGCAGTGCTCCGGCTAAAATAATGGATGTTTTTTTCATATTTGGATAAGTGTAAAAAATACAATAATGTGGTTTTAGCGTAATTATTTTGGATTATTGAATTTTTGTCTAAAAAAGGTCTCAATCGAAACACCGCTTGGGATGTTCATTTCATGGGCGAGTTTGTGACATTCCGCGCATTATACGAAGTGTCCTGAACCAAGTTTACTTGGTGAAGGGCGTTTCGGATAGGCGCTGTTGGACGAAGCCGCGATGCTGGGCGAGCGTAGCGAGCCGAAGTAGAGCGGCAAGGACGACGGCGACGTAAGGCGCGGCACATTGGCCTAAGGCTCGGTCCGCAGGATTGCGCAGCGAGCGAAGCGAAGCGGTTTAGGCCAACGTTTCGGGCTATTTGAAGTTTGACTTATTTTTTCCTTTTTAAAAAATCATCTTCTTTCAATTTAGCTTGGCGTAAAATTGATCGGAATGTGCCATAGGGCACTTCTTTGCCATGGATAG
>Ga0116156_10000723_pt1 | contig 34313 bp, 38 predicted proteins | sample AD_UKC045_MetaG_FD_89891 | JGI IMG/M metagenome (GOLD analysis project Ga0116156, IMG submission 89891) | Active sludge microbial communities of municipal wastewater-treating anaerobic digesters from USA - AD_UKC045_MetaG | ecosystem: Engineered > Bioreactor > Anaerobic > Digestate | place: USA...
ACTCAACTGGGCCGTAATCCCTTTAAAAATCAGTATAAATCAACGTTTTTCATTTTGCAAGTGTTTTCTTTTTAGCCCCGCTTTTCACCCCGTTGCGGTTAGTCTAACCGGAAGGGTATTTCGAGGCACTCTAGTTGAAGAGTGTTTACAAGATACCCCTCATAGCAGTATGATTGCCCATGTCGCTAATGGGATAGTTGCGAAACGCAGATAATCGGTATAAACTCGCAGCATGCATAAATGAGGGAAAAACATGAGTACGATTGCTGTAATTTTCCTTGGTATTGTTGTAGGAATTTCCTTTGAGCAAATTTTCTCCGTTATCATTTACTCGATAATAGCCGGACTATGTGTCATGTTGTTAGAACTATTAAAGGGAAGTCAAAAAGCAAACTCTATTCGTCATCATCTTTATAGACTTGCTGAGTCAGAAGGGCTATCACCTACCAATGAAGACATAGAGCTTGATCTTCTGAATATTTCTATTGAACAACAATTTATCTATAGGTTTGAACTATTACCGTTTATAGCAGGAAGTATCGTTGTGACCATTTACGTATTGATACCATCTCTTTTGGCTTATGGTGTGAAATGCCTATTGGGGTGATATATGAATTTGTAAAGCGGTCTATTTCCCCCATGTTTACCTCAAGGTGGATGTTCTAGAAAATCTCCTTGCCACCTTCATGTGTATGAGTTACAATCCGCAACATGAACAGTACGCAAAGATCATACAAACACCCGGACCAAATCCGTGACCGCTGGTTGTTGTTGCAAGTGATCAGCGGCAAAAGCCATCGGCAGATTGCGGTAGATCTGGGTTGTAGCCGTCAGAACATCACTGTGAAATTGAAGAGACTACAACCCGTCTTGGACATCCTGTTAAACAAGGCAGTGGCGAAGATGGCACGACAACGCCTTCGAGCACTTGGACTCGAATCGCCACGGCGACCGCAACCCCGGACACCGGAGGAGATAGCCGCTGTCGGGAGTCCAGCCAAAGTTGCCCATACCATCATGCGAGTACTCGGTCAGGACAAGGCCAGGGAAGTGGCGAAGAGGATCAACCACTCACTTAACTGCCGGAAGTATCGCCAGCGAGTGAAGGAGCGCACCGCTGCTGTAGCGTCGGTGTTTGAAAACTTCTCCGAATCCGATCAATGACCTCGACGCGGGGGTGCCTTGGGGGGATGACGGCCTTCTCGTGTGAGCGATGATACTCACCCGCCAGAAATTTTAAGTTGGATGAAAAGTCCTGCTCTGCCGCCTTATACACCGGCAGCTTGGTTTCCCGCCTCTGATACAAGACGTTTTGTGGTTTCGATTGCCAGAAGCCGGTCCCGTTGCTTTAGGACCTCCGCAGTGATGCTTTGATGGGTCTCTGGAAGCTGCGCGCGGGTCTGACGGCAATATCGCCCTGAGTAATGGCGGTCTAAGACGGCATTGGCAGCACTCAATCGATCCTTGTCTGCGGCATCGGGGTCATCCATTATGTGTTCATAAATTCCCTGAGCCTTCTCCACCAATTCGTCTTACTTCTCCCGTATCCGCATTTCCCGCTGCATCCGCGCCAAACCGTGCGCGATGATCCAGTCCTGCATAACAGGATAGGTCTGCACGGATTTCACAAAGTCCAGGTCCACGGCGTAGCATCTGGCAATTACGTGGTCCGCTTCCCCCGCAGCGAGGGCATAGCAGATATTTTGATGCAGTTCGGGGGCCGCCGAAAATGTCCGGTACGCCCACGCGCCCACCAGCGCCGGAAGGAGTGTTTCCTCATTCTGCATTGGGTATTCGTGCTCAACTTGTTCCATATGTTCGCCTCTATTGTTTTAAAACCGGAATTGATTCGCGCACGCGCGCGGAAGGATGCCAAACCCCCTCTTTTTCCGGTGCGTGCTGCGCCAGAAGACGAGATCACACCCTTTGCCATATCAATGCCGCCCCCTACTATAAAAACGCCTCTGAGATTTAAAAACACGCATAAATGATCCTATGAGGTTCCTTAATGTGCCTCCTGCATTACCCCAACCATCAGGAATGGTGCTTTGGGTAGGTTTTGACCGGCTAACGCATTTTCTACAGCTATCTTCAATGCCAAGTCAGATGGACAATCTCGACTATCGTATGTCCGGGGCGTAGCTCCGAACACGTGTGTAACTTCAATTTCTTTTAAAACTCCATTGCCTCCATTACAATCCAAGACTCGAAGACTCTGTGTCAGTTCCCAACGTTGGGCTTTAGTGCGGGAATACGCTCCTCGTTTCCACAGGTGGCCGTTTTTTTCCAGCGCCCTAAGTATCCGTGCAATTCTCTTGGGTTGGGTGTTCAGTTGACCGGCCAGCTTGTGTACTGGGAGGTAGAAGGTTGAGGTTGTCTGACTGAGTTGTTGCGCGATATTCAGCACTCGCGCCGCATCGGTTTTGAATTGGGCGTTGGGATATTTCCCCTTCAATTCGACCTCGACGGGAGCAGCAGCAGCAGCAGCTATTGGGTCAATGCCTGCCGGTAGTCGAATTTTATCCCACGCATCCCATACCTGCTCAGTCAATTCATCGGCATTCATTTCGTAATCATCGGCAATCTGCTTTAAAAAATCCTCAAACCGATTGAGATCAACCCGCGCAGGATCATAACCGTGCGCCAACAGCACTCCCTGAACACGGCGCGCCAAGTCAAAGCCGAATCGCCAGAACATGTCATCATCCAACACCACGGGATCACGATTTAGGGAATCATCCAGATCCTGCCAGAAATCATTACCGCGATTGGTGCCCATTTTAGCCTCGCTTTCCATCGGGGGGCTGCAATGATAGGGGTTGCTCTGCGTTCGTGGATTCTGGCTTCGCGAGTCCCGATAAATCAGCCCTTTTTGAACGGATGGCTGAACCCACCGGCCAGTGGCCATTACGGAAGCAGTAAAGATCGCAGTTAACGCTTGGACAACCGGGTACATAGTTTGGGTGGTGGTTCATGCAGACCCGGATACACTCTTTACGGATGGCCTGCAACCGGGTGCATTTCTCATGGCCATGACTCCAATCAGGTTTATGACCACGCCCCATTCTGAATGGGAATATTTCGCATTTATCGGAAGTAGCTGTGCAATTGCGGATCTCGGCAAGATCGCCACAGACGCATTCGAGGCACTTACGACGGATCGCCTCAACGGGGGAAAGTCGGGTTTGTTTTCTGGTTTTCATGTTCAGATCCCCGCTTTGGCCAGCCGTGCATTAGCTTGGGCGATGGCCTTTTGCCGCTGGGCAGTTGTCCGCGTACGAAGAGACGGTCCTGGCTGATGTTTGGGCGTGTTGAAGTATCGGAGATCGGCGTCGGTTAGTGTCTGTAGGAAGGTATCCAGATCGGACTCTTTAACATATATCTTCCCGCCGATCCGCGTGTGTTCCAGGCGAACACGCTCGCCATTCCGGGACTTTATCCCCTTACGGCACCACCTCCAAACCGCTGAAACATGGGGGCGGCCAGGGAGGGTTGCGGATACTTCGGACATCGTTTTGTATGCTGTCGTTTCCATAAAAACCTTTCTGCGCTACTTGCGCGTTGTCTATCGCAAGTGTTGCATCTCGTGCGCGAAAGGTATATGGACTTAATGTGACTCAATGTGACTATTTGTGACTCTTGGCGGGAGAGACAAAAACAGAGGGGACAAAATATCCTCTACGCCCAACATTACTAATTTCAGCGTTGTATTTTGTTTTCAGTTTTGGAAGGATTTTTCTGCGCAAATTATCCTCAGAAATTACTTGTTCCATTTCCTCCGATACGTTAGTTGCCCATGTTTTGCCAGGTAACTTTTTCCCTTTTCGTGATGATTCATAAAGAACTTTATAAGCGATATATTCGAGTCCATCACGTTCACCCATAGGAAAATCCTGTGGTCGTAATGGTGAAGGTTTGAGAATAGACTTGCCAGCCTTTGGTAGGGCGATTTTTGCTGCGAGGTTATAGTAAGCGTTCTGCAAAGTAGTACCGTTCTCGGCCCACATTCTTTTCATCTCTTTGCGAACATATTCCCGCTGGCTGCTTCCTTCACCCCAATCGGATTCCAAACCTTGAGCAAGATGGTGAAAGCAATCACTCCACTTTAGTAGTGCCGCCAAAGCCTCCTGTACTCTGTCTTCCTTCAATGAAACCGCTATTTTGATAAGGGGATCAATTTCTTCTAAAAGGGAAATGATTGTGTTTGTGTCTATCAGTGCGTCTGCGTCTTGCTTCAGAAATATCCCAAGATCATATAATCGTTTTGTGAATTCAACGATTGCAATTTTCTTTTCGGACATCCGGCGATACCTTCGCATACGGTATCCGCATTGTTGAAAAGCACCGGGTGCGGGTGGTGCGGTTCCACTTTTCGGCTCGCGAAAACCTAGCCCCGGCACAAAAAAGTATACTTGCTGTGCAAGTGCTTATCCAATCTGCGCCGCTACTTCAATGGCGCGCGCGGTATTTGTCTCGGCGTAAATTTGGGTTACATCGGCATGCGCATGCCCCAAGAGTACTTGGGCAGCCTCCAGCCCATATTCCCGTCTGACGTTGGTTGCGAAGCTGTGCCTTAATCTATTTGGACTCCACGCCGGTATAATGTTGTCCTTTCTGCCCTCTGCTATTTCCCTTGCGTTGAATTTATCAACAGCCCGTTTGATTGCGCGCCGATAGCTGGCCACATCGTAGTGATCCCGGATCTGGCGTTCAGTCATAGGTTCTGGCACGGGCTGATGCCGATGCTTTTCACAAGCAGCATATCGTTGCTGTTCTGCTTCACGGGCAGAAAATAAACATGCCGATATGGGCCTATCTTGCATGAATTCCCGCAAAATGGTTTGCGCGCGCGGTCCAAAATGTAAACAACGTTCCCGGCCTCGATAGCTTGTTTTGTGTTCTGACAGCCGCACCATCCAGACTTTGCCCGATGTGTCGATATCTATGGCGCGTAGTTTCAACAATTCCGCTGGACGGGCGCCGCAAAGAAGCTGCAAATCAATCAATGCCCGTACTTGGCGGGATACCAACGGCCTCACAAGGTCAATATGGCTTTGTGGAACAGGGCGAACCGCTTCTGATTCGACAGCCTCACTCCGGCCAGCTTGCAATCCGGTAACGCATTGGATGGCTTGGTATGTGGTAACTGGAATCATGCCCTCGGAAACGGCCCATTTAAAAACGTGGCGGATAACTCGGATTCGTTTATTTATGCCCGTCCGTGTCAACCCGCTCGAAATCATCCCCGCCCGGATTGCTTTCAGTTGCAGAGGAGTAAACTCGATAACGGGCAGATCCCCATAAACAGCCTTTAATGGTTTCAAAGAATACGTGACCACATCCATCTGCCCGGTTGGTCTGCCATCGGGGTGCCGATAATGAATTTCGGCGTGGTCCATGAACGCGGCGCACATTTCCGCGATAGTGATTTCCGATGGTGAAACAGGCACGCGCCTGTTATTGGCCAACCATTCCTGGACAGTGCGGTCATAGCGTTGCTTGGTTTTTGGGTCATCGTACCGGCCTAAATAGTAACGATGATTGTTGAGTTCAACATAGCCTTGGTGGGTGGGTTTGTGGTGTCTAAACTTCGGGATTTTGGCGCTCATGTTTGCGGCCTCCAAATGCTTTGAAACGGGTACTAAGTGGTAGTACTAACCGTTTCGTTCCTTGGATTACAGCCGCAATGCCGCCTGGGCGGGTATCAGGTAACTGCCTGATTCGACTTAGTTTAAACTATGGCGCGCCCGGCGAGACTCGAACTCACGACCCCTTGCTCCGGAGGCAAGTATCCACGAGTTGTAAGGGCTTAGGGGACAATGACTTACAAAGCGGGGAAAATCTTGTTACCCCAACGGTTACCCCACAGATTGAAAAGGGGGCGATTCTGGAAGCACTCCGGGGCATGGGCCGGGATGAACTCTTGACCCTCTTGGCGGATGTGCTGGCGGACAAAGACGGGGGGCGGGCATGAGGTATATGGAACCGCCAGAAGATATGACGGAAACAATCCGGGAAATGTTGGAAGAAAACCTACCGCGCCTGATTGAGATGGAAAAAGAAAATCTACCGCGCCTGATTGATTTGGAAGAAATCTGGCAGGTTTAAATTGAACCATAGAAAAATTGAACGGACAAATGTGTTAAAATATTTCTTGTAATTGCTTTTGCCGGGGCTTAGGCTGACGGGCCGAAAATCGGGAACCGTACCCGATCCGCCCCGGTTCATTAAATACGGGCACCTGACGGGGGTGAAGCAATGGTGAAAAAGACAGAACCGGCGGGACAAGACACACCCGCAAGTCACGATTCCCATGAAAAATTGATGCTCGCATGGGACTATTGGAAGTTGGATTCCGCTATCACTTCGGTTCTAAAAACTCATTGGTGTGATACACCGGTTCCCGGTAAGAATTATTCCCATCGTGTGATTGACCCCAAAGTTGATGAAAACCGAAGGGTGCTTCGCAATGTTGCCGAAAGATCGTTAAAGGCCGGTGCTCTACCCGGCTATCAAGAGGATCATCCGGTTGCTTGTCCAAAGGGACTGAGCGGTGAGTTTTCTATTAAGCAAGTGTCCTTTTGGTATGTAAAACGAGATGACTTTCTCATTTTGGCGAAGAGCAAAGGTTTTTGGGACCCAGAAGATTTTGTACTGAAAATCGAATTGCCTGAACTTACACAGGCGTACTCTGTGAACGAAGAATCAGATCGCCTGACGCTTCCGATAACCGAGTACTTCCAAGGGGAACCCCCAAGAAATACCCCACAAGGTATACCGGTGGAAGATCTCCTTCATTGGGGCTATGCCATGGGCATGGAACCTACACCGCTTGGAAAAGAATTATTTGATCGAGTTGCGGCGCGGGGCTTGTCCTTTTTGGCAATATGCCCGGACGGGGAAATGAGAGAGATTCCGCTTACCATCGCTCAACACAACTATATGGTGGCGGCGCTGCGTACAGCGAAACGCCCCAATGAACCTCACGCATACCATGCGATATGGTCGCAATTTCTGACCGACACAGGACCACACCCTTGGAATTTTGACCGTGACTACATTGAGGTGAAGGTAGGGGAATGGTATGACGATGCCGTGAAAAATAACATATCGGACATTAAAGATTTTTTTGATGGGAAAGACAAACCCCGTCTGAATAGTTACAGGAAGAGGAAAGCTGCATCGGGAAAAGGAAATAGCATAAAACCCAACGGTAGACTTGCGGAGGCGCTTGGGGTGGATGACTGGGGGCAGATCGAAGTCAAAGTATTAGCAAATGGCATCCAATACCGGCGGGCGGGTACAGGGGATGCTTTTTTGAAACGCGACTGGGGGGCACTTGGCGTGAAGGGGAAAACAAAGGTTTCCGGGCTACTTATCAATATTGCGAAATTTGGCGGAACATATCCGAACCCACACAAGGAAAAACGCTGGGATATTGTCCATGATTTAAACACGGCATTCATGGCGGCTTTTGGGTTATCAAAACAACCCTTTCATAATGTCCGGCGACTGGGGACACAGAGTAACATCAGTTCGATTTCTTGGGGTGGGAGATGACAATCTTGACCTCCTATTAGGGTAGCCATGGGAGGCGCGAAACCCCCCATGGCACGGCGTTACCAGATAATGGGCTTATTTTCCTTCCGGTAATTTGCACCCATGCCGACATTGCCATGAACCACGGTAATAGTGTCTACCATTGGTGAGTGGTTTAATGTTAGCAACGTGCCAATCACCGCACACCTTACATTCCATTAATCCGGTGTGCTTATCAACGAGGCGCATTACTTTACGTGTCGCCATATTTCATACCTCCATTTTGTGTTGGTTGATTTTTGGCTGCTCGTTTAGTTTTGTCTCGTTTCTGTTCGTTTCCCTATATCTCGTTTCGCCTATGAAACCTATTCTATCAAGTAGCACAGATGTACACAATGAGTCTAAATATTTCCCTTGCTTACCTTGCCCGGCAAGGGAACTCCAAGCCATGTCTTGCCATTTATCGCACCCAATAAATACAGCACGATCACAAATTTTCCCTTGCTTGAACCTTGCTTTTTGAGGGTTGGGTAGACGCTGATGAACGGCATAGGGCCGGGCGCGGCGCGAAGCAAAGGAAATCAAAATGCTATTGGATGTCAAAACAGTTTCAGAAATGCTCCATGTGGGGCAACGGACTATTTGGCGCTTCCGTGACGCCGGGCGGATGCCCGCACCCATCACCCTTGGCCGTTCGATACGCTGGCGGGCGGCGGACATTTCCGCATGGGTGACGGCGGGCTGTCCCGACTGCGCGCGGACAGGGTGGAAGCCGGAAGGGGGCGCGCAATGATTAACTGTGAAGATTGTTGTTTCTGGGATTCAGACGAATGCCACAGGATGCCTCCTACCGTGGTAGCTGCGGCTGATTCTATCAACGGAGGTGGAACACTCATGACGGTTTGGCCAGAAACCGAAGCGGATGATTGGTGTGGGGAAGGGAAGGCGCAAGATGAAGATCACGATTAACGTTGACCCTACACCTTCCGCAGGGAATGCCGGGGACTCTGGGAACAATTCGCGATTGCGGGAAATGGTTTACCTGGCGTGTTCTAAGTGCTGCGGTGGGCAATGTGGGGATATACGGCGATGCACACAAGAGAATTGTCCAGCGTGGCCGTTGCGGATTGGATCTACCCATGCGGGCGCGTAACATCAAACCCGGCGTGTTCAACAACGAAGTACTGGCGGATGCGCCGATAGAGGCGCGCTACCTCTTTATTGGCCTTTGGTGTCTTGCGGATAGGGAAGGGCGGCTTGAATATCGCCCGCGTCGAATCGCGGCGGCAATCTTTCCCTATGATCGAGAAGTCGATGCCGAGGGCTTAATAGAGACTTTGGCACAATTGAAGGATGCAGACTGCCACCCGGCGTTTATTGTCCGATATGAGGCAGAAGGAAAGCACTATCTTCAAATTCTGAACTTCAAAAAGCATCAGAGAATTCATTCCAACGAGGCCGAAAGCACGATTCCTGCACCGCCTATAGATTCAGAGACTTGTCACCAAGGCGACAAGGACTTGTCACCAAGGTGCAAAGCGCTTGCTTCTGAATGTCTGAATGAGGAATGTCTGAAGGATGGAACAACGCCTTCCGGCACTTCCCCTCTTGATGACCCCCTGGCGGACCTTCCCCAACTGGAAACCTTCTACCCTTCCCTGTGGGCGATGATTACAGATGCGCACCCTTCCACACGGCAACCGGAAGCAGGGAGCAAGGCGGATAATGATGCCCGATGCACCTTGGCGCGGCTTGTCCATCGTGATAAATTCACCGAAGGCGAAATAGTCCAAGCCCTAACTTGGCTATTCGATGCGGACCACAAAGACGCGGAATTCTGGCGCGGGCAAGTGGGCGCAATCGAACCCTTGCGGAAACGCGGACGTTCGGGCTTGATGAAAATGGCCGCAATCCATGAGTGCTGGAAAAAGGCCACGGGCGCGGAAAATGAATCCGACTGGACGGATGAAAAGGCGGCGCAATTTGAGCGGGAACTTGCGCGGGAAGGTGGGGCATGATGGACAAAAGCGAACGATACAATCGGGATGCCTTGATCGCGGCTCTTACGGAAGCCGGGGCACAATTCCGAGGGAATGAATGCCGATGTCCATTCCATCAGGATAAACGGGCTTCGGCTGGCGTCTATGAGAATTCCGGTGTCTGGCGCTTCAAGTGTCATTCCTGCAACGCTTCGGGCGATGTGTACGACATTAGATCGCGTGTCCGGGGTGTTCCCCTGGCCGATGTGTTGCCGAAGGAAGAAAAGCCCCTGGCGCAAATGAAACCCACTACGAAGGAAACGCGGCGGACCTATCCGACAATCGAAGCCCTGGCGGGCACGATTAAGGAACGCATAGAGGCGCGGTATGAGTACACCCCGGATTTTGTAGTTTTCCGCGTTATCGGTGCGGACGGTGACAAAATCTTTAAACAGGTTCACAAGGAAGGCAATGTGTGGCTATTTTGCGCACCCCCGAAGCCCTGGCCATTGTACGGGCGGGAAGGCATCGGCACGGATGAATATCCCGTGGTAGTGGTGGAAGGCGAAAAGTGTGTTGAGGCATTGCGTTCCATTGGCTTGATTGCGGTGACTTCACCCTGTGGCGCGGGCAAGGCGCATTATGCGGACTGGACACCCTTGCATGGGCGAGAAGTAATTCTATGGCCGGACAACGATGCTCCGGGCCTTGCGCATATGCAGGACGTGGCGGCAATTCTCAAAAGCAAAGCCGAGTCCATCCGCGTGGTGGATGTTTCAAAACTTGGGCTTGCTCCCAAGGGTGACGTGGTGGACTTATTGGAATGCTGGCGGGATGATTCCGTTGAAGCAAAACGGGCCGCTATTTTGAAAATCATCCGCGAAGCCGAAGCTGTTACCCCTGCGGGTGATCTGGTTTCACTTATCGAAAACACAATCAGCGGCAAGCGGCGCGATATTCCCTTACCTTGGGGGCGCTTGTCCAGATTGGCACGGCCACTACTTCCGGGAAGCATCACGTTATTGTGTGGGAGTCCGGGCTGTGGAAAATCCTTTATGCTCTTGGAAGCGGCACAATTCTTTCATAACGCGGTGTGGACGGTGGCGGTGTTCGTCTTAGAGGAAGATCGGGCGGCGTGTTTATTACGCACCCTGACCCAACTGGAAGGCGATTCCCAGATACTTGATCCTGATTGGATGCGCGGGAACCCCGAAGCGGCACGGGCGGCGCTGGCGCGGCATCAATCGGAGCTGGACACCTTCGCGGGGGTGATTCACGATGCCCCTACAAAGCAACCGACAATCGCGGACCTGGCGAAGTGGACAAGGGAACAAGCGGCGGCGGGTGTCCGCCTCATTATTGTTGACCCTTTGAGTGTTGCGGATTTTGGCGCGGAACCTTGGAACGCAGCAACAAAATTTATGGTGGACGCGGGGAAGGCAATCCGAGACTACGGCGCTTCGCTCATACTGGCGCTACACCCCCGCAAGGGCGCAACGATCAACGGCTTACTGGACATGGACGGGGTGGCCGGGGGCGCGGCATTTACCCGGCTGGCGCAATCCGTCCTATGGCTGGAACCCCATACCGAAGGGCACGCGGCAACAATACACACGATGGACGGGCTTCAAACCACACCGGCGAACAGGACACTTCACATTTTGAAGGCGCGCAACGGGCCGGGTCAAGGCGCGCGGCTGGCATTCCACTTTTCACCCGATACATTGACCTTTGATGAACTTGGTATCGAAGCCCGAAAGCCGAGAAAGCCTAAGCCATATCATCCGGGCATGGTGGACCTGTCCGCAATGATTGCCAACACAGGGAGTTCAATCGATGATTAAACATTTTTCAACTTTCAACAACACGGGCGCGGTTGCGCTCGATTAGAAAGGACAAAACTTATGGTCACAAAGACAGAAATTGAATTCGAGGACGCCGTCCGCGCGGAGATGGCACGCGGAAAAAGTTATGTTCGAGCCGTCCGCGCCCTGGACGCAAAAAATCCTGGACTGCGGCAACGTCTCATTGCCGAAGCGAATGCGGCGCGGCACAAGAAATTGGATGCGCGCGAAGTTGAGCAAAGACAAAGAATCTTCAAAGCAGAAATTTATGGGTCACGGAATCAGCAGCGTCGAACAACGCGGAGGGTCCGATAGAATGAAAAAGCGAACATTGGAACAAGAATCCAAGACTTTAGATCTGGCCGGCGCCCGCGCGCGGAAACAAGAACTGGAAGCAAGGCGCGCGGAAATCAACCAGCGGCTTGCCAGCCTCACACAACAACGTGAAGCAGAGATTGCGGAGCGGGTTTTGTCGGGGTCAGATCCTTGCGAAGAAACAGATTTTGCGCAAGAACAAACAATCGCGGCGCGCCAAGTGACTTCCATTGAAATGGCACTGAAGGCACTCGAAAATCATATTCAAAAAATGGAACTGGCGGAAAAGACCGAGCACTGCTTAAGCGAGTGTCGCAAGGCACAAGAGACGGCGGCGGCGGCATTCGAGGAGTTTCTCCAAGTGCTCCCACGCTGCGTTGAACTCCACAATGCGCTTTTGAAAGCGCAATCAAGCCATGGGGCATACAAAATGCGGGCGGCTGAACTAGGCGCTCCGGGGGGCAATCCCGCATTCAAATTCCATTGGCGTCTCCCGGCGAGCCTGTGTCAATTTAATGACCACGGCATCCGGCTGTTTTTGCGAAAGAACGCGGGGCGTGATAAATAGACTAACCTCACTATGCCCAATGCTCCCCATTATGGAGTATACGGGGTATTTATCTCCTAGCGGGTCGCCGTTTGCGGCAGGCGGCCCGCTCCATTATTACCCGGCAAAAAATGCTTGGGTCCTTTCCAGGGGGTCCCCCGCGCTCGTTCCGAGTTTAATGCCGGAATATTTATAAGAATGACCCTTAAAACTTGGAGTAATAAGACGTGAACACTTGGCTTGACCGTAAAGCTATGGCCGGTATCCTTGGGGTGACCCTGGCGCACTTCAATAATCACATTCAACCGTATCTTGACCAAAAACATGTGAAGCGGCGGGGGCGCAAGTGCTATTTTAATGCGCCAGCGGTAGTGAAACTTCGCGGCGAGCTCTTAAAGCGGAAGGTGACCGGGGAAGTTGATAAACCCAATTCCACTTGGTTAGAGGAATTCCGCAAGGAACGGACTTTGCTGTCAAAACTTGAAAGGGAGATGCGCGAAGGCAATCTGTTACGACGTGAAGAAGTGCATGAATCCCTAGGGCAATTGGCGGCTATCCTGCGCAATGCGGGCGAAACATTAAAGCGTCAATTCGGTGCGGAGGCGCAAGACATACTCAACGAGGCATTGGAAGAGTTTGAACGGCGGGTGGATGGTCAATTTTCGGTGAAAGAAAAAGGTTGACAAATAACAAAAAGATTGGTATATATGTATCATGAACATGACGGAAGCATTGAAAAAAGCAATCAAAGAATCGGGCCTATCGCACAATGAGATAGAACGCATTTCGGGCGTGAACCGCTTAACGATTGCGCGGTTCATAAACGGAACTACCACTCTTCGATTAGACAAGGCCGATGATCTTATGAAATTTTTCGGGCTGAAATTGGTGAAGTCGAAAAAGGGGCGGAGTAAATAGCATGGCATCGTTATTCAAACAAAAGGTGACACGTCCACTTCCCGAAGGCGCGGAAATCTTCACAAAGAACGGTGAACGGTGGGCGCGGTGGACAGTCAATGGAAAAACAAAAACGGCGCGGGTTGTGGGCGAAGGTGACGCAATGCGAATCCGCACCGAATCATCCACATGGTACGCGCGAATAACGCTGGCCGATGGACGGCGTAAAGATTACCGTACCGGATGCCGGGATAAATCGGCGGCGGATTCGAGGGCGAATAAATTACAAGATGAGCAGGAGAAGATTACAGCAGGCATATTCACGAAGAAAGAGGCGGACACAGCGAAGCATGGGCGCAAGGCATACATAGAGGCGGTGGAGGAATTTATTCAATCCATGACGGCGCGGAAATGCGCCGAAGAGACCTGCAAAACTTGGAAGCGTTATCTTGAATTGGCTGGAGTGGATGGTATTGGCTGGCGCACCCTGCACGATATGGACCGCGCGGAACTTGAACGGTATTTATCCATGCGGGCCGTTACACCGAAAGACCCGGAGAAACCAGAGTCCGTCATGGGCGCGCGGGTGCATAACGCCTATGTGACCGTCTTTAATGCTTTCGGCGTATGGTGTGATCGGCAAGGATACACAAACTCAAACATGTTTGCAGACACAGATCGGCGCGATGAAAAAGCAGACCGGCGACATATCCGGCGCGCATTGACACCGGATGAACTGGCGCGGCTTATCGAGGCGGCGGAAAAGCGTCCATTGATGGAAGCACTCAAAGGCAACAAAGGCCGTGGTGATACGACGGACAAAAAAGCGGCATCATTATCCGCAAAAAGCATTGATGCCTTGAAGTGGCGCGGACGCGTTCGGGCAATGGCATACTGGACGGCGGCGGGAACCGGCTTGCGGTGGGGCGAATTGCGAAGCATCACCTTGGGCGCTGTGCGATTGGACGCGGACACCCCGCATATCATCCTTCATGCCAAAGACGAAAAAGCACGGCGCGGCGCACAAATCCCGCTACACAGCGAATTGGCGGCGGGCCTTGGTTTGTATATCCAAGAGTTAAGATCTCGCCTTGTGGGGCAACGTGGCGCTTCTGTGGTGGAATTTCCGGGGGCATTGGATAGTGTTCCATTGTTTGATGTGCCGGAAAAGATGACAGGGGTATTTCATGATGATTGCGAAGCTGCGAAGATAGCACGATATGACGGCGCGGGCCGCGCGGTGGACGTTCACGCATTGCGGCATACCTTCGGCACGATGTTAGCGAAGGCGGGTGTATCCTTGCAGGTGGCGCAAAAAGCCATGAGGCATAGTGACCCCAAGTTGACGGCAAATGTTTACACGCACCTTGGATTGATGGACGTGGCCGGGGCGGTGGAAAAACTCCCAATCATCGCAACTGCGAAAACGCAAGCGGCGGAAATGGTGGCGAATTCCGTTACCCCAACGGTTACCCCAAATTCTGACAATTCATGTAAATTTGAGGCAATTCGAGGCAAGACATCGCCACTTTATGAGGGAATTGATACACTCGATAAAAATCGCATTTTGGCCAATAAAATCAAGGTTTTGCAAGAGAAGGCAAGAAAAAATTATGGCGCGCCCGGCGAGACTCGAACTCACGACCCCTTGCTCCGGAGGCAAGTGCTCTATCCAAACTGAGCTACGGGCGCTTTGCCGAAGAGGACTATAACACGGGAAACGGCGGCAAGTCCATTTCAGGCGACATGGCGCGCACTGAGGGCGCTGTGTATGGCACTGAGGAGACGTTCCATCGGGAAGGATTTTAAGAGGGTGGCTGCTGTATTCCCGGTCGCGTCTATCTGATTCAACGGACTGGGGGAAAGCATGGCGATGATGGGGGTGGTCACGCGGCGCTCATGGAGTTGCTGCAGTATGGGAATCCCTCCGGGCCCCGTCAGTTCGGGGTCCAACAGCACCAGATCCAGAGGTTTGCTGAAGATAATGGCGAGGGCTTCCAGTCCGTCTGCGGCGGTGATCACGTCATAGGCGCGGTGGTGCAAGGCTTGTTGCACGACTTCACGGAGTTCCTCATCAGGGTCGGCAATCAACACTCTTGGGCGGATATGAGGCGCCAGGGATTCTTGCGGCGGCCTGTGTGGGAGTGGGGGAGTTTCGCCGGGAGAAAGTACAGGCTCCGTCTTCGCGGCGGATTTTTCCGTGGCGGCAGGAAGGGTGACGGTGCAGGTGGCGCCCAAGCCCGATCCACCGTGCAAGGTAATGGCCCCCCGGTGCCGTTCGATAATCCCGTGGCACACCGCCAGGCCCAGTCCGGTATTTTCCGTTTCCTCCCGGGTGGTGAAGAAGGGCTCGAAGACCCGGTCGATTATGTTCGCGGGGATTCCGTGCCCGGTATCGGAAATCTGAACCACCACGGAATGCCGATCCTGGCTGGGTTTCACGGTAATTGTCAGGTCGCCTCCGTGCGGCATGGCCTGTTCCGCGTTCAGGATAAGATTAATGAACACCTGTTCAATCTGACGGCGATCCGCCTGCACACTGGGAATGCCCGGTGCATAATGTTCAAAAATCCGAATATGATTGGCTTCCAGCCTTTCCCGCATTACCCCCACGACATGATGCATCACAAAACTCAGCACGGTGGTTTCCAACCGGGGGTCTGCCGGGCGGGCAAACTGCATTAAGTTGCTCAGGATTTTGCTGATGCGGCGGCTCTGTTGAATAATGGTTTCGAGAGAACGCACTTCTTCTGGCGAACTAAGGCGGCTCAGCAACATCTGGGCGCGCCCGGAAATGGCGGTCAGCGGATTATTGATGGTATGGGCGGCGCCCGACGCCAGTTGGGCCATCGTGTCCATGCGTTCGGTCCGGATGGATTGGCGGTGGGTCATTTCCTGTTTCCAGAGAGTAGCGGCCAACTGCTCTATGCGTTCTTCGTTCTGGATACGATCCACAATCCGTCCAAGAGCTGCTCCAGCGATCCGCCCTACATGCAAGAAAACGTCCAGATCTTCCTCAGACATCGAAATGCCAAAACTGTCAAAAATGATCTGGCCCAGACTGCCTTGTTCCGTCATCAAGGGAATAACCATTAGCCCCTGATGCTTGAACAAGTTCTGTGCCGCAGGGCCGTTGGGCAGCAAGCTCCCCAGCAGTTCCAGCACATTCTTTTCTCTTTCGGAGTCCGCATCCAACCGCGCGTGAAGAGGGTAAGGAACGGGATGGGAGGGACTCCAAACCACGCCTTCCAAGGTTTCCAGGAGCACTGAGTAACAACATCCCGCGGATATTGAGAAATCGTTTCGGAGACACTCCACAACAACGCGTAATATTTGTTCCTGCTTTTCCAGTGAGTGCAACGTATCATGCAGGCGGTTCATCGCCTGGCTTCTCTTCAGCCGCCTGGATAAAGAAAATGACTCTTCCAGAAGCGCTGTGTCAGGCAATGCGTGAACCTCTATTTCCTCAGGAGGCGGGGCAATTTCCTTGCCCAACATCACCTCCAACTCATCTGGGGCAATCCCAAGTGATTTTCGCCGTTCCTCGGTGGCGCTGATCAACTGGCTAAGTGAAAAGCCCGCAAGTAGTCCGTGTGCCAGTTGGTCTGCCAGGCCAACCAATGCGATAAGTTCAGCAGGATACAGCGCAGCCTCCAATACACCTTCCGGATGATGGTGCAACCATATCGCGGCAACATAGGGCTCCGGCAAGCCCCAATATTCCGCCGCCCATTTGCCCACCAGCCCATGGTCCACGCCAAAGGCGCGTTGTTCCGCTTCAAGCACATAGAGGGCATGGGAATGGGACACTTCCAGAACCTTGGAATACCCTTCCGGCATAATCGCATCCAGGATCGGCTTTCCAATGTCATGCAACAGCCCGGCCACATAGGCCTCATTTCGCCAGGGACTGTTTCGTTGAACCGCCAGCCGCTCGGTCAGTTCGGCACAAGCAAAGGCATGCTTCCAAAAGGCCTTGCGATCCAGACGCGCACCTTCCTTATCCGGAAACAGTCCATGGGCGGCATGTTGGAATACCGTTTTTCGGATTCCTGCAACGCCCATCTGGAAAACCGCCTCCTCTAAAGACCGGGAGGATAAATCCGAGGCGTTAAAAATGGTAGAAACCAGCGGAGGCTCGAACTGAATCAAATGGGCAATACGCAGAAGACCATCCCGGTCCTCCGGCCTGCAGGCAAGCGACTCCCGCGCTATTCTGGGCAATGCCGCCAGACCTTCTCCTGATTGAATACGGCGTTTCACTTCACCAACACGCATGCTCTTCCCCTGCTTTCTCAATTGTCAGGGAGTGTAACGGCCAATTAAGCCATTGTCAACCCTTTTTTCACATAGATTTTTTTCCCTGATTCGCGGAGAAAGCTGTTTGGGGAAAAGAGGTTCTTCTCTCAGGGAATGTTTTGCAGGCCGGATGTGTTTTCCTGCCTGGATAAGGTATACTATGATTTTTGAACAGGTTATGAAAGCGAGGCAAATCATGTCAGATGTACAAGAGAAACATTTCCGGCCCGATATGCCGGTGGCGGAAGCGATGGCGGTACATCCGCGGGTAGGCGAAGTGTTTGCGGCATTCCACTTAGGCGGTTGCGCGCACTGCGGCATTAGCCACTTTGAAACCATTGAACAAGTGTGCACGGCCTATGGCGTGGACGTGAACATGCTCCTGGAAGTGCTGGAAGGGCTTCTGGAACAAGATCCGGCGCCTAACGCATAGCAATCTCCGCATACGCCATTACATTCCCACTGAGGCATCCCAACATATCAATGGTGTAAGAGGGAATATTTCCTGCCCGCACGGACGCCAGGCAGTATCCTGACATGGGCGTTTTTAAGGGAATAGGAATAAGCCGGTTTTCCGGATCCGGCGGATTAATCCGCAACAACGAATTCCCGCCCGTTTCGCCACTCATAAAAATCACAGCCCACAAGGTTCCATCCGGGGTGAGATGAAACCGCGCTTCACCGGGTGCGGATTTTTCCGTGCCCGAAATCAACCTGCGCCGCTCGACGATCTTTCCCTGCTTCACCACGGCGAGATTAAGCGAATTAATGATGGATTTGCCCGGAAAGAATTTATCGCGAAGCAGGGCGGAGGCCACCTCGCATTCCGTATAAAGAATATAGGCTTCGCCGCGCGGCGATACCCACAAATCCTTGTTGGAAATGTAGCCGCCCGTGGCATCCACGTTCGCAATTTCCATAGGTTCCGCAAAATTCTGCTTAAAGAGATTCGGGGTCCCCGTAAAATACAAAATCCGAAAAACATAATCCCAACTGCGCTGGGTTTGTTCGAATTTATACTCGCGCCAGGCTTTGACCGGCTCCACAATGTCCCCAATCGCCAATACATAGGCTGCGCCCTTGGAAAGCTGTACTTGCGGGTAGCAGGCGCGTATAGGGAACTTGATCGAGCCGGTGGCCAGCGTCTCTCCATCCGAAGAAAGAAGACAGGCATGCTGAATGCTGGTTTTGGCGTCAATGTTGAGCATCAGCAGTTGATGACGCCCGGTATCCGCCGCAAAACCGCGATACGAGTGATCCGTATAATAGGGCTGGTCCGTCCAAACAGGACGTAACTCGCTGCGTTCATGGCTGCCATCGGGAAAAACAAACTTTATCAGGTGCGGGTCGCATACCCCATATTTTGTTCCTTGCGGTTGCGTGGAATCGTTCACATTCATCACCAACTGCGCATCGGAAAGCCGGGCAAGCGGGCATGGCTCGCGCTGGCGAAAAGCATCTGCTTCCGCGATCATGCGCCACTGACCTTGTTCCCGGTGCAACAACCGCCAGCGTGTATTGCAGAGTGGGGGAATCCCTTCCCCGGTTTCCATCTGGCTGACATACACCTCATCGCCCAACCGCGCTATTGGCGTGCACCCATAACTCCACAAGGGTCCGGAACCATTATCCGGACTCACAAACGAATACACAGGCTCTTCCGCGCGCACGGTCACACTAGGCAATTGCGATTTCGCAAATGCCTCTTTTCGCCCCTCATGCGCACAGGCACACAACAGTATGATAGCAAGCATTGCCATGCAAAGGTATTTCACCGGCGATATCCTTTCACGAATAACCTGAAACAACCATTGCGCGCATTATCGCGCTTGGGCAAAAGCAACATCAATCTCTACTACTCTCCGGCCAATCAACCCTGTGGAACAAGAGTGGCAATTGTAAGCCCATTTCTTTACTATACTATCAGCGAGCCCTACAAAATTCATGAGCATAAAAAATGTGGAGGACTGAAACCATGACGATTGTTGGCATCATTCTGATTATCATCGGAGCAGGCGCGGTATTATTAAACTTCACCGGCACAACACCTGAATTTATCGCCAACTTGCCCATTCCCTTTTATGTCTGGCTTATTGTAATCGCAGCAGGCGCACTCTTGATCTTCCTGAATCGACGTCCGCACGATTGACCGTCAAAAATTATTGACATTGAATACACCTCGATAGAGCGGAAGAAACCTGCATGCGTGTGGGCCTCATAACCCTGGGCTGTGATAAAAACACCGTTGACAATGAATATCTGGCGGGTGTACTGGAAGATCGCGGATGCACGGTATTCTTCGAAAAGGAGATTGAAACAGGTATTGTTTTGGATGCGGTGGTGGTGACAACCTGCGGGTTCATCGGAGACGCAAAACGGCAATCCGTCGAACGCATGGTGGAACTGGCGGATCGCAAGCGCGAAACCGGAAACCCAAAACATCTTTATGTTGCCGGCTGCCTCGCACAGCGCTACGCTTCCGATTTACTCAAAGAAATCCCGGAAATAGACGGCATCGTGGGCGTAGGACAATTTGAAACCTTGGCAAATCTGATTCTTGGGGATTCCACACAGCCTTGTATAGCGGTTATTGCACCGCCTCAAGTGGATATTTACCGGTTCATGCGGCGGAAACGAAGTGAACACACACCCCATGCCTTCTTGAAAATTGCCGACGGATGCAACCATCACTGCACGTTTTGTGCCATACCACGCATGAAAGGGGCGGTTCGATCGGTCCCTCCGGATATCCTGCTGGAAGAAGCGCGACTGCTCCTAAAACAAGGCGTAAAAGAATTTAATCTGGTGGCGCAGGACATTTCCGTGTACGGACAGGACCGATGGAAGGACTACCGCCTTTCTCATTTCCTCCGCGGCTTGTGCGCGCTTCCCGGCGATTTTTGGGTGCGGTGCCTGTATTGTTATCCCGGCGGCGTGAAGAACGACCTGATTGAAGTGATTCGTGAAGAACCGAAAATCGTTCCCTATCTCGACATTCCGTTGCAGCATCTGGACCCCGAAATCCTGCGCCGCATGAAACGCCCCTATCGTGAGGTAAACACATTTGATCTGGTGAAACGCCTGCGCGAAGCTATCCCTGACCTTACTCTGCGCACCACGATGATCGTTGGATTTCCAGGGGAAAGCTCACAGGCGTTTAAACACTTGTTGGAAGGAATTCGGAAAATCCGCTTTGATCGTCTCGGGGTGTTTCAATACTCCAGGGAAGAAGACACGCCCGCGGTAAAGGAAGCGCGTCAGGTGTCAAAACCAACGCGGGAACGCCGCTGGCACACGATACTGGAAACGCAGGCCGAAATCTCAGCGGAACTAAACCACGCCCGAATCGGTCAGCGAACGCGCGTGCTGGTGGAAGGCTTTGATGCGTCGCGCAAACAATGGTTTGGGCGCAGTCCTGCCGAAGCCCCTGAAGTGGATGGCAGCATATTTCTGGATACGATGGGAAATATAGCGCCCGGTACATTTGTAAACGCCGAAATTTCGGCTGCTGAGATATTTGATGTCATTGCGCGGCCCATCCTCCAATAAAATCGGTGCATTCCCTGCCAACTATCCCGTCTAAATTTTCCCTCGGCCGCGTTCCCATGCTATAATCACGGTCATGGAGAGCAATCGTTCAGGAACCCCACACACCATGAATCAACCCGCATTTCCAACATGGATTCGGCGCACATGGCCGTCAGGCGCTTCCCACCAGGAAGTGAAACGCCTGATGGGCGAATTGCATCTGCACACGGTATGCCAAAGCGCGCATTGCCCGAATCAGGGGGAATGCTGGAGCCGGCGCACCGCAACCTTCATGATCCTGGGGAATGTTTGCTCGCGGAACTGCCATTTTTGCGCGGTACAACCCGGTCGGCCATCCGAAGTAGACTTGGAGGAGCCGGACCATGTGGCGGAAGCGATCAAGCGGCTGGCGCTTCGGCATGTCGTGATTACTTCAGTAACGCGCGATGATTTGCCCGATGGCGGCGCGGAACAATTCGCGCAAACCATCGCGGCCATCCGCGCATATTCGCCGGAAACCACCATTGAAGTGCTTACGCCGGATTTCGACGGGGATCACGATGCGTTGAAACAGGTATTGGATGCCGCTCCGGAAGTTTTCAGTCATAATATTGAAACCGTAGCGCGGTTGCATCCGATTTTGCGGGACCGCCGCGCCAACTATCGCCGATCCATTGAAGTATTGGCGGCGGCCCGTAAATACAGTTCAAAAAGCATCATTAAATCAGGATTTATGGCCGGATGCGGCGAAACAGATGTGGAAGTGCGTCAAACACTGAATGATTTGTTAAACGCGGGATGCCAGGCGGTGAGCATTGGACAATACTTGCAACCCACGCCGAATCATTACCCGGTAGCCGCTTTCATTTCGCCGGAACAGTTCACCACTTATGAAAAAATGGCCTATGATCTGGGCTTTACTTTTGCGGTGGCGGGGCCGTTCGTGCGAAGCTCATACCGGTCGGAGGAATTGCTTGCTGCGTGGCATGCGCATAAAAACAACATAGGAGCAGGACATGCGGTTTGAAGTAACCTTGCCAAGTCTTGGTGACGACGAAGACGCCGTAAAAGGCGGGCGTGTTTCTTTCTGGCTGGCGGAAATTGGCGCAGTGTTACAAGAGGGCGATGACCTGCTCGAGTTGACCACGGACAAGGCGGCGTTTATAGTGCCTTGTCCCAAAGATGGGATATTGAAGGAAACGTGCGTGGCCGAAGGAGACAGCATCGCCGCCGGTGATGTACTATGCATATTGGAAACAGAGGATAAAGGATAACGTATGGCGTATGGAATTGGAGTAATCGGCGCGGGAACCGTCGGCGGCGGGGTGGTGGAAATTCTGCTGTCAAATGCAGGGGTCATCTCGGACAAAGCGGGCGTGGAACTGGCCTTGCAGCACGTGGCGGAACTTCGGGAAGACCTTCTGAAGGATTTGGGGCTGAACGATGTTACCGCAAGCAAGGACGCACATGCCCTTATCGCAGATCCCGCCGTCAACATCGTATGTGAACTCATTGGGGGGATCGAACCCGCAAAGAGTTTCATCCTCGAAGCGCTGAATGCCGGCAAACATGTCGTGACCGCGAATAAGATGCTGCTGGCCAAACATGGGCGGGAACTTTGTGAAGCCGCAGTGAAAAATAACGTGGAACTCCGCTATGAAGCCGCGGTGGCCGGCACCATCCCCATCATCAAAACCCTGCGCGAGTCTCTGGCCTCCAATCATATTCACGCGGTGTATGGCATTCTGAACGGGACCTGCAATTACATCCTCACCCAAATGTCCGTGGAAGGACTCGAATTTGATGTAGCATTAAAACAGGCCCAAATGAAAGGATTCGCCGAAACACCGCCCGACCTCGATATCGAGGGGCATGACACCGCACACAAATGCCAGATTCTCGCCTCACTGTGCCATTCCACCTATGTTCCACTGGACGAGATCTTTGTGGAAGGCATTACCAAAATTACGCATCTGGACGTCCAATACGCCCAGGAGTTGGGCTACCGGATTAAGCTTTTGGCGATTATCCGGCGCGTAGAGGGCGAAGTAGAGGCACGGGTGCATCCAACGCTGGTATCCGAACAACACCCCCTTGCGAACGTACGAAACGAATTCAATGCCATCTATGTAGAAAGCGACATGGCGGGCGCCACGCTGTATTATGGCCGGGGCGCGGGGAAGTATCCCACGGCGAGCGCGGTGGTCAGCGACCTGGTGGACATCGCGCAGCGCGGCAACGGGCCCGTGCCGCCGCCCTTCCGGTATTCCCATTCCATCGCCACGCGCGACATCGGTTTGCTGGATGGCCGCTACTATTTGCGCTTCACCACGGAAGACCATCCGGGTGTGCTGGGACGCATTTGCACCGTCTTGGGCAAGCACGGTGTAAGCATTGCGTCGCTGTTCCAAAAGGAGGAGGATGAACATACCGATGCCCATGTGGTACTCATGACCCATGAAACGGTAGAATCCAGCCTGATGGCGGCCAAGGCGGAAATCGACGCCTTGGAGTGTATCATCGAGCCGACCCACGTATTGCGTGTCCTTTAAGAAGGAGAGTTTCCCATGCGAATTGCCGGCGTGATTGAGCGGTACCGCGCGTTTATGCCCGTTCAGGACAATACCCGGGTAATCAGCCTGAATGAAGGCTCGACCCCTTTGATCCAGGCGTATAAATTGAGCGCCGCGATCCATCCGAAACTCGAAATCTGGCTGAAGTATGAAGGACTGAATCCCACGGGCTCGTTTAAGGATCGCGGGATGACCATGGCCATCACCAAGGCCGTTGAGGACGGATTCAAAGTGGTGATGTGCGCCTCCACCGGCAACACGTCCGCGTCAGCGGCCGCCTATGCCGCGCGGGCCGGCATCAAGTGCGCCGTGCTGATCCCGGAAGGGAAAATCGCCCTTGGCAAGCTGTCCCAGGCGATGGTGCACGGCGCGAAAGTGATTCAAATCAAGGGCAATTTTGACGAGGCGCTCACGCTAGTGCGCCAAATTTGCAGCAAATATCCGATTTGCCTGGTCAATTCCATAAATCCATTCCGTATCGAGGGCCAGAAGTCCGGCGCGTTTGAAATTGTAGACGCCTTCGACGGCGTAGCCCCGGATTTCCAGGCGATGCCCGTCGGAAATGCGGGTAACATCACGGCCTATTGGAAAGGATATAAGGAGTATAAGGCGGCGGGAAAGGCTGCCAACCTGCCGCGCATGCTTGGATTCCAGGCCGCAGGATCGGCGCCCATCGTGTTGGGACACCCCGTCGCGGAACCCATGACCTATGCCACCGCCATCCGCATCGGAAATCCCGCCAGTTGGAAAACCGCCGAAGAAGCGCGCGATGAATCAAATGGCGTCATCGGTATGGTTACCGATCACCAAATCAAGGAAGCGTATAAACTCTTGGCGCGCACCGAAGGCGTTTTTGTGGAACCCGCCAGCGCGGCGAGCGTGGCTGGCATTATCAAGTTGTCCCAGAACGGTTTCTTCGATAATGTTGAGCCGCTCTATGGCGAAATGATCCGGCTGGTGTGCATTCTTACCGGGCACGGGCTCAAAGACCCGGACAGCGCCATCGCCGCCGCGGAACAACCCGCCACGCTCGAACCCAACGAAGAGGCCATCCTCGAAGTGCTCGGCATGCTGGAACCCGCGTTCGCATAATCACGCTAATATATCTACATTGCACTATGTCCAGAGAAATCGAGAGTATTCATATTCCCCAGCCCATTCCGTATCTGGAAATGCTCGAACAACAACGAGTGCGCCGGTTGGCCGTCGAAGAACATCGCGCCACGAATGCGTTGTTCCTGCTTGAACATACACCCGTAATTACTCTCGGACGTAACACGCATCCCGAACATCTCCTGCTTACGAAAGAGCGCTATGCGCAGGAAGGAATCGAAGTCGTCGAGGTGGATCGCGGGGGAGACGTTACGTATCACGGCCCCGGACAACTCGTGGCCTATCCCATCCTCGATCTCAACCAATGGCGGTGTTCCGTCGGATGGTATCTGCGCACCCTCGAAGAAGTGATTATCCGCGTACTCCGAGAATACGGTCTTCAGGGCGAGCGCATGGAAGGATTTACCGGCGTCTGGGTGAACGGCGCCAAAGTGGCCGCCATCGGCATCGGCGTCCATAAATGGGTCACCTTCCACGGCCTGTCTCTCAACGTCGCACCCGACATGCGCCACTTCGGATTCATCATCCCCTGCGGTATCGCCGACAAACCCGTCACCTCCCTCAGCCAACTCCTCGGCAGAAATATCGATCTCCAGAAAGTAAAACAACACCTCGAAACACATTTCCTCGATACATTCGAAGTCACACCCCTTCCATCATAATCCCCATGGGAGGGCGAGGCTCCCATCACATGATGATGTACCTGTATTTTAATTGCTACCGCAGTATGGCAAGACAAAACATCTACTTGACAAGCTTCTTTATACTCACATAGCATTATTTTGCAGTTATACAAGTAGTGCACCTGTGTGATGAACATAAGGGGTAACCATGAATATATTTAAGCGAATCCGCGCAGTGATTCATTTTGCATTTAATTATAAAATGGTCCTTTCAAAGTCTTTTATGGATGAGGGATTCAGAAAAGCCTTTAATGCAAAAATAGCGTCTGGCGCTGAATCGGACAAGCTATTTCGGGAGTCCTATGAAAACTATGCAGAAGCTATACGTTTCAAGCCGAACTATTTTGATGCCTTTAATAATTGGGGGCTTGCGCTTTCTGAGCAGGCTGACATGAAATCAGGCGCTGATGCTGACGATCTATTCGCGCAATCGTATGAAAAATTTGCAGAAGCAGTTCGTATAGATTCTAACCGTTATGAGCCATTCTGTAATTGGGGTAGCGCGTTATCACAGCATGCAACAATCAAGATCGACGTTGAAGCAGATGCCCTATTCACACGCGCGTACATAAAATTTGCAGAGGCTATCCGTATTAAACCGGACTCACATGAAGCACGTTTTAATTGGGGCTTAACTTTTTCCCAGCAAGCATTGAAAAAATCAGGCAAGGAGGCAGATACGCTCTTTGGGCAGGCCTATGAAAAGTATGCGGAGACAATTCGCATTAAACCTGACTTCCATGAGGCCTTAAGCAATTGGGGCTTGGATTTATTTCGGCAAGCATTGAGAAAATCAGGTGACGAAGCCGATACCCTATTTTTGCAGGCCCATGAAAAGTTCTCTGAAGCGGTTCACATCAAACCCGATTCCCATGTGGCATTCTGCAATTGGGGGATCTCACTTTCTGACTTTGCGAAAAGTAAATCAGGCGCGGAAGCGGAGACTCTATTTTCACAAGCTCATGAAAAGTTTGCGGAGGCCGTGCGGCTCAAACCTGATTTTCATGAGGCATTCTGTAATTGGGGGGCTGCACTATCCGATCATGCAAAACAAGCACAAATCGAAAGAGCAGACGCGCTGCTAGTACAAGCGTGTGAAAAATTTCAGGAAGCAACGCGTTTGAATGCCAATTTTTATATAGTTTTCTATAATTTGGGAATCACTATAATCGAAAGGGCCAAACGAAAGACTGGGGATGAAATGAACGCTCTTTTTCGTGATGCCAAAGATACTTTGGCAATCGTCGAATCACTAAATCCCGGCTTTGCATCCTACGATTTCGCCTGCATTGCTGCGCTCGAAGGTCAGATTGATGAGTGCCGCACCTGGTTGGAAAACTGTAAGCAGTACGGTACATTCCCCGGCAAATCACTTGTTGAACAAGATGCAGATCTTGCGGCGGTTAGAGATTTAGAGTGGTTCACGAAGATGGTAAATTCGTTGCAGGAGTAAATCTGTTCTATCAACGATCAGTGCCGGAAACGCTTGCGCGGAAACGATAAGATGCAAAGGGGGAGGGCAAGGCTCCCGCCGAACCGTAAAACAAAACATCCCCTTTTTCCCCACCTTTTTTCTTAATGATGCATCTCCCAATCTTTCTGGAGATCATGTTTCACGGCTCGGCGGGAGAAACTGCCTGAGAATTCGTAAGCATCCGTTTCAAGGAATGGGGAAACGATTCACCATGCATAGTGCTAAAAAACGATTCATCCCCGCAGGGGGATGGATAACTCAGCCCAGGATAAGCGAAGCGCCATCCTGGGTGTGTGGATTTCCCCATGGAGCATACTCTGAAAGAGTTATATATACTATTTTCGCCTGTGGCAACCGGTTTTGTTGAAAACACACGCTGTGGAGCGATTGAGACATGATGGCCCGCCTGCCGGGCGTCTGATCAATTTATGGAACTCTTACAGAGTGGTATTGTTTGGGGTGACATTGCACACCCAGGATGGCGCTTCGCTTATCCTGGGCTGAGTTGTTAAATCCCTTCGGGATATCTTCGCCTTTCTATGCGGTGTAAAATAATTCTCTGACAGCCTCGGGAGCCCTCCTGCGGCGGATAAACCTCGCCCTCCCATGAGTGTATCTTCTGTTTACAATCTGGGATTCGGTGTTTTTCCGTCTGAAAGGTGTAAATAAATTATAGGGTTCAATCGTTTTATTGATAGAGAGACTATGTTAGATGGAAAGGGAGCGGCTATGATTCGGACATCCGTTCAGATTCTATAAAAGGATTGAAATAGTAGGTCCTATCTCCAGGTAGGACTCTTCTTAATCCTCGGACTGAAGTGTCCCATTCATCGATGAGACCTGCATATATCAAGTTTAGGGAAACAATTACCTAAACACTACACGTATTGACTAAATCGTCCTTTCTTGCTATATTTCTTTCAGGTACATGAGGGAGCGAATATGCATTACGTGAAGGTGGCTGCAATTCTTGGGGCGCTCGTCCTTTTCTATACCACAACAATTGATGTTAAAATGGCAATGGCTACTGAGACGGCATCGTTTGCCGCTCATCTATCAGAACCTGGAGTCACTCCGCTTGTTCTATCATCCACTGCGGGCGGCACGGTGCTTGCCGATCCTGCGTTGGCTTTCTATCCGATAGAAACTATTGTCACGCTGACTGCCACACCTGCTATTGACTGTTTCTTTTCATCTTGGGGCGGTGAAAATGGGGGCGATGTGTTTGATCCGGAAAACGATGGTATTGGCACAATTCTTATGAACGGCAGCAAACAAGTGGTTGCGCAATTTACTTGCGGCGAATGCCGAACCCTTCAGATAAGCAGCAATTCGGCCTATGGCGGCACAGTGTCCGTATCACCCCCCAGGACCTGTCCCTGGGGTTGGTTAACTGACACTTGCGTCACTATTATTGCAACGCCGAATATGACAGATGGATTCCGTTTTTTAAATTTCTCAGGCAAAAATGCTGGAGAATTATTCAACATAAGCCCTCCCGATTCAGAGACCGGTGCTGTTACTGCCAACTTGGTAATGGACGGCGACAAGACCATTATCGCAAAGTTTGTAACTGAAGTATCCTGTGGAAGATTTGTATTGCTCAATGCCGAGACGATGCCGGAAGGGTGGATCTTTGGTGGTGTAGTTCGGGAATTTACCGGTACAGCCCTGAGCAATGAAACTCCCATCTTTATCGATGGTGTACAAGTACAGGGATTCCGTGCAGCCCCTGATTACACCTCTATTGACATTGTGATCCCGCCATACACGGGTTCCAGCAAGGCAGCGTATGTGGACGTTGATGTGCAAGTCGGTACTGGTATAGATGCATGTACATTGCCCAACGCATTTCGATATAAGCGCCATGAAGTAAAAAAGGGTGTGCGTTCCACCGCGTTCATTTTGGAGAATCCGAAAGAGGAAACAACCATCGCCATGACGCTGGACGGCACGGCGGAAAATACCACACCGGTGACGCTCCCCGCCCTTAAAACACCGGCAGGGGTCAGCCGTTTATTTGGTATCGCACGCAATGCCGATGCAATCCCGGAAACAAAAATAAATACCGATACATTAGGATCGCTAGGCACAGGCTACATTTCCATACTGACCGGGAATGGCGTTATCCCGGCAGGCCTTTCAATCGACAATGCCTATGACTTCAGCCTGCACCTCTATACGGATTATGAAGAGAAAATAAACATGCCTCCGGCCGGATCAGCCTCGTATTTTAGCCTTGGTGGCTTACTTGATTTTGACCGCCCCGTGGACGCAGCCGGCAATCCTAATCCTGACACAGCAGCAATAACGGTCCAACTTCCTCTGAATCAAACAGGATTGAACTACGGAGACGTTCGTACGGGCCTCACGTTGTGGGGCGTCGGTACGGCGTTTGATTATGTGACAGGGGAAACCACGATCTTGAAACCTCCCGCAGTAGCATATCAATCAGAATTATTGAACAATGAAGTAGTTCCTGGACTTACATTCAACACTCCTGATACTAACCAGCCCAATGCCATGATCGCCCGCCTATACTCACTCAACGGCTTCAGCCTGCGCAGTGGCGCGAATTTTACCACCGAAATGCAGGAAGGTGTGAAGCTTTTCCGAAGATCCGGCGCCAACTGGGTAGGTTACGGAACGGTCATAGGCGATCTCAACGGCGGTCTGGAACTGAAAATCGTCTCCCCGATGGGCGGGATCGCATGGGTGGATCGGATTGAATTCCGCAGTGCCGAAAAATGCGCCGTCATAGCCACCGCCACTGAGTCGGACTTCCTTACGACACCCGGCTCGGATGAATACAACCTGGTCTTTAGGACGCCGGAATCCAGTGACGTGGGTATCACCGACCTGGCGATCTTCCTAAAATCCAATCCCACTATGCCAGCGGTTACACTTGAACGTGTCTTCCAATATACCTATCCAAAGCTCTCCATCATAAGGGAAACTGCACAGCGTCTGCTAGGTTCCTTTTATTCCTTGGACACCAATGCGGATAGCGCCCTCTCTATTTTAGAAGCACGGGTGCTAATTCCGGATCTGAAGCCATGCATGTTCAACCTCCTGGATAGAAACAACGACGGTAAACTCAGCTTGGATGAACTGGAAATGGCGGCAAGCCACGGCATATGCGGCTGCAATTGCCAAAAGAATGCAATACAGCACTTTGATATTCGAAAAGCCCTCGGTGATCTGCTTTTGTTCGGAATAAGTGTTTTGATCCTCATGCCCTGGAGCGCTTTCCGGCGAAGTTAGAAAAAGAGTCCCCTGATCAGAGTTTGGTTGAAAACGTCAAGGGGAGAGAAAGTTCAAATGGAACAGGATCTACTTTTCATCTAGCGTCCAGGGGTGGACTTCTTTCCCGCGTTGACGGAGCAGGGGCGCGGCCATGTGTTGCATGCGCACGACGATTTTGACCTTCTCTTCGATGGGCAGCCGGGCAAGTTCTTTCCTACGGTCTTCCTTGGCTTTGAGGAGCCGTTGCAGCACATCATTCACCGGTTCCATTGTGCCCATCTTTCTAAAAGGACGTGACGTGTGAGCACGTCGTTCAAATAGGCCGCGTCCACTTTCACTTGTTGGTTGAAAACTGCAAACCGTTGAAGGTCCTTTTCGCGTCCGGTTTGCAGCATAATTGCCATAAGGTGTTCAGGATGAAACACCCGAGTTGGAGTCTCGCCGAATTGTGTGTCGAGCGCTTCTTTCAACGCTTCTTCGGTCAGTGGATTATGCACGGGAAGAAACTGGACATACGTACCTTCAATATCCACATGTTCCTCTTTTTCCGAATACCCTCGTTTTTTTAAGGCATCATATATGGGCACCAGTGTAATTAACCCACCAGCAGTGAGTGGGAACTGAACAAACACATCCAGATCGAAGGTAAGCAGGGGTTCCATGAAGAATAGCGCCCCCATCGCGCCGCCTATGGCATATCGGGTATACAAGCCATCGTGCTCTAGCGCATTAAGGACTTGTATCGTTCGTTCCATACATTCGTCTCGTTATGAAGTTTTGCATCCAAGCGAGATTGCTTCGTCGAAGACTCCTCGCAATGACAAGCTGCTATCTTGGCCGTACTGTAGAGAATACATTGTTGTGAGTGCGGGGTGCAATTGATTCCATGATTTGTGATTTATCGGATAATCATGGGGGCGCGGGGTGCAACGGCAGGCTTGGCCGGTTGCGGCTGGGTTTGTTGTTGGAGTTGCGCGTCTAGCTTTGAGAGGGTGTCGCGGACATCCGGCTGGTCAGGTTTGGCTTCGAGCGATTTTTCAAAGGCGGCCTTGGCCTGGCTCAGGTTGCCCATCTGCATGTGCATGCTGGCGAGGAAGTTCCACATCGCGGTATCCTGCGGATTCAGGCGGGTGGCGCGCTGGGCGGCGAGAATGGCATCGGTAACGCGGGCGGCACGGTAGAGGAGACGCGCATAGGCCGCGTGATTTTCCGCGGTATCGGGGAAATAGCGGCGGGCCGCATCAAAATCGGCGAGGGCCTTGCGAAGCCGTTCACGGGTGTCGATATCATACGGTTGCGCGGCCTTACTGAGGTCGTCAATTTCCTTGGAGGCCTCGATCACCTGGCCATTGCGTGCATTAAGCGCGGCGCGCGCGATGCGGGCGGGCACGTCGTCAGGATTCAGTTTCAGCGCAGCGTCAAAATGATCTCCGGCGAATTCGAACAACCCTTCCTGCCAATACCAATCACCAAGCAGAAAATGTGTTCTCGCGGCTTGGGAGGAAGTGGAATCGATGGCTAATGCGGCATGTAACGCCTTAAATGCTTCTTTCCGCTTGGCCGGACCACACTTGGCATAGTTTTCACCCTGCCGGGTCAAGGCGATGGCGTTGTTCGGGTCGGCCTGAACAATCGTTGCGAGGGTTTCAGCGGCCAGATCGTAGTCTCCGGCCTCTTCTTGCAGGCCAACGTACTCCAGGAGCACGGCTGGTTCCGCTGAAGACTCAACCCCGGCGTCTTTATAGGCGATCAGGCCTTCTTGAAGGAGCGATTGCGCCTCTTTTTGTTTCATGGCGGCCTGATCCGGCTGATTTTGCGCGGTGGCATCCGCAACGGCTTTTTTCGCGGCATAATAGGCGTCCGCCTTGCTTTTCGCGGTGGAAAAGTCCTGGGCATGACTGATGGCGGCCATTAGAAGGGACAGGAACAGGGTTAGCACGAGGTTGTTTCTCAAATGCATTCCGCATGAACCTCCTCATCCGCAAACAGGATGTGTTCCATCGTTTCAAGCAAGGGCGCAAAGGAATTCCGGTCCAGGGCGCATACCGGAATGCCATTATACTGATAAACAAGCCCTTGCACGGTTGCAGGCTCCGCCAAATCTGTTTTATTAACGATATGCATGATGGGCTTGTCGTTCAGGTCCAGTTCTGTCAGCAGTTCACGGACCGTCTCATATTTCTCCTCGAAATCCTGGCTGGATGCGTCCATCACATGCAAGAGTAGATCGGCATCGTGCAATTCTTCAAACGTGGAGCGAAAGGCCGCCATAAGGTCCTTGGGCAGGCTCCGGATAAAGCCCACGGTGTCCGTGATGATGATTTCACGTTCACGGGGGAAACGCAGGCGCCGGGAAACAGGATTCAGGGTGGCGAACAGGGCATCTTCGGCGATGACGGCACTGTTCGTAAGATTGTTTAACAGAGTAGACTTGCCTGCGTTGGTATACCCCACAACCGCCACGGTGGGCACGCCTTTCGTGGTGCGTACGCCCCGGCGCAACTCGCGCCGCCGCCCCAACTGATCCACTTCGCGTTCCAGCCGGGCGATGCGGTCACGCGCCCGCCGCCGATCAATTTCGAGGCGTGTTTCGCCAGGGCCGCGCCCACCGATACCGCCGGTAAGCCGGGAAAGCGCGGTTTGGCGCAATCCGAGAAAGGGGAGGCGGTAGCGCAGTTGGGCCAGTTCCACCTGGATCTGACCCTCGCGGGTCATGGCATGCTGGGCAAAAATGTCAAGAATCACTTGCGTACGGTCGAGTATTTTAAGATCCGTAAAATCGCTGAGCCCCTTTACCTGGGAAGGGGAAAGATTCAAATCGAAAACAATAGTCCCAGCGCCCAATTGCATGGCCTTGATAAGCATCGACCGGAATTTTCCCTTCCCGGTAACGTACTTGGGATCCAGGGGACGGCGCTGGCTAACATCCCCCACGACAACAAGACCCGCGCTTCGGGCGAGTTCCCGCAACTCAAGGAGAGAATCCTGCGCCTGGGTGGGGGAAAGGGTGGAAACATGCACGAGCAGGGCGCGATCCCGGTTGTCCCCCGCGCGCCGGGGTTTGCGCATCCGCGCAAATTCTTCCTCAAGCGCGTCAATGGCTTCCGAAAAATCCTCCGGCAACTGGTGAACGGTGGAGGGAGGGAGGATCTCCCAAGGGGCATCCCCCTCATTTGCCGGGAGCAAATGCGCCTGATACACCTTCCCGGGAAGTCCGTCCTCCAACACTTCAATCACTGCGACATAATCAAGGCGGAGAAGCGCAAGATCCGTAAGGTCTTCTTCCGAAAGCCCTTCCCGATGAAGATGGGTATGGACAAACCGCAGTCCGCTCAACCGGTCATACCCTCGTTTCGGAAGTTCGGGAAGAAGGATGGTCCGCGCATCACCTACTACCACTTTTTGCACATGACCCCGCCGATCCATCACCAAGCCGGTCTGCCGCTGAATTTCAAAGGAAACTTCCGTTAAGGATCGGGCCAACTCAGGGGAAATCACCGCATTGGAACGGGTTGCACGCTTTGCAAGCCCTTCAAGACGTTTCACATACGAGGCTTTGAGACCGCCAATATTGCCGATCAGCATAGGCGCCTCCCCCAACAAACGACAAACGCCGAACAGGTATTTGTGATGACCTGTCCGGCGCTTGATAAACTCCCGAAAAACGCCATATCAGCCCTGAAGCATAATACGGCGGATAATGCGCTGACTTTCGGTCGCATCCAGGGTGCGTTGCGCCCGCCGGATTTCCGACACATCCATTTTTTCCAGTTTCTTGTACAGAATAGACAAATTGCCCACCGCGATTTGCAGGGCATGAGTGGGTTCCATGCGCGCTGGCAACATATCAAAGGTGACAAAATTCTTATATTTGTACGTTTTCAGATAAAACAACGCTTCAAGCGCTTCCCATAAATGGATTCCGCCCGGCACCAGCATATCGTCCCAAAGTTGATAACAGTCGCTGAAATACACCTGGAACAATTTGTTCGAGCGGGTTAGGAATGCAATGGATTCCGCCGGATTTTCACCTGCCATGAGCGCATGAGAGAAGTTAAGGGCCACGCCTACATTCTTCATAGCGATTTCCTGACACATTGAAAGCGCCTTGCCCACACTCGAAATCGTGAGGTAATTACGGGGATCGCGCGGTTTATATGCAATGGCTACATTGATGTCCGGCGAGGCGTACTTCGCAATGGTTTTAATGGAGGCGGGGAAATTGGCCGCTTCGCCGATGCCGAGGAAAAAGCGGGCGATGCCGAAACCCAACGCA
>Ga0116156_10000724_pt1 | contig 34290 bp, 21 predicted proteins | sample AD_UKC045_MetaG_FD_89891 | JGI IMG/M metagenome (GOLD analysis project Ga0116156, IMG submission 89891) | Active sludge microbial communities of municipal wastewater-treating anaerobic digesters from USA - AD_UKC045_MetaG | ecosystem: Engineered > Bioreactor > Anaerobic > Digestate | place: USA...
CACGCTGACCTATATGTCGCTTGAACAGGGCCTGCTCACGGGCAAAGTTGGCATGGACCGCGTATTCAATCCGAACGAATTCCGCAGTAATGAAGAGTGGAATGCATGGTTTAAGCTCATAAATCGGAAAAAAGTGCTCGGCATGTTGGGGGGATGGAAAGACTTGGTGGAGAAATACAACTGCACACTCGCACAGCTTGTACTTGCATGGACGGCGGCGCAGCCAGGCGTTACCCACGTGCTTTGCGGCGCGCGCACGGCCGCGCAGGCGGAACAAAATGCGGCCGCAGGCGAACTAGTATTGAGTGCCGCGGACATCGCGCGCATGCGTAACGATGCCATTGCCCTTGGTGACCCACAATGACGAATGGGATCTGCGCGGATGACATCATCCGGGATTCCCCCGATTCCTACAACAACATCGAACACCCCAATCGTATCTGCTCCCTGAAAACAACCCTGGCTTTCGTCAAGGGTGGTACATCGCTGTTACCACACTCATTAAGCATCGTTAAATTAAGGAGAGATCGCCCACGCCGTTTGCTTTTTTAGCGCAAGCCGTACCTCCAGAACTGTCCAAAGATGAACAGGCTTTGACCCAAACGATGGAAGTAGACCGTTTTTCAGAGATTATTCATACGTCCGTTTTCTAAAAAAGGTGACGATCAGAACCGCCCCCAGGATTGCATACGCAATTATCGACAATACCAATCCAATATACGCAGCCACGGATTCAAACTTGAAAAATACCTGGTGCGTGCCTGCTGGAACGGCGATGGCTTTAAACGCATCGTCCGCACGCATAATTTCAACCTCTTCTCCATCCACCCAAGCATACCAGCCAGGATAGTAGGAGTCAAGAAACGTCAAGATTCGCGCATCGGGCAGATCCTTGAGCGTAACCCTGACCGAATTGGGCGTGCGGTCATCGATAACAATATGACTATCCTCATCGGATGAGTCTTTGAGCACATAAGCTTCAGTGAGTTGAAAATCCTGTTCTGAGTTGCCGGGCCAAGTGAGCGTGACAGTGCTCGAATCACAATCCGGCAAAGGCACATAGAAAAGCCGTTCTCCATCTTCAGTCTTCTTGGTTTGATTGGTTTTTAGTGTGTAACGTGCACCAGTCTCATCAACACACGACGCCGAGATATCAATTTTACCAGCCGCCTTATACCCTATATAGAGCGCGGCATGAACAAAGCGCTGATCAAGTTTGGAGAATTGGAGTTTCATGTTCCCGCCGCTTTTCGTTATGCTTTTATTCAGAACATCCGGTGCGCCCAAGTCCACCCGTGTATTTTCATTCGATACAGGAGATTTTGACAGTTGGTCTCGATTGATTTCCGGCACCGGGAGTGTGGCGCCCATGGGGACGTCCGGCAAAAACGCCGTCGTGGTGGGTGGAAATGCCTCATTCTTGGGCGGGAGATTCCCCGAAACCCACTGGCGCGTCAACCAAAAACATCGTTTCGCCAAAAGAGTGCCGCGCAGGTTATTCTCCGTCACGGCCTTGAATTTCAAATGCCAACTGCTAAGATACGTTTTCTCATCGCCGGGACTGCACAACACCTGGCTGGTTGATCCCAAAAAAAGCGGGTTGTATCCATTCATAGCATGATCCAGCAACCACATCTGCCGATTAGGCCGTATATGTGCCTTGCGGAAATTGGAACGCGTAAGATGACGGGCTTGCCCGAACTGCGCGGTATCTGCATTATTGGCTACTTTAATCCGCTCGATGGAATGAGGCAACATCTGAATGCTCCAAACCATAATCTCTCCACCGACCAGGATGGCCATAATGATGCGCCCGAATCGCGGCGCATTCCACCACGCAAACAAACACAACACCGACACAGTAAGAGCAGGCAGGAACCACACCAACGCCGATGGTTGAAATAATGGCGCATGAGTGATCCAATGCCATAACAGAAAGAACATTGCACCGCTTGCAGATATAACCAGGACTGTCCGGATTACTCGCCACCAGAACAGCCGTGGCATTTTCCCAGCCGCATCCACTCCAAATCCTGCCACCATACTCAAGGCCAGAATGGCGAAATCCCCGGCACGCCATGGAGAAGAGGTAATATTCATAACGTCTATTTTGCGTAAAAGCCATGCCAAGGGAAAGGGAGGCCCCAGCGTACAGTCCAGCATCAGGAGATACAACGCAAGAAAAATCAATACATCCCGCCTGCGCGTGTGGCTTAGGGCCACAATGATCATCATCAACGACCCAATGCCTGCGGCCCGGCAGCCTTTCACTTCCCAGGTATTCCCAGGATAAACCACCAGCGACTTGAGCAAATGAAGCACTTCCCGGTTTTGACTCCAGTTTGGCATCTTCAACCCCCCGGCAATGGAACGCCCGCTAAACAATCCCAACTGCAATTCGGGAAGCAAAACGACTGCCGATGCCACCCCCACACACACCGCTAATATGGCTAAAAATACCCATCGGGAGAAAAAGACGCCCATAACATCCCGTAGCGATTTGAATCCATATCCCCAGGAAATGTGTACAACTCCATCGAAAATAACAAACAGTGAAAGCATGACTGCGATATACAAACTCAACTGTGGAAAACCGCCCAATGTGCTCATCGAAAAGAAAATCACCGACCATGAGAAAAACCAGACGCGCCTTACGTTATTGCGCGCCCACAGCGCCCCGCGCACCGCCCAAAGAATCCATGGCGTCCATGGAATAGTAAGCGCGAAGACATAATAATCCGTATAGCAGGTAATGCTGTATGGATTAAACATAAAGGCCAACCCGCATACCATCGAAGCGCCAAAACTGAGTCCATACGATTGCGCCAGAAAAAATGCGCCCAAGCCCGCCCACAGGACATGCAATACCATCAAAATCTGTTTACCGGCGGCACTGGCATAGGGATTAAAACCAGGCGTCAATACACTGCGCAGCAGATGAAACGGATAACAGGCATTTGTCTGCGGATCCGCGGAAAAAGGCAAACCACAATACGCAAGAGGATTCCAGAGCGGATACTCACCATTCTTCAGGGAGGCGTCAAGGTAATAAGTATTCGGACCAAAAAAATGCCGGTTATCCGATATGCCGAAATTCTTGTCCCAACGCGGCGGCTGCAAATAGCATCCATATACCAACGAGGTGGCAATGATAAACAGAACCAGAGCCGCGCATGCATTGCGGCGTGAAACAGAATGCAATTCCTTTGAAAAATTAGAAATGGTTGGGCCTATGGCATACCGAACTTCTTTCTCTGATGGACTGGATACACCTTTATAACTGATGTTATCCTCGGTTCCCATCGCAAAAACGCAAACCTCCTTCCATATCTCTTTTATCCCCTATGCCGTATAAAAACCTTGAGCTTCTCTACCGGTGAAGAATCTGGACATTGAACGAACCCTTCCCTTGCTCAATATTTACTGAAAATAGCATACATTTTCTCTATACTTCAAGACAGAACCGACACAAGGAAACACATTCCATCCAATAGTTATCACAACACCGAATTGCGTTATTTTCCATGCGGAAAACACAGTTATTGTAGGTAATTTTAAATATTGTCATTTTATGACAGTATTTTATATTATATATTGACTTCTGCAAAATATCTGCTATAATTTAATAAGTACTGTCATAATTTGACTGCTTTTAGAAGGACAATTGTGTGAACAGACTAAACCTAGCCTGTTTGCCGGAAAAGTGCATGCATTGCTATGCCGGGAATATGTCAAAGGCCGCGATTGGTATGATTTTATCTGGTATACCAGCCTGGGCGCCGGCATCAATCACGAATTTTTAACATCTGCTATCGCGCAGGCCGGTCCATGGAAAAACCAGGGGATCCAAACAACCTCGGGCTGGGTGGTAAGCGAACTCGAAAAGAAAATCCTCTCCATCAACTGGAAACACGCGCTGAAAGAGGTCCGGCCCTTTATCCGCGCCAACGAACAACCTTCTCTCGATCTTTGGAGTACAGACTTGTTCCTCCATCAACTCAATAAATGGAAACAGGGAAATCAGCAATCGGATACCGTCAAGAGGTAAATCACAGGTCTCACCATACTGTATTTCACCTGAATTCATTCGATATCGCCTTTCTACAATGCTTTGTAATACACAAAAACCGCGGATGGCGCCTTCGGAACAGTGATGGGGCAGTTGGCAGCATCCGTTCCGGTTAGCAGGCGCACTTCGGGAGCATCCTCGGTGCGAAGTTCGTATTTACTATCCGGTGATAGTCCTTTTAAATGAAGGACCGTGTTGTCTTCAGGGCAATTCTCCCGGCGGAAGACCATGACCATGCCGGCATTGAGATCGGCGCGATGAAATTGATTCGCGTACCAGACGTTCGTGGCATCATCGTGCGGGAACAGCGGATAAAAATCACCCAGCAAATACGGACGGATTTTCTTGTAGATCGCCACGGTGCGGACAACGGGATTGTCCGGTGCGGGGTCCCCCTCCCCCACTGCTTCCAATCCATTTAAGGAACAGAGGATATTGCCGGTGGTCATGTTGCTTCGGAAGGCATACGAGGGTTCCAGATCGAACATCCCCGAACCATGCAACGGAATCCATCTAAACAGCCCGGCATTTTGCAGTTGGTCGGCTTCGGGCTTGGGCTTGGCGAGACACGGCATATCGCTATGCCACAGAGGCAGGCCGCGCATGAGGCTTTCGAGATCATTGCGGCGTCCGCCGCTGGCGCACAAATCGATCACAAGACCGGGATGCCGCGCACGGTATTCGTCCCACATCGCATATAGACCTGTGATATGACCGATTTCCGTCATGCCCTGCCGGTCCTTCTCATCATTCTTTTTCCAGGACTTAAGCGGCTGCATATTGAAGTCCCACCGCATCCAGTCGATTTGTGCTTCAGTGACCTGTTTGTCGATGTAATTCGTGATCCACTTCCTTGCTTCGGGTATATGAAGTTTGAATAGTCCGCCGTCATTGCCTCCTGTAACCCACTTAGGATGTTCACGCGCGATAAACGTCCCCTTTGCCACGCGCTCCGGCTCAAACCACAGCAAATAGTGAAGCCCGGCGGCATGGGCCGCATCCCCTATCGGTTTCAGGCCGTTGGGATACTTCGCCAAATCCGGTTCCCAGGTTCCCGTGCCTTCCGGAAAACCGCCCGGATACCATTGCTGCGGATCCATGTCTGACCAGAACACTTCAATCCCGCGTTTCGCATATGGAAGCATTCGCCGTACGTGCGGGCCTTCATACGTGCCATCCGGATCGACTTCACCTGTAGATCCACAAATTGGCGCGAGCACCAATTCACCGTTCCGGCGAGGCAGGTAATGCGCCAGAAGCAGTTGCCGAAACAGATTGTTTCCACGCAGGGGATCATCGCCCTGCCAAAACAACAGCAGCATGCGCGGCGTGCGAATCGTTTCTCCAGGATGCAACCGCAGATGCGTGGTCTGCATTCCCGAACGCACGCGCAATGTTGGGGCACCCTTATATTCAAACCCCGTCTCCCATTGACCAGACCAGCCCACCGCCATCACCATCCCCCGGCCTTTCCCCTCGATATTGAAAAATGGCATATAATCCTCGGAGGAACGCCCGCCACTCGGGGCCAATACAAACGGCTCGGAAGCACTGGGAGCAATCGTTTTGGTCATGGGCGCAAAACTTTTCGCATTATTTGAATCGCCCAGGGAATAATGAAGCGTGACTCCCCCTTCCGACCACGGTATACACCAGTCCAGCGGACGAATAGCGTCTAAAATCGGCGTATCCTTTTCCCCGGCATTATGTAATGTTAACAGCCATTCCACTGCGGGAAAATTCACAAACTCGTTCACGATACAGTGAATTTCAAGGTGAGTTTTTGGGTCCATAAACACAATAGTTCGTTCGATACGATCCTTGGCGGATTGCATCTCCTCCGTTTTCATAGACCAAGCCGCAATCTCATCCCGCAGCGGTTTTCCACCATAGGACGCTGAAAACACAGGCATTGCCGCCGTAAAAGCCGAAGCTGACCAAGCATGCGCTTCGGCCATTTCTTCGTCCATTGCCGCAGCGCCATATCCCCCCGCCACCGCGCCATATGTCATTGCCAGTATTAATGACATCATGCTCGCCAAAGCCATCCGATTGCACTCCTCTCGGTATCCCCCCTCTACAATAGGGGATTCCCTGATTGTTCAATTTTCTGGGCCAACAGCACCGTATAATAATTCAAAATAACTACAATTAGTGCTTTTGTGCAATCTTATCCAGCCATTCCACCACCACTTTTTGCATCGTGGGATCAAAATGATTGTAGGTTTCTGGAATTTCCTGAATCAGTTTGGATTCCACCTTGTACAATCTATAAATTTCTTTAGCGGACGTGACGGCCTGACTCGTCATCGGTAAGGGATTTTCTCGATCATATTTCGGGCTGAGCACCAACACCGGCCGTGGCGCCATTGCGCCCAGCAACTCATCAATATCATAGGGAACACGTGATTCCTGCCCGATAAAACAACCCAAACGCGGCGCCAGCATATACCAATGCGACCAGCGGCGGAGTCCACCCGTCTCTGCAAGGTCCGTATCCAGCCGGAAAGGTGAGGGCGGGCATACCAGAGCATATCCGGCGGGCCGGTCTTCCAACGGAGCCATGTGCAGCGCCACCATGGCGCCCAAGCCGTATCCCACTACATACACCTGCTCCCGATCCACATACGGCAATTCCACCAACACGTCCAGAGCGGCTCGTGCATCCAGCACCATGCGTTCCAACAGCGAACTATCGGGATAACGCGTGTAAAAGTCTTCAACTTCCTCGATGCGCCGTCCAAATCCGAGTTGGTCATAGCAAAACACCGCATAGCCCGCCTTCGCAAAGGTTAGAAACGCTTGTGTGCCGCGCGCATACGCGGCCACGTACCCTTTGGGAAAAGAAAGCGGATGCAGCCATAGAATGGCAGGAATTTTCTTGCCTTTATCTTGGATGCCCCTGGGATGATATACGTCCGCGTTAATGTATCCGCCAAACATCAGGTCCTGTTTTTCAATCTTGAAACCGGGAACAAAACGGCTGAGCATTTGTTCGATGTGATCGGGTTCTTCACCGTATGTACCCATAGGAGACAACACTGATGGAATGCCTTTCCCTAGCATGTGAGAAACTTCTCCCGCAAGCACGGAGCGATGTTGCTTCCATGCCTTGCGCGAGGCCATCTCCGGACGATTCGCCCCAAATTCACGTACAGGATACGCCGCAGGATCGACTGCATGCCCTTCGACGGCTTTCCACGCGTCCCAATCCCATGGATGAATCAGCCGATCGGGAAACGCATAGGTTCCGCGTCCGAACTGAGTATCACACCAATCCACATACCGCTCGATAACCGCGGGCCAGGTTTCGTGCCCGGCGGGCCGATACAGAATCCGGAGCCTGTCCTCTGCGCTCAACAATTGATATACCGGCTTGACCGACAAATAGGTCTTTTCCATCGCCCACGTGCTTTCCACGCTGTCATTCAACGCGATGCTCAGCAAACAAGACCGCGGCGCGCTCAACGCCACCAGTTCGTGCAGATCGACCGGCATCTTTTGTTCACGCCCTGCGAAAAACCGCCACCGGGGATGAAACCATTCCGGAAACGACCGCGTGATGTTTTCAATCCCTTCGCCGAATTCCGGCTCTCCACAATAGCGCGAGGGCATGCATCCGCCCACGCCCGAACTGCTCGAAATCACCACCGCGATACGCTCATCCAAGGCGGATGCAATCAAGGACAGCTTTCCGTTGCGGGAATGGCCGGTGAGCGCAATCTGATCCAGCCGTGCCCGCGGCTCCAATGCAAGATAATCGATGCACCGGCTCGCCGCCCACGCGCGCCGTGTCAACCGGGACCAGTCACACCCCGGAAAGGCCTCCAAAAAGGTATCCGTGTCATCGCGCGAATCAGCCCCGGCATACACACAAGCGATATATCCCCGGCGCAAGGCCGCCAGAGCCCACTGCCGGTGATTGTCCTGCGTCATGAACACGGGAAACGGACCCTCCCCCTTCGGAATCATCACTTCCAGATGAAGCACTGCTTTGTGATCGAGACCAAACCGCAATTCGACCGTCCGTACAACGGCATTGGACTCATCGCGCTCTGACAATACTTTGGCTTCCAAATTATCCGGCGGCGGCGGAACCGTTCCTAGAATCCAGCGATGAAATAAGCTTAAAAGTTCCTGACGCCGCTGTTTCCAGTCTTCCGGAGTTTTCACCGGTGCACCAATACCATTCTCCCAGCGCTCCAGTGGATTCGGCAGTTCCGCCATGCTGGGCAATGCATCAAAATCCGGCGGAAATTCCCCTGCCTTCTTTCGCCATGCCTCCCACGGCGGACTTTTGGTCAACACCTGTTCCAATTGTTCCCCATGGGCTTCACGCCGCATGGTGGCGTCCTGAGATTCTGCAGCAAGACAAAAAATCAACACAAATGAAATCATGGCGTCTTCCCTCAATCCAAGCCAAAGGTTTGTCTGAAAAAGAACCGATACTTTTCAGAGACAATTTTTACCACATTATGGCATGAAAATCAGAATTGAACATGCCATGTCGCCGGCCCTGTCGCGTCACAATGAAATTCCAGCCGCAGTATTTCCCCTTCCAAAACAGTTTTTACATCTCCAGTGGAAACTTGGGTTTCTTTTGGCATGAATCCGTCTGGAGTAAGTATCCAAAACTTGTAGTTGGTATCCACTATACCTCTGAAACGGCCTGATAACATCCGTGTTTCTGAATTCCAGTCCAGCATGTCAAAATCAGTAGCGCCTTGCGTAAAATGACTGTCCGTGGCCAAAAACATGGGGCGCGTTTCCACGGGACGAAAACTCAACAACCGAACACTCGCCGGAGGCACTGTAACATCCATTGTATCTTTGGCGCGGCCGCAATACTGCCCCGGCCAAAAGTCAAAAACAGCATACTCAACACCGGTTTGGAGACCCATTTTGGAAAAAGATAGAGGAATTGTCTCTTCCGCATTTTCATTCCAGTTGAAGACACCCGCAATGTGCCATTTCCCAATAGCGCAGTCTACCGGCAACACCCAAATGCGGGCCTCCTTGCGCTCGAAAAGATCCACGGGCCGCGCGGGTTGGGGCAATACCGGCAATAATCGCCGTAAAATATCCACCTCGTCCGGCGTGAGTAACGTAAGCGCATCGCCGACTTTAATGGCGCCGCCGGTCAGCGCCGCACCGGTCACCCAGGCAATTTGTTGATTTCGCGTCAAGCGCGGTTGATCTTCAACCTTCCATCGTTTTCGTGTAGCGTCATGCCCGAAGAAAACACAATCCTGATCCAGTGCGAAAACACGCGGTGCGAAATAATAGCGGCGCGCGGCGTTGGTCAACGTATCCACGCATCCCCAGCACCATTTACCAGGCACACTGCGCCAAATGGGGCCGCAATCGATACCGGTGCGCATCCCATCCGCCACGATTCCCGTGATGGGAAATGGCGCCACACCCATAATGAAGGTGTCTTTTCCCGCACCTGCCCGAATCGCCTCCATACCCTTACGCAAAGCCTCGGCTCGTGTTACTTTCGGATCTTTTAGGGCATCTGCCGCCAGAAGATGATACACAAAATCCGTTTCAACCAGACCGTCATACCCCCACTCTTGCGTAATCTTATGGAACGTGTTTTTGACATACTCGGCGGCGCCCGGTGCGGTAACGTCCAATATTCGCTCGTTTTCACCCAGTAATGATTTCCCCATCATCCCCGGTGCCGCCAGCCAATCCGGCTGTTCTTTCGCCAGCGGAGTTGCATTATCCACCGTAAACGGCTCTGTCCAGATCGCGGCCGTCATTCCCCGGCGGTGCACCTCCTCCGCAAAGGCCTGCATTCCCTTGGGAAATCGCACCGGATCCGCCTCCCAATCCCCTGCTCCGTGCTGCCATCCGTCATCAATCGAGAAATGCGTCCAGCCATAACGTTTCAAGTTTTTGTCGAGGAAATCCAATTCGGCAAGCATGGTGGTTTCCGTGACGTCCTTGTGATAGTGGGAAACCCACGAATCCCAGCCATGCGGAAGGGCGTGCCGTGTTGGGTGCAAGTCATTAAACACCGCAACGCTGGAAGTAAAACGCTCGACTCCTTCCAAGGGGGCTCTCTCTGCCACCGAGATATAGAGCAGTTCTGAGGTGAGAGTCTCTCCAGGCAATACCTCCACCGGCGGGTCATAAACACATTCCGCTTGAAACAGATCGAAAAATCTGGCATGGGGAGTTTTATCGCGGTTAATGTTAATTTGGGCATAGGCTCGCGTACCCGTGAGAAATCCTGCAATGAGTGATCTCCCGTTTGTTGCATTGTATACGGCAAGATTCCAGAGACTAAGCATTCTGCCGACATCCGCTGTTTTCAGCATGGTTTGGGGATTGAACAGCGTACCATTGTCAAGCACGACACTCTTGTTAGTGTCCTCACCCAGCGTGCACCCATTCGCCGATACCCATGGGGCCAGCGCACTAATTTTTAGAGATTCACTTCCGGTATTCTCATACGTTGCCTGAACAGTAAAAAACGGCATTCCAGAATACGCGGTTATTTGCCATGTACATCCTTTAGATTCAAGCACAAGGGCTGTGCCGCGACCCAAGGCATCTGTTACTTCCGTTTGCGTAACACGCGGTTTACCCGTAAACATGGGCACATAAGCAGAGGACTCACCGGTCCGATACAAGGGATGCGCCCCTTTGAACACACTCTCTTTTTGAGGGATAAGCGAATCCACTTGCGCATCCTTGCGCACCCCAATCCTGTAAGCTTCGGTCTCCAAGACACGCCCGCCCCAAGCCAGAGGCGAGAACACAAACAACATAAGCCCAACGATCAGAATATCGCGGTACACCATGGTAATGCGCATAATGATTCCTTTATACGTTTCGTGCCGCATTGCGCGACAAACCCTTCCTTTGACATATGAGAGGAAGCGTTAATGATTTTTGGCAAATCTGTCATGAGACCGGTATCCGTTAAACCGAGTTTCACGGATTTACCGCTCCAGCATCGCGCCTCGCCCACATACCAGCTTGATTCCATGCCATAATGCCCACTTCAAGGTTAATGTATGAAAATTATCCTTCAAAATCAATCCAGCATAGGCCATCCGGAAATAGGTCCTCCTATAAAAAGCAGGCTTGTCTGAAGTGCCGCTTACAGGATATTCTTGATATAGTCCAAAACCACTTTAAAGGACTTTTTCTATGGCGCAACATATATTGGTGGCCGAAGATGAGCCGGCGATAGCGGATACGATTACGTATGCACTGCGCACGGAAGGTTTTGAAGTGGAATGGTGCGCGACAGGGGAAGAATTACTGTGCCTATTGGCGCGGGGTCCGGCGGACCTAATTGTGCTGGACGTTGGACTTCCCGATTGCAACGGCTTTGAACTCTGCAAGGAGATTCGGAAGACCTCCGCGATACCGATCATTTTTCTGACTGCCCGTACCTCGGAAGTGGACCGGGTGGTGGGATTGGAAATCGGCGGCGATGACTACATCGCCAAGCCTTTCAGCCCCCGGGAACTGGCTGCTCGGGTTAAAGCCGTATTGCGGCGTACGCCTTCTGGTCATGGTGAATCAAAAACAGCCAGAGTGAATTCTCCCTTCTTCATTGATAAGGAAAGGATGAAAATCTGGTATTTCGGCACTCCACTTGATCTTTCGCGCTATGAATTCCGCATCCTGGAGGTATTGATGCGGCGGCCTGGGCATGTGTATTCGCGGGAACAGTTGATGGAAATGATCTGGGAGGCCCCCGAATCGAGCATGGACCGCACCGTCGACACGCACATAAAAACGGCGCGCGCGAAACTGCGGGCAATTAAACCGGAATTTGACCCGATCCAGACCCATCGCGGAATTGGATATTCACTGAGGGAATCATGATAAAAACGCGGACCCGCCTGATGATTGCACTCGTGATGCTCTGTGGTCTTGGACTGTATTTGATCATCCATTGGATACTGGAAGACGTCCGCCCGCGCTATCTGGAGAGCATGGAGGAGTCCATGGTGGACATGGCGACTCTGCTGGCCGGCTATGTGTCCAATCAGGTTTCAGATGGTAACATCCCGGTGGACGATCTGCGCGCAACGTTTAACACCGCAAAAAAGCAAACATTCTCGGCGCGGATCTATGAGATGACCAAGACTCAAATCAACCTTCGGGTTTATGTTACTGATCGCAACGGTGTCGTGCTATTCGATTCCGATGGCGGCAGGGACGAAGGCAAGGATTATTCCCGGTGGAACGACGTGGCTCGCACGCTCCAGGGCAAATATGGCGCACGGGCATCACGCAGTGATCCGAATGATCCGATGACCGCGCTGCTCTGCGTCGCGGCGCCCATCAATGTGAATGGGGAAATCATAGGCGTGTTGACTGTCTGCAAGCCCACCGAAAGCGTGAGGTTGTTCTTGGATTTAGCACAGCGGGATGTGACCGTTTTGGGCGCAGTAGCTGCCTTGGCTCTAGTGTTGATTGCAGCCATGACCTCCTTCTGGATCACTTGGCCAATTGAAAAGCTGACACATTATGTTCGGGCGGTCCGCGACGGGAAACGTCTGGCGCCGCCGCGATTGGGGCACAATGAGATCAGTGCGCTGGGCGCAGCATTCGAAGAAATGCGCATAGCGCTGGAAGGCAAGCAGTATGTCGAGGAATACGTTCAGACACTCACCCATCAGATGAAGAGTCCGCTTTCCGCTATCCGTGGCGCTGCCGAATTGCTTGAAGAAGACCTGCCGCTGGAAGAACGCCGCCGGTTCACCGAAAATATCCGCTCCGAATCGGTGCGGATTCAGGAACTCGTAGATCGGATGCTGCAACTCAGCGCCCTTGAGAACCGTAAGCATTTGCAGGACATCGAAGCAGTCGACATTGCTGAACTGCTCACGGATATCCTTGAAACCTTGCAGCCAATCTTTTCGCAAAAGCATTTGAATGCCCACTTGCTTGATACTGAAGCATCAACCATTCACTGCGAGCGTTTTCTGGTACGGCAAGCCATAATCAACCTATTACACAACGCAGTGGATTTCAGCCGGGACAGGGGCAGCGTCATCATATCGGTAAAGATGCAAAATGATCATGTCGTTATTGCGATTTCAGACGACGGTCACGGAATCCCCGCTTACGCATTCGACAAAGTGTTTGACCGGTTTTATTCCCTACAGCGGCCTGACACCGGAAAAAAGAGTTCCGGTCTCGGCCTTGCCTTTGTGCGGGAAGCCGCAGCGCTGCATGGCGGCCAGATAACACTGGAGAATCGTACGGAAGGCGGAGTTACGGCCACGCTTACACTTCCGGTAAATCCCCCTCAATCCGTTTTCTAATCCTACGGATTTCACACCGATTTCACCCTCACTTCATTTTCTTTTCACGCATTGCGGGCATATTTCTTCCAGAGAAACAAAACGGCGTTCATAAAACGCGATGGAGGAAATCGAAATGAGACTAATCATAGTGTTAGCCCTTCTCCTCGCCGGATGCATCACCGTGTGGGCGGACGATGGCATTCCGGTGCCCTGGGAAGAATTTAAGAGCCTTTACCGGCAGAGCATCGAACAGGAATTTCTTCAAAAAGCGGCCGCACTGCCAAAAGTGCCGCAGATCTTTTCGATTGACGCCGCCCAATACATGCTTACTATCAGCGAGATTGGGGCGCAGGGTACAGTTACTCTTGCCGGCAGGGTCTTGTCGGGAGGGCCTGAACCTATCCCCTTGTTCGGAAACGAGGTGGCGATTTCGGAAGTTCAGGAGTTGGCAGGCGGTACATTTATCATTAAACCAGAATCGGACCGCCTGGACTTTTTACCCGAGGCAAACGCCACAGAGTTTCGTGTGTCTGTGACCTTTCTACTCACACCACACGAGGAAAACGGCGCCCATGTGGTCTGCTTCGCCATTCCACCGGCGGCCTTGAATTCGCTGCAACTCACCTTGCCCCCGGAAGCGCGCCTAGCTGAACCCCCGGGCATAGCCGCCGCCAACAATGTCTATCATTTCTCCGCACGGTCCATACTGCGCGTGAAATATTTTGAGAAAGACCAGGTTTTTACCGCCCCGCCCGCCTTAATCGAAATTGATGCCATCACCCGGCTGCGTATAGAAAAAAACCGGTTGATGATAACAGCCTGTTTCCAACCCATGCGTCCCGTGCTGGAATCACTTGTCCTGCACGCACCTCAAGGCGCGATCTACCTCGCCTCATCCCTCAATGCGTCACGATTAAATAAAACGGCGGAGGATCTATACACGATCACCTTGCCAGCCAATGAGCAGACACCGTTCTCGGTTGATTTCGCCATCGAAGGCTGGGTGGACAAGGGAGAGGTCGCCTTTCTATTGCCATTTATCGAAAAGAACTCAGGAACCGAAGACCGCTTCATCGTGGAAGAGCCGGATGAGGGACAGGTAAGCGTGACGGCGGAAAGCTTGATCTCTTCTATCCCGATTGAAAAACTCGGCGAGGTGTTGTCCAAAAACGTCAGCAAGAACCTCTTCTACATGAAAGCGCCGCCCAAGACTTCCATCCAACTTGCCTACAAACCTTTCCAGACTGTCAGCACGCCCACCGCCGTACTCAACGCCCAGGGACTCTTCGTATCCTTTTCGGAAAACGGCGCGGTTTTATCTGTGCTTCAGTTGGACGTTCCGCCCGAAGTGGGCGCGCGTCTGATGCTTAAGGCCATCAACGATGCGGAAGTATGGTCGTTGACGGTCAATAACGTGAAGCAGAGCGTCTACACGGATGATCAAAAAAGGTGGATTGTTCCGCTGGATGGAACACAACCTTCCCATGTTGAGTTGGCATTTCTGCGGCACAGTCCCAAACTCGCCCTGCAAGGCGTACTCGATGCAATCATGCCGGAAACTGGCCTGCCTTCCCGAGAACTGTGCATCGGCATCGCTTTACCCCCACGCGTGGACCTGCTGTCTCTCGAAGGACCAGTGAGTCCCGCATCTGGTGAACAATGGAAACCGGCGGCGGAATTTACCGGAAGACCCCACTTTTTCTCTCGTTCTTTCTACAAGGGAGAAGGGATGACCCTGTCCATCGCTTACAAAGAGCCTGTAAAAGCGGCTCAATAACAAGAAGGAGCAACCCCATGAACACGCAACGAATCATTGCAATCACGCTCATCTTTCTGGTGGCGTGCGCCGCGTGGATGAATTTGGGCAATGTCACGGCAAAACGGTCCATAGACTCCAGTGGACGGCTTGGCCCCCATGTGGAAGCCCTGTGGGGCGCGCCACTTGTCCAGGAAGGGGTGTCGCTGACGGCGGAAATTCCCGGCAATCCAAAAGGACGGTGTGTTCTCCCCGCCAAGAACATCATCACGGTCACCCTAGAAACAGATTACCGAAAAAAAGGGCTGATCTGGTATCCCACCTATCTCTGTTCATTTCAGGGTGCTTACACAATCACCAATCTGGAAAGTGTTGCACAAAAGTTCCGCATTCACTTCAAATTCCCCTGCCCGGGCGCAACTTATGATGAATTCTCTGCCGTACTCGACGGGAAGCAACTCCAAGAAACCATCGACACCAGCGAGGGTATTGCTGAGATTCTGGAACTCTCTCCAGGCGCGAGTGCTGATTTTCAAGTCGCCTATAAAACGCGCGGTATCCGCGAATGGCGTTATAAACCCGGCACTGACGCCGGGCGTGTGCAAAACCTGAACCTTGTCGTAAACACCAGTTTCCGGGCGGTCGATTATCCCGACGGGTGCCTCTCCCCCATGTCTTCCCAAGCAGCAGGCGATGGCATGACACTTCATTGGAAAGCCGCGGATTTAATTACCAAACAGGACATTGGCGTGATCATTCCCGAACGTCTGAATCCAGGCCCGCTCACGGCCCGCATCACCTTCTTCGCGCCTGTATGTCTCATCTTCTTCTTTGTGCTTGTGCTCACCATCAACATTCTCTACAAGGTGAATATCCATCCCATGCATTACCTTTTTGTCGCAGCAGGATTCTTCGCATTCCACCTCCTGCTTGCCTACATGGCCGGATTGGTGCACATCCACCTCGCGTTCATCATTTCCGCCATCGTTTCCGTCACTCTGGTCACCACCTATCTTTCCGCAGCCCTTCGGGGACAATTCCCCTGGAAAATTGCCGCAGCGGGACAGATCTTCTTCCTGGTTCTGTTCTCCTACAGCTTCTTCCTGAAAGGGATCACGGGCCTCACCGTGGCTATCGGCTCCGTCGTCACCCTCGCCATCCTTATGAAAGTCACCGCCCACGTCGACTGGGAATCCGTCTTCGCAAATAACACCCAGAGACATAAACCCATTGCTCCGCTACCGAATCCTACGCCGACACATGATGCTAAACTAACAAATATATCCGCATCTTGATTCATCATAAGAGTCTCACTGGTGATGGTTTGCTTGCTTCAAGTTTCCATCGCCAGTGAGATTCGGACTTATTTTGACCTTGAATCTCTGAAAGCAAAAAACACTTTTGCCCCCATGCAATATAACAAATGCCTATTTTGCGCAATTTATCCAGCTTGTTAAGACAAACCTCCCCGAAGTCGTTTCTGGAGATAGTATATCGCAACGCCACAGTACTCGCGTAAATGACCACATGCATCCGGAGTATTCCATTTTTCGATTAATCGCCGAATCTCTGCATTGGGCCTTGTTTCAGAGTTTCTGTTTAATCCCTTGTGCACTGACGCAATTACTTCTTTGCGATTTCGTTGAAGCCGCGAATAATTTAAATTGAGAATGCAATTGATCTGGTCATCAAAAACCGTATCATCCGATCGTATCGTACCATCGCCCTCAAACCGGATTTGTAACCGGTTGTGATGTTCGGGATTGGCCGGGTTATACAGAATATCAACATCGCCTTTTCGCGTGTCACAGTGTTGTTTGCCAGGCTTCTCACTCTCATTACCCTTACAACATGCCAGCAAATTCTGATATTGAAGTTGTTCACCCGGATATCTTGACTGACAGTGCCAGTGCTCCACTTTCATCGTTGTAATGGTAATCCTTTGCATACAATACGCGCAAAGGTGTCCTTGTTCTTCCAGCAGACTCTCGCGCAGCCGTTCTTTTACGCGTGTGAATTCAGGGCCATTATACTCTGTGTTTTGCCCCGTGCGATATTCTGTAAGCACAGATGGTTCTTCCCCCTTATTAATGGCTCTCACATTCGGCCCCCTCCACCGGTTCCAACATCGTCATAAGGGATTCCGCATGCACCAAGTCAGGTATTGAACCTCCAACCCGTCCGCGCACCTCAACAATCTTCCGTCTGGCTTCTTCGAAATTATCTTCATCGATAAGCCGGAAGATTTCCGAAAGTAAATCCGCAATCTCCGCGTTCCGAACAGGCGCTTCCATGATTTCCTCAAGAATTTCCGACGCATCCAAACCAAATGATTGTTCTGGAAAGGTACAAACAAGGCCGTGCACCGGGACCACCGACAACTGCCGGATGCAATGTGCATCGACTTCGCCAAGCACTTGCGGGGTATGGGTGGTAATAATAAACTGGCAATTAGGAAAAGTCTCCGTCAACTTGCGCACTACCATACGTTGCCAAGCGGGATGTAAGTGAAGTTCCACTTCATCAATAAGCACAATCCCTTCGCCTTGGAGCGGTTCCCTCCGTTCCGGATTCGCTATTGCAAGCCTTCGGGCAAGATCGCCTACCATGGCAAAAAGACATTTCTCCCCATCTGACAACTGATCCACGCGGAGCACATCATTGCCTTTGGTCACTTCCATGCGTAATGGCTGGCGGCGAATGGAAACATTTGAAAATTCGGGCAAAAAAGCAAGTATTGCGCGCCGGACAGCCTGAAGCTGAGGGTCGGGCTGAAAGGCCTCTCCATTTGCTTTCTGTTCGTTTTCCAGATCCTCACGGTTTCGAAACCATTCAAAAAAAACACGAAAATTGGCCCCACCAGTAAGCGCTTCGTCGTAGGCTTCCAGAAGATCAAAGCAATGCGCCTTGCGTATCCGCAATGGAATGTCCAAAACCGCCCGGTTTACGGGATAATAGACGCAAACAGGCAAGTTGCACTGAGCATTGGTTTGACCGATGGATTCTCTCACCTGCACGGCCCACTGATTCAGTGGGATAAAGGTTGTCATGCCATAAAGAGGATCAGAAGAATCCAGTTCAGGATTTCTACCTTTCCTCGCTTGCACCAACCTCCAGGAAATATCCGCGGGTTCCGAAATTCCGTCTTCACATCTCAATTCCAACCGTGCAAAAGTCTTCTCATTGTGAATATCGGTCTCGCGAATTACCCTTCCTCGGGATCCCGAGGATCGCACACGCGCAAGCGCCCAGGAAAGCATAATGGCCAATGCGTCCAATACGGTCGTTTTTCCAGCCCCATTTATCCCGATCAAGACATTCAGATTGTCTTCAAAATCCAGGCTTGTTTGCCGTGTGCTCCGGAAATGAATCAACTGAAGTGTTTTTACTTTCATGCCGAACACCTTTTATCTTCCTGTACACATCAAGTATGGTGGTCAAAGCGACAGGAAGTCAAATAAAATGGATATTTGAATCCACTCATCCCTCCTTCTGAAGCCCCCTTGACCTCACGCTAATCCCTGGAGCAAACTAGCCCTGCATAGTTGGATCGAGGAACTGCTAATACTTGTTTCTGAACAAGTAAGGATAGACCATGACAACTCGTCGATGGATCGGATATGGATGGAGCGTATTCTCACTTTGGCTTGCTATCGTTTTCGGCGGTACAACCAACGCCGCAGACCCGGTTTACCGTTGGGTCAACGTATCAATGAAGGCTCCTTTCGCGGCGCGTGATGGGGCGGGGGCGCTTGTTTACGAGAATAAAATGTGGCTGATCGGCGGTTGGAATTCGCGTAATGAAACGTATTTCCCGCGCGACTGTGTCAACGACGTTTGGAGTTCAACCGACGGTGCAACTTGGGTGATGGAACGCCCCAACACATTTGGGACACCAGACTTTAACCCAGACCACGAATGGGAAGGCCGGCACACCTCCGGATATGTTGTCCATCAGGGGAAAATGTGGGTTGTGGGCGGCGACCCAATCCAAGGTCACTACCAGAACGATGTATGGAATTCCTCCGACGGGAAAAACTGGACCTGTGTAAACAAAGGGAAACCGGTTCCATGGGGGCCGCGTGTACTGCATTATACGCTGGCGTTTCAGGACAAGATATGGGTCATGGGCGGGCAAACAACGCCGGAATATGCGCCCGCCGAAGAAAAATTTTACAACGACATTTGGAACTCCACGGATGGCATCCACTGGAACCGTGTCATACCTGAGGGAAGACATTGGTGTCCCCGGGGCTTAATCGGGGGCAATGTGGTATTCAAAAATCAGATGTGGATTCTGGGTGGCGGCACCTACGATACCCCCCAAACCCCGCAACGCAAGTTCTTCAATGATGTCTGGAGTTCCGCTGATGGCATCCAATGGACGCTCCACACCGATTCCGCCCCGTGGTATCCGCGCGAGTACCATGATGTCGCGGTTTTCGATGACAAGATGTGGGTGATGGAAGGATGGAACAAAGAAAATCGAAATGATGTCTGGTATTCCGCTGATGGCATTCACTGGCAGGAAGTGCCGGGCACACCGTGGAAACCCCGGCATGCAGCCAGTGTATTCGTCTACCAGGATGCATTGTGGATAGTCACCGGCAATAATATGGAATCTGACGTCTGGAAATTGGAGTGCGTAAAATGAACAACACAATGACGGTTCTGATCTTGTTGATTGGGATAGTGCAAGTATTTGGCACGGCTTTGGCCGCCGCGCCCATAAGCAAAACGTTCACGGAAGTCCTTCGTGAACCACTCCTTTCAGAAGATCTGTCCTGCACGGTGAATGATACGACGATCACCATTCAAGGTCCTACCTTCCGCTATGTGGTGGACCGGGCTACGGGCGTCATTTCCGATTTGGAGGCTGTGCGGGAGGACCGGGTCGTATTGAAATTACACGATCCGTCGACTTTATGGCTCGATGATGTCAGTCTTGCCAAATCATCAAACGGTAACACACAAATTCTTGTTAACGGAAAAGACCGGGTTACCCTGCTCACAGAAGGTAAATGGCGTCCAGATGTTTCCTTTAGCATCCGAAATATCTTTTATAACGATGGGGTTCTGGTGTCGGAAATCTCGCTAATGCCCGATACGGACATTGAACTGCACCAGGGCATCCGATATGAGATTACTGCCGCGGGCTGCTTCACACACTATCTCCACAAACGCCGGGACAATGAAGGTACGGATTGTTTCAAAGGCGCTCTGCCGAAAGCCGGTGAGACGATTCGCATGAACACGCCCACCTCCTGCCTGGAGGCATTCAGTTCAGAAGCGGCGCTGGCCATGTTCACCGACATGGGCGATTTCCATCGCTCGCCCGCGGAACTGGACACCGCCGCGATTCGTGTCGATTCCGTTGGGGAAGATAAGACTGCCTTGGGAATGCACCAGCACATTATTCATGTCGGACCCAATGAGACGCCCTACATACTCCGCGCCGGTGAATCGTTCAAGTTCCGGGCAGGGCTTGCCGTCGCGCCCAACCGCCTGCCGCATCCGCGCTGGCGCGACCTGCGCATGTTCATTTGGGCGGGTGATGATAAATTCCCTTACCCGTCCGATGATGAAATCCAGGCGGTTGCCCGGCTTGGCTTCACTCTGTTCCAGATGCACCGCCTGGGACCTCCAGGAGAACCCCGCCCTCCTGCCGAAGAATTGGACCGCGTCATCAAGATGGTTCACGACGCCGGAATGTTGTTCATATGGACCGCTAATGCTGATCTCCAATATGCCCATGCAAAACCGGTCGCAACCTTGGTCAATGAGGGAAATTGGGTGCGCTGGCAAGGATTCAATTACGGCGGAAAGTACACGGCAAAGATGGATGCTTTCTGCAATACGCTGGCCACGTGCCTCGCGTCACCCAATGGCCTTGCCGAGTATCGAATGGAATGTAATAAACGCATGCTCGAACGGTATCCCGTCGATGGCATGTACATCGATGATAACCTGGCCTACGCGAACTGTCCTCTTTGGAAAGAACACGGACACCCGCAGAAAATCTATGATTGCCTCATCGAACTCCACGATGTGAATTGGCAACGCCGCCAAGTCTTGCGGAACAAATGTCCGCATGCCGTCTTAATCGACCATTGCAGCCATGGTTTCGTTCTTCCTGTTATTTCGGCATTTGACTGCCATCTGTTTGGCGAAGGCTACAGCTTTCCATCCGTTGAGGCGTTCCGTGACACCTTCGGCTCGTTCAAGAACATGTACGCTCAGGGCTGTCTGTTTGCGGGCGATAGCGAAACCACCCGATGCGGCGCGGAGGTGGCCTATGCCTTTGATCTGCTCACGGGCGGAGGACAGTACTGTTATTTGGATTGGCGGCTCTGGCCCAAGAAGTTTCCCTATGCCGCCGGGGTTAACCAGTACGAACCGCTCTTCGTCAAAACCTACAACCTCGCCCAATATGACTTCGGCATGTATGAATGCGATCCCTTTATTGAACTCGAAACGAACCTTCCTGGAACCTACGGTGCGCTTTATCACAATCACATTTGGAACGAAACTCTGGTAGTGCTGGCCAACATGAATAAGACCGCCGCGACCTGCTCTCTGGCCGCTCCTGGCATACCCTATCAATCACTCGGCGCACCCGGGCCTGCCGTAGTCTATGATGTCCATCAGCGGAAAACCATGATCATCATGGACGGCCTGGAGGGTGTTCCATTCTCTAATATCCAACTAAGCCCTTTCCAAGTGCGGCTTTTTCACCTGAGGAAAGCCCCAACGGGTGCCGTATATCATCAGTGGGGCGGCAAACGAATCTCGGAGCAGTGGGATGCGGCAGCCCAAAAATTCTCGCTTCGCATTCAGGGACCCGCTGGTCTCGAAGGCTGGGTGGTGCTGGGAACCGGCGGAAACACCATCGGACAAGTTACTGTCGACAAGCGGCCGGCAGAATTTTTCGCCGACTCGGAACGCGGTTTCGTTTATGGCAAAGTGACCTTCGGGCGCGATCCGGTCCTGCTCGAAACAATTCCCGCGCTGGACGCCGCCAAAGCCTTGCCGCAACAACCGGTCCCGCCCGATGAACTGATCACGGAATATCGCTAGTACATCATTGATGCTTCCGCCGGAAACGACGTATGGGGGGGACAACAAAACCCGGGAAACGAGGGGGGGGAACAAGGACGGACACGGACCAACACCGACTAACATGGACATGAGGGACGGAGTGGAGGGGGTGGAAGGAAAGGGAAGGCGGGAAGAATGGGGGAATAGGACGAATAGGACGAATAGGACCTATAGGACTGGGAAGGGCGGTGGGGGAATGGGAGGGGAAATGATCTGACATGGACTTTATGGATGATAGGGACGGGATGGACTTATGAATCGCAGGGTTTAAGGTTGGATTTTTAGTAGGGTGTTTGGGCGTGGGGATAGTGGTTGAGGAAGGGGGAGTGTTTGGGGTCGGTGAGGCATTGGGGGAGGAGTTCAGGGGCGAGGGAGAAGGCTTTTCGGTAGTTCCCCGTGACGTCATCGACTTTGGTGTTGTTTTGTTTGTGAGTGAAGGGGGTCTTGGTATCGGTGTATCTCAGGGCTTCGCTGAGGTGGTATTTTGCGGTGTCGAGGTAGTCGTTGGGAAAGGGTTGGAGCTTGGCCTGGTCTTCGGGAGTGAGGGAGTAGTCGTGGTGCTGGCGCTTGGCGCAGGACTTGGATACATAGAAGGAAGCGGTAAAATTGAGACGTTTGGTGAAAAGTCCGAGATATCGGCGGTATTCGGAGGAGAGGCGCAGGAATGCGGTGAGCGCGGCGGAGGGTTTGAGGGTTTCTTTGATCTGGTCTTTGGTGAGGGTTTCGGTGGCGTCGATGAGGGAGGCGTTGGAGAGGGTGGTAGCGGCGCGGTTCATCATGACTTGTAGCATGGCGATGGTGTGTGCGGTGTGGTGGTCGAGGTTGTTGGAGCAGGCGAGGTGGGCGGCGCATTCGAGGGTGTCGGTGAGGGCGGTTTGGTATTGGGTGGCTTCGTAGGGGCAGGTGGGCGCTTTTGCGGGGGGGAGTTCCGCGACTTGTGGCATGGCGAGGGGGCAGTGCGTCCAGTTGGGGCATTTTGGGGAGCATCGCTGGAGGGTGCGGGAGTAGAGGCCGTGGATGACGGCGTTTCGGTTTCCGGGCTGTGCGCCGGTGAGGTCGAATCCGCCGTGGAACCGGCAGCGACCGTTTTTGTGTTCCGGGGGGAGTTCGCAGGGAGCGCCGGAGGGGGTGCGCGCGCCGCAGATGCGGTGGCCGAGTTCGGCTTCGCGTTTGTTGAGGGTTTCAATCCAGGGTGCGTCCCACGCGGGGGAGCAGGGGGAGCCGAGGGAGGTGGAGGTGGTGGTTTGTGGGGTGGGTTGGGTGTTCATTGGGGAATCCTTTCAGGGGTTATTGCGGATTGCGGATTGCGGATTGAAAATGGGAAGACTGGGAGGACTGGGAGGACTGGGAGGAAAGACAAAAAGGACAAAAAAGACACTATGGACGCTATGGACACCATGGACGACATGGACACCATGGACGATACGGACATCTGAGTGGGCCTTTCGATTGTTGGCGCGGCGTGGACCGCGGGTTCAGAGAGATTTTTGGTCTCCATTTATTAGCGCGGGGCGTTTCACGAAAACAGGGTTTAGGGTTCAGGGTATAGGGTTTGGGGAGGCAGTAAAATCAGGGGATTTTTGTAGGGGGTTGGGTTTTGGGCAATAAACATGGTGGTGGGAATGTGGTGCTGGTTTGGAAAAGTTAAAAAATAAGGGGAGTTTGTGGGAAAAACTTTTTTGAAAAAATTTTATGGGGCTAAAAAAGCTGAGAAAAACTAGACTTCGGAGTCTACTTTTTCCAAGGAATGGAAAATGGGGTTGGAAGAGACAGGGAGTGGAGGTGATTTTTGGGAAAAATAAGGGGAAATATTGGGTAATGATTAGAGGAACGATATTAGATTGGGGGATTCTGGATTTCTTATTGGGTTGGACACAAAACACGCAGATTTTCGAGGATTATAATGGCATTCGGATGGCAGGAAGGATACCCCGTACGCGTGAGATGGCTATCATCTGACACATCAGAGGTCCAGGTGTTGCTGAAGTTTTGCATGGACTCGACGCCCGATTGGAACAGTCCGCCACTACCCGTTTTTCGGTCCTCATTCCCCATCAGTTTCCCATAGCTCTGTGCAAGGCTTCGGTGATAAGCGGTTCGGCGCCGGGCTCAACCCAGCACCACGATTCATCGTTATACTTTTCCGTGGAACCCAATGCCGTGGGAATGTACCCAGGCGCGCATTCGCCAAATCCCGCGGTAACCACCGGTGCATCGGGGCTGAGCCCTTGCGCAATGATCTGATACTGTACAAAGGACTCGCCGGGCATCACTAGAAATTTCGCCTTGCCAAAATCGGCAACCGGGACATCAATGGGCCGGTCAGCGGCTACCCGTTTGCGCCAGCTTAAGTTCATGGCGGCAAGGTTCCGTTGGAACGGTTTTACGGTTGGGTCGGCAACGGTTTTCTTTGAATCCTCTTCCGAATAACCGCCAAAATTCTTGGGAACAAGTCTGAGTTCCGCTAGGCGGAGGGTAACCTCCTCCAGCGGATATCGCTGCGTATTGTTCCATGCCTTCACCATGCCCTGGTGAATCTTTTCTGCCAGCACAGGACGGTTTTCCGGGGCGCCATCGTTGAACTTGCCAGCCGTCGTATCCCCGCTGCATCCCGTGAAGTAGATTTGGAAGACTTCGGGCATTTCCGCCTGGCGCTGCGCACGGGCTATTCCAACAAAATCCGCGGAGACCCCCCCCTTCCCGTAATAACTCATGGGATGCGTGGAATACGCGCTGATTGCGGCAACGGGCACATCGTCTTTCCAGAAGCTGAGGGTCTTTAAGTAAGGATCTATCGTCCCTTCAGGCAAGGCACGAATGGCAGGATCCGCCGTGGCGCTGCTTCGTCCATAAGTGACCGTGCCATCGGGCAATACTACGCGCCGATTGGAGCAAACCCCTTCGACCTTGGCGAGGCCGATACCGTAGTGTGTCACCGCTTTTGGCGTTTTCAACGCTTCGCGCAGCGCGGCGGCCACACGCGCCACGCATTCCTTTGCAAAGGCGGTATCGCACAAGGACTTTTCGAGACCAGCCTCATCCAGTAATCGTTGGGCTTCGTAGTCAATCACTGGCGCATCATGTTGATGTACACACGCCAGGAGCACACACTCGCGGGAGGTTCCCGCCGCCTCCGCCATTGCATCCCGCCAGTGATCGTACGCATCATTGCGAATTTCGCACCAATCCACCGCCAGAAAAACAATTGGCTTTGCCGGTCCCAGCAGAACGACACCATTTGCAAAAAGCGGGTCCACAATCTCCTTGGCGGGGGAAATGCCGCCCCCCATACAGGCATGACCGATGGGAATTGTTACCTCTGCACGGAAAGTTGCAATTTGGTAGGCTGGCGTCGCAGTTGTCAGGGCCGAAATTACACCGATAAGAACAAGTGAGCGTAAAGAAACCATTTTGGCGCCTTTCATTTGATACTCAGGATTAGCTTGTCCGCTTTTAAAAGCACCCGGACACATTTATGCAACGGTTCATTACCATTAAAGGTGTGAGCGATATTATGGCCCCAGATTATCGTGGAGTCAACGGCGTGCAGGAACAGGGCAATCGCATTAAAAATTCCTTAATATCGAATGTTTCCAAAAAACATGCCTCATAAACATGGCAATTACCTGGAAGACGGTGGTACATTGATTTGGTGATTCGCCTGCATGAAAAATCGGTGTGCCTCACTAATTAAAGGAGACGTTTGATGAATCGCTTTTGGGGCTTTCTATTTCTGATAGTGATAGTTGCAGAAACACCTCTGTGCGCGGAAGACACTGATCCTTGGGGAATGATACCGGCCTCGCCCGCAGTAGTCCATTCGGTCACGATTTCCCCACTCCAAGAGATTGTCCCGCTACGCGGCGAATGGGATTTTGTCACGGATCCTACACTCATGGGGCGTCACCGAATGGGTAAAGGGCCTGCGTGGAATGAACCGGATTGGCGCAATGCCCGCAAGATTGATGTCCCCGGATGTTGGGAGGCCCAGGGCGTTGGCGAGCCGGGCATGAGTCACGACTGGGGGCTGCCCTTCGATTGCATCCCGAGGCCGTTGAATCATGTCTACATGGGAACGGCGCGTTATCGCCGTTCAGTGGACATTCCTCCCGCCTGGGACGGCAAACGCGTATGGCTTAAGGTGGGCGGCGTGCGAACGGAAGCATGGTTCTGGGTGAATCAACAACGCGTGGCGCATGTCAACACTTACTGTGGAACGTATAAATACGACATCACCAGCCTGGTGAAACCGGGAGAACCTGCCGAAATCGTTGCCACGGTGCGAAACGACACCCCCAGCCGGAAAGGATGCATGGCCGCTTTCCATCGTTTTGGGGGATTCTACCGGGACATTGAACTGGAGGCGACGCCTGCGACCTGGATCGATGATGTCTGGGTGCGCGGAGACTTTGACAAAAAAAACGCTCTGGTAAACATCGGCCTCCGCCGGGAAGGCAGAGAAATTCCGTCAAACCTCGCCATTGAAACGATCCTCCATACCCTCGATGGCCAACCCGCAGGAACATCCCGGCAACCGGTAACGCTCAATGCAAATGACAAGGTGGACATCGTGTGTGAAATACCCCTCTCGGTATTCCATCCATGGACACCCGAAACACCCAGTTTGTACCTGGCGGAGGTAACACTCTTTTCTGGTGAAACACCGGTTCATAGTTGGAACGAGCGATTCGGCGTCCGCAAGCTGGAGGTGCGCGGCAATCGATTCTATCTGAACAACGCGCCGTATTTTCTTCGTGGATATGGCGACGACTACATCTATCCAATGACGCTGATATCGCCTGCGGACCGCGAAGAACATCTCAAGCATCTCATGATTGCCCGCAAGGCCGGTTTCAACTATGTACGGCACCATACCCATTGTGAAATTCCGGAGTTTTTCGAAGCAGCCGATGAAGCGGGCATACTCATTCAGCCAGAGCTTCCCTACTATCATGACATCACGCCGGAAGGTTTTGAATTCGATCCGCAACGCGATATTGAAGAACTCTACCGCCACTACCGCCGTTATGTCTCATTTGCCACCTATTCGACGGGAAATGAGGGGCATCTTGGCAGTCCCCTGGACCGTGAGATCTATCAGTGGGCCCAAAAGACCGATCCCTTTCGGCTCTTTCAGCACCAGGACGGCGGCTGCAATACCAAGGAAAACGCGGATTTCTTTACGCCCAACGGTTATGGCCTTCCGACTTCAATCAATCCCTGGAAGGAAGGCGCATTTGACGCGCTGGAGGTCCCGTTTGTCGCCCATGAATATTTGAACCTCGGCATCAAGCTGGACCCCCGCCTGGCGCCAAAGTTCACGGGCGCGATTCCCGCACCGAGAAATCTTGCAGACTATGAGGCCTCCCTTGCCGCGGCGGGGCTGGATCGCTCGTGGGGGGATGCCTGTCTTAATTCCGCACACGCACTTCAGGGCTACTATCAGAAACAAGGCATTGAACAGGCACGCCATGATCCGGCATGTGACGGTTATTCGTATTGGACGATTATAGATGTCATGGTGCCCCAGGCGAGCACATACACGGGACAGGGTTTCTTGAACGCGCTCTGGGAGGAGAAACCAGGCGGGCTGACGATCGATCAGTTCCGTCACTTCAACGGGCCTACCGTGATCCTGGCGAAGACCGAACCCGCTGAATCCATCGCTGTTTCGGGCGAGCCCTGCAAAGTCACGCTTGGAATCTCCCACTTCAACTCTGAACCGTTGCGCCAGACAAAAATTTCCTGGACACTCACGTCGGCGGCAGACACACTCGCATCAGGAAGTCTTGATCCCTTTGACGCTGCCACCGGTGATGTGAAAGATATCGGCGTGTGCACTTTTACGGTTCCCAACCTCGATAAACCTGTACATGCCGTTCTGGAAGCCAAACTCGACGGCACCGATATCATGAACGCATGGGAGTTCTGGTTCTTCCCAAAACGCATAGAAAAACGCGGCAGCGGTATAGCAGTCACCGAAGACCTTTTCGACATTCTTTCCAGGCGATATCCCGGCACTGCAAAAGTGGGAACGCACGAAGCGGAAGCCGCTCCTCTCATCGTTGGTTCCTGGGATCATCCCGCCCTCATTGAAGCCAGCCGAAAAGGAAAGCGCGGCATCATGATCGGCCCGGCCGAGGGCGAGCCAAACGTCAAGCTTGGCTGGTGGTCGTTAGGCGATCAGATCGGGACTGCGTTTGCCCGTCACCCCGTGTTCGGCGAATTCCCCCATGATGGAAAACTGTCTCCCTTGTGGTTTCGCCTCATCAAGCGGGGTCTTGAGTTGCCCCTCGATCCAAAATTTGGCGCGTTCCAGCATTTCGCCGTCGGAGAAGGTAAAAGTCAATACTTCACCTACATCTGCCAGAAGAAAGATCCGGACGGGCAGCAGTTGTTGATTACCCGGGGCGTTGATCTGCTGGCGGACACCCCAGAAGGGATATATCTACTGGATGCTATAGTCGGCTACGTTCAAAGCGACGCCTTCCTCACTAATCCATCCGAAATGCAGCTTGACTTGGCTGGACACCACCCCTGAAAACTCTCACGATGGTTTGTTAGGCTGGCTTTTTGTAGTGTATGCTCGATTAGAGCGGGACGCGCGCAGTGCATGCCCCGCGGCTTAAGAAAGAGCAGCTTAATGAATCATCCCGAACGGTTTCGCGCAGTGATGAACTACCAGCCGGTGGATCGTTTGCCGGTAATTGAATGGGCGATGTGGTGGGACCTCACCATCGAACGCTGGAAAGGGGAAGGACTACCGCAGGAACTGAATGACGTCTTCGAGATCGCCGATTACTTCGGGCTCGATCCCTACAAACAGTTCTGGTTTTCCACGACCGAACAAACCATTGCAGCAGAACAACATCATGTGGAAGGCACGGTCGCGAATATGGATGATTATCTCGCCCTGCGGCCTCGGATTTTCCCCGACCATCAAACCGCCATCGACCAGATGCTCCCTTGGGCGGATCGGCAGGCCAATGGTGATGCGGTGGTCTGGATCACGCTGGAAGGATTCTTCTGGTTTCCGCGGACACTGCTCACGCTCGAACGGCAGATGTATGCTTTTTGTGAGAATCCGGAACTCATCCACATTATCAATGAGGATCTTTTAGACTTTAATCTTGGAATCCTGGAGCGCGTATCCAAGTCCTGTGTGCCCACTTTCCTCACGCTCGCCGAGGATATGTCCTATAACCTTGGTCCCATGATCTCCAAACAGAATTTCGAGGAATTCCTCGCCCCGTATTATCGAAAACTCATCCCCGCCGCACGGGAACTGAATATCATCCCGATCGTGGACACCGACGGGGACGTTACACAACTCGCCCCATGGCTTCTGGATGTGGGGGTGTTCGGCATTCTCCCGCTGGAGCGGCAGGCAGGCGTCGACGGCATGAAGTTGCGGCAGCAATTCCCCAACCTCCGCATGATCGGACACTACGACAAGATGGTCATGGCAAACGGCAAAGATGCTTTGCGTAAAGAATTTGAGCGCCTGCTGCCCCTCATGAAAACCGGCGGCTTCATCCCCAGCGTCGATCACCAAACGCCCCCGCACGTTTCCATGGAACAATACAAAGACTATCTGGCCCTGCTGCATGAATACGCCCGTGCTGCGGGCTCATGAGGAACGAAGTGACGAAGCAAGCTCGACATAGTGTCCCCTGCATTCAAGATTACGTGGATTTGAGCTCCCCTCGCCGTTGTGCTTCTGCTAAAAAATTACCGTGTTTGGGAGGGCGAGGCTCCTGCCGAGCCGTCGAACAAAACATACCTTTTTTACGATCGTCCGGATCTTTTTTTACGGCTCGGCAGGAGCCTCGCCCTCCCGCATACATCCACTTTCTTGGCAGGGACAGGCATATTCAATGGATATAAAAAATCCAAGCTACTCGGCAGGAGCCTCGCCCTCTCGCATACATCCACTTTCTTGGCAGGGACAGGCATATTCAATGGATATAAAATCCAAGCTACAATGCTGCAACCAAAACCCAAAGGTTTTAAGAACAATGAAACATATCCGTGCTGATGTAATAGTTATTATTACGCTGGTGTTGATGGGAATTCTGATTGTAGCATGCCCGCTTTGGGCCAATACATCAGACTCCCTTGAACAGGAATTCGCCAATCCCCCGGATTCAGCGCGGCCTTGGGTATATTGGTTCTTTATGGACGGCAACCTTACGCGGGAAGGGATCACCGCAGACCTGGAATCGATGAAAAAAGCGGGAATTGGGGGCGCCATCTACATGGAAGTCGGTGTCGGCATTGAGAAAGGCCCTGTCGAATTCATGAGCCCCCAATGGCAAGAGTTACTGGGCCATGCTTTTTCAGAAGCTGATCGGTTGGGGCTGCAAATCGCTCTGGCCGCAGGCCCCGGCTGGTGCGGAACCGGTGGCCCGTGGGTAAAGCCCGAACAGTCCATGCAACATCTCGTAGCAAGCGAAATCAACGTCAAGGGTCCTGTAAAATTCGATGATGTACTTCCCAAGCCCAAGCCGCGCACGCCGTTCTTCGGAGAAGGAACCCTGACCCCTGAACTTCGCAAAGTCTGGAAGAAATATTATCAGGATGTGGTCGTGTTGGCTTTCCCTACTCCGTCCGGCAATACCCGCATCGCCGATGTTGACGAGAAAGCACTCTATCACCGTGCACCCTTTTCTTCCCAGCCCGGTGTAAAGCCTTTCCTTACTGCACCAGCGGATCATGAGGCCCTGCCTTCGGAACAGTGTATCGCTTCCGGCAAATTGATTGATCTCAGCGATAAACTGGATGCGGATGGCCAATTGAACTGGGATGTGCCGGAAGGGAATTGGACCATCATGCGCTTCGGGGCAACGCTCACCGGACAAATCTCCCGTCCCGCGCCTGATCCGGGATTGGGACTCGAATCGGATAAATTCGACACCGCAGCTATCGATGCACACTTTAATGCCTACATTGAAACACTCCTTCAGAAAACCGGCTTCCCACAGAATCCCGGACGGGGCCTGACTACGCTCCATTTCGACAGTTGGGAGATGAGTTCGCAAAACTGGTCCCCGAAATTTCGTGAAGAATTCACCAAGCGCCGCGGATATGATCCCACACACTTCCTGCCCGCAATGCTTGGCCACGTGGTGGATTCTGCAGAAATCTCCGAACGCTTCCTGTGGGATTTGCGGCAAACCGCACAGGAGTTGGTCGTGGAAAATCATGTGTTGCGGCTCAAGGAACTGGGCCGGAACCATGGACTGGAATTATCCATCGAACCGTATGATCTGAATCCATGCTCTGATCTGAAACTGGGCAGTGCGGCCGATGTGCCGATGTGCGAGTTCTGGTCGAAAAACTATGGATTCTCCACAGAGTTCAGTTGCATCGAGGCGACCTCGATTGCCCACACCATGGGACGTCCCATCATAGGGGCCGAAGCCTTCACCGCCGCTCCTGGAGAAGACTGGCGGCAACATCCCGCCTCCATGAAAGCGCAGGGGGACTGGGCACTCTGTGCTGGCATCAACCGCTTCGTCTTCCATCGCTATCAGGCCCAGCCCTGGCTCGACCGGTTCCCCGGCATGACCATGGGGCCCTACGGCGTGCACTGGGAACGCACCGAAACCTGGTGGGATATGGTGGACGCCTACCACCGCTACATCACCCGTTGCCAGCAGATGCTCCGCAAAGGCGTCTTCGTTGCAGACGTGCTGTATCTCGCTCCGGAAGGCGCGCCGAATGTGTTCCGTCCACCGAGTTCCGCGCTGCAAGGCGTATTGCCCGACCGGCTCGGCTACAACTTCGACGGCTGCGCCCCTGAAATCCTGATGGAGCGCGCTTCCGTAAAAGACGGCCGCATCGTTTTTCCTGACGGGATGAGTTACCGGCTGCTGGTACTGCCGCGATTCGATACGATGACGCCCCGCCTGCTACAGAAAGTGGTGGAACTGGTAGAGGCAGGAGCAACGGTAGTTGGCGCGCCACCTAAAAAATCACCGAGCCTGGTGGATTACCCGAAGTGTGATCAGCAAGTACAGGAACTGGCCGCGAAACTCTGGGGTGAAAACAACGCCGAAGCACAGCGCACAGTTGGCAAGGGTCTGGTTATTCTGGACACCACCGCTACATCGAAGGAAACCGAAGTGAATCCATTGGCCACAGCGCAATGGATATGGTATCCCGAAGGAAATCCGGCTGCATCTGCACCGCCCGGAAAATGCTACTTCCACCGCACTATCGAAATCGAAAATAACCGAACCATTCAATCCGCCCAAGCCACCATGACCGCGGACAATAGTTTTGAATTGTTCGTAAACGGTCAGTCTGCGGGAACGGGCAATAATTTTACTATTGCCCAGACCCTGGATGTGAGCGCGTTGCTTAAACCTGGGAAAAATGAACTCACGGTGGTCGCGGAAAATGGCGATAATAAAGCCAACCCCGCCGGAATGATCGGTGCGCTAACCATCCATTTCGCTGACGGCGGCACAACTCTCATACATACGGATCATGAATGGAGCAGCGCAACAAATGCCAATGGCGCACAAAGCCCCGCCATGGAACTGGGACCTTTTGACATGCCGCCGTGGAATCTCAAGGGAATCAATCCCTCGCAACGCGACATCTATCCCAGGTATGAAAAGACCGCTCAAGTACTATCGGAAATGAGCGTGCCCCCCGATTTCGAATCCGACGGCAGCGTGCGTTACATTCACCGCCATGACGGCGATACGGATCTCTATTTCATTGCCAGCCGCGAAAATCAGATCCAAACCGTTACCTGCCGCTTCCGCGTGAGCGGCCGCCAGCCGGAATGGTGGAATCCCATAACGGGTGCACACCGCGAGCTGCCGGAATTTTCCGAGAAAGACGGTATCACCATGATTCCTATGCGGCTGGAAGCATTTGAGAGCGGCTTTGTTGTTTTCCGAAAACCTGTGGCCAAAACAGCGCAAACAGGAAAAAATTTCGCGGACTTGCACCCCATATTCACCCTCTCCACCCCGTGGGAAGTCTCCTTTGACCCCAAATGGGGCGGTCCGGAAAAGATCACCTTCAACACTTTGGATGATTGGAGCAAACATCCGGAACCCGGCATCAAATACTACTCCGGCAAAGCTGTCTATCGAACCACTTTCGATTGTCCAGCAGACATAATTAAAAACCCCTGCACACTCTCTCTAGGTACGGTTAAGAACATGGCATCGGTGAAACTTAATGGTCAGGATCTCGGCATTGCCTGGTGCGAACCATGGCGAGTGGAAATTCCCAACGGTGTGCTCAAGGAGAAAGACAACCAACTGGAAATCACCGTGGCGAATCTCTGGATCAACCGGCTCATCGGCGACAGCGGTCTCCCGAAAAACAAACGCCTCACCTGGACCACCCTCGATGTCTTTAAGCCAGATTCCCCCTTGCAGGAATCGGGTCTGCTGGGGCCTGTCATAATCATGAAGAATAAAGACTGAAAATTGAATGTACGGCGACTAAAATTGTCCTATTAGTAGGTCACATCTCCAGGTGGGACCTCTTAAGAAAACGAACGATAACAAGTCACATCTCCAGGTGGGACTTGTTTTCCAAAGAGCTTTGGAATATACGAAAAGAAAGTCCTACCTGGAGATAGGACCTACTATTTGAACCGTCTCATGAAGGGTTACGCTGCTATTTTCGGAAAATGTGGTTGGAATCAAACGGATTCGGACCTTTGTCCGGAAAAACAAATCAGGTAAGGAAATACTTAATGCTGAAAAGAACTTTATTGATCATGCTCCTTCTACTTGAAATCTCGACCTTTTGCCACTCTGCCGACTCCACCGGATCAAAAATCGTGCCTGCAATAAACATCTTAAAATATCCCGATGGCCGTCCTGCGGCGGCATTCCGGCTTGATGCCGTGGATCAGGGCGTCGTGATGAAACATGGCGACGGGCCGGGGCAATGCGACTATCTCGGCGCGCGCGACATCTGGGTTTGGGAATTCAACGGCACGTATTACATGCATTACGACGGCGCAGGCCCCAAAGGCTGGCTGGCATGCCTCGCCACGAGCAAGGATCTCGTCCACTGGGAGAAAAAAGGCCCTGTGCTCGATTTCG
>Ga0116156_10000732_pt1 | contig 34015 bp, 30 predicted proteins | sample AD_UKC045_MetaG_FD_89891 | JGI IMG/M metagenome (GOLD analysis project Ga0116156, IMG submission 89891) | Active sludge microbial communities of municipal wastewater-treating anaerobic digesters from USA - AD_UKC045_MetaG | ecosystem: Engineered > Bioreactor > Anaerobic > Digestate | place: USA...
CAAGCATCCCGGACAGCGCGCGCTGGTCCCAATGAGAGATCGCGTCACGACGGGACGTAGGGTGCATCTTGATGCACCGCGACCGAACCCCGGTGCATCAAGATGCACCCTACACGGCGCCCACGATGTTTGAAATCGCCGCCCGATTGCCGACTGCCCGGCGCGCAGCGCCTAAAGCGCCCGGACCTTGATATTCCGGTACCACACCTTGTCGCCATGATCCTGCAGCGCGATGTGGCCCTTCGCGAACGTGCCGAACAGCGGCCACTGCTTGAACTTGCTCGCCGCAACCTTGGCCTTCCACGCATCATCGCCATAGCTCGACTCCGACACGAGCTTGCCGTTCAGCCAATGCTCGATCTCCGAACCGGTGAAACGGATCGTCGCCTCGTTCCACTCGCCGACCGGCTTCACCGCGCCATCCGGCGGCGTCTCGATGTCATAGAGAGCGCCCGCGCGATGCGACGGAATCTTGCCATCGGGATGCCCGTCATTGTCGAGCACCTGCATCTCCGGCCCGGTATTGTAGGTATTCTCCGCCTTCGCATCTTCCTGGATCAGATAGATCAGGCCGCTGTTTCCATTCGGCGAGATCTTCCACTCATACGACAGCTCGAACGGCCCATACTCCTCGACCGTCATCAGGTCGCCAGCGCCGCCAGCCGTCAACGCCAGCGTGCCATCCTCGACCTTCCACGCCTCGCCCGGCTTGTCTTTCTTGTAGCCCTTCCACCCGGTGAGATCGACGCCGTTGAAGAGCAGCTTCCAGCCCGCAGCCGTCTGCTCAGCGGTGAGTGTGTTTGGCCCGGCAACTTCCAGCGCGGGAGCAGGGGCTTCAGCAACGGGCGCGGGAGCAGCAGGCGCCGGCGAAGGCTCGCCACCGCAGGCGCCCAGCATCAGCGCCGCAAACGCAAGACCAGTTGCAATCCGCATCTCAAGCCTCCTCAGGCCAGCGTCAGACTTTCGTCCACGCGCCATTATTCCCACTCGAAGCGACAGCCGCCTCGATGAATCTCACGCCGCGCAGGCCATCGGCAATCCCCGGCGCTAGCTTCGCAAACTGCGACGGCTCCCGCTTGTCCTGCCACGCCCGCACCAGCTCCGCCGCATCCGCATAGATCTGCGCGAAGCCCTCAAGATACCCCTCTGGATGCCCGCCGGGAACACGCGTCGCATGCGCAGCGCTCGCCGAAACGCCAGCCCCGCCACGCCGCACGATCCGCTGCTGCTCGCCCAGAGGCGTGAACAGCAACGTCTCCGGCGTCTCCTGCGCCCACTCCACGCCGCCTTTGTCGCCGAACACCCGCAGCTTCAGGCAGTTGCCTGATCCCGTCGCCACCTGGCTCGCCCACAACATGCCGCGCGCCGCCCCGCCAAAGCGCAGCAGCACGTTCACATTGTCATCGATTTTCCGGCCTTCAACAAAAGTCGAAAGATCAGCCGCAATCGTCTCCGCACTCAGCCCGGTCACAAACTCCGCCAGCTGGAACGCATGCGTCGCGATATCGCCCAGCGCGCCGCCAGGCCCCGCCTTCGCCGGATCGCCACGCCATTCCGCCTGCTTGTTCCCCGGCAACTCCCGCGCCAGCCAGTCCTGCGCGTATTCCACCTGCACCACGCGGATCGCGCCCAGCTCGCCCGCCTCAACCATCGCCCGCGCCTGCCGCACCATCGGATACCCTGAATAGTTATGCGTCAGCACAAAGGGCAGGCCGGTTTGCTTCACGATGTCGGCGAGATCATCGGCATGGCGCTGCGTGATCGTCAGCGGCTTGTCGCAGATCACCGGAATGCCGGCCTCGAGGAAAGCCTTCGCGATCGCATGGTGCGTCGAGTTCGGCGTCACCACCGCAACCGCATCGATCCGATCGCCACGCTTGGCTTCCGCTTCAGCCATCGCCCGGAAGTCGCCATAGCAACGATCATCCGCCAGCCCCATCGACTTGCCGAACGCCACAGACTTCGCTGGGTCCGACTGGAAGTTCCCCGCCACCAGATCCCAGTGCCCATCCAGCCGCGCCGCCATGCGATGCACGCCGCCAATGAACGCGCCTTCGCCCCCGCCCACCATGCCAAGCCGGAGACGTCTCACTTCTTGGCCTCTTGTGGGTCCAGCCCCAGCAGACGGCGGTTGGCTTTCTCATCCGTCCCGCTCGCCGCGAAATCGTCGAACGCGCGCGGCGTCACACGGATGATGTGGTCCTTGATGAAGGCTGCCCCCTCACGCGCGCCATCCTCTGGATGCTTGATGCAGCACTCCCATTCCAGCACGGCCCATCCTTCGTAATCGTAACCTGCCAGCTTCGAGAAGATGCCTTTAAAGTCCACCTGCCCATCGCCAACTGACCTGAACCGTCCAGCCCGCTCAAGCCAAGGAGCATACCCGGAGTACACCCCCTGCCGCCCCGTCGGATTGAACTCGGCATCCTTCACGTGGAACATCTTGATCCGCTCGTGATAGAGATCGATGTATTCGAGGTAGTTGAGCTGCTGCAGACAGAAGTGGCTCGGGTCGAACAGGATGTTGCAGCGCTTGTGACCCTTCACGCGGTCGAGGAACATCTCGAACGTCGTGCCGTCGAACAGATCCTCGCTCGGATGGATTTCATAGCAGAGATCAACGCCCGCATCTTCGTAGGCATTGAGGATCGGCAGCCACCGCTTCGCCAGCTCCTCAAACGCCGTCTCGAACAGACCCGGCGGGCGCTGCGGCCACGGGAAGAAATACGGCCAGGCCAGCGAACCGGAGAACGTCACGCTCGCATCCAGCCCCAGCCGCCGCGAAGCCTTCGCCGCCAGCATCACCTGTTCAACGGCCCATTCCTGCCGCGCCTTCGGATTGCCGCGCACCTGTTCAGGCGCAAACGCATCGAACAGCGTGTCATAGGCGGGGTGAACCGCCACAAGCTGCCCCTGCAGGTGAGTGGAGAGCTCGGTGATCTCCATCCCCATATCGGCCAGCATCCCCTTGATCTCGTCGCAATAGGCGTCGCTTTCCGCCGCCTTGCGCAGGTCGAACAGAGACGCCTCGCCCGTCGGAATCTGGACGCCGATAAAGCCCTTGTCCTTCGCCCATTTCGCAATGGTCGGCAGGGAGTTGAATGGCGCATCCGGCCCCACGAATTGCGCGAGGAAGATGCCGGGGCCTTTCATCGTTTTCATAAGCAGTCCTCAGGTCACGAGCGTGCTGAGGTACTTATAACCGATTTCCGCGGCTTCCATGCGCCCCTTTTCGAACGGGGCCTCCTGCTCGAGGAAGTATTTCCGCACGCCCGACTTGTAGGCAGCGGGAAGGATGGATTTCCAGTCGAGCCGGCCGGAACCAACCTCGGTCGGGTCCATCTTCAGCTCGATATTGGGCTGGGTCGAAGGCTTCACGTCCTTCACATGCATCAGGAAGTAGCGGTCCGGATACTTGCGGAACAGCTCCACCGGGTCATACCCCCCCGCCGCCACCCAGCCGACATCCAGCTCGAACGTCACCAGCGCCGGATCGGTTTCTTCCATGAAAATGTCAAAGCCTGTGCGGCCGGCGACCTTCACGAACTCGAAGTTGTGGTTGTGATAGCCGAAGGCCAGCCCCTCGGCCTTCAGCTTGCGGCCGATCTCGTTGAACTGGTGCGACATGCGCTTCCAGTGGTCCTCCGTCATCGCCTGCACGATGCGGCTGATCACGCGGAAGCCTTCGCCCGGATTGGGCGCAATCTTGATGTCCTCCGGCGGCGACATTGCCGGGCAGATCACGTGTCCCGCACCGATCACGTGCATATCCGCCGCGACCTTCGAAAGATCGTCCAGCAGTTTCGGTTCGGTTGCGCTGCCCTTGGCCATGCCGACATGGGCGCTGGTGCAGGAAAGGCCGACGGCATCGAACGATGCGCGCAGTTGCTTCGGCGTCTTGCCCAGATAGCCAGCCAGCTCGACGGACTTGTAGCCGATCTGCGAGATCTGCTGCAGCGTCCCGTCCATATTCTTCGTCATCAGGTCGCCCAGCGTGTAGAGCTGGATGCCGATCGGCAGCTTGCGGCTGGCGAAGAACGGTCCGCTTGGCATGGCGCTATCCATGGTCTGGCATGCGGCTGCTATGGGCGCTGCGGCTCCGGTTGCAGCCAGAGCTTGAACGAAACTGCGGCGGGAGAGGTTGCTCATTTTGAACTCCATATCTCTCACTGGATCTCACGATTAAACGGCGGCAACAGCGGTAGGCGCCCGCTCAGCCGGCTTGAAGAACAGGGCCAGCAGCACGATGGCGACAAACGCCATGGCGGCCGGAACCATGAACAGCGTGCGATAGTCGACGGCGGTTGTGCCCGGCTCGATCCCGCCCACGGTGAATTGCGCCATCAGCGCCGGGAACAGGAAGCTCGCGGCAACGTTGCCAATGCCGAGGATCAGCAGGTTGAACAGCCCTTGCGCGCTGGATCGCACATCCTTCGGGAAGGCCGCATCGACGAAGATGTAAACCGTCGCGAAGAAGAAGGCGTAGCAGATGCCGTGCAGCAGCTGCACCGCGATGATCGTCGGCACGCTGTCCGGGAAGAAGGCAAACGCCAGGAAGCGTGCTGCATGGCCAAGGATGCCCACGATCATCGTGGTCTTCCAGCCAAGTTTGACCAGAACCGCGCCGAGGATGAACATCGTCACAATCTCGGCGACCTGACCAATCGACAGCACGATCATCGAAAGGTTCGCATCGATGCCCACGCGGTTGGTGAGGAAGCCATCCGCCATCACGAAATAGCCGTTGTGAACGACGCTATCGATGAACGTCACGACGAACAGAACAGCGATCGACGGAACGCCCAGCAGCTTGATTGCCTTGCGCCAGGCGAGCGGGTCGCTGTCTGCCGCATCGCGGCGCGGCGGCGTGTGCGGCAGTGTCAGGCTGTAAGCGGCAAACGCGAACGAGACGATCGCGGCGACCACGAAGATCAAGCGAACCTGTTCCGGGCCAGCATGTGCGCTCAGCAGGAAGACGAACGGCCACGAGACAAGAATCCATCCAATCGTGCCGCCCATACGGATCGTGCCGAACTGCTTGGCCGGATCACGCAGGCTGGCGAATGCGATGGCGTTGGAAACCGACATCGACGGCACATAGACAAGGCTGAACACGAGATAGCAGGCGAAGAACGACCAGAAGTCGGTGAAGTAGGCGCAGCCCAGCAACGCCACGCCGCCGATCACGTTGCTGCCCGCGAGGAAGCGCTCGGCCGAAAAATTCCGATCCGCAAACTGGTTCGAGAAGAAGATGCCGAGGATCGCGGCAATACCCCAGGCCGAGCCGACCAGCGATTGCTGCCACGGTTCAAAGCCAAGCTGGCCCATATAGGGGAACAGCTTCGGCATATACGCTCCCCAGATGGCGAGCTGCAGAAGCATCATCACGAAGAGGCGGACCTGAATCACGTATCGTTCTCCCACGAGAGCCGGCTGGTCTGTCGCCGCCACGGCTCATGTTCTAGGATTGAGTGTTACCAGTGCGGCAAGTCCTGTCCACCGGAACGGCGAGGGGAAGAGGAAACGAACGCAATGCAAATCTGGGCAAAGCTTGTTGCCGTAACGGCCATCGCGCTTGCAGCAAACGCGTGTTCGTCAATGCCGCAGAGCGGCGAAAAGTGGGAACAGCTGTTTGACGGCAAGACGCTTAACGGTTGGACGCCCAAAATTCGCGGTTTCCCGCTGGGCGAGAACTATGCCGACACATTCCGCGTTCGCGACGGGGCGATCGTGGTCAGTTACGACAAGTACGACAAGTTCGGCGAGCGTTTTGGCCACCTGTTCTACAACAAGCCGATCACGGGCGCTTACCGGCTCCACATCAAATACCGCTTCCTGGAAGAACACCCCGCCGACACGCCTGCCTGGGCGATCGCCAATTCCGGCGTGATGATCTTCGGGCAGGACCCGAAAACCATGGCGATCAACGACAGCTTCCCGGTGTCGGTCGAGGCGCAATTGCTGGGTCCGGCACCCGGCCAGAAGCGTTTCAACGGCAATATGTGCTCGCCCGGCACCAATGTGGTCATCGACGGCAAGCTTGAGACGACGCACTGCATCAACTCGAAGATGCCGTCACGGCCCAACGGACAGTGGATCGGCTTCCAGATCGACGTCTTCCCGGATGGCAAGGTGGTCCAGAGCGTCGATGGCATCACGACGATGACCTACTCAGCCGTGCAGCTCGACCCGGAAGGCCGCGGGGCCAACTCCAAGCCATTGGTCGCCGCAGCCGGCGGCAAGCTGCTACTCGACGGCGGCACGCTTTCGATCCAGAGTGAAGGCAACCCGATCGAATTCCAGACGATCGAGTTGTTGAGGTTGAAGTAGGGTGCATTGAAGCGAAGCGTAAATGCACCGCAAGCGCTCGACGGCGCCACGGTGCATCAAGATGTACCCTACAGCGCCCAGGCCTTGCCGACCTGCGAATACGGAATGTCGCCCCGATACGGCCCCGGCGTCTGCTCGTACTTCAGCAGCTTGGTCGCGCCCGGCTCGGACGTGCAGTAGCCGATGATGGTCAGTTCCTTGATCATCCGGAAGAAGTGCGGCGTGCCGGTTGGATTGGCGCGGGTCTGCTCGTATTGCGCCTGATCATACTGCTTCATCAGCTTGATCTGATCATCGGCGCTCAATGCAGCAAACGACTTGCCGTCCAGCTTGGTCGCGTCACTCGCAATCTGCGTCAGCCCGGCGCGAAGCACGCCCCGCTCGCTGTCGCGGTAAAACCCCGTGGCCATGCGGTCGATATAAGCCGGTACGCCAACATCAATCGCGCCCGGCGTATTGGTGCGCGGAATAATGTGATCCGCCATCGCCGTCACAATCGCCATCTCGCCGGGGTTGAGAAAGCCCGAGAGCGGCTTACCTGTATCTTCCGCTGTCGCCATGCCCGGCGATGTCGTGGTGCAACCTGCCAGCACCCCCGCCGTAACGCTGGCCGAAACAGCGCCGCCCAGCAGCATCGAGGCGCGGTAGAGAAGTTCGCGACGATCCATCATGTGCCTGACTCCTCAGATTTCGCCGCGCTTCAGCGCGTTGACGGCGTGGTCCGCCGCACGCGCCGTCAGCGCCATGTAGGTCAGCGACGGGTTCACGCACGAAGCAGACGTCATCGCTGCGCCATCCGTGACATAAACGTTGGTGCAGGCGTGAACCTGGTTGTGCGCGTTCAACACCGAAGTCTTGGGATCGCGCCCCATCCGCGCCGTTCCCATTTCGTGAATGCCAAGCCCCGGCGCATAAGGCCGGTCAAAGCCTCTGACGTTCTTGAAGCCCGCGGCGTCAAGCATTTCAAGCGCTGTTGCCTGCATGTCCTTCCGCATCGCGAGCTCCTGCTCGCGGATGGTGACGTCCATCGTCAATGTCGGCAGGCCGTGAATGTCCTTCACGTCCTTGTTGATGACCACGCGGTTGTCGCGATACGGTAGGATTTCGCCGAACGCGGAGATGCCGATCGTCCACGCGCCGGGTTGTTCGATTTCGTCCTTCAGCTCCTTGCCGAAGCCCATCTCGCCGACGAGTCGCTGCCAGCCCGTTCGGCTTGCGCCGCCCTGGAAGCCATAACCACGGTTGAAGCCATTGCCCTTGGTCCCCGCCGTTCCCAGATTGCGGAAGCGCGGGATGTAGATCCCGTTCGGGCGGCGGCCAGCATAATACCGGTCCTCATGCCCCTCCACATCCGCCTGGGCCCCCACCAGGAAGTGGTGGTCCATCACGTTGCGACCCAGCTCGTCCGAATCGTTCCCGAACCCGGTCGGGAAGCGGTCGCTGGTCGAGTTCAGCATGATCCAGGTGGTGTTCAGCGCCGAAGCGCAGAGGAAGATCACCTTGGCGTAGTATTCCGTCTCGACCTTGGTTTCGGTATCGAGCACGCGCACGCCCGTCGCCTTGTTGGCGGCGCGATCAAACAGGATGGCGGTCACAACCGAGTCCGGCTGAAGCGTCATGTTGCCAGTGTGATCAGCAGCAACGAGGGTCGCAGCGTTGGAAGAGAAGTAAGCGCCGAACGCGCAGCCACGCATGCAAAGGTTGCGGCTCTGGCATTGGCCGCGACCCAGCTTCATCTGCTCGTCCGTCGGCTTGGTCAGGTGAGCCGCGCGACCGATTGTAACGGTGCGTTCCGAGAACTTGGCCTGAACCTTCGCCTTGAGATCCTTCTCGACGACGTTCATTTCCATCGGCGGCTGGAAGTCGCCATCGGGAAGCTGCGGCAGGCCTTCCGTCTGGCCGCTGACGCCGATCCACTTCTCGACGTAGGAATACCACGGCGCCATCTCGGCATAGCGCACCGGCCAATCAACGCCGACGCCTTCCTTGGCATTGGCTTCAAAATCGAGATCGCTGTGGCGATAGCTCTGGCGCGCCCACACAAGCGAGCGTCCGCCGACCTGATAGCCGCGCATCCAGTCGAAGCGATTCACTTCGGTATAGGGATGCTCGTCATCCTTGACGAAGAAATGCTTCCACTGGTCGTTGATTGTGTAACCGGTGCGGGCCTGTTTGGAATAATGCTTGTCGATCTCGTCCTGTGGCGTGCGGCCGCCGGCATAACGGAAGTCCCACGGGTTCATGCCGAAGGTCTTGTAATCCTGCGGGTGCTTCACCTGCCGGCCCCGCTCGAGCACGAGCGTCTTGAGACCCTTCTCGGTAAGCTCTTTCGCCGCCCAGCCCCCGCTGATGCCGCTGCCGACCACGATGGCGTCGAACGTCCGCGCCTCGCGCGAACCATTGGCAAGATTTTGCATGGCCGATCCCTCAAACGTATGCGGCGCTTCTCTTGGCGCTGTCAGGGAGATTGGCGCCGTTCCATGCCGGACGCCAGCGCTAGCCTTCGCAAGATTGCATCGATTTTCTTGACGCTACGTCGCGCGTCCACGCCGGAAGACGAAATATCCACCTATGAAGACGAGCAGGCATGCAGTCGAAGCGATCAGCTCGTTCCGGCTGCCTTCCTTGAACGCCATGGCGACAAGTACAGCTGCCATTGCTGCGAGCGCGATAATTCCGGACCACGGATAGAACCACGTCTTCAGCTGGAGTTTTTCCGGCGGGATACGTTTGCGCAGCACGAGGTGAGCGACGACGACTGTCATATAGATGAACAGCATCAGCGCGCCTGATGCGTTGAGCAGGAAAGAGAACCAGTCCTTCAGGAAAGCATCCATCACGACGCATATCAACGACAGGACAGCTGCTACCAGAATTGCGCGAGTCGGCACGCCGCGGCTGTCCAGCTTCACGATCGATTTGGGCGCATCGCCTTTCGACGCCAGTGTGAACATCACCCGCGAGGCTACATAGATGCCCGAGTTCAGGCAGGAGAGAACGGCAACCAGCACGATGATGTCCATCGCCGCGACCGCACCGGGAATGCCGACCTTGTCGAGCGCCATCGTGAAAGGCGACATCACCTGGATTTTCGATTGTGCAGCAATCTCGGTCCACGGCACGACAGCGACGATAACGGCGATAGAGAGCACGTAGAAAACGAGAATACGGAAGATCAGCGTGGTGGTGAGGTTTGCGATCACCTTTTCCCCCTCGCGCGCTTCAGCTGCGGCAACGGTGGCAATCTCGGCCCCGACCAGCGTGAAGATCAGCGAAACCACGCCCACTAGAACGGGCGACCATCCCATAGGTGCGAAGCCATCATAAGCAACCAGATTGCCGAGAGTGCTTTGTCCGGTGGGATTCCAGCCGAAGATGTAGGCGAGGCCGATGACGATGAAGATGATGATCGCCGTGACCTTGATCGACGAGAACCAGAACTCGAACTCGCCATAGCTGCGTGTCGACAACAGGTTGGAGCCAGTCAGCAGTACGGTGAGAACAGCAGCCGTAATCCAGGGCGGAATTTCCGGCGGCAACCACTGCGCCATGATGCGCGCGCCAACGATCGCCTCGAAAGCCACGACGACGACCCAGAAATACCAGTAGAGCCATCCCGATGTGAAACCGGCGAGGTTGCCCAGGCCGATGCGCGAGAACTCGGTGAAGGCTCCCGTATCGGGATAAGCCATCGCCATCTCGCCGATCATGCGCATCACCAAAAACACGATGGCGCCGGTCAGAAGGTAGCTGACGACGACCGCCGGGCCGATGTTCGCAATGGCGACCATCGAATTGACGAACAGCCCACCGCCGATAATGCCGCCAATCGAGATCATCGCGACATGGCGTGCGCGCAGGGACTTCGCCAGCTTCGGCGCGCCATTGCTGCTGTCTGGCACGGCGTCAGTCGTACTGTGTTCCAAGCAGCTCTCCCCGCACTAAGGCGGTATGAGCACCTGACTTCGCGGGATTGGCAACCGCTTCGAGGTTAAAGCTGAATAGTTATCGCTTTGACGTCCAGGAACTCATCGATGCCGTAGTGCGAACCTTCGCGGCCGATGCCGGATTCCTTGACGCCTCCGAAGGGCGACACCTCGGTGGAGATCAGGCCGGTATTCATGCCGACCATACCGTATTCAAGGCCTTCGGCCACGCGCCAGGAACGGGAGAGGTTGCTGGTGTAGGCATATGCCGCCAGTCCCGCCCGCGAGTCATTCGCCATGCGGATCGCGTCAGCTTCGTCCTTGAAGCGGATCAGGCCGGCGACGGGCCCGAAGGTTTCCTCGCGCGCTAGCAGCGCGTCGGGTGCGACATCGCGCAGAACGGTCGGCTGATAGAATGTGCCGCCATGCTTGTCTTTCGCCGCGCCGGTCAGCGCCTTCGCGCCGTGGCCGAGTGCTTCAGCAACGTGTGCCTCGACCTTCTCGAGCGCCTTCATGTTGATCAGCGGGCCCTGCTGCGTGACGCCGGCAAGACCGTCGCCGACGACGAGGTCAGCGGCTTTCTCTGCCAGCAGCTTGGCGAATTTCTCGTAGATGCCGTCCTGAACGAAGAAGCGGTTCGCGCAGACGCAGGTTTGTCCCGTGTTGCGGAATTTCGAGATGATGGCGCCGGCCACGGCTGCATCGATGTCAGCGTCGTCGAACACCAGGAAGGGAGCGTTGCCGCCCAGTTCAAGCGACACGCGTTTGACCGTCGATGTGCATTGCGCGGCCAGCTTCTTGCCGACAGGGGTGGAGCCCGTGAACGTGAACTTGGCGATGCGCGGATCTTCGGTCAGCACGCGGCCGATCGGCTCTGCATCGCCGGTGACGATGTTCAGCACGCCCGGCGGTAAGCCTGCTTCTTCACCCAGCAATGCAATGGCAAAGGCAGAATAAGGCGTCAGCTCGGAAGGCTTCAGCACGACGGTGCGGCCCGCGGCGATGGCCGGGCCAACTTTCCGGGTGATCATTGCCGCCGGGAAGTTCCACGGCGTGATTGCGCCGACAACGCCGACCGGCTGCTTGATCACCATGATGCGGCGATCGGTGGCCGGGCCGGGGATCACATCGCCATAGGCGCGCTTGGCCTCTTCACCGAACCATTCGAAGAACGAGCCGGCATAAATGACTTCGCCGCGCGCTTCGGCCAGCGGTTTGCCCTGCTCGGCGGTCATCAGGCGGGCGAGGTCTTCCTGATGCTTCACCATCAGGTCGTTCCATTTGCGCATGATGACGGCGCGATCCTTGGCCGTTAGTCCGCGCCACTTCGGCAGGGCGGCGTGAGCGGCGGCAACCGCGCGTTCCGTTTCGGACTTGCCGAGATTGGGGATGCGACCGACTACGCCTCGCGTCGCCGGGTTGCGGACTTCAACTGTCGGATCACCCGTCCACTTGCCGTCAATGTAGCACTGTTCGCGGAACAGGTCGCCGCGCTTCAGGCTGATGCGACCCAGTTCGCCCTGGCCATCCGCCATGTCAGGTCTCCACTATTCTGGCTTCGACAACTTCGGGCAGTTGGCCGCACTAAGTTGGGCTATTTCAGAACCGATCTGTTCGTTGCGCTCAACTGCGGTCTGCGGGTTGACCCATGCCAGACCTTTCGCGGCGCAGCGCACACCGTAGCCGAATGTATCACTCATGCTGACCTGATCGAAAGCCAGCGGGCCAGCATAGGCAACTTCCGCAGGGATCATTGTGAAATCGAACGTCATGCCGCCGCGTTTGGCAAACCCATCCGCCTGGACCAGCGCATTGCGGGTCATGTGGTTCATCACGGCGGTGAAGCTGCGCGAGGCGACGTCGACCGGATTGTTCAGCGTCGTGCGTGCGGGCGATGCCGCCGGTCCGTTGACGATGACGTAGATATGCGCGCCACGCAGGCTTTCGGGCGGTTCGCTCATGATCAGCGCGATGTCAGGCGCGATGAAGAAGGGCGTGGAGGCGCCGCCATCGACATGCATCTCCTGGAACATCTGGCCGTCTTTCTCCACGTCGATCATCACGGGAGGGAAAACGCCTGGCACGCTGGCCGAAGCAATCAGGACTTTCTGGAAGAGCTCCCGCGCGCGATCTCCGCCTTCCTGCGCGATGGCGCCCATGTTCCAGACAACGGTCTCTTCGCGGTCGAGGTTTGTGGTTGCGACGAGCAGGATGCGGCCGGTCTTTGATTCTTTCGCGACGGCGTCGATGAGTTCATCGTCGACGAAGCGTTCGACCAGCTCCTGCAGAGGGCCGCCCTCGAACACGCTTGAGCCGAACAACATGCCGATGCCGCGCGAAACAAGAAGCTTATCCGTCGCGGCGCCGCCATAGGCCTCCGTCAGCTTGTTGTCCCATTCGGGGCCGAGGAAGGCAAATGGCGCGATCAGGGCGCCTGTCGAAACGCCTGTGACGATTTCATAGATCGGGCGCTGGTTGGCGGCGGTCAGTCCAACAAGAATGCCTGCTCCATAGGCCCCGCCTGCGCCGCCGCCGGACAGGGCAAGGATATCGACCGAGCCATCACTCATCGCCTTGATGGCGCGCGTGGTCTTCGGCAGTTGCTTGATGAGGAAGTTGCGATCCAGCGCATCCGTGCGGATCGGGATTGCGAAGCCCGGAGGCGAAGCGTCAGCCGGCGATGCGGGTGGCGTGTCGAGCCGAGGCGCGGTGGCGCAGCTTGCTAGTGCAAGGCATCCCAGAAGACCAATTCGCCCATGCAATGTCATGTGCAACGTGCTCCGCAGTTATGCTTGCAAATAGCTACGCATACCTTCGGCGCCAAGTCGCCCATTGCCAAGTGTTGGCGGGCAATATGGCTTCATCGCAATGAAACAGCCTGAAGTCTGACCGGCTCTACCAGAACGCCATACGGAGCGTGACCGATCCGTAGTGTGTCATGGAGTTGTCGCCAATCTCTGCGTCGTAGCCGAGTTTGACGTTCAGGAACTGGCTGCTGATGTTGAGGCCGAGGCCGGCAACCAGCGCGTCTTCCGGTTCCAGACCCGGATCGAGCGTGAAGGTTGTGCCCGCCGTGTTGCCAGCGAAACGCATAGCCGCCGGGGTGCTGTCCCAGCTCAGGATGTTGCGATAGCCGACCGAAAGTTCCGGCTTGATCGCGAAGGCGTCGTCCGAACCGAGATTGCCGACGAGGGCGAGACCGTACGACGCGGTCGTGAGCGTTGCATCGGCGTCGCCGGCGACAATCGCGAGCTTCGAGTCGGTGGCCGCCGTTTCCTGATAGTCGTCCTGCTTGAAGCCGATGATGTCGGCGGCAACGAACGGCTTAACATCAAGCCAGCCCAGTGGGATGTTGTAGGTGGCGCGAGCGGCGGCTGTGTAGCTCTGGCCCTTCCACTCGGCGCGAAGCCGGTCGGTGAGGCTGCTGATGGCGATCTGGCGATCGGAGGTGAAGTCGATAAAGCCGTAGGAGGCTGCGCCGTTGATCGCGAGGTTGCCGTTCACCCAGCCGCCATAGAGGCCGAACGAAGTCTGCGCGACGTTAAGCGGGGCGCTCGTGCGTGAGCTCTCTTCCATCTCGGCTGACTCGAGTGCCGCGTAGGCGCCAATCAGCGCCGTGCCATTGGAGAGCACGTCGATACCCGCTGCGACGCCGAAGCCGCCGCCATCCACGCCGAGCGAGCGGTTGGTCTTGTCGGTCGAGTGATAGACGCCAAATTCTTCAACCCAGGCGCCGCCAGGCGCATCCGGCTTGTTGGCGATCAGGTCGAGACGATTGGCTGTTGCGCCAAACGCAGCTGTCGCGTTGGACGAAAGGACGCGCATCACTGCCGCATCCGAGCCCGGCATCAGGTCGGCCCAGCCGCGCCGGAACTCGCCCGAACCCGGAATGGACGTGACCGCGGCGCCCAGCGCGTCGTCCTGGCTGAGCAGGTCGAGCACGGCAGTGTAGGCGCCAGCAGAGCGCGTATCGAGGCCAAGTTCGTTTGCGGTTTTGATATCCACCACCAGGTCGATGGCGTTTGCATTCGGCTGAACGAGCGCAACATCGTAGATGTAGGGCGCGTTTGTGTTCAGCATTGCGCTGAGCGGGCCGCCGAGGTTCAGCGTCGTCGCATTCACAACCCGCAGGGTGAACGGGTTTTTCGCAAACTGCGTGAAGACCGGCGTGAACAGCGTGTTGGCGGCGATAGTGGCCGTGCCCGTAACGTTGTAAATCGGCGTGTTGCTCGCGACGCGAGCATTGTCGACCACGAGACCGATCTTTGCGGCATTCGACGCCGACATCGAGGTCAGGTTCAGCGTGCCAAGGCCGGAGTTGTTCATGGTCGCGTTGTTGACGGTCAGCGACATCGGCCCAGCGCCCGAGCGCGTGATTGCGCCGTTGTAGATCGAGCCGTTGGTGAAGCTGAGCGAGCCGTTTGCCGAACCGAGCGACAAGGCGCCCGTCATTTCGGCTGCGCTGAGATTTACGATGGCGCCCGTGCCGCCAAACGTGGCGTCGCCTGTCAGCTTGGCGCTGGTGATTGTGAGCGTATCAGATCCGGCGCCGAAGTTGATGTTGCCGCCAACTTCACCAGACAGAAGGTTCATTTGGTCGTTGCCGGAGCCGAAGGCGATGGAGCCGAAGATGCGCGCGTTATCCGCCGCCTCGTTCTGCGTGAAGTTCACGCCTGTGGTGTTGTTCGACAGGTCAACCGCGAAGGTCTTGCCAAGGCCGCTGGTGATGGAGTCGGTCGTATTCTTGTCGATGTAGCCCGCGGCGATGCGCGAGGTGTTGGTGAAGCTGGTCACAGTGCCCGATAGGTCGCGGAAGGCGACCGCGTCGCCGTCGAAGCCGTAGGTCTGCGCACTGATCAGGCCGTTGTTGACGATTGATCCGACGTTCGCGCCCGCGCCGATCAGAATGGCGGTCGAGTCGTGACCCGTCACTGTGGAGGTGATCGCGGCAACCGTGCCGTTGTTGACGATCTGCGGGGTCGAAGCGCCCGCGCCGATGTGCATGCCGGTTGCATTGGCTTCGAACGAAGTCGCAGAAATCGTGCCGCTGTTGAAGACGCCGCCTTCGACTGTCGTCGTATGGGTCCCGTCAGCCGAGCCGGAAATATCGATGCCGGTTGCTGCAAAGCCGTTGTTCAGTCCGTTAGCGGTGACCGTGCCACGGTTCATGAAGCCATAGTCGTAGTTGAACGTGCCGATCGCCTCGGTCACGTTTCCGTCCTTGTCGTCGTCCAGCGTGTCGAGGACGGTTTCGCGCACCCGCGCGAGGCTGATGTTGCGGCCCGCTGCTCCATCCAGCGCGCGGATCGAAACCGCTGGAGCGGAGCCGAATGACGAGACGGCCCCGGCTGAGCGGTTCTCGTTGAAGTCCTGCACCACGTCCTTGATGTCATCGGTCGGATCGACGCCGCCGATAGCGTTGCCATTGATCAGGAAGCCGTGCGCGAGGTTGCCACGGACCTCGACGGCGCTGCCGCCGATCAGCAGGTCGTCCGCATCCCGAAGGTCCGCGCTCGTCTTGCCGTCAGTCCTGGGGGTGTAAGGGTCGATGTAGTTCACCACGTCGAGGTTGGTGAAGCCGGTCGAGCTGACCGAACCATCGATCATGAATTCGCCGCCGACATCGCCGAGCATCCGGACGCCCACAGCGCCTTCGCCTTGCACAGCTACGGTGCTGATCTCGACATTGCCCGTAACGTTCTGGCGCAGGTCAACGCCGGTGGAGTTCGATCCGATCGCCGAGACGGACGAGTTCTGCGTGTAGTTGCCATTGATGATGGAGCGGGCCGATACGCCAGCCGAATTGTTGCCTTCGACGGAGACGACGCCATTGAGCGCGATATTTCCGTTCATCGTGCCGCCCGATTCCAGCAGCACGCCGACGCGGTTGGTTCCCTGGGCCAGCGGGCCGTCGAGGTCGCCGTCATTGTCGGTGTCGGTGCGGGTGTAATCCTCGAGCAGGTTGATCGTGCCGGTATTTGTGAAGTTGCCGGTCACGCCGGGCTGGATGCGAACGCCGACCACGTCATTGGTGTTCGGGATCGAGATCGACCCGGCGTTGGTGACCGAGTTGTTGCTGTCGATCGTGACCGCGGCGGTTCCAGCCGCAGGCGTCGTGAGTGTAACCGATCCAGCCGAGGTGATGCTGATGTCGGAAGCTGCGCCGCTGCTAGCGGTCGATGTCCGGACCGGCGCTGTTGTCGCGGTCGAGATCGACACCTGCGCAACGGCGGGAAGCGTAAAGACGAGCGGAGCCGCAGCTCCAAGCAGCAGGCGCATCTTGAAAGTCATGAGGGCCGTCAACTCCTGAACCGTCGCACACACTATACAGTCGCACGCCACGCGCTTCGGGCGCGGGATCGTCCAGGCGCCCAGCCCGACCGGACGCCTGCCTAACCTGCCGCACGGCCCGAGGAAACCCCGGACATGCTGTTGGAGCCGGAATCCCCCCGGAAAGCGAGCTGCCGGGCCAAGTCGGACTACACCGCTGTGGCGGAAAGGTGGCCGGATCGATCAGGGCCGACGGGCTGTTTGATACAATTGTGGACGACCAGCTGGCGGGGCAGCCGGTCAGGCTTTCAGGTCAGGCTTTCCTGTCCGACTTGTCAGATTTCTCGTCCGACGCGCCCGGAGCGTCCAGCTCATAGGCCTCCCGCGTCGCCTTCCGCCACTCGCGGATAATGCGGCCGTACCAGACGAAGCGCTTCTCTTCCGAAAGGCCGTCGCTGTCTTCCAGCCAGGCAACCAGCGTATCGAAGGCCAGTGAGCTCATCGTCTTGGACGCCTTGGCCACCCGGTCCGCAGCGCCATGCGGCGCGCCGGGGGCGGGCTGGAAGAAGCCAGCCGCCTGAGCATGGATCAACCCGAGCAGTTTCTCGCGCAGGGGTTCCAGTGCAGGATCGCCCCGGAAGGTCTTCAGGGCGACCAGGAATATCTCGGGTTCCTTCTTGGCTTCCATGTAGAGGACGCGCAGGGCCCAGCCATAGCCGTCCCATTTGCCCTTCTGCGTCTGCAGAATGACGTCGTGGATGTACTGGAAGAAGCTGTCGATCAGGTCGGCCCGTGAGGGGAAGATCCGATAGAAGACTGGCTTGGGCGCACCTGCGGCATCGGCCACATCCTGCATAGAGGCAGATGAGCCCTTGGTCAGAAAGGCCCTCGCGGCCGCACGCATGTACTCAGCCTTGCGGGCTTCCTTGTCGACGCGCGGTTTTGAGCGCGAACCTGTTTGCGGCCCAGTGTCGTTGGTCCGTTGTGCTGGTCTTGCCATGACAGTGAGTTCGTCCCCCAATTGTCCCCCGGGCGCCCATTATGGGTATTTCGGACGCCCACGCTACAAGATTTCCGCGTGGAACGTGTCTAGGCCGGGTTCCATGCAGCGGGGCCGGGCTTGTTCACACATTGCAGGGCGAACGCGTATTCGAGCGCCGTTTCCCGCATGCTTGCGAAGCGTCCGGAGACGCCGCCATGGCCAGCTTCCATGTTGATCTTGAGGAAGTACGGACCGCTCTCAGGCGCCTCGAAGCGCAGGCGCGCCGCCCATTTGGCGGGTTCCCAATAGGTGACGCGCGGATCGGTAAGGCCGCCAGTGATCAGCATTGGCGGGTAAGGTTTGGCGCCGACCTGATCGTAGGGCGAATAGGCGAGGATACGGTCGTAGGCGTCTTCGTCGTTGAGCGGATTTCCCCACTCCGGCCATTCAGGCGGCGTGAGCGGCAGGGTCTCATCCGACATGGTGTTGAGCACGTCGACAAAAGGAACCGCCGCGATGACGCCGCCGAACAACGACGGATCGAGATTCACGGCAACGCCCATCAGCATGCCGCCCGCTGATCCGCCCATGGCGACGATGCGGCCCCGGCTTGTGTAGCCGATGTTCACCAGATGCTCGCCAGCCGCGACGAAGTCGGTAAAGGTGTTGATCTTCTTCTCGAGCTTCCCGTCGAGATACCACTGGTATCCCTTCGCCATCGAGCCACGTACATCGGCGACCGCGTAGATGAAGCCGCGATCGACAAGGCTCAGGCGGCCGGTACGGAATTCCGCATCGATCGTGATGCCGTAGGAGCCGTAGCCATAGAGCAGCACGGGGGCTGTGCCGTCGATCGGCGTCGTGCGATGGCGCACGAGCGTGACGGGCACGAGCGCGCCATCGCTAGCGGGAGCGTCGATGCGTTCGACGATGTAGTCGGATGGCGTGTGACCTGACGGGACCATCTGCGTCTTGCGCAGAACGCGTTCGCGGGTCTGCATGTTGTAATCGAAGACCTGCGCCGGCGTTGATGGCGACGAGTATTCAAGGCGCAGCCAGGGCGAGTCCCAGAGATAGCCGTTCGACATGCCTAGCGCGTAGGCCTCTTCATCGAAGGCAATCGTGTGCTCAGCCCCTGTGCCCCGCTCGCGCACGACAATGCGGGGCAGGCCGTCTTCGCGTTCCATGCGAACGAGGAAGTCCTGGAACGGCTCCAGATCAAGCAGCAGAACGCCCGGACGATGCGGAATTTCGACTCGCCAGTTCTCTTCATTCGGCTTGTCGTGCGGGGCTGATACGAGAGCGAAATCGACTGCGCCGTTGCGGTTGGAGCGTATCCAGAAGCGACCGTCGAAATCGACGACTGAGTAATCAACGCCACGCTCGCGCAACGCGATCAAGGTCAGTGCGCGATCCTTGCGATCGGTGCGCAGATAGCGCCACTCAGTCGTGGTGTGATCGTTCGCGGTGATGAAGATGAACTTGCGCGACTGGCTTTTCTGGATGCCGATGAAGAAGCCCGGATCATTCTCGCGATAGACCAGCGCGTCTGTTCCAAGGCCAAGCGTGCGGCAGAACACGGCGACAGGGCGCGCGTTCTCGTCGCGGGCAACCCAGTAGATCGAGTTCGAGTCTTCACCCCAGACGAACTCGCCATAGGTGTGCTCGATCGTTTCGATCTCTTTTCCGGTTTCCGCTTCCCGTACGCTCAGCGTGTAGAACTCGGAACCCTTGTCATCGACGGTGAAAGCGACGAGGCGGTGGTCTGGCGAGTGCGAGACCTTCCGCACGTCCCAATAATCGCAGCCCTTCGCATGCTCGTTGCCGTCGAGCAGGATCTGTTCAGCGCCATCCTTGTCGAACGCGCTGGCGACCGGCTTGCGGGCAAAGATTGGGTACTCGCCGCCTTCACGGAAACGGCGGTAGTAGGCCCACGGTCCATCGACAGCTGGAACCGAGCTGTCGTCCTCTTTCACGCGGCCCTTCATCTCCTCGAACAGGGTTTCCTGCAGCGAGGCGGTCGGCGTTTCGAGCTGGTTGTTGGTGTAGGCGTTTTCCGCCTCGAGATAGGCGCGGATGTCTGACCGCAACTGTTTGGGGTCGCGCATGACCTCCTTCCAGTTGTCGTCCTTCAGCCAAGCGTACGGGTCGATCCGGGCGCGGCCCAGCTGCTCGATCGTTGCCTCTTCGTCGCGGCGCGCATTCGGCGGGACGGCGAGGGGGGGGTGGTGGGTATCGGGCATGGCGGAGCCTTTAGCTGTGGTCTTGCGCGTCCGCCCCGACGAAACCCTCGCTTTGGAAGCTCCAGTCTCACGCGCCATGATAACTTACACCCGTAATCGTTGCGGGCCGGTTGTCATGGGACTCGTGATTCGGCCCAATGCCCACGCGATAAAGTCGTGTGGGTTGAAGGCTTCACCAAGGGGCCGTGCACAGCTTTCTAGCCAAAATCCAGATTTTACTGGGTTCTAGGCTCCGTAAATGATGCCGATCGACTCGGCGACACAGGCTGGCCGGTCCTTGCCCTGGATCTCGATGGTCGATTCCATGATCATTTGCTTGCCGCCAGCACGGGACTCAACCGCCAGGCATTTCTGACGCAGGCGGACCTTGGACCCTACGGGAACCATGTTGGTAAACCGGACCTTGTTGCAGCCGAAATTGATGCCGCGCTGGACGTTTTCGACCCGCATGATCTGGGCTGCCAGCATGGGGAGGAGCGACAGGGTCAGGTAGCCATGGGCGATCGGGGAGCCGAGTTCGCGGGTAGCGCGCTCGACATCGACGTGAATCCACTGGTGGTCGCCGGTGGCGTCGGCGAATTTGTTGACCTGCGACTGGGTGATCTCGTGCCAGGGCGAGGCTCCGACCTCCTGGCCGACGAGGGATTCTAGATCGCTGAAGTTCACCAGTCGCATGGATTAGTCCCCTGAGGTCGTGTCTGAGTTTGCTTGGCGTGGACCATAGACCCCGAAAAAGCCCATGCAAGCCGTGTCCGGACACGCTTTTTCTGGTGTCCGGACAGATTTTGAAGAACGCTGGTACGTGGTCTGCCACGATCCTGCCATGGCCGGACGGAATCTGTCCGGCGTCCGGTCGGCAATCCGCTGGGCAGGGTTCGCGGCTGGGTCTTCCTTGTTCGAAGGCCGCCGCGCCGGAGGGATAAGCACATGACCAACGACAACCAGAAGCCGACCCGTTCCGAGAGGTCAAAAATTTTGGCCAAGAAGTCGGAAACTCTGGAAGTGCGCATCCCGCACGAAACCAAGCAGGCATTTCTGAACGCCTGCCGGGAAGACGGCACAACCGCCAGCGAAGTGGTTCGCGACGGTGTGCAGTCCTACCTCGACGCGCGCGAGCGGCCTCCCATCCAGGAAAAGAGGTCCATCGTCATGAAGCTTCCACAACCCGTCCGTCACTACGCTCCGCGCATCGCTGCGGGTGGCTTAGCCGCCATCGGTCTCGCCACGTTCGTCGCCTTGCCGAGCGCCGCAGCGCCGGACTTCAGAGCCCAGTTCAGCCGCCTCGACTTGAATGGCGACGGCGTCCTCTCAGCCGAAGAGTTCCTCGGGCCGAAGGAACCCGTCGCTCCAACCGGCAAGAACATCATTATCGAGACACGCAAGATCACCCCTCAGGGCGACGCCACCGCTGCTGGCAAGCCCAACCAGAAGTTTGAGATCAAGCAGGATTCCTTCGCCTTCGTGTTGCCCGAAGAATTCAACGCGCCCGGCGCGGGGGAGGCTGGCTCCGGGGAGAAACGCAAGGAAATAAAGCTGATCACACGCAACGCGCCGAAAGACGGCGCCGCAAGCGATAGCGACACGAACATCAGCGTGACCATCGACGATTTCCGCAAGACTGAGTTTGCCTCGATCGACACGGACAAGGATGGCAAGGTGAGTCTGGCCGAATACCAGGCGCGTCAGGTCCAGCTTTATACGCGCGGTTTCGAAATTCTCGATCGCGATGGCGACAAGTCGCTGAGCCAGGACGAATACGCGAAGATCGTCGCCCCGCCGGTGATCCGCCTCAACGGTGATGCGGATGGCGAACCGCCGCAGATCGAAATCAACGGTGGGCCGAAGGTCGCCCCGGAGGTCATCTCGGCTGCGTTCAAGCGTCTCGACACCAACAAGGATGGCAAGCTGTCGCTGCAGGAATACCTGCCGTAGCCGCCAGCCTCACCAAACGCCGTCATTCCTGAAACGCCGAAGGTGTTGTCAGAAGCCCAGGAGCCGAACCGGCAGCCCCAGGGTTTCCGCTCTCAAGCGCTCCGCGCTTACGGCGGGAATGACGGTGAAGGTGTCTGTCATACTCATGCAACGTAGCGGTCATTTGGCGTCCCGGCATTTCTGCGCCATGTTGCGCGCCGTGCGTGAGGGAGACTGACGATGCGTGAGGCCCGGACTTTGGCGGGGTGGGTGATTGCCCTGTTCCTCGCGGCAATGCTGATCTGGGTCGCGGTCGATACGCTGGCGCCGCCCACGGGCACAAAGAACCATCTGTTCCAGCTTTTCGCGGACGCATCCGGCATCGCCTATTTCGAGCCTACGGGCCGTCTGGTTGCCGGTGCGCTCGAAGTGTTGGTTGCGCTGCTGGTGTTTATCCCGTTTACACGGCGTTTCGGCGCGATCCTTGGCGTGCTGTTGCTGACCGGGCTTACCGCGCTGGTCGTCCAGCTGATGATGCTGAACATCGAAATCCCGGTCGACGTGGTCGGTGAGGGCGGGGCTGTCACAACAACGGCGGCCGACCCAGGCGCTCTATTCTATCTGCTGCTCGGCCTGCTGATCGCTTCCCTGGTGCTGATTTTCGTTCATCCTGGCAAGGACGACCTGGGCTAGGGCCCACTACGGCCATCAAAATCCCAACAAACGCTACGCGATCCTGCTCGAAAATGAACGCGGATTGAGGCTCCATTAACCGCGAGCAGGCATGCTGCACCCTGACACGAACAGGGGTCACATGTCGGACGTTCCGTCTTCCGGAGAGGTTTCTGCCTCGGCCGGCGTCGCACAGGCGGCGTCAGACGGCTTTGCGCGTCGCTCGCTTCTTCGCAGGCTGATGGACGTCGTCGCGCTGCCAGCCTCACGTGGCAACATGCAGGACCGTGCGATCGCAGGAGACCTGCTCCTCGAAATCCTTCTTGAGTCCGATGTTGGCGCCCGCGAACTCTGCGCCCGCCGGCTTCAGGAGATGAGCCAGGCGCCCAAGCGCCTTTTGCGTTTTCTCGCGCTCGATGTGCCCCACGTGGCGCAGATCATTCTAGCCGACAACCGCGCCTTCGACGACGCTGACCTCTGCCACATCGTGGAGCATGGCTCGACGCCGCATCGCGTGTCGGTCGCCAACCGGCGCGACATTGGCCCAGCTGTCGCTTCGGCCATTGCAGCTTCTGGCGATACCGTCGCAATGAAGGCGCTGCTTGAGAACAACCAGTCCAAGCTTTCCGATCGCGCTGTCGAGCTGATGGTCGGCGCCTCGCGCGATGCGTCTGCGCTGCCGCCGCTGCTGATCAACCGCGAGGAGGTGCGTCCAGCACATGCGCTCGCCATGTTCTGGTGGTCGGCGCATCAGGAGCGCAAGCAGATCCTCATCCGCTTCTCGGCGGAACGCACCCTGCTGATCGACATGTGCGCGGACATCTTCCGCTATGCCGCCACAGACACCGATCCGGTTGTGCGCAAGGCGCTTCAGGTAATCGAGCGTCGTCAACGTGACCGGACTGCGATCAGCCGCTCGGAACACGAGAGCCTGGAAGCCGCGATCCAGAACGCCGCCGTTCAAGGCATGAGCCCTGATGCGCTGGTGGACATCGCCGCATTGTCGGGGATCAAGGCCACGACGGGCGAGCGAATTTTCCAGGACATTGGTGGTGAAGGCGTTGCAGTTCTCTGCAAGGCGACCGGCCTCAAGCGTCCGTTTCTGCGCGATCTCTGGATTGCGCTGCGCCGTCCCGTGGATAGCGCTGAGTTCGCGCGCGTCTCGGAAGTCTATGAAACGATTGCCGTCGCCAAGGCGCAGACGGTGTTGCGCTACTGGAACTGGTCGCTCTCATCTGCCTTCGCGCCGGAATCTCTGGTCAGCGAAGATGAAGAGGGTGAAGACACCGGTTTCGCGCGCGAACTGCGCATGATCGATGCGGCTCGCCCCAAAGCGGCATTTGGCCGTTAATCGCGTTTTCGCGCGCCCGGATTCACTGGCAATTTCCGATAGCGTGGTTCAAGTCGCTTTTGGCGCCTGAAAAGGAGGACCGAAGGACATGGCGTATCTTCCGGGCCTTCTCTTGGCGCTGGCGGTTTTCTGGTTTGCGCTGTCAGGCGAGACCTCGCCGCTGTTCCTGTTTCTTGGCGCAATCTCTGTGCTGCTGGCGCTGTGGCTTGCGGCGCGTCTCAAGATCATCGATCGGGATGCCTCGCCCTATTACCGCATCCCGCAGATGCTGACCTATGGCGGCTGGCTGATGGTCGAGATCGTGAAGTCCAATATCGCGGTCATTCGCAAGATCCTCGGGCCGTCACATGCGATCGATCCGGTTGTGGTCAATGTCGAGACAACGGCGACGACCAATCTGGGAAAGGCGATGTTCGCCAACTCGATCACACTGACGCCGGGCACAGTGACGGTTGATGTTGATGGCGATCAGTTGGTCGTTCATGCGCTGGTGCGTGAGACGTCGCCTGCTTCCAGCTTTGCGGATATGGACCGCAAGGTGGTGGCTGCTGCAGACGGCAAAGGGCGCTAGGCCATGTTGCTGCTGGCTGGCACGGTGGGGCTGCTCGTCGCCATGGCGATGATGATCGCGCGTGCGATCATGGGGGCGTCGCACTATGATCGCATTCTGGCGGTGAACTCGTTCGGCACCAAGGCGGTGTTGCTGCTGGCTGTGATTGGCTTCATGTTCGGGCGGCCGGCATTTCTCGACATCGCGATTGTCTATGCGCTGATCAACTTCATCACGACGATCGCGCTGATGAAGTTCTTCCGCTATCGCGCGCTGGGCCTGCCGCTCTGTGCCTCTCCGGGCGAGGAGGGCGGCGATGGCTGATATTCTTGCCTGGGCCGGCGGCGGCTTCGTGATCATCGGCGCAGCGCTCTCGCTGCTTGGCGCGATCGGCGTGCTGAAGTTTCCTGATGTCTACACGCGTATTCATGCGGCAAGTATCACGGACACGGCGGGCGCCAGCATGGTCTTGCTGGGGCTGTGCCTGATTGCCGGCCTAAGTCTGACGACGCTGAAGCTGGTGTTCATTTGGATGTTCGTGATGCTCACGACGCCGGTGTCGGCGAACGCGCTTGCCAATGCGGCGTTCGGTTCAGGTCACAAACCACGCATCGGCGCGTTCCAGATCATGCGCACGGATGAGCGGCGGAAGACGCCGCGCGGGGTGGACGCGCCGTGATCACGCTTCCTGCCTCGATCAATGCGAGCCTCGTGCTCGATATCGTGCTGCTGGTCATGCTGCTCGTGGTGGCGGGCGCAATCGTGCGCACGCGCAGTCTGCTGGCGGCGATCATCCTGTTCGGTGTCTATTCCATGATCAGTGCTATCTGGCTGGTCGTGATGGATGCGCCGGATGTGGCGTTCACCGAGGCTGTCGTCGGCGCAGGCATATCGACCATCGTCCTGCTTGGCGCGATCCTGCTGACGCGCGGTGAAACTGAGAAATCGGACTGGCGCAAGCTGATTGCCCCCGCTCTGATCTGTGCGGCCGTAGGCGGCGTGTTGATCTACGCCGCGATGGGCTTGCCGGACCTTGGCGATGCATCCTCGCCGGCCAACGCGCACGTTGGTCGCGCCTATCTGGAAGGGACGGCCAAGGACATCGGCGTGCCCAACATGGTGACCGCCGTTCTGGCCAGCTATCGCGGGCTCGATACGCTGGGCGAGACGGCTGTGATCTTTGCGGCCGGCATTGGCGTCGCGCTGATGCTTGGCTTTGGCCCACGCTCCAGCCTTGCGTCGCCGCCGTCCAATCTTGGCGATCGCCACGTCACGCTGCGTGTGGCCGCCAAGCTGTTGATTCCGTTGATCGCGCTGTTCGCGCTTTACGTTCAGTTCCATGGCGATCTCGGCGCAGGCGGAGGTTTCCAGGCGGGCGTGATCATGGCTGCGGCCATCACCCTTCACGCGCTCGTCTTCGGCTTGCGGGAGACGATGGCAGCCATTCCATCACGCGTGGCGCGCAGCGTCGCGTCGCTTGGCGTGCTGATCTATGCGGGCGTGGGCGTCGTCTGCATGATCAATGGCGGTGGCTTTCTCGACTACGACTATCTGTTCCCTCCCGCCGTCGAAGCGCAGATTCCGGGCTGGATTCTTGGCGACGGTTCGCATGCGCCGCATTGGGGGCAGCATGCGGGCATCCTGTTGATCGAGATCGGTGTGCTGCTCACCGTGACTGCCACCATGGTCACCGTGTTCTACGGCTTCGCCGGTCGCACCGTTGATGACGCGCGGCGGGAGGCGAAGCGATGAGCTTCTTCGCGATGCACTTCAACTACATCGTCGTTGTCATTCTGCTGATGGCGGGGCTGTTCCTCGTTTTCTCGAGCGGCAATCTGATCAAGCGCATGATCGGCCTTGCGATGTTCCAGAGCTCTGCGGCCCTGTTCTTCATCAGCCTCGGCAAGGTCTCCGGCGGCACAGCTGCGATCGCCGTTGCGCCGGGCAGCACAGAGGCGCGTGCGCTCGCGAGCCAGCTCGATCCTGCCTATGTCGCGCAGGTTGGTGTTGAGGGCGTGGTCTATTCCAACCCTCTGCCTCATGCGCTGATCCTTACTGCGATCGTCGTCGGCGTCGCGACGCTGGCTGTCGGCCTTGCTATCGCCGTACGCATTCGCGAGGCGTTTGGTTCGGTGGAAGCGAAGGACATTGACGTTCTCAGCCGCGTCGAGGCCACGCAGCCGGGCCCGCAGGCGTGATCGCTCTCGACGCCCTCCACGCCGCACCTCCGGTGCTGACGCTGCATGCGCCGGTGCTGCTCGTTGCTGCGCCCCTGATTGCGGCATGCGCGGCAGCGCTCGCGCCGAGCGGGCGGATCGGCTGGATGATCTCGGTCACCGGCTCGGTCTTCGCTGCGTGGATGGCGCTGGCGCTGGTTGGTGAAACCGCGAGGCATGGATTGGTGACCTACACTTTCGGCGGCTTCGCGCCGCCGCTGGGCATCGGGTTCCACATTGACGGGTTCAGCGCGATGATGGCGCTGCTGATCTCCTGCGCAGGCGTTATCGCGTCGATCTATTCGGGGCACGCGCTCACCACCGAAGTGCGCGCAGAGAAGCACACGCTGGTACAGGCGGGCTTCATGCTGTGCCAGACAGGCCTGCTGGGTCTCGTCTCGACGGGGGACGCATTCAACGCCTTTGTGTTCCTCGAGGTCTCGTCGATCGGAACATATGCGCTCGTAGCGATCGGTGAGTCGCGGGACAGGCGGGCGCTGCCGGCGGCGTTCAACTATCTGATCATGGGTACGATCGGGGCGACCTTCTACCTTGTCGGCCTCGGCTTCCTCTATGCAGCCACCGGCACGCTCAACATGGTCGACATGGCTGCGCGCCTCGCGACCTTGAGTGACAGCACGGTGGTGCAGGCGGGATTTGCCTTCGTGGTCGTGGGTCTTGGCATCAAGGCGGCGATGTTCCCGCTGCATGGATGGCTGCCGGGCGCGTATGCCTACGCGCCCTCTCTGGTGTCTATCTTCCTCGCCGCCACCGCGACCAAGGCGTCGCTCTATCTGATGGCGCGGTTCGTGTTCGATGTTTTCCCGGATGGCGCAGCCTTCGGGCAGGGCTTCATTCATTGGGTGCTCGCGCCGCTGGCCGCGACCGCTGCCATCGTGTGTTCGATTCAGGCGGTCTTCGAGAGAGAGGTGCGACGCATCCTCGCCTTCTCGTCGGTTGCGCAGGTGGGTTTCATCCTGCTCGGCCTGTCGGTGGGAGCCGCCGCGGGCTTCTCGGGCGCGATGCTCTATCTGCTGGCGCATGCGCTGCTCAAGATGACGCTATTCATGGCGATCGGCGGCCTGGCGCTGAGCTTGCGGTTCCGCACGCTGGACGACATCGCGGGGATCGCGCGCGACGCGCCGTGGTCTGCAACTGCATTCGCCATTGGCGCTGCCGGTCTTGCTGGCGCGCCGCTGACGATCGGCTTCCTCGCCAAGTGGCGGCTGATCGAGGATGCCTTGCATGCGGGGCAGATCTGGATCGTCGTCGTGCTCGCCGTCGCGTCGCTGCTGACGCTTCTGTATGTCGGTCGGATGGTCGAGGCCGTGTTCTTCCGCGCGGCGCCTGCCGGCGCCCAACGCGCGAAGGAAGCACCGGTCGGCGTGCTTGCGCCACTATTCGTTATCGCTGGGCTGTGCATCTGGTTTGGCATTGATGCCTCGTTGCCCGAACAGCTGGCCAACTCTGCCTCCCGCGCACTGATGGGTGCGCTATGACGGGTAGCGGCGAACTCCTGATCATGCTGGCGCTGATCGTTCCGTTGTTTGCGGCAGTGGCGATCTATGCGGTTGGCCGCATGCCGGATGTGCGCGAGACGTTGACCATCGTTACCTGCATTGGCCTGTCGATCATCACTATCACCATGTTCGTGCGCACAGGCGCGGGCGATCCACCCAGCTGGGTGCTTGCGCGGCCAATGGCAGGGTTGGAGATCGCGTTCAGGATCGAGCCGCTTGGCGCGTTGTTCGCGCTGATGGCCAGCGTGCTGTGGGGTATCAACTCGCTGTTCTCGATCGGCTACATGCGTGGGCGACGCGAGGGGAACCAGACGCGATTCTATGTCTGCTTCGCTTTGGCGATGTTCGCCGTGATGGGCATCGCCATGGCGGCGAACCTGTTCACGCTGTTTATCTTCTACGAAATCCTGACCTTCGCGACTTATCCGCTCGTTGTCCATGCGGGCGATGCCAAGGCGCGCAAGGCGGGGCGGATCTATCTGGCGACGCTGGTTGGCGCTTCGCTCGTGCTGTTCCTTCCGGGCATTATCGGCGTGCAGATTGTCGCCGGTTCGACGATGTTCACGCAGGGTGGCCTGCTGTTCGGCAAGGTCGATATGGCGGCGGGCAACACATTGTTGCTGTTGCTTGTGTTCGGCGCAGCCAAGGCTGCGCTGATGCCGCTGCATGGCTGGTTGCCGCGCGCGATGGTGGCGCCCGCGCCGGTCTCCGCGATGCTGCATGCTGTTGCCGTTGTGAAGGCGGGTGTGTTCGTTGTGCTGAAGACGTCGGCTTACATTTTTGGGCCGGACCTGATCTCGGTGTTGCCGGCAGCAGGTTGGCTGCTCTGGGTGGCGGCGGGGACGATTGTGATCGCGTCTGTCATCGCCATGACGAAGGATGATCTGAAGTCGCGCCTGGCCTGGTCGACTGTTGGACAGCTCGCCTACATAACGTCTGCGGCGCTGCTGCCGGCAGGGGCGGGGCTTGTTGCAGGTGGACTGCACATGCTGGTGCATGCGTTTGCCAAGATCACGCTCTTCTTCTGCGCGGGTGCAATCTATGTCGCAACCGGCGCCAGCAAGGTCTCCGAGATGCGCGCGATGGGGCGGGCGATGCCGATCGTGTTCACGTGCTTCTTCATCGGCGCGCTGTGTGTGGTCGGGCTGCCGCCATTTGGGGGTGCGTGGTCGAAATTCCTGCTGATCACCGCGGCGTTCGGAACGCTTGAGTGGGCCACGGCGGCTGCGATGATCGTGTCGTCGCTGCTTGGACTGCTCTATCTTGTTCCGGTTGCGGTGCGTGGCTTGCTGCCGGTGCAGGGCGAGGTGGCGTCGCGTGGCTTCATCCGGCCGGGCGGGGCGCCGGGCTCGTCTGTTGCGGCGTTGATGGTTACGGCCGGCATGTGCCTCGCGCTGTTCCTGCTGGCTGACGAGATTGTCCGCTATCTGGCGCCAATCGCGGAGAGGGCGCCATGAGCGAACCGACGGAAGAGCCCGCGATGAAGGCCGAGGCGCCGAGCACGGAGAAAGTTCCGCTCGGTGAGCCGGGCGAGCATCCGCTGTCCGTGCTTCTGTTCTCGTGGATGCGCAGCAAGTTTTTCTTCCGCGTTGCGATGGCGTTGTTGGCGGCGTTTGGCGCCGTGCTGGTTGCGCTTGAGATCGCGCTGTCGGGCAAGGCTGTGACCAGCCTTGCGAACATGCCGGGCTTCTTTGGCATCGTGGGCTTTGCGGGCTTCGGCATCGCCGTGCTGAGCGGCTGGCCGTTGGGCCGGCTGATGCGCAGGCCTGAAGATTACTACGACACACGCAGCGGGGAGGCCGGCCGTGACCGTTGACCGCCTCGTCGATTTTGCCGTGACGATGAACCCGGGCTTCTTCCTGATCATCGCTGCCTTGCTGGTTGCGGTGGCGAAGGATGCATTCACGCGCGCGGTCGCGCTGATCGGTGGGCCGATCGTGGCGCTGCTGGTGATGCTCTATCCGCCTGTGTCGGGCGCGGAGGTGTCGCGCGAAGTGTTCATGGGCTTGGGGTTGTCGCTTTATCGCCCGGACTCGCTGTCGCTGATTTTTGGTCTGGGGTTTGTCATCGCTTCGGTGTTGGGCGGGATCTACTCGCTGCATCGACGCGACCGGCTGCAGGATGCGGCGGGGTTGGTCTATGCGGGTGCAGCGCTGGGTGTTGTGTTCGCGGGCGACCTGATCACGCTGGTGATGTTCGTGGAGCTGGCGACGGTTGCGTCCGCGCTGCTGGTGTTCGCGACGCGAACGGGGCCGGCTTATCGCGCGGGTATGCGGTTCCTGACGATCCAGATTATTGCCGGCCTGATGCTGATGGCGGGTGCAGCGATCTATGGCGTGCAGGCGGGGACGTATCTGATCACGGGCCTTGGCGAGCTGTGGAACGGGTTGGTGATCGGCATCATCGATCCATCGACGTTTGGCGGCATGCTCATTCTGATTGGCGTTGGCATCAAGGCGGGGTTCCCGCTGATGCATAACTGGTTGACCGACGCTTATCCGAATACGACTGAGACGGGCGCTGTCGTGCTGTCGCCCTACACGACGACTATGGCAGTCTATCTGCTGGCGCGGTTCTTTGCGGGCTATGATCCGCTGATCTGGATCGGCGCGGCGATGACGGTTTATCCGGTGTTCTTCGCGGTTATGGAGAACGATCTCAAGAAGGTGCTGGCCTATTCGACCAACAACCAGATCGGGCTCATGGTCTGTGCGATCGGGCTTGGCTCGACCTTGTCGATCAATGGCGCAGCCGCGCATGCGGTGTCGCATATCGTGTTCAAGACCTTGCTGTTCATGACGCTGGGCGCGGTGCAGCTGCGGCTTGGGACGACGAAGGCGAGCGAGCTGGGCGGGCTGCATCGCACCATGCCGTGGACGGCGCTGGCGTGTCTTGCGGGCTCTGCCTCGATGGCGGCGCTGCCGTTCCTCGCTGGTTATACCAGCAAGACGATGATCACGACTGCGGCTGAATCCGGGCCGGGACTGTTGGCCATCTGGATGTTGCTGCTGTTTGCGAGCGCGGGCGGGTTGATGATGTCGGGCATCAAGGTTCCGTTCATGACCTTCTTCGCGCAGGACAGCGGGAAGCGGCCGATCGAGGCGCCGTTCAACATGCTGCTTGCGATGGGCGTTGCTTCGGGGCTTTGCCTGATCATCGGACTTTATCCGGGCTGGTTCTACGCGCTGCTGCCGTTCAGGGATCAGGCGCAGGAGTTCCTGGTGCAGGACCTGTTCTCGATGTCTCATGTGCTGCAGCAGCTCCAGCTGCTGGTGTTTGCTGGCCTCGCTTTCATGGTGCTGTGGTGGTTCCGGCTTTATCCGAAGGAGCAGCCGGGCGTGATCCTCGACGTCGAGTGGCTGTGGCGGAAGGCTGGACCCATGGCGGGTAGGGCGATGACCGGGCCGCTTCGGAGGGCGGGGCGGATCGTTTCGGGGCTGATTTCAGCAGCCACTGGGGGAATTCAGACGGCGAGCCGTCAGGTCTTCGCGGCCGATGGCGTAGTCTCGCGCAAGGTTCCGTTGAGCGCCACGGCAATCTGGGCGGTGTGTATACTCGGTCTGGTGTTGCTGATTTCGCTGTTCCGATAGCTGAGCACAGCATTCGATACACGTGTGTGCGAGCAGAAATGCTCCGGTATTTACAGTCCCGGAGAACTACCTGAATATCGGTGCAGTATTGGCGTCGACTGAAGTCGATTCTGCTGGGCCGAAAGACAACGAGCACATGGAACGCGAATCGCGAGCGAGCTCTCATCTTATCGGGATGGTCTCCGACATCGTCTCCGCTTACGTGGCCCACAACTCCGTGCCGGTGGCGGACCTGCCGCGCCTGATCGAGCGGGTGCATGCGACGCTGACCGAGATCGATGGCGGGGGAACGGTCGAGGCCAAGCAGGAGCTGAAGCCTGCGGTTCCGGTGCGCAAGTCGGTGATGGATGACCACATCGTCTGTCTCGAGGACGGCAAGAAGTTCAAATCGCTGAAGCGCCATCTGCGCACGCGCTATGACATGTCGCCGGAAGAGTATCGCGAGAAGTGGGGGCTGCCGGCGGACTATCCGATGGTGGCGCCGGCTTACGCGAAGCAGCGCTCCGAGCTGGCGCGGAAGATGGGCCTCGGCCAATCCAAAAAGTAAGCGCGGTTGCGTGCTCCACTGCAACCAAGACCTAGATGGCTGAAGCGCGCGAGCTACTGCATCTAGCTGCCGCGTTTTGGCATGAATGCGGGTCTCGTCGAGAAGATCGCATGAAGGTTCAAGCAGAGCAGCTTGGCGTTGCTTGGTTATTGTTCGCTGCAGCCGATTGAATCGCTTTCGCAACGGACTGCATTGAGACTTTATTGACGCACATGAAGAAATCGTTCCTTCGGTCGCTTGCCAGATTCCGCGAACCGAATCACGTTCAACCATAGTGATGCGAATCACTGGGCCGCGCCGCGTTGGTGGCGTTTGTGTTGGGGCGGCTCCCTCAGAAATCGGATCGCAACTGGTCGGGCTGGCCAGGGCAGGTTCGGGGAAAAACAGAAGTCTCGCGTTGGTTGCCGGTCGTCTGAACCGTGCCGACAAGGACTCGTGAAGGGGCTGAGAATGTCGATCGACAAAACGGTGTCCGCTCCGCGCGGGCAGCAGAAAGTTCTTGATGCGTGGAGCAAGCGTCTCCGCGGCCGCAACTTCATCACCTGCGAAGATATCGATATCCCTGCGATCAATCGTGAGCTGGCGTACATCAGCTTGCTCGGCTGCGATGATGGCCAGCTGCGTTTCCGCCTCGCGGGCACGGGCCTGCAGCACATCTTCGGCGGTGAAGCGCGCGGCAAGGCGACGAGCGAGATCGAAGTGTGCCGTGGCGGATCGATGTGGGCCGAGCTGGCGACGCGCTCGATGCTGCGTGCGATGCCGATCTCGGGCATGACCGAACTGTCGGATGGCTCGGTGCACTTCTGGCTGCGCCTGCCGGTGTCGTCGAATGGCGTGGAAGCCGACATGGTGCTGTGCCATGACCGCTACCTGCCGGCCGAAGCGCTGAACGATCCGGACCGCGCCGCGCTGCAGATCGATATGTCGCTGCGCCGCGATACGGGCGCGCTTCTGGCGGCTTAGCGGCTTTCAGAGTTAGAGACACAAACGCCCGCGGCCTCGCTGTTGTGACAGCAAGGCGCGGGCGAAGTTGTTTGTGCATCATGGATGTTGGCGGAGGTCCGCGGGTGCGCAGGCATCCGCGCGAAGGCGCGCAGCCCCCTCCGTCACGCGCACAAGTGTGCGCGCGCCACCTCCCCCGCCTTTGGCGAGGGAGGACTTCTAGGGCGGTGTGCGTTGTGAGTCCTCCACCGGCGAAGCCGGGGGAGGTGGATCGATGCGTAGCATCGAGACGGAGGGGGCTGTCGCGGAGCGACGGAGTGAGGGTTGCGCCTTCGCGCATGCGCTCGGCGCGGCGTACCGCCAGTGCATCAAGAGCGTGGAAATCGCGCGCGAGCTGCGCGAGGCGCTTCAGGAGCTGGTCCAGGCTCTTCGGGTGGCGGATGTGGGGTTTGTCCTGCAGGGGCATGTAGACATATCGCTGGCCCAGCATCTGGCGGGTGCGGTCGTGGATGAGGACCTGCATGGCGTATTCGAGGAAGCAGATGCAGCTTTCGAGTTTGGCGCGGTCTTCCGACCAATAGGCGTAGCTTGCCAGCTCTTCGGGATCATCGACCCAGCCCATCACCATGCCCAGCCAGGAGCGCATGAGTTCGCGATACCGCGCGACAGGGTCGAGCGGGAACAGGATGCGCAGGAGGATGAGGAACATCTGACCCATGGGTGGGAGTATAACCCCGGGCCATGGGGGTGCGGGATTTGGGAGGGTCCGTCCTACAGGTTGGGCGGGCAGAGCGTTGAAATCAGACGCGACGAAGTTTTTCTGTCCTACAGTTCTGCACCACCACTATCCCCCATTTTCGCATCGCTCACGGACGTGTCCCCCGCGCAGACGGGGGTCCAGCGGGTGGGCGCGGTGTTGGATGTCGTGCGCTGACGCGCTCTCTTTTGGTGGGACTGGGTCCCGG